>ERZ1106932.73-NODE-73-length-40353-cov-26.550375_pt1 | contig 40353 bp, 48 predicted proteins | sample MGYA00403665_ERZ1106932 | MGnify/ENA primary metagenome ERZ1106932 (study PRJEB35170, sample SAMEA104062448) | human gut metagenome | biome: human gut; feature: human-associated habitat; material: faeces | place: Denmark | collected 2012-08-24 ... | reverse complement strand
ATTTTAGTCATAAATAAAACCCCGAAAGTTGCTTTAACTTTCGGGGTACACCACATATCGCTGTGCTTTTTTAACGGCCAACACTTTTTTTGACTAACACTTCAATCTGTGTTGCCACAGCTGGCGTTAATTCTGTGATAGCATAAGCTGTTGGCCACATCGCCGTCTCATCTAATTGCGCCGCATCGTTAAATCCCAACGTTGAATAACGGGCTTTAAACTTTGTTGCCGGTTGAAAAAACAAGACCGTTTTACCTTGCGAATTGGCATAGGCTGGCATGCCATACCATGTTTTGGGTTTCAGTTCCGGTGCAGTCGTTGTCACAATCTCATGTATTTTCAATGCCAAACGGGATTCCTCGTCGGTCATTTCCGCAATTTTTTCCAACAAATCAGCTTCAGTATTCTTCGTCCGACGCAATTCTGCTGCGCGTTCGCGCATGGCTTCACGTTCAAAGTCTGAAAAAGTTGTTTTTTCATTCATGCTTAGGTCCTCACTTACTTTGTTTTTTATGTGTTGCCCCTAGCATATCGAAAAAAGCACGAAACGACAATAGCGCTGCATAAACTGCTTTATCTTGGTTGGCCTTTTTGATATGATAGATAGGTCTGAATTATTAGTGAAATAACCAATGTTGCATATGTATAATCAATTAGGGTTGCACCAAATGCTTATCATCGTATCCTGGCCAAACACCGTATCAAGACCACAATATCCCAAATAAAGGAAACGTTTTATGCCAGTCCCCCTACTTCAAAAATTCTTGTTTAGAATTTTGCATCACCCTAATACAGTGGCTATCGCACTGCTGAGTACAATGGTGATGATCATGTTGAGCTACAATACGATTATTCGCTTCGGTTTATCATGGCCCATCGTGATGACGATTTTGAAAGTTTATCCACTCGCTGTGTTATTCATCTACTGCTTACGCACTTATGTGACATTGCCACTCGTGTTGAAGTTACACAATTATTTTCCGAAACACTTCACAACAATTGTGCCACGACACGTTTCAATTCCAGTTCTCGTGATTGCCGGTAATGTCTCTGTCATGATGGTCATTTTAACTGAAACCCATCGTCAACTTTACCCTTACTTTATTCCTGGCTACTTTGGTAACTGGGCTAAAACATTTTTTGTTGCTGTCCCTGTCTTCTTTTTTATCGTTCGGCCAGCCATTGACTACCTATTCAATAATTTAAAAATGAAATACCCGTCAATTGATTAACCGTGATCAGCTGCTATGTCTGATATAGCAGCTGATCACTTTTTTATTGCCAATAAAAAAACGCATCTCAATCAATGCGTTCCAAAAAATAGGTTTGATTTATCGCCCATCAACGACTGCTTACGTGAGTTTTTCAACGGTGATGGCTTGATTGAAGACGATTTTTGCTGGGTGATCGGCTGCAACCAGCGGCCAATCTAGCTGGTCTTCTTGATTCGGGTTCCCTGTTTTCACAAACTGCGTGAAATAAGCCTGCATGTGCGCCGCGAGCGGATAAGCCTTGCTTGTGTCCAAATCGGCCAGCATCGGTGCATTATCCCATTGGGCAAAATTGTTAAAAATAAACGGTAAATCAATACAATGACAAGCCAACATCATAGGGTCTTTGGCGGCAAACGCCATGTCATAAAGATAGCTTGGTGCTTGTTGGGCCGCAAATCCAGCGACTAACGTCTGCGTTGGGATTTGGAAAATGTCAGCCGTTGTTTTTTGAATCATCTCAAAATAATTGGCTTGTTTTTGAACGGTTGGCTGTTGGAAAAAAGCAGTCGTTTCATTGGTTGTGGTACCAGCAAAGAGTTGTGTCTGAGCATTGGCGCGGTCCAACGCACCTTGCATAATCGAACCGGTGATAATATGACCATCGATATACGGATAAAAACCCGTTGGCACCGGGTCGCCTGTCCGCTTTTGCATTTCTAATGCCACAGCACCCTGCGCTGTCACAATCTTTTCAACTGGCACTTGTGTCAATTCAGCCGGATCGTCTAAGCCCAGTTGTGCGAGTAAAATAGCCGTCAGCATCGCTGCTTTATCTTTGGTTAACGGTTCAGCAGCCCCTGGAAAACTCAATAAGCCAATCCGATTGATCAATTGACTGGCCATTGGCGATGCAAATAGGGCTAATGCATACCAAGCCCCCACCGATTGTCCGGCAACGGTTATTTGGTCGGGATCGCCGCCAAAGACCGCGATGTTGTCCTTGACCCAAGTCAAGGCCGTGATTAAATCATGGAGTGCCAAATTATCATCCGCAACCCCTGGTTGGTAGAGATGGCCCAAGGCGCCTAATCGATAATTAACGGTGACCACCACAATATCGCCATTTTCTGCCAAACTTTGTCCGTTATACCAAGGTAAGGCGCCACCACCGGTCAAAAAGCCCCCACCATGAATCCAAAAAAGCACTGGTTTTTTCGTTTGTGAACCAGTTGTCCACACATTTAAACGAAAAGCATCTTCGGACTGATTTTTTTCTTCAGGTTTGCTCCCCATTACCGGCCCCAAGCGGTTAATATCTTGGTTAAATATCGGACCAGGCTTGGTCGCCAGTCGTGTCCCTTCCCAAGTATTTGGTGCTGCAACATACTTAAAGCGTCCTGCGAATTGTCCATAAGGGATATCGTAAAATGCGTGCGTCTGGCCTTCTTTTTTCCCAAGTAACTGCCCTTGGGCAACTTGTACAACCAATTCATCTGTCATGTGACACGACCTTTCTCGTCTTAATCCTGACGAATGCCTTGCATAAATGCGGCAATCACTGCATCAATATAGTCCGTATCTACAACCTCTGTATACAAAAATACTCTCAGATAAACTGCGCCAAATAACATATCCAATGCCTTATCCAGATCAATATCAGGCTTAATCACGTGCTGCGCTTGACCAGCTGTTAAGAGTTGCTTTGCTGCGCGGCGTTTGACTTCAAAAAATGTCGTTTGAAAAGCGGTCACACGCTCAGGTTGATCAATTAAAACGGTAATTAAGGCGCGACCAAGTGGCTGATTTAAGATGACCACAAGGTCCCCAATCACTTGGCGGAAGTTGTCCGCAATTGACAATGCTGGCTCAAAATTAACGTCAACTGTGGTGACGTGTAAAAAGGCCGCAAAGAGTAAGGCTTCCTTATTTGGCCACCAACGATAAATTGTTGCTTTACTCACACCTGATTGTTTCGCAATGGCTTCAATCGTCAAATTAGAAAACGGTACCGTATCTAATAATGATATGGTCGCTTGGATAATGGCTGTTTTGGCCGCCTCGCTACGTGGACGACCGACTGATTTATCTTGTTTACTGGGATTATGCATTGTGCCCTCCTGTTAGGATTAATTATAAAACGATACGTTTCGTTTTACAATAGAAAAAATGCTTAAAATACCATAATGGCAATTTTCAGGGTGTTTGCCTACCACTTTTCTGTGTGTTTTGTTATGCTAGAAGCAATGATTGATGTGGGTTATCCCACATAACAAGCTATAGGGGGAATTTAATCATGAATGAAAATGGTAAAACAGTGCCTGAGGAAATACGCGGTTGGAACTGGGGAGCATTTATTTACAATATCTTTTGGGGCATTGGCAATAAGACCTACCTGCCACTACTTTGTCTCATCCCTGTCTTCAATCTCGTTTGGATATTTGTCTGTGGCTTTAAAGGCAACGAATGGGCTTGGCAAAAAGGTGATTACCAAGATGTTGATACTTTTAAAGCCGTTCAAGCAACTTGGAATCGTGCCGGACTTGTCCAATTCATTATCGCAGTGATTCTTGGCGTACTTTATGTCTTCTTTTTTGTGACAATGCTCTCAACACTCATTAATAACAGCTATTAAAGTCACATCAAAGATTAACGCGCTGTCGTACTGACCAACGTCAGCGCACGTTGGTCGGGTTGTACCGTGAAACCATTATGATAATAAAATTGTTCAGCTGGTGTCCCCTTATCCGTTTCTAATATGATATGCGGGATATCAACTGATGATAAATCAGCTTTAATCGTTTCAAGCAAAAGGGTGCCGACACCCTTTTTTTGTTGGTCAGCAGCCACGAATAAGTCTAATAACTGGTATTCTACCCCACGATGCCACGGCCTAGAAAAGCCTAAGGCCACCCCGATAAGTTGTTTTGCTTCCCAAATTGCATAGCAACGATTAGTGTTCATTGCCAGCAAGCGTGAGATGTATTGGCTCACGTCAGGTAAAGCATGCGTTTCAAACCATGGCGCTTGGGAAAATACCGTTTGATATAATTGTGCAGCAGCTGTGATATCTGTCGCAGTTAAGCGTCCAACTCGTTTTGTCATCCGTTACACCCTCTTTCCATTTTATAACTATGATATAATATCTCTAACACTTTTAACATTTAAAATCACCTACTGCTTCCCCTCTTATACGTTCAAGCACGAGGTATTCTATCATGGGCAATGGGTCGACACCGACCGTTACGCTATTTTTCAAGCTGACTGGTATGCCAGACAAAAATAAACAACAAGCACTCGTTTGAGTGCGTACATAATTTTTTTTGCGACAGCAACTAGTTTCGCTTCACACAGGGTGCACTAGGCGTTAGCACGCACAATTCTCTGACAGGTCTCCTAAATATTTGTTATGATGGGTATATGTTATTTGACGTCATGGCTGTGTCATGCCACGTCTAATACTGCAACTACTTTAGAAATGTAAACTGATTTTATGACCCTCCGTAAGCAAAAAAGACCCAAGTTGAAAAAAGGTGTCCGTGTCACGATTCTCCTACTAGTCGTTCTCAGTGGTATCTTAGTTTATCAGGCTGGTGGTAAAGCATTCTTCGAATCATTGATCAGACCCGTTGTCTCGTTGTCTGAACAATTAACCCACCAACCAGACTCTGAATTAAAGCAGCAGTGGCAAGATATCCTCACAGATCAAGACGCTAACGTTAACATTGCGGTTTATAACCACAAAACGAACCAGACCACCGCTTTCAGCAATAACACGTCCGCGACCTACTACACCGCTAGTATCATTAAAGTGGCTGTTTTGGCTAACTTATTAAATAACCACGAAGACAATAACACATCATTGTCCGCTGATGAGCAAACCCTTGCTCACGACATGATCACCTTATCTGATAACCAAGCCACGACTACTTTATTAAACACCTATCAAGGTGGCTACACGGCGCCCAACCGCCTTTTTAATCAACTCGGCATGACCCATACCAAAATGAGCACGGCTGCTTGGGGACTATCAACGACAACCGCAACCGATCAAATCAAATTATTAAACGCGTTGGCTTATGGTACCAAATCCCCACTCGATCAAGCAGATCGCAACTATGTCTTGCAACTCATGGCAAATGTTGCGCCCGACCAAGCCTGGGGCATGAGTAGCGAACTCGCTGACAATGCACAAGTTGAACTTAAAAATGGTTGGCTAGAACTCGATACCGGTTGGGTGGTGAATACAATGGGCCACGTCAAAACCGAGAATAGTAACTATACCATTGCTGTCTTAACAAACGGCAATGCTACCCAAGATCAAGGCATTGATTTAATTGAATCCCTAGCGGCGGTTACGGTCAAGCAATTAAATGCCGATTAACTCGCCTTGTACCACAGCGCAATAACTCAGAAAGGATTAAGCTGTTGTGAAAAAAAAGACTATAGTCAGTATTTTAGTTGGTGCTATCACAATCATTTTGTTATTGTTATTAACTAAAAATCTATATCCTGACGTTCTCTCATTAATTAACCCCCATACGCCTGCGGCAGACATTCGTGCGCAAATTCGGTCACATGGTATTACCACGGCCTTTCTATTAACTGCTACCTTGGCACTTTTCTGTCTGATTCCTGGTGTGCCAACATCAATGGTCGGTGTTTTAATCGGTGTCTATTTTGGTCCCGCTATTGGTATTTTATTAAATATCATCGGTACCTTTACTGGTAATAGTTTATCTTTTATTCTCATCAGCCATTTCAAGATCCTATCTAAGCCACACACGAAAAACCGATGGGTGCGATTTATCTCTTCCGCTAAACATCCCGCAATCATTTTAACGATTTCATATATGATTCCCATTATCCCGATGTTTATCGTGAATTACACCGCCAATAAACTTAAATTGCCTGATAAAGTAACCTATTTGTCAATGTTTATCGGCAGCATTCCATCTGCAGTACTGCTTAGTGTTGGTGGCGATGCCATCTTCCGTGGTCACAGTACACCAGAACTAAAAGTCGTCTTAGCTGTGCTCGCTGTCGGCATTGTTGCCGTTATCCTTTTACGTCTCAAGAAGCATCAGCAGCAAACACAATCATAACCGTCAAATCTAAAATTTTTTCACGGCTTGTGCATCAAATTAATACGATAAAAAACGCACCAGTTTCAGCTGGTACGTTTTTTGTTTGCCCTTAACGTCGTGTCAAAATTCAAAAACGCTCCCCCTATTTGTTACTTCAATAATTCTGTATTTCATCAGCTCAACACATTATCTAAACGATACCTAATCAAATTAAAGATTTGGCACTGAAATATCGTACATCATATCTAAGAAAGTAAAGCCTGTTTATTTCAAAATATCTGAATTTTTTCTACAATTAACCTATATGATTGAAATCATTTGACATTTTAAGATTTTGACAGTTGTCATCGTACTATGTTTAAAAGGTGGGCACATGAAAAAATAATAAAGCATTCAGTTAGTGCCGAAGTACATTGAAAGCCTTACAGAGGAGCATATGAAACAGAAAACATATACAATCTTAATCAGCTTAGTCGGTTTAACCACACTATTTAGTTTACTCATAGCTAAAATATTAACGGATAATCACACGTATATAAAGATTGGATCGTCACTTCTCGGTATTTTTATAGGTATCTCTACCATCATAACTATAAAAAGGGACAACCAACTAACCTGGCAGAGTAGTTTATTTTTGCTCGTTAGCATATGGTTTGTCGTAAATCCATGGCTTAATGATTAACAAATAAAAAATTTTACCATTTTTCAGATGTTGTTATTTTTGTTATTATCCTTGAAATCTTATCCAGCCTTTTGTTTGCTAAACTATCATCTTTTTCAATCTCAAGTACCTCTTCATCAACCATTTTATCAAACAGGCTATTAAATGCTTCGTCAGTCAAAGTATCTTTAAACACAATACCGAAATTTTCCTGGAGTTCTGCAATATCAGCATCACTTAAATAATCTTTAATCCTAATCATATTTCTCAGCAATCTCCTTTTGATACGGTCTACCGATATCAATATTACATTGACCTTGTACATCAAGCTACTTATTAATACACTGCCACCAACTTTTTGCATACAAAAAGCGGTGATGCCAGCATGCCTAGTATCACCGCTAATATGGAGCCGAGGGGAGTTACTACACCCCTTATATATCAGCATTCATGGCGGTTTTTACTACTTTGTTTCCCTAAATATCTAGCTTTGCTAATATGTTTCCTGTCTCATCACTGGCTCGCTTAGTTATATCACTATACACATCTAACGTCATAGATACGTCCGCATGCCCTAGATAAGTTTGTACTTGTTTCACGCTTGCACCCTGATCTAATGCTAAGGTCGCCCACGTATGACGTAGCTTGTGCATTGATAATCCAACCGCTACACCATACTTGTTACTGACATCATGCAACCACTTATTAGGTCTCATGACTTGTAACGTATTCCCGTGATTATTGAATACATAATCATCTCCATTTTTATGGTTGCTGACTTCATACCAATCAGACAACACAACTAACATCTTGTTATCTATTTTTAGCGTTCGTTTGCTTGTTTGGCTCTTTGGTGCTTTGATATAGGTACTTCCATTCAACCCACGTCCTAGCGCTTGCATAATACTGATATAACCATTGTCAAAGTCTACATGTTCCCACTGTAATGCTAGTAGTTCTTCGGTTCTCATCCCTGTGAATGCACCTAATCTCAATAAAGTATATGCTTGCTGATTGATGTATTTATATTGGCTGTCTAGTACCTCTACAAAGGCTTTGAACTCATCAATATCCATAAATTGCTTGGATTTATTTTTCTGCCTTCGTTCTTTTGGCATGTCTACTTTAGTAAATGGGTCTACATCTATCATATCCATACGGACTGCAATATTTAACAGTCTTCTGAAATAACCTGTTATCTTTCGATAATGCAATATTTTACCTTGCATTGTGTTAATATATCGTTGTAGGTCTAGTGGTTTTATATTAGTTACCAATGTACTTCCCCATTCGGGGATGATATGGATGTTGAACACATTCATTGTCTTATTGAGCGTACTTTCTTCGACAGTATGCTGATAAGTCCCTAACCACATATCATACAGCTCCTTAACAGTCATAACGTTGGGAGTTGTTTTTTTATTGTATTTACTTTCGCCGTTCTCAAATAACACACTCTCGTTATTAAACCATTGCTGTGCTGTCCTTTTACTATCAAATCCCCGCTTTTTTATTCTAATTTGTTGATAATCACTTATGAGGTAGCCGTCAACCTGCCATGTTTTACCGTTCTTTGTATCAATTTGTTGTACTTTCATAATTTACCCTTACCAGCAAGTAAGCAGTGATTTAGATAAAATAAAAAAGCATGTTCACACGCTTCCATTATTTCACACTGTTTTATTTTTTGGTCTATGCTTAATACTTTTTTAAATTACCCTAGTCATAATAATGGCGCACTGCTTCATCTATTTCATCACGATCATATCGTATACCGTGTTCTGTCGGATAAGCCTTAACCTTACCTGTTTGAACATACCGCTTGATGAATGTATTATCCGCTACACTGATATATTGATGTGCTTGGCTACGTTTGAGCCACTTTGGCCATAACTGGTGCTGTTCTGTGTTTGCTGTCATGTCGTCTCCTTTCAAAAAAAAGTAAGGTTTTGTGAGGTTTTGTCGTTTGAAAGTAGCAGGTTTAAGCAGGTTTTTATTCCGACATTTTCCAACATTTAAATGCTTACTACTCCACGCCCCTTAGCTCTAATTCTGTCTCAAATTGAATATTTTTACTACGATAAACACTTTGATTGCGTTTAAATTCTTCTAAAATTTTTTGTAGCCGTTCTGGACTAGGTTCATGCCTTGTATAATCGCCCTTGTTGATACTTTCTTGAGAATATCCCAACGTTTCAAGTGAGTACACATACGTGCCTATCTGATGTTTTAGTAAAAATATCTCATGATCTGTCATAATGTGGCGTGTCTCTTGATTATAATTGACCTGTTTTAAAAACTTTATGTGTCTCCGTTGCTCAAAGATATAACCAATCAACGCTAAAAATATAATTCCTATTAAATAATTCATTTCATCCCCTTTTTGGTTGTTTTCTGCTAATTTTGGTGTCTGTACCAAAAATACACCCTATGATGTGCCTCTTTTTTTTGCGTTATGTCGCCTGTAACCCTTGATATAAAAGGCTTTTTAATTTTGTACCAAATGTGCCAACTTTTTTTCATACTACACACTATATAGGCTTATTTATTTTTTTTTATGAAAAACAATGACACAAATGGCACAAGGGGTTAAAGCGTTGCGCCACAAGCATTACAGCGTTTTGACTTTGGCACTGGTAGAGCTTTTTTATGTCACAAACGCACTCACACCATAGGTTGAACCCCTGTTTTCGTGGCACATATTTTCGCTTAATCATCAAAATACGGCTTTAAATCTAAGTTTTCCCAACTCCAAACGGGATTGTCTGTTGCTTTTGCTGTTTGATGTGAACGTGTTCTAACTTTTGTATAGCCTAGTTGCTCCATACGAATATTAAACTGCTTACGTTGTAACTTGCTGTGTATCCCATTCTCTTGTAGCCATAATTGAAATAAGTCCCACGTTTGAGAAATACTAGCGCCACCACTGTAAACGTCATCTACTTCACGGCTCACGTCTTTTAAGAATGTTGTTACCAAGTCTTGACGTTCTAGCCATTCCCTCGTTGCTGTCTCAATCTCATCACTAGTTGAAAACTTGCCCCGTTGCTTGGCTTGCTGATAGGCTGTTAATACACTATATGCAAACGCGCCCACTTCATTAACGGCTTGTTTTTCATCCCATAGTAACGCTCGCTTAGCTTGTTCTTGTGGCCGCTCTCTGGCTCTCGGTGCTGTCACAGGTACAATCTTGACACGCTGTGATAACGCCACATTAACCGCTATATTAGGTGTTTGATTAGCTCCAAACAGTAACAAAGCATAGAATTTCAAGCTTAAGGCGTCTGCGTTCTTAGCTTCAACATCTATTCTGTCGCCACCTGATAAGCTCCTTAACGTGTCAGGTACTTCAATACGGGTATCTGGCAAATCTAAATGAATATTACTCAACTTCTCAAACAATCCGATCAGTCCAAATCTTGCACTCTTACCATTACTACCTGCGATTGTATCCATATCTTTGGCCACAATGTTTTTAGTGCCTAACAATGGGAATACGATTGTATCAAAGAAATAACTTTTACCCGTACCGCCCATTTCATCCACAATGATTGCAATAGTATTAAAAGTCTTATACTCAGGGATGAAAGCATACCCTAACAACTCTTTGATAAATTGCCATGAATTACCAAATAAATAACTGCCCCACGCTTCAATATTAGGCGCTTGCCCATCCTTGTTAATATCAATATCATGGCCATTAACTAGATAATATGATTCTTTATTAGGTGTGATCCTACCGTTTTCAATCTCATAAGTACCATTTTTAAACGCTATAATGTCGGTTCGTTGGTCTTCAAACGGGTTATGTTCGCTAATCGTTTGAATAAGCGTTGTTTTGCTAACATCCTGCATACGTTTCACATTGTAAGCGTTATATTGCTTCAAGTTTTCCAACGCTTCACGCTCGATATATGCCCGTGCCGATTTCTCGGTCAAGTTCTCCCAAGATATACCATTATATTTGTAGTATCTGATACTCCCATTAAAAGGTACGCCAAGGATAGGACTATTCTTTATGATTGTTTCACTTAATTTGAGTGTATCAATGCCTTTCACGTTGCCGTTTTCGTCCACATTCAACCAGTCGGGCATGTTGTTTTGCTGTGGTAGCGGTGCTGTGTTAATCTCTGCCATAGTTATTTATCCTCATTCTTTTACGTTCCTCACGCTTTCTGGCGCTCATATACACCTTGCCTAGTTCCTCATGGGGTAATGGTTCGTTACTGCGTTCATTAGTTATTTGTAAAATGTCATAAATACTCTGTGGCTCAACGTCTAAAGCAAATAAGTAGCCTGCTAAGCTCATCGCTTGGTCGTTGCGTTGTCCTGTCTCAAAGCCGTTTTTAACCATTAGCCAACGGTCTATATTGCTGTATCTGCTTGTTTGCTTCGCATTTGGTGTATTTGTACCACCGTGATAGTTTACAAGCTGATACACCCAATCTGGGGCTTCCTGTATTGTCTCAAAAAGTGTAATTTGTCGATATTCACCGTCTTTCATAATTGACGGTGCTGTCATAACTGCTGTATTGCTTAAAACATCCACACCGTCAATCACATTAATGACATGTTTCGGTTTATCTCTTCCGCTGGCGATGAGATAAAAGACATGTAGTCCACCTGTTGGTGTGCGTTCAATATACGTTTCTTGAATAGTCTCTGGATTAATGCTGTGTGCTCTAAACCATGCGCTAATACTCTGCATGCCATTGTGCTTATGTTTATCAATATCAATGACCACTAATTGACTTTTTGATAAATCAATACCCACGTTGCCACTCAAATATTCTGGGTATTGACTTATCCACTGACTTAATTCATTTTCACTGTTAAAACTATTATGAAAGCCACCTGCAACCGCGTTATGCTTTTGATTGGGCAATGCCATGAATACATAGGTGCCTGCCTGTTGATATTGTCTGGTATATGTCCACTTATCCACGATTACACCCTGCCTTTAAGCGTGTGTAAACGGGTCTCAACTTCATTAAGATCAGTCCCTATCCGTAGTATCATGCTAATGAGTTTTTGTGGCTCTTTCTGGTATCTCGCTAAGTTGACAAGGCTCTTTGCATTCACCACACTTTCTAAGGCATGATTAACAGCTACTCGTTGTGATTGCGTCATGTCTAAACCCTCGCAAATCTTTCTTCGTGCTTCAATAGAGCGTTAATAATAGCTTGTTGACTATTAACACTCTTTTGTAACGTGTTGACTGTCTCCCAAAACTCATTACTTGTGACAATGAGATACATGCCACCGTGTGCTTGTCGGTTACTACCAATTAAATAACCACGCTTACGCAAATCTGCGACAATATCACTCACACGCTTTTTGTTAATCTGCAGTAAGTAAGCTAACTTCTCCAATGTGATTGCTTGAGATCGTCCTGCTGGTAAAGTATTGAGTATTTGCTGTTCAATGTTTGATAGTGGTGTGTCTGTCATTGTTCTACCTCAAGTTCGCAAGCTTTGTTCACAATATCAATCGCAAACCCCGCCATAATATCTACAACGTCTGTGATGTACTCGGTATCAAGTTCTCCACCTTGAATAGCTTTATTAAGCGTATGAGCTAACGCTTGTATTTTTTGCGCCTCGCCTGATAGTGTTTGTAGATCTAAATTCCAAACTTTTAGTAATTTATCTTTATTCATGTTAAAATGTGTATAGCAAAAGCCATGATATGGGCGTTTGTGGTCGGTTATCACTGTTTCCTTGGCGGGGATGTGATAGCTTTTTTTGTGCCCTTTTTCATGCTTTGCTGTCCTTTCTATTTAGTTACTTTAAACAACTCACGTTCAATGGCGGTAATATCATAAATCACAATCTTATCGTGCTTATAGCCTGTGATCAGTCCCTGCCGTTTCCAACTTTTAACCGTGCCTAGACTTACATCAAAATGCTCTGCCACTTTCTCAGCTCGTTTCCAGACATGATTACGTTGTCTTAGTTGAAAAGATAGCTCTGCCAATTCTTCCATTAAGTCATCATTCGTTACTGCCATATCATCCCCTAATAATCAATCGTGTTGTTGCCTTATCTAAAAGCTCGTACGCTTGCATAATTTCAAATTGTGCTTGTTCGTTGCCTGATACCTTGTCACTGTTAGCAATATCAATTAACGGCTTATATACCCGTTCTAACGTCTTGACGTATAAGTTACTCATACTTCATGTTCCTTTCTTAAATCGTCACCCACGGTCACACCTACGATAAATGCCCCACCCACCAACAATACAAGTCCGATAACTTGTGCGATCCATAACGTCATGATTAGTCCTCCTGTTCTGCTTGTGCTTGGTTTTCTAAACCGCCTTGTGTGTTCTCGTTTTCTTCCAAACGGTCATAATACTTGAGTTGCATATCTTCCAAGTCTTTCAACATATCAATGATTGTTGGCGTTGTGATATGGTCGCCCGCTTTCAAGCTATCAACCAACGAGAACGCTAATGTTTCTTGGATATCTTGCAACGCTTCGTTAGTGTCCTTAATTACTTGTGCTTCGTCTGCCAATGCGTTTGATACTGTCATGATATTTCTCCTATCTCGTTGCTTTTATAGTGGTTCACTCTTGCACTTAAATGTCTCTATTTACCTTTAATTGACCTGTATTGTCTGGTATGATATGTGTATATTCACTGTACAAGTAAATACATTTTGTTCGTTTAACTAACATTCAATAATTAAACTATAACTTTTGTTAGCTCACTGTACAATACACTTTAAAGTTTCTTAATTGAGTTTCATTTTTGATTAAGCACTTTATAAATCCTTAACATTTAATCGAGGTGCCAATATGTCTGTAACATCAGAACGCATGAAAGAACAGCGCAAAATAAAAAAACTAACTCAGACTTCTCTAGCTGAATTAGTTAATTCTTCACGTTCAAGCATTGCACAAATTGAAACTGATAAATATACTCCCTCTTTTGCCATGCTCTCATTGATTGCTGACGCTTTAGATACTACAGTAGAGTATTTACAAGGTAAAACAGATAACGCGCTGAAAACGACTCTCAATGGATCTACTGATGGAGACACCAAAGTTAAGCACGTAGATTTAGCTGATGATGAGTTAATTATGTCTTTTGAGGGTAAAGAACTATCAGAGGAGTATAAACAAGCAATTATCGCGACCCTACGGACTATGCGTGAGGGTAAGAAATAAATGTATGAATATTTAGACTATACTTCCCCACTTGAATTCTTTGAAGATGTAGTGATTGAATACAATGCTAAACGTCCGCCTGATTGTCAAATAAGAATGTTTGAAGTGTGTGGCCAAGAATCAGATCCAGATGTTGCATCCCCTTTTGACAACGTAATTATTATCAACCCTAACTTTCAAACAAAATTTTCACTCCCTTTTAGGCAATTTCATGAGTTACAACACGTTCTAAACGGTGAGCAACACAAAACTTATGCGTTCTCTCCTTTAGCTAAAAATGATGCTGAAATTAGTGCTAATGCCTATGCATTTAAAATGCTTGCTGACTTTTACTTTGATGAGAATACAGACAGATACAGCAAACTCTATGACTTTATGGCGTACTTTGGTATTCCTATGTCGCTTGAGAGTAGTGTTTTGAAGAACATATAATTGAAAAAATGGTAAATATAATGGATACAAAATTCAACTTAAACAATCGAATATTAATGTTTGCAATTTGCACTTCTATAGAATTTGACTTGAGAAAATTCCTGTCTAAAAATCCGTCTAATATTTCCATCCCCGATGTTATGTTTAGAAAAGGAGTGGAACGCAATCCTAAACTGAAGAGTACAATTAAGAGTAATCATAATGATGACTTACTAAATGAGCTAGATATGGGTGACTTAGTTTCTCTTATTAACGGACACAAAGCGGATTTTTCAATCAATAGTGATGAAGCTAAATTCATAGATGATACATTCAAAAAAATAATTCCTATTAGAAATAGAGTTATGCATACACGTCCGATTCAGTTTTCAGATAATGGAATTCTTCAAGAGGCACTAGTATCTTTAGCAAAAGATATTCCTTCCATCGATTGGATAGAGCTAAACAAAACCAAAGTAAAATTGGAAACAAATCCTCAGAAACTCATAGTAGAAACCCACTTTAGCCCAGATATTGACCAATCTGAAATTTATAATAATCTACCAGCCCCAGAATTTGACGAGACCGGGTATATTGGCAGAAAAAAAGAAACCCGTGAAATTATACAACTACTAGAATCAGAAAAAAATCAGATAATAACACTGATTGGTAATGGTGGCATTGGGAAAACTGCCACAGCAGTTAATTGTTTATACGAGTTGCTTGATAGAAATTCGACCAAATATGAAGCAATTTTATGGGTAACTTTAAAAACGCGAACTCTTGCTAAAGGCGAGTTCATAAATATTAAAAATGCTATTTCAGAATTAGAAGTTGCGTACACAGCATTACAAAAAGAGACAATTATCCAGTCCGAAGATCGGGTATCTGATATCTTATCATTTATGCAAACATTTCCTACTTTACTTGTCATTGATAACTTGGAAACTGTTCCAACTCCTAGTATTTTAGATTTTCTAAAACAAATTCCTGCTAACTCTAAAGTTTTGATTACTTCTCGAAGCGGTTTAGGTGAATTAGAATACAGATATGTGCTTAAAGAAATGAATACTGATGATGCTAGGTCATTATTTACTTCCCTATCTATCTACTACCAACTAGAATTACACAAGCAGGATAATGCACAAATTGATAATCTAATAAAAACAAAACTATACTCTAGTCCTCTATCTATAAAGTGGTACGTGACGAGTATTTATTATGGTGCGGATCAAAACGAAATTTTATCACATCGCAATGACTTGGTTGAATTTGCAATGTCCAATATCATAGAAAAACTCACTTCTAATCAAATTAAAATATTGTGGTTACTTTTAATTGAAGGAAAGACCTTAAGTTATGGAGAAATTGATTATTATTTATCTGACCAAGATACTCAGGAAATAATATTAAATATTAATAAATTGAGTGCCACAAGTATGGTTCGTGCAAACAAACAAGGTAATTATATTATTAATAATATGGCTCGCGATTACCTAAAAGTGTACAGAGCACCTGATGAAGATTTTATAAAACAAATACCCGGTAAACGTCGATATTTAAATCAAACCTTGCAACAATTAAAAATTAAAACTGAAGCGGATCCATTCAATCCCAAATCGTTGCTCGATAATCTTCAGGATGAAAATACGAAAATCGCTTCTATATACCTCCTCCAAGCTTTAGAAATGAGTGCAATTAAAAAATGGGAAGTTGCTGATAATCTATTAAATAAAGCTGCTGATGTTGCGCCAAACTATTTTGAAGTTTATAAAATCAAAGCTTTTATTAATGCGGAAAATAATAATTTAATGGAAGCAATAGACTCCTATCGGATAGCCATCGAAAATGCCAATGGCAGTCTACAAAAGGCTTCTGTCTGGTATCTATATAGTATCTTCTATACTCTAAAAGTTAATGATGACATTAAAGCCAAGGAATGTATTGAGCAAGCAGATGAATTAGCCCCAAATACTCCCGAAATACAGTTGGAAAAAGCTCGTGTTCTTATGTATCTGGGAGAATATAATGAATCAAAGACTATTCTTGAACAAATCAATGTAAGAGATACCACTAAATTTCAAAATCAATATTATAGTAAATTTGCAGAATTATATCGACGCATGTCTAGAAATTATGAGCAAAGAGATTTACAGCAAAAATACTCTTTGCTAGAACAAGCTGTCGATAAAATTGAGAGTATTGATAATATAGATATAACGTCTAGCACCGTTTTATCAAGTATTTTGTCTGACCTACTATATGCTTTAGACTATGAACCATCTAAAACATTATTTGCTCGGGAACTTAAAAAGCATTACCCAATTTTGCAAAGAAATACATCTAACTATTTAAATAAGTTAAGATCGCTGGTAGAACAAAATAAGTACATGTTACCTGATGAGATTGTAGAATTAGGTCTATCGTTAGGTAATACATCAATACACAAAGCAAAAACAATCCTTGCTCCCAATGAAGGGGTAATTACAAAGTTAGACGTCTATTACGGATTTATACAAAATAGCCAACAAAGCTTTTACTTCAAAGTTTCTTCTGTCAACTACCCATCACCACTTGTTGGGGATCATGTCAAGTTCGTTGTTAAGGAGAGCAGTCAAGGCCCTAACGCCATTTCTATAGAATTAGTAAGTTGACAAAAATATGAAAATGTGAAATAATTCATGGGTAAATGAATTTTGAAAATCCCTGAATTTTTCAGGGATTTTTTAGATTTGCAACCTATACTTTAAGACTATAATATTCAATGTTTATAGTACATCATAAAAGTTAACAACTCTATAAGTGGCCTTTGATTTTTTCATAAGTTGAATGCATTGGCAAGAAATTTGAAAACGTGTTGGCTTGTTTCCGTCTCCACAATTATATAACCTTATAAACGAAAAAAAGCACGAACTTATATTATATAGTCCGTGCTTTTTGTTATGCATTTTATTAAACCTTTAGAGCCGTTTTAAGCGTTTAATGTCTTTCTGGTATAAATAACACTCATCAATATATCAAACGCAAATTTACACGCTATCTAGCTAGTTTTAAAACAAATACACAAGCTAAATCTTGCTCACTGATATGGGGGGATGAGATTATATCCGTTATCAGTCAAATCTATAACGAACTTTCTCGTTAGCGTTTCAAACGATAACAAACATCCGCTATAACTCTCTTTGACAGCTGGCGTTCTGTTTCAAAAGCATAGCAAAATATGTGTGACCCATTTTAGCACTCTGAAACAAAGTGCATACTCAACGATAAATAAATCAGCAATAAGTAACTTTAGTTTACACTTTTAGTCTTATATAATTTACACCGCCCCCCTACTTTAGTGTATGGGAGAGCGCTCACATATCGTCGTCTTGTAAAAATGTTCAATTTTGAAAACTTTTTTATAAGGGGGGGATACCCTAAAAACGTTGATATATGGGCATTCTGTTTTTTTGATAAAATTTTAAGAATACTGTTATATCAATGTTTTTAGCATGTTAATTTCTAAAAAAACGGACTTTCAACACTATTGCCACAAGGGTTTAGCACCCATTACATTAAAACTACCGTAAAAAGTACCCCTTATTCCTACCCTACTTTTATAGATATGCGTGTCCTCTCCAAAACAAAATATTACATCAAAATCAACAATTTAGTGGTATGTTTGTGCTACCCCTAAACGTCTATTTTTAGTTAAAAATGCCTTTATATCAGCATTCTATATTCTAAAAACGCCTTATAAAAAGTTTTGATTTCTGCATTCGTAAGATTTCAGGACGCCACCTTGTGACGCTCCCCTCCAACACCATGGGCGGGGGCGTTTTATAAACACAAATATTAGGGGCATATGTACCTCATTTTTTAGTAATAAATCATACTTTTTTAGCGAACTGGTCAACTAATTTACCACCCCTATAAATCATAACGACATTGGTAATGACTTTATGTGATCCAAAAATTTCTACATTTTCATAAATCACTTATTGAATTTCAACTTATTTCTTTGTTTAGTTCGTTACATTTGTGTTTTCTTTCAGCATCAAATCATTGTCAAAGTATTCAATTATCAACAATGAATATCAGTCAGAAACAAATCAACCAAGAGAACAATAAAAAGTTTCTTTGAATCTGACAACAATAAATCTTCTTCCTATCGTTCATCAGGTTTCTTTATTACAAACAAAAAGCACTGCTTTTACTGCAATGCACGATGTCTTAAATGACTAAACTCACTGTTATGTGCTAGAGGCTTTAAAATGATGATGCCATTCAATTAAATTTGACTCTTGGTCCTTATAAATCGGTATATCAGACCTTTTTAAATAATGGTTTCATAATTATGGGTGCTATTATCGTTGAAATAATTACGGCAATAACAAACTCAGCTGACGTATCCTCATTAATAATCTGTGATGATATGCCTATTTGAATAATTACAAGAGCCATCTCGCCTCTAGAAATCATCCCCGCTCCTATTGCGTTTGCAACATTAACATTTAAACCAGAAAACCTTGCACCCCACGCAGATCCGATAAATTTGGTAACAACAGCCAACGCACTAAATATTATAATAGCTGTTAGCTTGTTTCCTAATCCTTGAATTGCAACTCCAAGGCCAATAGATCCAAAAAATACAGGATAGAATAACCAATTACCAATTTTTGTACTTAAAACGCCAACCTTATCAGAAAAATCAAATTTTCTCAATACTATTCCTAACGCAAAAGCAAATAAGGGCAATAAACTATTTATCCCTAATGTACCGCCGCCTACAAAGACAGAGAACAACGTTACAGCAAACAAAGCAATTATATCGTCCAATACCGCCGCCGAAAGTATAATTGCCCCCATTGAAGTAGCTAATTTTTTTTGTTCAGCTAATACAGCCAATGTGATGGAAATAGAAGTTGCAGAGAAAACAACACCAGCAAATATAGAAGTTTGTATATTATATCCGAGCAATAAAAACGCAATCGGGAAAGCAATTATGGGTAATATCACCCCCATGGTTGCAATAAGTGATGAGGCCTTAATATATTTCTTCATTTCTTTTAAATCAGACTCTAAGCCCGAGTTTAGCATTAACAAGAAAATACCTGTCTCAGCAAACAAGTGAATGAAATAACTTGGTTCTACAATATTTAAACCACTGGTTCCTAAAATGATTCCAGACAATAATTGTCCAACAACTTCAGACAACCCAAACCAAGTGCCTATTCTCCCAAATATAACCGTAATTATAACAAGCAACAAAATTAATAGATACTCCATTTTTTCTCCTAACATTAAAAAGCCTCAAAAATAGCTAGTTCCCCGACTAACCATTCTTGAAGCTTACGCCCAACCGTTCAAATTTAATTACATTTACTATATCATATTTTTGATGTTCAAATCAAATTTGATTATTTAGTTAAATTTTACTTCTTTATTCTTGAAATTAATTTTTGTGATGTTCTAACACGACTGAATTTATGCTAATTTATCGACTCACTCATTAGACAATCTTGCATGTGGTCGCTCTATCTTACTGACTATGGCATTTAATTCGTTATTTAATGCCACAATATAGTTAGTTGGTGCTACAACATTGTAGAACTCTCCAAATGCTTTCTTTTCTCGATATTTGAGCTTGTACATGTCTTTCAACTCTGGTATTAGTTTGAGACTAAACTCATCTAAAACACGCTTAATGTCACGTATAAACGGCTCATTGTCTCGTCTATAGTGATTATTACTATCTGGGTATTCATCCATGTACTCAATCTGTAAATCTATCATCCCCATAAAATAACTTCTCAAAATTTCACGATTAGTCCATTGGTTTGTCATAGGTTGCCTCATTGTAAATACGATCATCTATAAATATTATACTGTATATATACAATTTATTTAAGTATATATGCTATTTATATACCACATTTTTATTTATGTGCTATTCTGTACCATTTAGCCAAATAAAAAACGGCTTAAACGCCGTTACACTGCTTACTTGCTTATTTAAAATGTTTCCCAAAAAGTTTCCCATTTTGTGTGAAATGCTATGAAATACAGTGCAACGTTTTTCATAAGAAAAGGCGCTACATCAAGGTTTTTGCAACCTTATGTAACGCCATGAAATGCTTAGTGGAGCCGAGGGGAGTCGAACCCCTGTCCAAACTGCCCGGTACATGAACCTCTACGCTTATAGTGTTGTCATTTAAGTTTCATGATTGATTCCGCCACAACACGAGGCTAACATCAATCACTAACTCGATTCATTTAACGCCGCTGTTCCGAATCTAAGCAACGACGCGATCTGACTTTTTATGACCTAACCTTAGACGCCAGCTACCAAGATTAAGTGACGCATCACTGTTTTTTAGGCAGCGATTGCGAAAGAGTTTTCGTTTTTTGCAGTTAAAATTTCTGCCCGTTTTAACGCCCGGATGGCGAAGCGCAGTCCATGCCCTAAACAGCCTGTCGAATTCCAAAAACGACCCCAATTTAAGCTGCTCACGCAACAAATAAAAATACTGACAGCCGTCAGTATTTTTATTATACCATATTAAAACGCTCTAAAACGTGCACGTCGTTGCTTAAGTAATTCTTCTGGCGTTAACACATTTAGTCGCGCAAATTCATCATCTAACCGCTGACGAATCAAATTAAAGACGCGCGGATGATTCCGTGATTCGGGAATAATATATTCAATCACACCTTTATCTAAAAGATCCTTGGCTGTGATACCCATGACAGCCGCGGCCTCATCAGCACGCTTACTATCTTTCCATAAAATAGATGCAAAACCTTCCGGTGACAAAATGGAATACGTCGCATTTTGGAACATCCAGACTTGATCACTCGTCGCCAACGCCAAAGCGCCACCAGAGCCACCTTCTCCATAAATAATGGCAATCATTGGCACCGTCAATTTCATAGATTCTAAAATGGACTTGGCAATCGCTTCGCCTTGGCCTTGCGCTTCCGCCGTTTTACCTGGAAATGCCCCTGGCGTGTTAATAAACGTCACAATTGGGCGATGAAATTTGTTGGCTTGTTGCATCAAGCGTTGTGCTTTGCGATAACCCCAAGGTTCAGGTGACCCATTGCGTTTGCTCAGCTTATCTTGAATATCAACACCCTTATCAATGGCAATGACAGTCACCGGCTTGCCATTTAAAGCAGCAATGCCGCCAATCACCGACATGTCATCCCCACTCAAACGATCGCCATGCAATTCAACAAAATCCGTAAAAATACCATCAATAATTTCACGCGCCAAAAAGCGGTCTTCACGTGACTTTTTCACCACTTCAGCTGGCGTTAATTCATGCTTAAATAATTTTAATCCAATATTGACTGCCATGTTATACCTCCGACACCCGATGCAACCTCACCAGTTTAGCAATAATGGCGCTCAGTTCAGGACGGGGCACGATTTGATCAACAAAGCCATTTTCTAGTAACGTTTCGACACGCTGAAAGTCCTTTGGTAGCTTCTCATGAATCGTTGATTCAATCACACGCGCACCAGCAAAGCCAACTAAAGCATGCGGTTCAGCTAACGTAATATCGCCTTGCATGGCGAAACTGGCCGTCACCCCACCAGTTGTTGGATCCGTCAGTACGACCAAGTACAGTAAGCCAGCTTCTTGATGTGCCGCTACTGCCGCTGACACTTTGGCCATTTGCATCAAGGAATTAATGCCTTCTTGCATCCGTGCCCCACCAGAAGCCGTGAACAATACCACGGGTAACTTTTTATCCGTTGCATATTCAAACAAGCGGGTGATTTTTTCACCAGTCATGGATCCCAATGACCCCATCATGAAATAAGAATCCATGACGCCTAGCGCCACTTTTTCATTTTCAATCGTGGCCACACCGGTCAATACGGATTCGCCTAAACCTGTTTGTGATTTCGCCCGCGCGAGCTTATCCGCATAGCCAGGAAATTCCGGTGTTGTCATTTCAATGTCAGCATCCATTTCTTCAAATGATTGCGTGAGCAAATCGACGCGTTCTTGCGCTTGCAAACGGAAGCCATAGCCACAGTGCGCGCATACACGAAACGGCCCCAATTGCTTATTGTACATTTGAACACCGCAATAAGGACAAGCTAAGAAAAGCCCATCTGGGATGCGTTCATTGACCGATGCATCCCGCTTAATTTTAGCGGTTGATTTTTGATTATCGTATAAATCCATCTTTATCCCGTGTCCCAACACCGCAAACTCACCAGTTGGGACACATGCCTCCTAATCACTTTACTTAGCAGTCCAGAACTGCATATGGCACTAATATGATAATACCGCATATGTCGGCCATACGCGGTATTATTGTTTATTCAGTCGCTGGCAAACTATCAAGCCAGCGTGGTAAAAAGTCACTTTCTAGGTAACGTGTATCAAATTCCCCACGTTGTACTTGGGGATCAGCTAACAATGCCTGTTGGAAGGCGCGGCTCGTGGCGACGCCACGGACCACCGTTTCATCCACAATCCGGCGCATCTTGGCCATCGCTTGCGTGCGGTCTGCACCATGCACAATGAGCTTCCCAATCATTGAATCATAGAATGGTTGGATTTTATCACCATTAAACAATGCCGAATCAATACGAATACCAGGCCCACCAGTTGGCAAAAAGACGAAATCAACTGTCCCGGCACTAGGGGCAAAATGCTTTTCGGGCTGTTCAGCCGTCAAACGTACTTCAATTGCATGACCTTGCACTTGCACATCAGCTTGCGTCACTGGCAAATCTTCGCCAGCGGCCACGGCAATCTGCAATTGAATCAAATCTAAACCGGTGACCATTTCTGAAACGGGATGTTCTACTTGAATCCGCGTATTCATTTCCATGAAATAAAAAGCGCCTTCATGATCTTGCAAAAATTCAATCGTCCCCGTATTCACATAGCCCAAAGCTTGGGCTGCTCGGGTCACAATTTCACCCAATTCAGCACGCATCGCTGGCGTCACACCAGTTGCTGGTGATTCTTCTAACACTTTTTGGTTATTACGTTGCAAAGAACAATTACGTTCAGGCAAATAAATCACATGGCCATTTTCATCGCGCAACAATTGCATTTCAATATGCCGCACGCGTTCCATAACCTTTTCGATATACATATGGTCATCGCCAAAAGCAGCACGGGCTTCGTTTTGCGCATCATCAAATTTATCTGAGAGCTCATCTTCGCCGTATACAAAGCGCATCCCTTTGCCACCACCACCAGCAGCAGCCTTGAGCAACAAAGGATAACCAATGCGATCGGCCACAGCCTTGGCTTCGTCAAAATCTCGAATAAACCCTTCAGATCCTGGAATAACAGGCACCCCAGCGCGGCGCATTTCTTCACGGGCGTTCGCTTTGTTACCCATTAATTCGATGGTTTCTGGCCGTGGCCCGATCCATTGAATTCCGACCTCACCGACCATTTCGGCAAACAACGCATTTTCAGCTAAGAAACCGTAACCTGGGTGAATGGCTTCTGCCCCAGATAGTAAGGCGGCGCTCAAAATGTTTTTCATGTTCAAATAAGAGTCTTTTGGCTTTGGCCCACCGACAGCGATGGCTTCATCAGCGATTTGAACATGCAGGCTATCCTTATCAGCGGTCGAATAAATCGCTACTGACCCAATGCCCATTTCTTTTAACGTTCGGATAATACGAACCGCAATTTCACCACGGTTGGCAACCAATACTTTTTTAAACACAATTAATCTCCAATGATGAATGTCAATTCAGCAGTTGTTGCCTTCTTGTCACCAATCCACACAATGCCTTTACCCGTCCCAATTGGCCCACGCAAACGATCAATTGTGACTTCCAGACGCAAACGATCACCAGGGCGCACCATTTGACGGTAACGCGCCTTCTTGATACCACCAAAGTAAGCTGTTTTCCCTTTATACTCCGGCATTGACAAGAGCGCAACGGCACCCGTTTGGGCCAAGGCTTCAACGGTTAACGCACCTGGAAATGTTGGATTCCCTGGAAAATGACCTTGGAAAATTTCTTCATTGATTGAAATATTCTTGTAAGCCACGGCACGTTCACCCGGCACCAATTCTTCAACCGTATCCAACATCAACATCGGATAACGATGCGGGATGATGTCCATAATTTGTTGGGTATTTAGTACGCTCATGTGTCTATTAAACATACAGCACCAATTACTGTATGCCTTTCCTCCTATTCAGGTATGTACGCGGAAAACTCCGCTTAAATTATGCTGGTGTCACGATATAAAGGGGCTTGTTATAGTCCACCACTTCTTCGTTCTCCACCAAAACTTCGGCAATTGTGCCAGCAACTTCACTGTGAATTTCTGTCATCAGTTTCATCGCTTCAATCACAGCCACTGTTTCGCCAACCGCTACCTTGTCACCAACTTGTTTAAACATTGGCGCTTCTGGCTTTGGTTGCAAATACACTGTCCCAACCATTGGGGCAACAATTTCGATACCAGCTGCCACTGGTTTGGCCAATGGATGTTCGTTAGGGGTATCGTTAACTGTCACTGATTCTGCTGCAGCAGCGAGTGCTGGTGCGACAATCGCCGCATTGTCATTTTTTGACAAATGCAAACTAAAATCACCGTCAGTAATTTGAAATTCACGTAATGAACTATTTTCTAGATCCGCCATCAAACTGCGGATTTCATCGATATTTAAACTCATGAATTAAGCCTCTTCGTGCCAGTTTTTGAAAATGACTGCAGCGTTGTGCCCACCAAAACCATAATTTGCACTTAGTACATATTCAGGTGCAGTGTGTTTTGTCGCAGTTGAGACCAAGTTGACCAACTTTGTGTCATCATCTTGTTCGTCCACACCAACGTTGACTGGCATTTCGCCGCGAACAAGTGCGCCAACTGAAACCAACGCTTCAATCGCACCAGCCGCACCAAGCAAATGCCCCGTCATCCCCTTAGTTGATGAGACAGGAACATTGTTAGCACCAAACACAGTAGCAATCGCATGTGCTTCACCCGAATCGTTAGCGCCGGTAGCTGTGCCATGCGCGTTGATATATGAAATCTTTTCAGGTTGCAAATCGGCATCGCGAAGTGCATCGCGCATGGCACGTGCTGCACCTTCACCATCAGGTGATGGTGATGTCATGTGATAAGCATCAGATGATGCCCCATAACCGACAAGTTCTGCCAAGATGTTGGCCCCGCGTGCTTGCGCGTGTTCAAGGCTTTCAATCACCAAAATACCTGACCCTTCGCCAAGTACGAAGCCATGACGATTCTTGTCAAATGGCTTTGATGCTTCGGCAGGGTCAGTTTCTGTTGACAAAGCTGTCAATGCAGCGAAACCAGCAATCCCGATTTCATTGACAGTCGCTTCTGAACCACCCGTCAGCATGACATCAGCTTTACCTGATTGCACACGCCAGAAAGCTTCGCCAATCGCGTTGGTTGCAGAGGCACAAGCAGTCACCACCGTATAGTTTACCCCTTTGGCGCCAAAACGCAATGACACGTTACCAGACACCATGTTTGGAATTGATTCAGGCACGAACAATGGGCTCACGCGTTGTGGTCCCTTGTCATGCATTTTAATCACTTGTTCCTGAATAGTGGTCAAACCACCGATACCATTACCCAGAATAACGCCAAAACGCGTCGGGTCTTGGACAGTCGTTGGATTTTCTGACCCTTCAGGTGCTTTCAAACCAGCATTTTCCAATGCTTGGTCAGCAGCATCAATGGCGTATTGCGAGAACAAATCCAACTTACGTGCATCACGCTTGCCCACACGTTTTGCTGGGTCAAATCCATCAACTTGGCCAGCGACCGTAATCCCTGTTTCTGTGGCATCGAACTTTGTAATTAGCTTAATCCCGATTTCTTCGTTGAAGATACCATTCAAAAATGTTTCTGTATCATTTCCAAGTGGGGTTACGGCACCAAGACCAGTAATGACTACTCGTGTCATGTTGTTCTCCTTTAATTAAATATACAATCCGCCATCAACAGTCAATGTTTGCCCTGTAATGTAGGAACTATGTGCTAAGAAAAGCGCTGCTTCAGCGACTTCACTGGCTTCACCAAACCGTGATAAGGGAATATTCTTCAAAATTTCCGCTTGCGTTTCTTCTGGCAAAACCGCCGTCATATCAGACATAATCATGCCTGGCGCAATCGCATTCACACGAATCCCACGACGAGCACCCTCTTTGGCAAGTGACTTGGTGAAACCAATGATACCTGCTTTTGAAGCGGCATAATTCGTTTGTCCCATGTTACCCATTAAGCCAATAACGGAACTCATATTCACAATTGCGCCATGTCTTTGACGAATCATCTTCTTAAAGATCGGTTGCGTCACATTAAATGTCCCGTTCAAGTTCACATTAATGACCTGAGCAAAATCAGCTGGCGTCATAGCCATAGCCAATTGGTCTTTGGTAATACCCGCATTGTTAATCAAAACATCAATGCCAGGGAAATCTGCTTGCTTGTATAAGGCCTTGATACTAGCCTCAGCTGCTTCAGCATCCGCAATATCGAATTGCAAAGTTTGCGGTGTCTGCTTAAATTCAGCCAAAATTTCTGGCGCGATAGCTGAACGCGCATGTAAAATCACTTGGGCGCCCGCAGCATCAAAGGCTTTGGCAATTGCCAAACCAATACCGCGCGATGAGCCAGTAACGAGCACTGTTTGATCTGTGAAATCCATCATACTAGGCTTCCTTTCCTGCTGCAACTAATAAATCACGTACCGCATTGAAACTGTCAATATCGGTAATCGCGTAACGCTTGACGTCCTTTGGTGCAATTTTCTTGGCGAATTTAATTAACGTGTCTGATGGCCCAACTTCAATAAATGTATCGACGCCATCGGCCAACATTTTCTCCATTGCTTGCGCAAAGTAAGTCGGTGAAATAATTTGTTTTGTCAGTGTTTCAAATAACGTGTCAGCCGTAAATAATGCCCCCGTCGTATTTGAATAAACTGGATATTGGGTCTCGCTGAAAGTTTCGCCCGCCAGACGTGTTGTCAACTGCACAGCTGCATCTTTTAACAATGGTGTATGGAAGGCCCCTGACACGGGTAATTCAACGAGTCGTTGAATCCCTGCTTCAGTTAAGGCTGCCATGGCCTCATCAACATCTTCAGCCACACCACCAATGACCAGTTGCGCAAATGTATTATAGTTAGCTGGGTAAACTTGCTTGCCAGCTGCCTGCAGTGATGTTAACACGTTTTCTACCAACGCTTGATCATCACCCATCACGGCAACCATCTTACCGGGATTGGCCTCACCGACTGTCTGCATGTAGATACCACGGTCTTTGATAATCGCCACGGCTTGGTCAAATCCCATAGCGCCACTGGCAGCCAATGCTGAATATTCACCCAAACTCAAGCCCAGACCTGCTACTGGGGTTGGCAAAGCCTCACCCAACGCGTTAATAATGGCATTGCTCATCGCCAAAATAGCAGGTTGTGCGTAAGCTGTTTGCGTGATTTTTGTTTCGTCATTGGCCACGGCTTGTAAATCATAGCCTAAGATGGCTGACGCTTGGTCAATTGTGTCACGGTAAGCGGGTAATGCCGCGTATAAGTCGGCACCCATGCCAGCTTTTTGCGCCCCTTGACCGCTAAATAAGATACCTAATTTCATATTAGTCCCCATGTAAAATTTGCTGACGTGTCAGCGCTGTGGTTACAATGTTGTATTTTCAATACCCATCAAGTCAGTTGCTTCTGCCCAAATATCAGACAAAATTTGTGCGGCTGGCTTTTCATCTTTGATCAAACCAGAGATTTGACCAGCCATGAAAGCGCCACCTTCTTTGTCACCTTCTTGAACAGCCCGACGCAAAGTACCAGATTCCAACTTTTCAATTGCGGCAGCATCTGGCTTTTCTTTTTGGATTTCAAAGACTTCGTTTTTAACGAAGTTCTTAGCCATCTTGTTCTTCAAAACACGTGCGCGGTTTCCCATCAGTTGGCCAGTAACAATCGTGTCAATGTCCTTGGCTTTAATGATTTTTTCTTTAAAGTTGGGGTGAATTTCAGATTCTGTTGCCGTCAAGAAACGCGTCCCCATTTGAGCCCCAGCAGCCCCCAACATGAAGGCGGCGGCAACGCCACGACCATCGCCAATACCACCAGCAGCAATGACTGGAATTTCAACAGCGTCGACTACTTGTGGTACTAACGTCATCGTTGTCAACATGCCGATATGCCCACCAGATTCCATTCCTTCAGCAATCACAGCATCGACACCCTTCTTTTCCATCATCTTAGCCAATGACACAGAAGGGACAACCGGCATAACGATAATACCAGCCGCGTGTAATTCATCCAAGAATGGTGACGGATCACCCGCTCCTGTGGCAACCACTTTCACGCCTTCTTCAATGATCACGTCAAAGACTTCCCGAATATGGCGACTCAAAAGCATCACGTTGACACCAAATGGCTTGTCCGTTAATGCTTTGACGCGTTTGATTTCTTTGCGGACATCTTCACCGTGCCAGTACCCTGTACCGATAAAGCCTAAACCACCCGCTTCAGAAATTGCTGCAGCCAATGCACCGGTTCCAGCCCAAGTCATCCCACCTTCAACGATGGGATACTTCATGCCAAGTTTTTTAAAAAGCGGGTTCTCTACGTTTACTACCATTTTATTTTCCTTTTAACTCTTATACTATGTACGTGACCATTCAAGCATGATCACCTGTCACATTAAGCTGCCAATTGTTCTTTAACCTTGTCAACCAAGTCTTGGGTTGTCTTGATGTCTTCAGCAACGGCCAACTTGATGTCAAAGTCGTCTTCGACACGGTTCAAAACTTCAAACAAGTCCAAAGAATCGGCATCGATGTCATTTGTCAAGTCAGTTGTTAATGACACTTCGTCTTCTTCCAAATCAAATTGGTCAACCAAAATTTCCTTAACCTTGTCAAAAATTTCTGCATCTGTCATAGTGTTCGTCTCCTAGTATTTTTCAGTATTTTCGTTAGATTTTTGCGGTGCAGCCGACTACACCGATGTTGTTTAAATTTTCCAAATTTGCGCGCCAACCGTCAAGCCACCACCAAAACCTACTAAGGCAATGGTTTGACCGGCATGTACTTGACCAGATTCAACTAATTCATCCAAGAGAATCCCAATGCTAGCCGCACTCGTGTTACCGTTACTGGCCATATTGGTTGGAAACTTGGTTTCTGGTTGACCAAAACGTTTAGCAATTGTTGACACAATGCGCGCATTAGCTTGATGTAACAAATAATAGTCCACATCATCTGCTGAGAGTTGCGCTTTGGCCAACGCCGCTGCTAACGCATCCGGCACTTCACGCGTGGCAAAGTTATACACCTCACGGCCGTTTTGGTGGAAGTAAGGATCAGCCGGTGTAATATCACCCGAAAACGGGTTGGCATTACCAAAGCGGCCAGCAACTAAGTTATCGCCCTTATCACCAAATGTCCGCAACTCTTCACTCAGTAATCCAATCGCTTCCTCAGTTGTTTCAACGAGTACGCCAGCGGCACCATCACCAAACAACACAGCCGTCGTGCGGTCTTGCCAATCCACGAGTTTTGATAAGACTTCGGCACCAATCACCAAACCGCGACGATAACGGGTTGACAATAAACTGGACGCCACGCTCATGCCATAAACCAACCCCGAGCAAGCGGCACTCAAGTCAAACGCAAAGGCCTGATTGGCTCCAATAGCACCTTGGACAATGGCAGCCGTGCTTGGTGACAGACTATCTGGTGACATCGTACTGACAATAATAAAGTCCAAACTTTCAGCTGATACTTGGGCCTTTGCCAGTAGTTGCTCAGCTACTTGAATGGCTAAATCGCTCGTGTTTTCCGTGGTCACCACTTGGCGTTGACGAATCCCTGTCCGTGTATAGATCCAATCATCGTTGGTCTCCATCATGGTACTTAATTCGTCATTCGTCACCAGGCGGCTAGGCACTTGACGCGCCGAGGCCACGATTTTTAAGTGTTCCATAACTCCCCTTTTTACTGCTTAATAACGTTTGCAAGATAGCTCACCAAATTATGAATGGCACGCTTTACCGTATCCATCTCACTGGGTTGCATATCTTTTAGCAAATTGTGTGCCAAATCACGATGGAACCCTTGGTGGGCACGATACACCACCCGCCCTTTATGGGTCAGCCCAAGGCGAACCACCCGTCGATCCTTATTAGAACGACGACGCTCGACATATCCTTTTTCAACGAGCTTATCAATGGCAGTTGTCATCGCGCTCGGTGTTAAGTGGATCATCTTCGCGACTTGTGAGGCACTTTTTTCAGAATACATCGATATGGCATCGATTGTATGCATATCTTTTAACGTAATATCTGAAAAATCACTTTGCTTTAACGCGGCTTCTTCAATCCACATCACATTATTAAACACATCGACAAGTTCACTATTTAATTCTTCAAATTCTAATGTAACGGCTTCATTCATCTTTTTCATCTGGCGAAACAACAAACATCAATTCGGCAGAGGTTGCTGTCTTCCCATCAACTTTAGCTTCAACCAATACGCTACCCATGTTGGCGCGTAACTTACCAAATGTCACATGTAACTTCAACACATCACCTGGCACAACCATCTTTTTAAACTTGGCATCATCGATACCCGTCATGTAGGCTGTCTTCCCCTTAAATTGTGGGGATGACAAAATTAAGATTGAGGCCGCTTGGGCGAGTGATTCAATAATCAAGACACCTGGCATCACTGGATTACCAGGGAAATGTCCTTGGAAAAACTGTTCATTAATTGTCACATTTTTAACAGCGACAATCGATTCATCTGGCACCATTTCTTCAACGTAATCCATATACAAGATTGGATAACGATTCGGAATCAGTGCCATAATTTCGGTTGTTGTGAGAACTGGCATAAGTCTTCAGTGCGCTTTCAGTCAATTGCCCGTATCGCTTAATTGCAATAACGGTCTCACTTGAGCGCTTTTCCTTTCGTCTAATACTTCGACTATCGAAATATCTAATATTGAAATTATCGCACGATTTATTTCGATAGTCAAACTAATTCTTGAAAATAAAAAAAGACACGCCACTGCGTGCCTTAAAATTCAAGGATAATTAAGCGGTTTTGCCACTCTATGATGAAATCATCACTTGCCCACTCATGAACACGTGCCGTGTTATAACCAACAGCAGCATTATAATACGTATTATTGCCGACCTTCAACGGTGCTGGATGCACATGAAGATGCCCAGTAATCGTGTTAATCGTATACGAATGATCCAGTTTATCTCCGAGCGCTTGGCTCCCTAATAACGCATTTGCCATATCCAGCCGTGTATTGCCATAGGGAAAGCGTTTAATATAATCGGTTCGTGGTACAAAGTGTGACACCACTACGGTTTGCTTCCGATCCGCGGCATCAAACTGTGCTTGTAATTGCGCCATATTACGGTCAAAACGTTCCTGATCCGAGACTGGTTGTTGGATCCGACGGTCGAACCAGAAATTATTTTTAAACTGTAAAATCTGTTCTGTTGTATAATCTTGACCCACAAAATCATAATTATACCAACCATTATTACCAATTAAGCGCACATCCGGTGTCAAATCAATAAATTTATTATGGAAATATAGCGGATCTAAATCACTTTCCAATTCGTCATAAGTGACCCCGCGTCCCATGTCATGGTTGCCCGCTAAAAATCGAATCTGGATTTTATCAGCCAAAGCGGCCTGCATGTCTCGTGCAAAAGCTAATGATTGTTCAAAATCATTAAACAAGTCTCCGGCAATCACATACAATGTGACATTTTGGTTCAATAAATAAAGTGCCTGCACATGCATGGCCCGTTGAACATCTATTTTATTCAAATCAAAATGATTGTCAGATGAAAATGCAACCTTCACACGCGAATCCTCTTTCAAATTACTGAATAAAGTATAGCATAAATCCGTTGAAAAGGCTGTTAGAACGCAAAAAACCTGCCGAAGCAGGTTTGAAAATTGCGATTTATCTTACAAAGTTGCGAAGTACAACAATGTACGGATCATGTTTGAAGTGAAACCGTATTCGTTATCGTACCATGCAGCAACCTTAACAAGTTGTGCACCGTCACCTGAAACGATTTCAGTTTGTGTTGGATCAAAGACTGTACCGTGTGTGTCACCAATGATATCAGTTGAAACCAAACCATCACCATTGTAACCAAATGAGTCTGATTCGTACTTCTTCATTGCTGCGTTCACTTCATCAACAGTTACTTCCTTGTCCAAGATTACTGACAATTCAGTAATTGAACCAGCAGGTACTGGGACACGGATAGCTGAACCAGTCAACTTACCATCCAATTCAGGCACAACAAGACCGATAGCCTTGGCAGCACCTGATGAGTGTGGCAATGAGTTTGATGCAGCATCGCGGTTAGCTTGACGCTTTGCGAAGTTTGAAGTCTTAGGACCATCTTGCAAGCTTTGTGAAGCTGTGTAAGCGTGGACTGTCAACATCAAACCAGTCTTAACACCGAATTCCTTTGACAAAGCATTTGCCATAGGTGCCAATGATTGCGTTGTGCATGAACCAGCAGAAACGATTGTGTCTTCTGGCTTCAAGATGTCTTGGTTAACACCGTAAACAACTGTAGGAATCTTACCAGCTGGTGCTGAAATCAAAACCTTCTTGGCACCGGCATCCAAGTGAGCTTGTGACTTTTCGGCTGAAGTATAGAAACCAGTAGCTTCCAATACATATTCAACGCCATCGTTTTCAACCCACTTCAAGTCAGCTGCGTTGCGTTCTGCGTAAACTGTGTAGTGCTTACCGTTAACGATAATACCAGTTTCATCAGATGAAACATCAGCCTTCAATACACCGTGAATTGAGTCATACTTCAACAAGTATGCCAACATTTCTGGTGAAGTCAAATCGTTAATCGCAACAACTTCGATGTCTGAAGCTGTGTCTGACAACTCAAGAATACGACGGAAAGCCAAACGGCCAATACGTCCAAATCCGTTAATACCAATCTTAACAGTCATGTGTTTAGATCCTCCAAAAATTTTTGACTTATGTCAACACCAATATTATAGCACAAAGTTGGTTTATGAGCGAATAGAAGCACTTGTATTCGCTCATAAAATCACAAAATTTATGTATAAAATCCGGTTACCGATAGCTAACATCCTTTATCAAAAACAACCACTCACCTGCTAATCGTGTGAGTGGTTGTGAATAAATGTACATTAATGTGAGCGCTTCACTGAAAAACAGCCGCCACAAAACAAAATTGCGCACGGTCAGCGACTGTGCAGACCAATTATTCGATCCCTGAACCAGGTTCAATTGTGTCTGGCAAGATTGTTACCGTGACAATGTCGTTTTTCTCCGCTGACAAAATCATGCCTTCAGAAACTTCACCTGCCATCTTACGTGGTTTCATGTTCGCCACAATCGCAACTGTTTTCCCAACCAATACAGCTGGATCAGCATACCACTTGCGAATACCTGACAAAATTTGACGTGGCTTACCTGAGCCATCATCGAGCGTGAACTTCAACAACTTGTCAGATTTTTCAACGATTTCACCAGCCGTAATTTTAGCTGCCAAAATTTCGACTTTCGCAAAATCATCATAAGTAATCAATTCACGGTCTGGTTCTGCGGCTGCTTCGGCTTCAGCAGCTGCCTTCTTAGCTGCTTCTTTGGCAGCACGGCCCTTACCCTTGGTATCTTTTGACACCAGGCCTGAAATAAAGGCTACTTCAGCATCAACATCTTGACGTGGGAAAATTGGTTCACCCTTCTTCACCACTTGGCCACCCGTTGGTAACTTACCAAAAGTCAAGCCAGCAATTTTCACACCGTTTTCAGGGTAATCAAAGCCTAGCTGTTCGTAGATTTTCTTTGGTGCTTGCGTCAAAACCGGTTGCAACAAGACAGCTGCCACACGTAAGGCCCCAGCCAAATGCGCCATCACATTTGATAACACAGCCTTTTGTGTCTCATCCTTCGCCAAAACCCATGGTTGTGTTTCATCGATGTACTTATTAGCACGGCGAATAATTGTCCAAACACTTTCTAAGGCATCAGCTGTTCGCATGGCTTGGAAATGCTTGTTGTAATCAACAATCGCTGCTTCAATTGTTTGAACCAAACTTTCGTCGAAGTCGGTCTTACCAGTATGCAATTCTGGTACAATCCCGTTTTCATACTTATTAATCATGGCCACTGTGCGATTGAGCAAGTTACCCAAATCATTGGCCAAGTCAAAGTTCACACGGGCAACAAAGTCTTCTGGTGTAAAGACCCCATCATTACCAAATGGCATCGCGCGTAGCAAGTAGTAACGTACGGCATCCAAGCCATAACGTTCTTCAAGCACTTCAGGGTAAATGACATTTCCCTTTGACTTTGACATCTTGCCATCTTTCATGACTAACCAACCGTGACCGATAATGGTCTTTGGCAAATCAATACCCAAGGCGTGTAACATAATTGGCCAATAAATCGTGTGGAAGCGAACAATTTCCTTACCCACCAATTGCACATTGGCTGGCCAGAACTTATCAAACAGCGCCGTATCGTCAGTATCGTAACCCAAAGCCGTAATATAGTTTGACAAGGCATCAATCCACACATAGATGACGTGCTTTTCATCCCCTGGTACAGGAATACCCCAGTCAAATGATGTCCGCGTCACCGCCAAGTCTTCCAAGCCAGGCGCAATGAAATTGTTAATCATTTCATTCATCCGTGCTTCTGGTTGGATGAATTCTGGGTGTGTCTTGTAATAATCAAGTAGCCAATCAGCATACTTGCTCATCTTGAAGAAGTACGCTTCTTCTTTGACTAATTCAACTTCGTGACCAGAAGGGGCTTTTCCGCCTGTTACCTGACCATTTTCATCACGATAAACTTCTGCTAATTGTGATTCAGTAAAGTATTCTTCATCGGAAACAGAATACCAACCTTCATACTCACCTTTGTAAATATCACCCTTTTCAAGCAATGTCGTAAAGATTTTTTGCACCGCTTTTTCATGACGTGGTTCTGTTGTCCGAATAAAGTCGTCATAGGAAATGTCCATCAATTCCCAGAGTGCTTTAATCTGTTCGGCCATCTCATCCAAATAGGCGATTTCGGATATACCGGCTGCTTTTGCTTTTTGTTGGATCTTAAGACCATGTTCATCGGTCCCAGTCAAGAAGAACACGTCTTCACCAAGCAAACGGTGGTAACGTGCTGCGGCATCAGCTAACACAGTCGTATAAGTATTACCTAATTGTAACTTCCCAGATGGGTAGTAAATCGGCGTGGTGATATAAAAAGTTTGATCTTTCTTCACGGAAAATTGTTGTTCCGCTTTGGAAAACTTGTCGTAAATGACAGCTGAATCTGTGAGATTAGCTGTGTTAAACAAGACGTTATTTGGTTCTGACATATGAGTCTCTCTTTCTAATTCGCGTGTTTTGTCACGTGACTTGCGCCATATGAGGCAGTCTCTACTATGCTAATTATAACGAATTTTAACCGTATTTCATAGTTTTTTAAGGTTGTTTTCCGACAGACGCTACCGTTGGTTTAGCTATGCAAATCCTAGCCAAAATGCTAAAGTAAAGGGATGACCGCTCGGTTAAACAGGAGGCTATTTTATGTCGCAACTCATCCAAATTACCCATTATATGCAGCAAGACCTAGCTGCTGATCAATCCGGCCATAGTGTTGACCACATTGAGCGCGTGGTTGCCTTAGCCAATAAAATTTTAGCTCAGGAACCAACTGCAGACCCGTTTATCGTCCAAGCTGCTGCTTTATTGCATGATGTCTACGATGATAAATTATTTCACACACCTACCGAAGTGGGCGTAGCCAAAAACACCTTGGCTGATTTTTTAACGACCATTGCGGTATCGCCAGATACTCAGGCGCAAATTTTTCACATTATTGACAATATGTCATGGTCCAAGCATCTTGATGGGAAAGCCGCCCCACTAGACATTAACGGCCAAATCGTTCAAGATGCCGACCGCCTTGAAGCTATTGGCGCCATTGCGATTGCCCGCACCATAACCTATGGTGCTGTAAAAAACCGCGTGCTCTACGATCCAGCCATTCCTCCACGCACGATTCATGACAAGACTCAGTATCGACAAACTGACGGCACAACAATCAATCATTTTTACGAAAAACTATTGCACATTAAAGCGCACCTTAACACCGACACAGCCCGTCAAATAGCCGAAACCCGGCATCAATTCATGTTAGACTTCTTAGACCAGTTCAAGGCCGAATGGGAACTGACGAAGTAAAAACATTGACAAGTGCTTGAATCATCGCTAGAATGAAGTTGTTTTGGAGGATGTTATGTTAAAGTTAATCGCAGCAACTGAATATTGCTCACACCGGCGCTTTGTTTAGCACCGGTATTTTGACATACATTTGATCAAACTATCATACGGACTAACGCAGCGCCAACTAGGTATTTCACTAGTTGGCGCTTTTTATTTGCCCACAGGAGAAGCAAAATGAAAAAAATCATCATCATCGTCGCCAGCCTCGTTGTTGTAGCCGGTTTAGCTATCGGCCTCACCCAACACCAAGCCCGGCCAAAAGAAGCCCCACAAACGATCACCCCTGGCACGCTAACTATTGGGTTAGAAGGGACTTTTGCGCCATTTTCTTACCGTCAAAATGGACAATTGACCGGTTTTGAAGTCGACTTATCAACTGCCATTGCCAAAAAACTCGGTTTGAAACCCAAATACGTCCAAACAAAGTGGGATTCGCTCATTGCAGGCCTTGGTGCTAAGCGTTACGATGTCGTTTTCAACGATGTCGGGATCACACCAGAACGCCAAAAAGCTTACTTATTTGCCACACCATACCTATATGCTAAAACGGTCCTCATCAAGCGTACCGATGAAACCCATCTCAACACGTTAGCTGATCTTAAAGGTAAAAAGATGGCGCAATCAACCACTTCGAACTTTGGTGCCCTGGCTAAAAAAAGCGGCGCTGATATCGTTGCTGTCCCTGGCATGACCGAAGCCATGAATTTAGTGACAACCAAGCGCGCTGACGGTGCGCTCAATGACTTAGGTGCTTATGCCACATGGAAAAAGGCCAATCCTGACGCTGCTACAACCGCCGTTGATTTAAGTCAAGAAAGTCCGGCAACCCCAGCCGCACCACTGCTCAACAAACAAAATACAGCCCTTCAAAAGGCCATTAATAACGCCTTAAAAGACTTAGAAGCTGATGGCACACTCAAAAAATTGTCACTCAAATACTTCAATACTGATCTCACCCAGCCATAAACCAACTGGTTCACGGCTCAAACGTTAATTGAATCAAATCGTCGCTAAAAGGAATCCTACCCATGTCTGATTTTATCCCCCTCGCCGGCCAATATCTGCCCCAACTTTTTCGGGCCGCATTAATTTACACATTACCACTGACCGTCATATCATTTGCTTTAGCACTTGTATTTGCCGTCATCACGGCGCTCATTCGTTTAGCCAAGTTACCCGCAGCGCCGATTCCGCGCTTGCTACTGCGAGGACTTAAAGCCATTGCCGGCTTTTACGTGTGGCTTTTCCGGTCAACACCCATGATTGTGCAATTGTTTATTGTGTTTTATGGTCTCCCCAGCGCGCATGTGACACTCTTTGCCAACGCTTGGCTATCAGCGATTACCGTTTTCTCCCTTAATACAGGGGCCTATGCTTCGGAAAGTGTCCGTGCCGCAATTTCGTCGGTCCCGCGCGTCCAAATTGAAGCGGCTGAATCATTAGGGATGAATCGCTGGCAAGTCTTTGCGGATGTCATTTTGCCACAAGCAGCGCGAATCTCAATTCCACCGTTAAGCAATGCTTTAATCGGTTTGTTAAAAGATACCTCGCTCGCCAGCGTGATTACCATTGTGGAAATGTTTTACCTCAGTCAACAAATTGCTGCCGAAAATTATCAAATCCTGACCATGTACATTTTAGCTGCATTTGTTTACGCTGTCTTCACCACCATTTTATCGCTTGCCCAACATCAGTTAGAACGCTATACATCGAGGTTTGCCCAATGATTACTGTCAAAAATTTAGTCCAACAATATGGCGACCGCCGCGCCTTAGATCAAGTATCCACAACTTTTCCCGCTGAACAAACAACCGTCATTCTTGGTCCATCCGGCTCGGGTAAATCAACGTTACTGCGCACTTTGAATCTATTAGCGCAACCAACGTCTGGTACTTTAACCATTGGCGAACAGACACTTGATTTAAGTCAGCCACTAACCGCACCGAAATTATTAGCTGTTCGGCAGCATTTTGGCATGGTTTTCCAGGAAAAAGCTTTGTTTACTCACTTAACGGTACTTAAAAACCTCACCCAAGGGCCCATTAAAGTCAAGGGTATCCCAACCGATCAAGCGACTGCGCAAGCCACCAACCTGTTGACCCAATTTGATATGGCCGCCCTCGCTCCCCGCTATCCGTATCAACTATCTGGTGGGCAACAACAACGCGTCGCCATTCTCCGCGCCTTGGCCATGCAGCCCGATTATCTGCTCCTTGACGAACCGACTAGTGCGTTGGACCCTGAGTTAGAAGCTCAAGTCTTACGTGTCTTACGTGATCTTGCTAATCAAAAGAAATCCATGGTGATTGTCACCCATAATTTGGCATTTGCACAAGCCGTTGCCGATAAAATCATTTTCATGGAAGATGGTAAAATAGGTTATGATGGCCCATCAGCCGGTTTTTTCCAAGCACAAGATCCGCGGATTCAACGCTTCTTAAACGCCATGACTTTTTAGTGCAGTTGATGTTTGCCACACTGTTTTTCATTTTTGTCGAAAAATGATATGCTGTTATGAGCTTCAAAATGGAGAATAATCATGGCTAGAAAACGCACAACGCGACGGCAAAACCCGTCCCCTAAGCAACAGCTGATTGGATCAGTCATCTTATTACTACTGATTGGTTTTTATCTCTGGCAAAATAATCAAACCCAACACCCAGCTCCCACAACCCAACAATCCAAATATGCGACAGTTTCAGCACCCGACAACCAAGCCTTGCTGAACTTGCAATGGGATGGCACACTGGATGGTGACCTTGTGCATGTGAATCAAAATAAGGCCACTTTTACCCCCGCCGAGATGCAGGAAACCTTTCCCTCACATGGCTCTAAACTACGTCCAGTGGATGGTTTGAGTCTATCACCATTAGACGCACTGGGTCGGACCCAACAAGCCAACTTTTTGGCCAGTCGTAACGCCATTAATAAGGTAACGCCTCGACCAGACACGATTGATTATCAAGTCAGACCCTCTGGTTGGTTCATCAACGATCGTTTTGATGGCACGAAATGGGTCGGTGGGTACCACAGCAATCCAAACGTCAAACTTGGCAAAGGCAAACAAGCGCTATGGAACAAGTCTCATCTTGTCGGCTACCAATTTTTTGGGATGCCAACCATGGTGACGGAAAATATGATTGCTGGGACACGTGTTCAAAATGCTTATCCAGGCCAACTCGTGCCTGAGGATGATATCCGTCAAGCCATTAATCAACACCCCAACATCACGATTCGTGGGCAAGTTACCCCCTTGTATGTTGGCACTGAACGGATTGCGCGTGGTGTCCATTATATGGCCAAATCTGTGCAAGATAACGGGAAAACGTTAAACTTAAATTACTGGATTTTCAACGTCCAGCCTGGGATCACGATTGATTATCAAACTGGTAAAGTCACGATCCAAAATCATGTAAAATAAAAAGCAGCCAAGTTGTGGTGTACCCCGAAAGTTAAAGCAACTTTCGGGGTTTTATTTATGACTAAAA
>ERZ1106932.67-NODE-67-length-41261-cov-165.480925_pt1 | contig 41261 bp, 32 predicted proteins | sample MGYA00403665_ERZ1106932 | MGnify/ENA primary metagenome ERZ1106932 (study PRJEB35170, sample SAMEA104062448) | human gut metagenome | biome: human gut; feature: human-associated habitat; material: faeces | place: Denmark | collected 2012-08-24 ... | reverse complement strand
TCGGCATGGTGTTTGTGGACGAGGGACAGGACATTTCCGTCAGCGAATACCGCCTTCTGAAAAGGATCAATCCCGACGCGGCGTTCAATATCTACGGGGATTTGGCGCAGAACATTACAAAATTCCGCGGCGTGGACGATTGGAAAAAGATTTCCGCGGGAAATATCTATACGCTCAACCAAAATTACAGGAATACGAACCAGATCGTGGAATTCGTTGCGAAAGCGATCGATATAGACATGCGCCCGATCGGCTTTGACGGGCCGGAGGTGATCGGGGTCGGCGTGCGCGGGATCAACGCATTTTTCAAAGATAAAAAGGGGCTGAAAGCGATCATCGTTTCAGATGGAGAATTGGAAAAGTATCGCAGAAAAAGTTATAATCTTTTGCGGGATACGGGCAAAATTTCTAAAAAGAGAATCAATCTTATGACCGTATATGAATCGAAGGGACTGGAATTTACCTGTGTGGCGGTCGCCGATGCGCGTATGACGGCACATGAAAAATATATCGCCTATACGCGCGCGCTGAAAGAACTTGCGATCATTGACGGAGACGGAGAATATGCGAAATAATTATTTGCTGGACGCGGACGAGACGATCCTCGATTTTGTACGCGCGTCAAAAGAGAGCCTTGCCGAGGCGATGCGGGAATTGAACATCCCTTACAGGGATAGCGATTACGCAGTATACAAGCGGTTTAACGACGCCGTATGGCGCGAGTACGAACGGGGGACTCTTTCGAAGAAAGCGCTCATGACGGAACGGTTCGTCCGGTTTTTCGATTATCTGAAGGTCGTGGCTGACGTCGGAAGGGCAAACGAAATATATTTCGGCAGAATTTGCCGTTCGGGCTATCTGCTGGACGGTGCGATGGAATTTTTGCTCGAGCTGAAAAAGAGGGGTAAAATTTTTCTGATCACCAACGGCACGCCTGCCGCGCAGTACGGAAGATTGGATTCGCTGGGTTTGAGAGATTTTTTCGACGGGATCTACGTTTCCGACGAAATCGGGTTTGCAAAGCCGGACAGGCGGTTTTTTGAATACGTGCTCGGGGACGCAGGATTGAAGAGGGAGGAATGCCTAGTGATCGGCGATTCCGTTTCTTCGGATATCGCGGGCGCGAACAATGCGAATATTCTGTGTATCCGCTATAATCCAAAAAAACTGCCTGCGGAAGGGGCGAAGGCGGACTTTGAGGCGGATTCATATGAAAAAATACTTGCAATTGCAGACAGATTGAATTCGGAGGCGGTATAGAAGAGAGCGCGGAGGGGAATAATCCCTCCGTTTTTGTTTTCCGGCGGCTGTCTGTTTTTGCCGCCGTTACTTGCCAATTTTGGGATAATGTGTTATAATTGTAAACGAATCGAAACAATGATTCGAAAGAATCAAAGGGAGTATCGGACATGGCAGGAAAAAGATCGGGAAAAAGCGCGGTCAAGGAGAGTTTGGCTCTGAAATATAAGGTCCAGCAATACATGGGGTATGCCGAATATTTCAGCCGCGTTCCGCTGTTTCTCACGCTGCAGATCGTCAATTCGGGTTCGGAAGCGATTGAAAACATAGACGTTGTCATCGAGAGCGCGGACGGGCTGATCCTGCCCTTTTCAAAACATCTTGATGAGATCCCGTTCGAAAGCGCGGTCGAGATCAATGCGGAAAACGTGATCTCGCCGCTGTATCTTACGGAAATTTCGGAAAAGGCCCTGTCTTCTATTTCCTTAAAGGTTTTTCACGGAAAAGATCTCGTTATGGAAGAGCGCGCGCAGGTGACGGTGCTTCCTTTCGATTATTGGTGCGGAAGGGAGGGGAACCCCGAGTTGTTGTCCTGTTTTTGCAGGCCGAAGATCGCCGATTGCCTGAAAGTCCTTTCCGATGCGCAGGAACAACTGAAAAAATGGGGCGTGGTGTGCGAATGGCGCGGTTATCAGGAGGGGGACAAAAACAAGATCCGCCAGATCGCCGCGGCGATCTACGCGGTCATTAAAAAGCAGGCGATCGAAAAATCTGCCGCGGAATACAATTACGACGATCCCGTGCCCGTCGGAGATATCACGAAAATCATAAAAAACAAGGTCGGATCTTCCTTCGAAATGGCGCTTTTTGTTGCTTCCTGTTTCGAGTGCGCAGATCTGCATCCCGTTATCACGGTTGGGGAAAAGAGCGTTTCCTGCGGCGTGTGGCTGTACGATAACTGTTTTTCCGACAGCGTTGGCGACGATACCGTGCTTTTGCAGAAATATATTTCGGGCGGGATCAACAATATCAGCATGTTCGATACGGAAGACATTTTTGCCGGACATAACGTCAATTATACCGTATCCGAAAAGCACTTTGCGGAAAAGTTGGACAGCGGATATTACGACACCGTGATCGACGTAAAGAGATGCCGCCTGGCACGTATTTATTCTCTGCCGCTCAAAGTGATGGGGATTAAGGGCTACGAGTTGCTCGGCGAAGAGGACATCAGCGTCGACGCGGCGCCCAAAAATATTTTCGGTTTCAAAAAACTCAGTTTTGACGGGAAGGCCACGAAGAACAAGCAGTGGGAGCGCAGGCTTCTGGACCTATCTTTAAAAAATTCTCTTCTGAATTTCAAACCCGAAAAAAACACTTTGCATATTATCTCTTCCGACCCGAATGCTACGTATGACGCGCTCAGCCAGGGGATTCCCTTCTATCTTTTGGAAAAGACTGCGGACGTGAGGGGGATCGTGGCGGACGATGATTATTTTTCCGGTTCTTCCAAACTCAGCGTATTGTCCGAACTGATCGGCGTAGAACTGAAAAACAAGCGCCTTCGCACTTATTCGGAGCGGGAGGAAATGGTGGATACCCTGCGTTTTCTCATCAAAAAAGCGAAGACGGCCGAAGAGGAAGCGGGCGCAAACGTGCTGTTTCTGGCGTTCGGCTTTCTCAAATGGTATGCCTCCGGCGACGGAGAGGCAAAGTACGCCCCCTTGGTCCTGTGTCCCGTAAAAATTATCCGGAGCAAAGGGGGGAAGGGATATTCCGTTGCCGTTTCGGAAGAGGGACTGCAGTTTAACAGTACTTTGCTCGAATTCCTTTTGCGCGAATTCAAAATCGATATAAGGGGACTGGAAAATATTTCTTCGGGTATCAAGATCTCTGAGATCCTTGCAATGGTCAGAATGGAGATCCTGAACATGAAAAATTGGGACGTGCTCGAAGAAGTTTATCTTGCAAACTTTTCCTTTGCGCGCTACGCGATGTGGAACGATGTCCGGAAGAATATCGATAAATTCCGCAAGAACGCGCTCGTGCGCTCTCTGCTCAACAACCGGCTGGAAATCGAAGGGAACGTATTCGAGGACAAGGCGGAGGACGATTATCCGCTGTCGGAGATTTTACTGCCGCTTATGGCGGACAGTTCGCAGTTTTCCGCGATCGCAGAGGCGGCAGAGGGTAAAACTTTCGTTTTGCACGGGCCGCCCGGAACGGGGAAAAGCCAGACGATCACGAATATCATCGCCAACTGCCTGAATAAAAACAAGCGCGTCCTTTTCGTTGCGGAAAAACAGGCGGCTTTGTCTGTCGTGAAAAAGAGGTTGGATTCCATCGGGTTGGGAGATTTTTGCCTCGAAGTGCATTCCAATAAATTGGACAAATCGGAACTCCTGAAAAAACTGGACACGACGCTCTCGCTGGTTCCCGAAAGCGATGAGGCGGGGTTTGCCGCAAAGGGAGAACAGTTGGAAGAACTTCGGACGGCTCTGAACGAACCCGTTGCCGCGCTGCACAAAAAGCGCAGGCTGGGCGTTTCCGTCTACGAAGCCATCCTGATTTACGAAAAAAATAAGAACGCGCCCGACGTTTTGGATATCGAGAGCACTTTTTACGACAGCCTGACGAAGGAGAAACTGGAAAATTACGAGCAGATGCTGCTGGACGTAGCGGCGGCGGCGAAGAGTTGCGGCGGGGCTTACCGTTCGCCCTTCGACAATGTGAATTTATACGAATACGATGCGGGCGTGCGCAACAACGTGTACTATTCCGCGGAAGTTCTGCTCGCGGAAATCAAGCATCTGAAAAGTTATCTGAGCCTTATGCTTGACTTTTACAGACAGCGCATCAGCACCTTTACGCTGAAAAAACTGTCCACCCTCGTGCAGTTGATCGAAGTGCTGCGAGGCGATGAGATCAAAAAATATTTCGACTGCGACGAGAGCGAGTTTTTTGTCTTTTTCAATGCAAACAGGCGGCTGGACAGACTGCTCGGGAATTATTTCAAAAATTTCAAAAACCTGATCGACATCGACTGCGATCCCGCGGTCGTTGAACAGGAACTTGACAACTGGGGCGAAAATTACAAGAGTTCCAAGGTGCTCGGGGGGCTTGCGAAACGTCTGCGCCGCAGCGCTTTCGGAAAACTGACGGAAACGGAAGAACTCAAATACATCGGGATCGTCGCCCAAATTTACGAAGATCTGCAACTGGTAAAGAGCAATACGGGGCTTGCGGCGAATTTTACCGACCGCGGCGGAAAGATCAATTTCAGAAAGAGGGAAGAGTTCCTTGAAGCACTCATGCAGATGCACGCGCTTTGCGAGGGTATTTTTATGGATTACAATGCGGATAGTTTTAACAGCGTCTGCGTGAAATCCGTAAGCGCCGGATACGCACAGCCCGTATTGAGCGGCCTGAAACAGGCGATCGCCGGCTTTGAAAACGGCATGCACAGTTTTTGCAATGTCGTAGGGGCCGAGTCGGACAAATACGACGACGAGGACGTGCTCGACTATTTCGGAATCAAGGCGGGCGCTCTGATCGATAATATCGATATGCTTGCATCCTGGTGCCAGTATAAAAAAATATCGAGAGATCTGGATGCGGAAGGGCTTTCGTTTATCACCGATTCTTTGGAGAAGGGGGCAATTTCTTCGGACAATATCCTCGACAGTTTCCGCAAGAACGTATACCGCAACTTTTTGGAAACGAATATCGGCGCGGACCCCGTGCTTTCCAAATTTTCCGCCTCTGTGCTCGAAGAGAAGATCGAGCAGTTCAAGAGCCTCGACGAACAGTATACGAGACTTGCGAAGGAGCATATCCGGAATCTGCTCGTTTCCAACCTTCCCACTACTTCTACGGAGGGGAGCCTGAGCCTGGAAGTGCTCGCTTTCCAGCGGATCGTGAAGAGCAATATGCGCGGAATGACGCTCAAACAGTTTTTTGCGGAAATACCGGAACTGTTGAGAAAACTTGCCCCGTGCATGCTTATGAGCCCGATTACCGTTTCGCAGTACCTTGCGGCGGAACCGGACCTTTTTGATCTCGTGATCTTCGACGAGGCGTCGCAACTGCCCACGAGCGAGGCGATCGGCGCGATCGCGCGCGCAAAGAGTGCGGTCATCGTGGGCGATCCCAAACAACTTCCGCCTACTTCTTTCTTCAGTTCCGGTTATGTGGATGAGGAAAACCTCGATGCGGAAGATCTGGAGAGCATCCTCGACGATTGCCTGGCTTTAAGCATTCCGGAAAAGCATCTCAACTGGCACTATCGGAGCAAACACGAGAGCCTGATCGCCTTTTCCAATATCATGTATTACGGGAACAAACTCTGTACCTTCCCTTCGCCCGATGCGTTGGAGAGCAAGGTCCGCCTTGCGCTCGTGGAGGACGGGGTTTACGACAGGGGCTTTACGAAGCGCAACAAGGCGGAAGCGGAGGCGCTCGTCGCGGAAGTGATCAGGCGGCTGAAGGATCCGAAACTTTCGCATTCCAGCATCGGGATCGTCACGTTCAGCACGGCACAGCAGGATTATATCGAGCGCAGGCTGACGGACGCGCTCGTCAAAAACAAACTGGAAGATGCCGCGTACGAACGCGAAGAACCGCTGTTTGTCAAAAATCTTGAAAACGTACAGGGCGACGAACGCGACGTGATCCTGTTTTCCGTATGCTACGGCCCGGACAGGGCGGGCAGAGTTTCCCTCAATTTCGGACCGCTCAATCAGATCGGCGGATGGCGGCGTCTGAACGTCGCGGTCTCCCGCGCAAGGGAAGAGATGATCGTATTTTCGTCCATGACTTCGGCGATGATCAATCTTGCCAAGACGAACAGCAAGGGCGTCGCGGGACTGAAAGCCTTCCTTGAATTTGCAGAGAAGGGCAAAACGACGCTTGCGATCAATGCGGAAGAACTCAAGGCGGGACGGAGCGGAATCGGAAAATATATCGCGAAAGAATTGCGCAATTACGGTTACGAATGCCGGTACGACGTGGGCGTATCCGATTTCAAGATCGACTGCGCGGTCGTGGATCCCAAAAACAAAAAGCGCTTTATTCTCGCCATCGTATGCGACGGCGCTACGGCTTTCAGGTCGAGCGCGAAAGACCGCAATATTTTGCAGATACAGACTTTGAAACTGAACAACTGGAACGTCGTGCGTCTGTTTACGATCAGTTTTATCAACAATCCGAAACGTGAGATCAAGAGGATCAAAGATATTTTGGATCGTCTGACGGGGACGGATAAGACGGTCAAAGATCATCTTGCAAAATACAGAAAAAATTATCGCTATGCGAAACTCGAACCGCAAAACTATATGTCCGCGTTCGTTACGGGCGGAGAAAACGACGGGGAGATCCTTTCTAGGCTCAAGTCTATCGCGGCTGCGGAAGAGCCCATCAGCGACAGGTTTTTGATGAAACGCTGCCTTGCATCTCTCGGGATCCTGAAATACGGAGGGAAAGTAGAAGAACGCATGCGCGGACTGATCGGATTGTGCGATCTGAAACGGGACGAACTGTGCGGAAGAACGTATCTGCGCAAAACGGATAAGTGTCTCGCCTGCGATTTTTACCGCGTGGAGAGCGAGCCGCTGCGCAAATCGGAAGAAGATTTTACGCCTTATGAAATGATCGCATTGATTAAGGGACTGCTTGAAAACAGGGTGAGTTTATATATCGACGAACTGCTGCCCCTCGTATTTGCGGAACTGAAGATCGCCCGCCCCAGCGATAAACTGACTGAGTTTGTGCAGGAGTGCATACAGTTGGGCGTGGAGAGAAATTTATTTATCAGATCGATCAGCGACAGGATCAGTTTGTGCTGAGATCGACGGCAGACCGTGCGGGAATCCGTATCGGGCTGCCGCTTTTTTACGGAAGAGAAAATGACGGATTTTTGCGAGCGGAAAAACGATCATAAATTGTATAAAGGGGACAGGATCATTAACTTTCGGCCGCTGTTCTTTTTTGCGTTGGCGCTCGCCTGCGGGATCGTCCTCTCTTTTTATTTCAGCCTGTACGCTTTGATCGCAGGCGGGGCGGTCCTTGCTGCGGGAGGGGCGATCCTTTTCTTCTTCCGCAGAAAACTGCCTTTGAAAAGAACTGCTTTCCTGATCTTGGCCCTCGTTTTGGCGATCTGTACAGGCGCGCTGACTTTACACGGCGTCCGCCGGAATTACGAAAATGCCGCACCCGTGCAAGAGCGTTGCTTTATTACGGGCAGGGTGTGCGAGACTTCAGTCGGGGACTATGGCTGGAGACTCACGCTCGAAGACGTGAATTTTTTGACCGCAGAACGGTCTTTCGATACGGATTTCTGCCTTTCCGTCTATGTCTACGGGGAAGAGAGATACCGTACGGGAATGCGCGTCGCTTTTGCGGCCGACGTTACTACGGAAGATTTTATTTCTTACGGAAGGATCAATGTGAATGCGGTGATCGGCGGCGTAAAATACAGGGCCGCCGTGTCATCGGAAAACGTGGAAATCCTAGAAGAAAAAACGGAAGTGTTCGGCGCTGTGCGCGACCGGCTTTACGACGCCTTGTTTTCTTCTATGGAAAAATCGGAAGCGTCCGTCGCCTACGCGATGCTCACAGGAGACAGCGGATTTATCGACGAAGGAGATCTGCAGAATTTCCGCTACGGCGGCGTAGCGCATATTTTTGCTGTTTCGGGCCTACATATCGGTATTATTTACGGATTGCTGCGCTTGCTTTTCAAAAAAGTACGACTGCATCCGATCGTCAGCCTTGTTCTTACGGCGGGTATCCTCGTTTTTTATGCGGGCGTCTGCGGATTTTCGCCCTCATCCGTGCGCGCGCTGACCATGTGCCTTATTTTATACGCCTCGGAACTGGCAGGCGTCGCGTATGATAAACTGAATTCCGTTTCCGCCGCCGTCATCGTAGTGTTGCTGATCAATCCCGTCTATCTCTTTTCGGTCGGCTTTCAACTTTCCGTTGCCGCGGCTGCCGGGATCATCGTGGTGGGAGGCTGCCTTTTCCGTGCGCTTTCCCGCGTACGTTTTCTGCCGAAAAAGTTTTCTTCGGCCGTTTCCGTCGCACTGTCCGCGCAAATCGCAACTTTTCCGATCTTGCTCGACTCGTTCGGCTATGTTTCGGCGGTCAGTCTGGTTTTGAATCTTGTGTTCATCCCTCTGATAAGTTTCGTTTATTCCGTTCTCTTTGTCTGTTCGTTTTTGGCTTGCGTATTGCCCTTTGCGGCGGACGTGATTCTGTTTCTGCCGGAAATTCTGCTCGCCCTCGCCGTGACGCCCATCGTGGCGCTTGACTGGAAGGTCCTTTTGATCAGCGGCTTTTCCTTCGGTACGGCGATGCTTTTCTGGTATTTGTTTTTCTTTTTTCTGTCGGATAAAATCAATCTGAAGCCGGTACCCAAATGTATCGGCGCTTCGGCGATTGCGATCGCGTTTGCCGTCTGTATCGCTGCGGAAAACATATTTCCCGGATTTCCAGGTTATATTCAGGTCTCTTCCGTATACGAAACGGATATCGTGCTTTTGCGCGCATCCGGGAAAAATTATTGCGTCGTTACGGGAGAATTATCTTTGCCCTATACGGAAAGAATATTGATGAAGGAGGGGATCGATTCGCTCGACGGCGTCCTGTTGGCGTGCGATGCGAAGACTGCAAACATTGTGCTTCCCGTACTGTTGAAAGCGGCGGATTGCGAACGGGCTTATATTTCCTCGGAAGCGGGCCTTGCGGATTCCTTTCATTCCGTCGAAACGACAGAGGTTTCCCGTTCCGTTTTCCTGAATCCGTTTGCCGCCGCGTTCGTCGGAACGGCGGGCGTTCTTATCAGCGGGTGGGGAGCGGATATTCTGATCTGCGCAGAAGGATACGGCGAAATGGCGGAAGAAGATTTGCCCGCCTGCGATATCCTGATCGCAGATGCGTTCAATGCAGAAATATGCGAACGCGTCAGCCCGTCTGTCGAGATCTATTTTGACAAAACGAAAGATAAAATCAATGTTACCGAACGGGGAGACTTGCAAATCGGCGTAAAAAATGATATAATTGCCGTAAAAGGAAACAGGTTTTTTCATGAAGTTCGTATTGTTTAAAAAAAGCCTTGAATCGGGCGCGGCTCCCATCTATCTTTTCGAAGGGGAGGAGGAATATTTCAAAGAGAGGGGCGAAGAAATGCTGAAGGAAAAGTTTCTGTCTGAGCCTTCGCTGAATTTTTCTTCTTTCCGCGGCGAAGGGCTGAAGGGGGCGGAACTTGCGGGGCTGGTTTCCGCGGCGGAAAGTTTTCCGTTTCTCAGCGAAAAGCGCCTCGTCAAGGTGACGGACTTTCATCCTTCCGAAAAGGATTACGAGACCTATCTGAAAAGATACTTTGAAAATCCGCAGCCGAGCACGATCCTGTTTATCGTAAATTCTTCCGCCCCGAAAGGGAAGGGGACGGATCTGAAAAAACTGCCGAACGTGACCTTTGTGGATTGTTCGCGCGCGGGCGAAGAGACGGTGATGAGATGGATTTTTACGCAGTTCAAGCGGGCGGGGATCCGTGCGGATACGGAGTGCTGTGAACGGATCATGCGGTATTGCCTTGCAGACATGTCGCGCATAGCGGGAGAGACGGAAAAACTCATCGCCTATGCGGGCGAGGGAGGGGCGATCAGCGCGCGGGACGTGGACGAAGTGGTTTACCGCGATACCGATTACAGGATCTATGAAATGACGAACGCGCTTTCCGCCAAAAACTATGCGAAGTATCTGTCGGTCATGAACGAACTTTTGGAAAAAGGATTGGACGAAATGAGCGTGCTCAATTCGGTGTGCCTGTATTTCCGGCAACTGCTTGAGATCGTGGCTCTGAAAAAATCGGATGCGGAGACAGCCGTTGCGCTCGGGATGAAAGAATATGCCGTCAAAATGAGCAGAAGACAGGCCGCCGCCTTCACGCCGCGCCGCCTGAAGGAGTGTTATTTTTCCGCATTTGCCGCGCTGAATGCGATCCGGAACGGAAAGGCGACGCCCGCAGGCGCCCTTCTGAAAGTAAATTCTGAACTCTTTTTCGGCGATGCGGGAAATATCGACGCATAACCTCCCTTTTTTGCTTTATTTTTTTTGTAATATCATGTAAAATAATAGAAGAAAGTATTCGGGATACAGAGTTTCGGATTATGAAAGAAATTTTTTCAAAAATAGGAAATATATTTACCTCTTTTGAGGCTATCGACGTATTGGAGATTCTGCTCTTTGCGGCGGTCTTTTATTATGTGTTCAGGATCCTCAAAAACAGCAACGTGAAGAGCGTGATCGTCGTGTTCGTGCTCTTTACTTTGGTCACGGGGATTGTGTTCATTGCAAACGAAGCATGGAGCGGGTATGCTTACGTACTGTTCCCCCTGATTTTTTCGGGAGCGGTGCTCGTCGTGTTCAACGTAGAGGTCAAACGTGATATCATGAATATCGGTTCGCCCAAGTTTATTTCCGAAAAAACCAACCATCAGGCGCTCGTCTCGAAGGACGAGGTGGAGCGGTATATCAACGATATTATCAAGGCCTTGCAGAATATGTCCAAAGATAACATCGGGGCCTTGATCATTCTGTCGAGCGACAACGTGCCGCGGCAGGTTTTAGAGAGCGGCGTCAGGCTCGATGCGGATATTTCCTCGCAACTCATAGAGGGGATATTTTTCCCGAAAGCGCCTCTTCACGACGGGGCAATGGTCATCAATAATTATAAAATTCAGGCTGCGGGATGTTTTCTTCCGCTGACGCAGAACGTCAACATTCCGAAAGAACTCGGCACCCGCCATCGGGCGGGCATCGGCATTACGGAGACGTCGAACGTCATTGCCCTGATCGTTTCCGAAGAGACGGGCGTGATCACGATCGCGCAGCGCGGAAAGATATCCCGCTATGCCGATTATGATTTGCTGCGAAAGACCCTCAACGATTATTATTGGAAAGATCTGAGTGCGGACGGGAGGAAGAGATTATGAGAGAAAAAAGTATTTGGCGGAAAATTGCGGGAATATTTATCGACAATGTTCCCATCAAACTGTTGGCGATCGGTTTGGCGGTCGTCGTTTATATCGTGGCCAATTATAATTGATGACAGGCGGTATATACTAAGAGATGAAAAATTGCGTAAGGGCTGCTGAAATTTTGTTGCCGGAATCGGCGGATATGAACGCATGGGCCGTCATTGCGTGCGATCAGCACACGTCCGACCCGAACTATTGGGAAGAACTCGACCGCCTAGTGGGAGAAAAGCCTTCCACGTTGCGGCTGACTTTGCCCGAAATTTATCTTTCGGACCATGTAGAGGAACGGACGCAAGAGATCTTTTCCAATATGCGCGCGTATCGGGAGCGGGGCATTTTTAAAAATATGCCGAGCGGTTTCATACTTGTTGAGAGGGATACCTTTTTTTCGCCCACGCGGTTCGGCATTGTGCTGGCGGTGGATCTGGAAGGGTATTCTTACGAAAAGGGAGCAAAAGCCGCGATCAAAGCGACGGAGGCGACCATATTGGAGCGCATTCCCCCTCGTTTGAAGATCAGGGAGGGCGCACCTTTGGAATTTCCGCACGTGATGCTCTTGTACGACGATCCGGAAGATTGTGTGCTCGGAGCATGGAAGAGTTCGCGTGAAAAATTGGAAAAGGTATACGATTTCGATCTGAATATGGGCGGCGGGCATATCCGCGGCTATTTTATTCCGCAGACAGAGAGAGTGACGGACGCGTTTGCGTCCGTGGCCGACAAAGAGGGCACGGTCTTTATGGTGGGAGACGGAAATCATTCGCTCGCCACCGCGAAAACATTATGGGAAAAGATCAAAACCGGCCTAACGGAAGAGGAGCGGAAAGATCACCCCGCCCGCTTTGCCCTGTGCGAAGCGGTCAATTTGTACGATAAGGGGATCCGTTTCGAGGCGATACATAGAATCGTAAAGGGGATCAAAGATCCGCAGAAATTTCTTGCGGGGGTCGCTCCTGTACAGGGCGGGGAAGCCGCGCTTGTCGTCGGCGGCAGGAAGATTCCCTTTTCCTTGGGAACGGACGTCGCCGCGGCGGTCGAATACGCGGACGGATATATTTCCGATTACATTTCCCGTTTCGGAGGAGAGGTGGATTACATTCACGGAGAAGGCGAGATCGTGCGCCTGACGCGCGAGAATACGGATTGCGTGGGGATCCTGCTTCCGAAAATGAAGAAGGAAGATTTGTTTGCAACGGTCAAAAAACACGGATGTCTGCCGCGAAAGACCTTTTCTATGGGGGAGAGTGCCGAGAAAAGATATTATATCGAAGGCAAGGAGATCTTAAAATGAGTGTGAAGGTATGCAAATTCGGAGGCACGTCTCTGGCGGACGGCAACAATATAAGTAAGGTTGCGGAGATCATTCTTTCCGATCCTTCCCGAAAATATGCCGTGGTTTCCGCTCCCGGAAAGCGCTTTTCCGATGATATCAAAGTGACGGATCTGCTGTATACCTGTTATAAAGAGAGCGTTGAAACCGGAAATTGCAGCGAAACGTTTGCGAAGATCAGGCAGCGCTTTCATTCCATTATCAGCGAATTGGAACTGCAGTTTGACATCGATTCGATCCTCGACAGGACGGAAAAAGAGATCGAGGAAAATAAAGACGCGGATTTTACTGCGTCGAGAGGGGAATTTCTGAATGCGTGCATCGTAGCCGCAAAACTCGGCTGGGAATTCGTGGACGCGAAAGAGATCATCTTTTTTGACAAAAACGGTTCGTTTGACGAGAAAAAGTCGTATCCTTTGATCGAAAAAAGGCTTGCAAAAGCGAAAAACGCCGTCATCCCCGGATTTTACGGAACAGGGGCGGACGGCAGAATAAAGACTTTTTCCAGGGGCGGCAGCGATATCAGCGGCTCTATTATTGCGCGTGCGGTCAATGCAGAAATATACGAAAACTGGACGGACGTCAGCGGTTTTCTCGCTTGTGATCCCCGGATCGTATACAAGCCCGAAAAGATCGAAGTCATCTCTTTTAAGGAACTTCGCGAACTTTCGTATATGGGCGCCAATGTTTTGCATGCGGATGCTATATTCCCCGTAAGGAAAGGGGATATCCCGATCGTCATAAAAAACACATTCCGGCCCGAAGATGCCGGCACGTTGATTCTGCCGTCGAAAAAGTATACGCCGCACGGCAACATCGTTACGGGCGTTGCGGGGAAAAAGGACTTTACCGTAATCTATCTTGAAAAATCTTTGATGAATTCCGAAATCGGATTTGCGCGCAGGGCTCTTTCCATTCTTGAACGGGAAAAGATCAATTTCGAGCATATGCCCTCGGGGATCGATACCCTTTCACTCGTCATCGAAAGCAAATACCTCAAGAACGGCACGCTTGAAAAACTGGTGGAAGAAATGCGGGAAGAATTGTCCCCCGATTATATCCGCGTGTTGGAAGATATCGCATTGGTCGCAACGGTAGGGCACGGAATGGCGGCAAATATCGGTACATCCGCCCGACTGTTCGGCGCGCTTTCGGCTGCAGGCGTAAACGTGCGCATGATCGACCAGGGATCGAGCGAATTGAACATTATCGTCGGCATAGACAACGCCGACTATGAAAAATGTGTGCGCGCCATTTATAAAGAATTTTTCGGGGATAAAAACGGTAAATAAAGGCGGGGTTGCTCGTGAAAAGTTTACTATTGAAAAAATCGCTCTACGTCGGCAGTTATATCATTGCGGCGATCGTCATAGAGTTCATAACCTTTAACACGATGGGGATCGGGATTTTTCCTACCTATTTTTGGCTAGATCTGGCGATCTTGCTCTTTGTCGCCGCGGTCATTTTTATCGTGCCCAATTTTACGGCGCAGGCGATCCTGATCTGCCTTATGCTCGTGGTGCAGATCCTGCTTTCGATCGTCAATGAATCGCTTTACGGCATGAGCAATATGGTTTTCAGTTTGAGCATGCTGAATCTGGCAAAAGAAGTCGGCGGCGTGTTTACAAACGAATTTCTGAATTACCTCTTTATTGTGGAACTGATCATCGTGTTTGTTCTGGAAGGTTTCGTTTTGTTCAAATTGCGTAAAGTAAGGGCAAAACAGTCTTTCCGCTTACAGGCCGTCGTTTTGCTGGTATGTATTTTTTGTCTTGCGTCCGGTTTTTCCTCCGGGCTGTATTACGTAGTCCTCGATTCTTTCGCCACCGCGTCAGTGGACGATGAACTGTATATTTATAAAGACGATGCAAATTTATACGATACACAGTTTCTGACGGCCAAAGCGTATAAAAAATTTGGCACGTTCGGCTTTTATTACAAAAATATCGTCAATTTTGTGAGTGTCGCTTCTTCCGTTTCCGAAGAGGAAAAAGAGGCGGATCGCCAGCGCGGCATGGAGACGCTGGACGATTATTTTTCCGAAGGGGCGTGGAGTTCTTCTTTGGAGCCGTATGAGGGGAACGAAAACCTGATGACGGGGAAATTTGAAGGGCAGAACGTCGTCCTCATCGTGATCGAGTCGGGCGAATGGTATGCCATCAATAAGGATTACACGCCTACGCTGTATGCGCTTGCGACGGAAGGGTGGGCGATGACCGACTATCATGCCCGCGACAAGACGAACCATTCGGAAGCGATGTCGGTTTTGGGGAGTTATCCTTCCGATATCGATAATTCCATTGCCCCGACGATCAGCAATCCTGACGGGTTGCTCGAACATGACTTTGCATTCGCACTGCCGAATATTCTGAAAGACAGCGGATATACGACAAATTATTTCCATGCGAACGAGGGATCCTATTATAACCGCGAGGATACGTACGGTGACGGCGGTACGTACGGTTTTGAACATGGGCATTTCCTCGATACGATGGGCAGGCTGAAGGGGCACTATAATAAGGACGGCTTTTACGATTTTGACAGGGACAGCGAAGTTCTTTCTCAGTATTTCGCGGAGTTTACCGAAAAAGATGCGGGAGACAGCGCGTTTTTTACCATGATGATGACGCTGATCAGCCACGGCAATTACGACGATCTGACACGTTACGGCGATTATACTGCGGATCTGAGTCAATCGGAAAAGAATAAACTTTCCGATCAGTATGTTGTTAAGGACCTCGAAATGTATTACGAGCGCATCGACGATTATCCGCAGACTTACGTAGACGATCAGTTTGCGGTCGCCGTTGAAAAGTCGGAGAACAAAAGCGCATATTTGCGGTATAAGCGTTATCAGGCGGGGATGATGGATCTTGACGTGGGGATCAACAGGCTGATCCACAGTCTGCAGCAGCAGGGCGAATTGGAGAATACGACGTTCGTCTTCTATGCCGACCACAACGCTTATTATACGCAGCAAAGTTATACGCTGAAGGGGATTCCCGAATCGGAATACTGGAATCTGAAAAATTATAATATACCTTTCTTTATCTGGTCGGGGAACTGCATGTCTTTGCAGGTGGAAACAGATCTTTACGACGGCGTAGAGTATACGAACGATGTTCAGGAATTTTCCGGAGGCAAGGCGGAAAGCGCTTACAACGGGGAATTTTATTATGACATAAATTATTCTCTTTCTTCGTCCGTTACGGACGAAGGCGGGAGAAAGATCACGAAGTCCTGTAATTCTTTTGATATTCTCCCGACGCTGCTCGATCTTTTGGGATATGAATATAATCTCAATCTGTATCAGGGGATCAGCCTCTTTGCGAAAGACGAATCGGTTTTTGTCAGCAGAGAATCCGGATTGTTTTCGGATGATATTTATACCGACGGCGACAGAGTATTCCTCAATACCAAAAGTTATACCGAGGATGACAATACGATAGAATCGGAAGACGGTCAGATCCGGTTCGTGAAATCAGAAGAAGGCGACAAGATCGAGACGGTACAGGTGCAACTGGACGGCACGTGGCAGACGTTTGACTATGCGGATGTGAAGAGATTTTTGTATCTTTCGGATGAAGGAGATCACTTCATTTACGACCTTGACAGGATCTTGGACGAGGGCGCAGACGGGGCGGACGACAGAGATTATCTGTCAGACAATGTGGTGAAGTTTTTGTTGGACACCAGCGCATACTATGACAAGCAGGAAATGCTGGAACTTATGTATCGCTACGATTATTTTAAGGACAGAGATATAACCGCATACGTCCGCAAAGTTTCGTCTTGATCGAAAAACGGAAACAGCCGAAAAATATCGGCTGTTTCCGTTAAAAAATCAGCCCCGAAATAAAATCGGGGCAAATAAGTCAAAATACTGTGCATCCTCCGTTGAAACGGCACGCCGAAGCGTTAAAACCGCAGGTAACTCCCTCAAAGCTACCTCATGGCACACGAATCAATCCGCTTAGTGCTGCTATATCCCTATCCTGACACGGTTCACGGCGATCCGTTGCATAAGACCTTGCTATCAACATCCCTTACGGAGCGCGGCCTTCCACGCACCGATCCGAAGGAGGCGTTCGGTTCTGCTATAGCGGATTGCAGATACAGGGCACCGCTAACTCCCCACCTAGCACAGCATTAGTATTGTACCGTAAAAAACGTAAATTTGCAACTGTTTTGCGGACGGTTGAGAGGAAAATTATTTCAGTTTTCTGCCTTGGCCGTCTGTCCGCGAAAAAATATTTGACGAAAAAAGGAGAAAGATTTTTATGCCTCATATCAGCGTTAAAATGCTTAAAGGCCGAAGCGAAGAGCAAAAGGAAAGATTGGCGGCCGCTCTTGTCAAAACTTTGACGAAAGAACTGAATTGCTCGGAGCATTACGTTACGTGCACCGTGGAAGATTTTGACGCCCGGGAATGGCAGGATGTGTTCGCACGGGATATTGAAGGAAAGAAAAATAAATTATATAAAAAAGCGGAATACGATCCGAAAGATCTGTTATAAGGAGAGGATGATTTATGTCACAAAATTGCAGCCATGACTGCGGCAGTTGCGGGGAAGATTGTTCCGAACGCGATTTCAGAAAGGCGCCGCATGAATTGAGTAATATAAAAAAAGTGATCGGAATTGTCAGCGGCAAAGGCGGGGTAGGAAAATCTCTTACGACTGCAATGCTCGCCGTTACGGCGCAGAGATACGGTTATCGCGCCGCGATTATGGACGCCGATATTACGGGGCCCTCCATTCCGAAAATGTTCGGGATTGAGGAGAAGGCGACGGGAAATGCGCTCGGGATCCTGCCCGTGCTCAGCAAGACGGGTATCGAGATCATGTCTATGAATTTACTGCTGGACGGGGATACGGAACCTGTGATCTGGCGCGGTCCCGTCATTGCGGGAACCGTACTTCAGTTCTGGACGGACGTGATCTGGAATGACGTCGATTTTATGTTCGTGGATATGCCGCCGGGAACGGGCGACGTACCTTTGAGCATTTATCAGTCGCTCCCGCTTGACGGGATCATAGTCGTCACTTCTCCGCAGGAACTTGTTTCCATGATCGTGGAGAAGGCTGTCATTATGGCGAAAAAGATGAATATTCCCGTGCTCGGGTTTGTGGAGAACATGAGTTACGTCAAATGCCCGGATTGCGGAAAGACGATCGAAATTTTCGGTAAAAGCAAGATCGGAGAACTCGCCGAAAAATATGGGGTGAAGAACGTGGCGAAGATTCCGTTTGACCCGTCGCTCGCTTCCTGTTGCGACAGGGGACTGATCGAGTTGTTTGAAGGTGAGTATCTTAAAGATCTGTTTGAATCGTTGGAAAAATAAACGGGTTTTATATCAAAACGAGGCGGCCTCAAAAAGAGCCGCCTCGCGTTTTATTAAATGTTCGATCAGGAATTTTCTTTGTCGACGTCGACGGAAACGACTGCCGTTTCGGCAAACCGTTTGACGGATTCGACCGCATTTTCGCAATTCGTCCGTGTTTTATACGTTTCTCCCGTACATAAAAGTTGCTTGGAGCCGTTGAGCAATTTGAAATAATATTGGTTGCTCTTGCTTCTTGAAATGACGATATTGCCTTTCAGGATGTTGTTTTTATGCGTTTTGATACCGTTTTTGGCGCCCGTCAAAGAGGTGTACTCGATGCTTTCGAGAAGTTTTTCTCCGTTGGATGCGAGAAGGGTGAAGTAATAGGTATCGTTTTCTTCGTTTTTGCAGATGACCCATTTGCCCGCATATTTTTTATCTTCTTCCGCTTTGCTCTCGTCGGCATCTGCATGGACGACCGCCTGAGGGGCAGCCTGTTCTGCCGCATCTGTGTTGGGTTGCGTTTTCTGCGCTTTTACTGCCGAACGTGTTTTTGCCGGGGCAGGTTTTTCACGGGGCTCGGCAGGTTGAACGGGAGCAGCGGGAACTTCTTCATCCGCTTCCGATATAGCGGGCTGTGCCTGTGTATCCGGCTGTTCGGGCATAGATTCGATGTCTTCTTCCTGTACCGGCTCGTCTTCTGCGGGGTCGGCTGCAAGCGCCGTGCTGATGCTATCCGGCTGTGCGGACAGCTGCTCCCTGTTCACGGGTGCAGGCTGTGCGGGCGGGACAGCGGCATTTTCTGCCTTAAGAGCTGCTTCTTTCGCCTTTCTCTTTTTTCTGGAAGAGTGTACGGCAATGACAACGATAATGACGATTACAGCAACGAGCAGTGCTGCCAAAATGATGACAAGAATGGGGTTATCTTTACAATATTGTATGATTTTGTCCATTTTTACACCTTGACGATATTTTCTTTATTATATAGTAATACAAAATAAAAAATTTGTCAAGCGGCGTTCGATTTTTATTTTATAAGTTGCTGAAATTGACTTTTGATCGGAAATACGGTACAATAAATTTATGGATTACAGAACTGTTTTGATCATAGGCGGAGGCGCTGCGGGAATGATGTGCGCTCTGCGTCTTGCGGATGCGGGGATTTGTGACGTCGCCATTCTGGAAAGGAACGACCGCCTCGGAAAAAAATTGTCGGCCACGGGAAACGGGCAGGGCAATATTACAAATTCGGATATGGATGCAGGTCACTACTGTACGTCCGCGCCCAAAACGGTTGCGGAAATTTTGAACGCATTCGGGAAACAGGACTTACTTTCGTATCTGACAGAATTGGGCGGTTGCTTTGCGGAAGGGGATGAGGGGAAAATTTATCCCTCTTCTTTTCAGGCTGCTTCGGTCACGGATATATTCCGATTTGCTTTGCAAAAGAGAAAAGTGGAAGTGAAAACTGGGGAAAGGGTATTGCAGATCGGACGAAGGGAAAATGGGTTTATCGTAACGACGGATAAAGGGAAATATGCGTCTGCATATCTCGTGCTTGCCTCCGGCGGTGCCGCGGCAAAACACTTCGGAACGGACGGGAGCGGATATGAACTTGCAAAATCGATGGGGCATTCGGTCACGCAACTGTTTCCCGCGCTTGTGCGGCTGAAGACGGAACGGGATAAGATAAAAGGGCTGAAGGGCGTTCGCAGTGCCGTAGAAGCGCGGCTTGAAAATAACAAGGACAAAAGTTTTAGAGGAGACGTCATATTTACCGATTTCGGCATCGGAGGAAATATAGCATACAAACTTTCTTCCTACGCAAAGTCGGGCGACAGTGTTTTGTTGGATTTTCTTCCGTTTACGGACAGAGAAGGTTTATGCTCGCTTTTGGCAAATAAGGCGAGAAATTATCCGGAGATGCCGGCGGAAGATTTTTTGCGCTGCGTGGTGCACAGTGCTGTCGCGAAGGCCATTCTGAACGCTTGCGGCATACCCGTATCGACTAAATGCAGTCATTTGCAAAAGAAGATTGAGGAAATCGTGCGGCAAATTAAGGGGTATCGGCTCAGGATAGAGGGGAATACCGGATTCGACGACGCGCAGGTCACAAAGGGCGGGATACGCATGGAAGAGGTGGACGAAAACCTGATGAGCAGGATCGTCCGTGGGCTGTATTTTGCGGGGGAGATCTTGGATGTGGACGGAGAATGCGGAGGATATAACCTGCAATGGGCCTTTTCTTCGGGCGCTCGCTGCGCGGCGGCCATCGCGGAGGCGATCGCGAATGAGAATCGATGACATTAAATTGCGCCTCGGGGAAGACGAGGCACGTTTGAAAAAAATTGCAGAGGATAAGATGCGCGGGCATTGCGGCTATCTGAAAATTTTGAAAAAATCTTTGGACGCCCGCAATAAATCGGATATCAGATGGGTCTATTCGATCGAGGCGGAGAAGAAGAAGCCGGATGAAAAACCGCGCGAACTTCCTCGTACGAAACATCCGGAAAAATGCATTTTCGTAGTCGGAAGCGGTCCCGCGGGGCTGTTTTGCGCGATACGGCTGATCGGACACGGATTCAGGCCCGTCATATTGGAACGCGGAGAGACCGTTGAGGCGCGCGTTCTCCGCATTAAAGAGTTTTCAGAAAATAAAGTTTTGGACGAAAACTCGAATGTACAGTTTGGAGAGGGCGGCGCCGGTACCTTTTCGGACGGTAAACTGAACACGCAGACAAAAGATCCTCTGAATAGAGAAGTGCTTGAAACTTTTATACGGTTCGGCGCTCCGCAGGAGATCGCTTACCTCAATAAACCGCACGTCGGAAGCGATCGGCTGCGGGAAGTTCTCAAAAACATGCGGGCATATATACAGGAGAATGGCGGCAAGTTCCTGTTTGAAACGCGCTTTTCGGATATCCGCATCAGAGATCAAAAGGTTTATGCGATCGATACGGTCAATGTACGGACGGGCGAAAAAAATACGTTCGGTGCGGACGCGCTCGTTCTGGCGATCGGGCACAGCAGTCGCGACACTTTTTGCCTGCTCAAAGATCGCGGCTTTGCATTGGAAGCCCGCAAGTTTGCGGTGGGCGTCAGGATAGAGCACTTACAGGCAAAAATCAATTTGGCGCAGTATTCTGCGTCGCATAATCTGCTTCCGCCGGCCGATTATAAACTGGTCAGCCACGCGGGGGCGCGTACGGCGTTTACCTTTTGTATGTGCCCGGGCGGATACGTTATGCCTGCGGCGAGCGAACGGGGCGGCGTCGTGACGAACGGAATGAGCAATTATGCCAGAGACGGCATCAATGCCAACAGCGCACTCCTCGTCCAGATCGAAAAAGAAGATTATTTTAACGGAGACGTATTGTCTGGCGTTGAATTCCAAAGAAAACTGGAGCAGTCGGCCTACCGTGCAGGAGGAGAAACTTATGCCGCGCCGATCCAGAGGGCGGAAGATTTTGTCGGCGGCAGGGTTTCAAAACATTTCGGCGAAGTTTTGCCGACGTATTCTGCGGGGACTGCCATGTGCGACCTGAACCGCATTTTTCCCGAATATGTCTCTTGCTCGATGAAGGCGGCACTGACGGATATGGACAGGAGGCTGAAAGGCTTTGCAGACCCAGACGCTTTGCTTACGGGGGTGGAAACGAGGTTTTCTTCTCCCGTACGCATCCTTCGCGGTGAGAGCGGGGAATGTTTGCAATGCGGCGGTGTTTTTCCTTGCGGAGAGGGCAGCGGTTATTCGGGCGGAATAACGAGTTCTGCGGCGGACGGGATCGGTACGGCGGTCAAGATTTTTGAAAAATTTGCCTGACGAACCGAAAAGCGTGTATTTTTTATAATAGTGTCATTTTCTTTTCATAAAATAATCATATTTGCGCGTTATAATACAGCCATAAAAGCAACAGACCGATTACACAAAACTTTTTTCATATTCTCTCACTATAACAGGCTGGCCCGTTCTGCGGGTCAGTCTGTTATAGGTTTACAGGCAGTTCCGCTTTTTGACGCAAGTGTTTTGCGTCCGAAAATAAAACCGCCCGCAGGTATCTTGGTCAGTTTGCCAAGAAATTTGCGGGCGGTTCGTCTGTTTTAATATTATTATATCTGTTCGATGTTGATCACGTTGGAATTGCCTGATTTGCCGTTGGGGTTGCCGCCTGTGATGACGATCAGATCACCTTTTTTGACAAGGCCAGACTGAATCGCTGCCCGTTTGGCATGATAGAAAAGTACGTCCATCGAATTGAATTCTTCGGAAAGAACGGGCGTAACGCCCCACGACAGGGCGAGTTTACGGTAGGACATGGGCTCGACCGTCATCCCGATGATATCGATATTGGGGCGGAAGCGGGAGACCATTCTTGCTGTGCCGCCCGAGCGGGAGCAGACGACGATCGCTTTTGCTCCGATATCCTCGGCAAGAACGCAAGCAGAGTGGGAAAGCGCGTCGGCAGGGCTCGTGATGTCGGGGCGTTCGTCTCCGTATTTGGTTGCGAGGTGTTTTTCCGTCTCTACGCAGATTTTTGCCATTGCCTCGACTGCCTGAACGGGAAATTTCCCGCCTGCGGTTTCGCCCGAAAGCATGACGGCGCTCGTGCCGTCGTATACGGCGTTTGCAACGTCGGAAATTTCCGCACGGGTGGGACGGGGCTGATTGATCATCGATTCAAGCATTTCCGTGGCGGTTATACAGCGCTTGCTTGCGACGCGGCATTTATTGATAAGCATCTTTTGGATCTGAGGCAACTCTTCGTAGGGCACTTCCACGCCGAGATCTCCGCGCGCGACCATGATGCCGTTCGCCACTTCCAGAATTTCATCGATATTGTTGACGCCGCTGCGGCTTTCGATTTTTGCGATAAGGTCGATATCGGGATTGCCGTTTTCTTCGAGAAGCTTTCGGATATCCTTGATGTCCTGCGCTTTGGACGTAAAGGAGCAGGCGATAAAATCAATGCCCTGTTCGATGCCGAATAAAATATCGTTCTTGTCCTGTTCGCTCAGGTATTTGAGGCTGAGCGTTTTATCGGGGAAGAACATACTCTTTTTATCGGAAAGATTGCCGCCGACTTCCACGCGGGTCTTGACCTCGGTCTTATTAACGTCGGTCACGCGGAAAATGAGAAGACCGTTGTTGAGAAGAATGGTGTCGCCCGGTTCCAGATCGTTTACGATCCCTTTGTAAGAGACGGATACGCGGGTCTGGTCGCCTTCGATCTCTTCGGTGGTGAAGGTGAATTCGTCGCTTTCTTTAAGGAAGATCTTGTGGTCTTTGAAGGTCTTGATGCGAAGTTCAGGGCCTTTCGTATCGAGCATGATGGGGAGGGGGATATTCAGTTTTTCCCGTACGCGCTTGATCAGTTCGATGTTTTTTTTGTGTTCTTCATAGTCGCCGTGAGAAAAGTTGAGGCGCGCGACGTTCATGCCGGCAAGCGCCATTTTCGTCAGGATTTCTTCGTCGCGGCAGGCCGGCCCGAGAGTGCAGACAATTTTTGTTTTTTTCATATATGATATCTCCGTAAAAATGATAACAAAATTAACCGAGTATATTGTATTACATTTCGTTACAAAAATCAAGTATTCTAAATAAAAAATACTTTCCCGGCAAACATGCGAAAAAATTGACAAAAACGCCGCCGATATTGTATAATATTTTAACGGTTTGAGTTGATCATACGGTCGCGTAGTTTCGGCTATGAGGAAAGTCCGAGCACCGCAGAGCAGGACGCCGGATAACGTCCGGTGGAGGCGACTCCAAGGAAAGTGCAACAGAAACAGACCGCAGAGAAATCTGTAAGGATGGAAAGGGGAGGTAAGAGCTCACCGACGCCGCGGTAACGCGGCGTGCCGTGTAAACCCCGTCCGGTGCAAGATTGGGTTTTTGCCATACAGGGCTGCTCGTCCGGCATGAACCGTAAATATCGCTGGAGCGCATCGGCGACGATGCGTCGAGATAGATGACCGTACACGACAGAACTCGGCTTACAGATCAATCTCGGACCGTACAGAAAAAGAACCCGCCGCATTCGCGGCGGGTATGTTTTTTATACGAACAGCGTACGATGTTCGTTGCTTTCGATGCCGTGCATAAAATTGTAAAGATCGTTGGCGAGAATGTCCTTTTCGAATGTCTGTCTCGCTTTGGGGGAAAGATCGTTTTCGTCGCTCTTTCTTGTGAGCAGAGGGATCTCGGCTCTTTTGAGTTCGGAAAACAGGCCGACTGCCCGTTCCTTTTTAACTGCGAGCACCTTCAGATACAATTTTGTTTTCAGGCTTTGCCGCACCAAGTCTTCATCGATGCCGAGTACGGCCGCCGCAAGAATGCGGCGGATCCGCGAGGAAATGTATCGCTTTGTAGTGATTTTTGCGACGAGAGCGTCGTAATCGGAAGTGCCCCTTGCCAGCGCTTTGATCCTGTTTTCCAGCCCTTCCGTGCAGTCGAGAATCTTTTTCAGATTTTCCGCCGGTTCGGAGAGCGCCTTATATACAGCGATTTTTTTATATGCGTCAGAAAAGGTCGCTTTTTTCAGATCTGCAAAGACGAAAGGGGGGACGTTCTTTTTGATTGCGCGGAATTTCCCTTCCGCAACCCCGCCGCGGATCGCCGTTGCCGAAGAAAAATTTTTGAGAAGATCGGGATCGGAATATCCCCCTCCGATCCTCTTGACGGGCAGGATCTGTGCCGGGGAATTGCAGTGGAGAAGGGCTTTCGTATACTCGATCCCCAAAATGTTATTGGGGGAAGAGAGCAGGGATGCGTCGGCGTTTGGCAGATGCGCCGCCGCGATGGCTTCGTGCCGCGCTTTCGTAAGGCTCATGCCCGCTTTCAGATTTGCGCGTATGGCAGCCTTCAGTTCGCGGCTTTCGTCGGCAGTCGCTTTCGCCGTCTGCAGAAAGGAGATACGGTCTCCGTCTTCACAGCCGAATGCGAGCGTATCGAAGGACGGGCAGGAGGCGAGAAGTTTTACGGCGCCTTTGGCGAAGATTTCCGCGGGGGAGATCGCGAATACTGCGGGAAGTTCTATGACCGCATCCGCACCCGCCAAAACGGCATGCTTTGCCCGCGTGAATTTATCGAGAACGGCCATTTCTCCGCGCTGGGTGAAGTTGCCGCTCATGATGCAGAGCAGTGCGTCCGCGCCGCTCTGTTTTTTCGCTTCAGACAACAGATATGCATGTCCGTTGTGGAAGGGATTATATTCGCAAATTATGCCGCAAATTTTCATTTATCAAGTCAAAACCTTTACATTTTTTTTGAAATGCTATATAATAATTAACGGACGTCGTCCGGCGGCAAAAAAGCCGGCTCGGCCGCGCTCCAAATTTATTATATATCATTTACGACAAAAAATAAAGCGATTGAGGTATGAACTTATTATGGCAAATTTCTTGGAAGGGATCAAGAAAAAAGCGGCTTCGCTCGACAGGCGCATCGTCCTGTGCGAGGGCGAGGACAGCCGCGTAGTGAAGGCTGCATCGGAAACGGTGAAACAGAAGATAGCGCGGGTCATCCTGCTCGGTAACGCCGAAGAGATCAAAAAGGCGAACCCCGACGTGGATCTCACCGGCGTGGAGATCGTTAACCCCGCAGAGAGCGAAAAGCGTGCGGAATATGCCGCGCTGCTCTACAATCTGCGTAAGGCAAAGGGGATGACGGAAGAAGAGGCGGACAAACTTTCTTACGACAATACCTATTTCGGTGTGCTCATGCTGAAGGCGGGGGATGCGGACGGGCTCGTTTCCGGCGCTTGCCACTCGACCGCCAATACGCTGCGTCCCGGCCTGCAGATCGTCAAAGCCGCGCCGGGCGTCCCTTTGGTTTCAAGTTGTTTTCTGATGATCGCCCCCGAAAGCGGGAATCCCTATTGCGAGGACGGCGCATATATTTATTCCGATTGCGGACTCAACGAAAATCCCACGAGCGAACAGTTGGCCGAAATTGCGATCATGTCTGCCAAAACAGCAAAAAAGATCGCGGGGCTGGAACCTCGGGTCGCGATGCTCTCGTTTTCCACGAAGGGAAGCGCAAAGCATGCGGACGTGGAAAAAGTAGCGGCGGCGTTTGCGCTCGCAAAGGAGAAGGCTCCCGAACTTGCAATTGACGGCGAATTGCAGTTGGATGCGGCGCTCGTGCCTTCCGTGGCAAAATCCAAAGCGCCCGGTTCAAAAGTTGCGGGACATGCCAACGTACTGATATTCCCCGATCTGGATGCGGGAAATATCGGTTATAAACTGACGGAACGCCTCGGCGGATTCCAGGCGGTCGGCCCTGTCTGTCAGGGGTTTGCGAAACCTCTGAACGATCTTTCCCGCGGATGCAAGTGGGAAGACATCGTCGCGACGATTGCGATCACCGTTTTGCAGACGCAGGAATAATCGGAAAAAGGGGATTCGGAAGATATGAAAATTTTGGTTGTAAATGCGGGAAGTTCATCCCTGAAATATCAGTTGTTTGATATGGACACGGAGTCCGTGATCGTCAAAGGCGGAGTCGAGAGGATCGGGATCCGCGGCTCTGTGCTGAAGCATAAATCAGGAAAGGGCGAAAAAGTGATCGAAAAGGACATGCCGAACCACAAAGTGGCGATGCAGGCGGTTCTGGACGTCCTTGTCGATCCCGAATACGGCGCGATCCGTTCCATGTCTGAAATCGATGCGGTCGGGCACAGGGTCCTGCACAGCGGCGGGGATTTCGACAGCTCCGTGCTTCTGACGGACGAGGTTTTGCAGATCTGCAAGAAAAATGCGGAACTCGGCCCTCTGCACATGCCCGCCAACATTTTGGGCATAGAGGCTTGCAAGGAAGTTATGCCGGATACGCCGATGGCGCTCGTATTCGATACCGCGTTCCATTCGACCATGCCGCCGCACGCCTATATGTATGCCATCGATTACGATGATTATAAGAATTATAAGATCCGCAAATATGGTTTTCACGGTACAAGCCATAAGTATGTTTCGCAGGAGGCGATCAAATACCTCGGCGGCAAAGCGGAGGGGACGAAGATCATTACCTGCCATCTCGGGGGCGGTTCTTCGATCAGCGCCGTGAAGGACGGGAAATGCGTGGATACGAGCATGGGATTTACGCCGTTGGCGGGCGTGCCGATGGGTACGCGTTCGGGCGACATTGATCCGGCCGTGCTTGAATTTCTCGCGGCGAAAAAGAATTACTCCATTCTCGATTGCGTCGAATATCTGAACAAAAAATGCGGCGTTGCGGGGGTGTCCGGCGTATCGAGCGATTTCCGCGACCTGACCAAAGCGGCGGCGGAAGGCAACGAACGCGCGCAACTGGCGATCGACCTCTTCGTTTACGGGTGCAAAAAATATATCGGCGCCTATGCGGCGGCAATGAACGGAGTGGATTGCCTCGTATTTACGGCGGGGATCGGAGAAAATACGTGGCCTGTCCGCAAGGCTATCTGCACGGATATGGATTTCCTCGGGATCGCCATCGACGAGGCGCGCAACGAAATGAAAAACGACGGCAATATTCACGATATAACCGCGCCGGGTTCCAGGGTGAAAGTGCTTGTGATCCCCACGAACGAGGAACTCGTGATCGCAAGAGAAACAAAGGATTTGCTGAACTGAAATGAAAAGGGAAGAAAATTACGTTTATCCCAACGACAATTATATAAAAAGGAATCTGGCCAGAACGTGGATACTGTTTGCCTGCGGTTTGATCGTGACTGCGCCCTTTTATTATCTTATGGTCAGCGCTCCTGATTTTTTGGGCGTGTTTATCGTGGCCGTTGTATTGATCACGTTGACAGACGTTCTTTTCGTTCTCTTAAACGGCCTGCTTTTTTCCAAGCGGTATGCTTACTCGCTGCGTGATGAGACGCTGCGCGTATACAAGGGCGTTTTTTGTTCCAAATTGGCGATATTCCGCCGCAGTGCGGTATATGAGATCAGGATCAAAAAGCATCGGATCAAGGGCGATTTTTATTTTAATCTCAAGTTTTATTGGGATTCGGGAACGGCGGTTTTCCGGTATTTGCCGGCAGAGAAAGCGAACGGGATATTATCGCAATTCGGAGGTCTCTATGACGAAAGAGTTTTGTCAGAGCAGGCATAGAAGACTTATCTATACGGTTTTTGTTTATTTACTTGCCGCCTTTATCGCTTTGTGGGCGGATGTGCTCATGGTCGGGCGCATCAGGGAAATGACCCCCTTTGAGATCGCCGCGATATTTTTGTCTGCGCTCGGCGTTGCTTTCATTTTTTGGCTGATCTTTTCGGCGACGGAACGCAAGACAAAAATCATATTGCAGGAAGAAGGGCTGATTTTTGTAAGGGGCGCGAGGCGTTTGGAAGTTCTTTTTTCAGATATCGTGAGCGTTCGTTCCCGAACGGGACTTGTCGCAAAAATCTTCGCCATCGTCAAGGTGGAAGTCGAGACGAGAGCGGATATGATCGATATCCTCCTGTCCGGAAAGGATGCAGAAGAATTTTTTGAATCTGTCCCTATGGTCGCCGCCTCGGAAGCAGAGGATACGGATTCCGACGACAGGGTTGAGGTCGGCAAGGAGAAATATTTGTCCATGCTGTCATCTTTCGTGAAGTTGACCGCGTGGCTGGCGCTGGTGCTTCTCTCGACTCTTCCCGTCGCTGTTGTGATCGTCGGTTCCTGGTCGCGGAGCGGTTATTATGTGTTGGGTGTGCTTGCCGTGTATCTCGTCTTTCTGATCGGGTACTTCGCAAAACATATATATGCTTATATCCATTACGCCGATTACAAGGTCGAAATTCTTTCCCAAGAAGTCCGGATCAGTTTCGGCAAGTTGTCCAGAACGGAAAACAGCCTTTATTATGACAGCATCTTATCTTTCCGCTTGCGGCAGGGATTCGTGGAACGCCTGTTCGGATTGTATAAGATTAGTGTCGAGACGAAACAAAAGGCCAAGGGCCTTTCCGATCACGACTATTTTCCCTTTTTGATGACCAAAGAAAACGCGATGAAACTGGCGTCCGCTTTTGAGCCTGACTTTTCGGAAAATGTGGAATTGAAAAAGATCGGGGGCCGCAGAATTGTGCCGTATCTGGAAAAGATCATTGTGCCGATGATCGGAATTTTGATACTGAGCATATTTTTGACCCCTTGGGCTCTGTTCCTTTGCTTTGCTCCATTGATTACGATTTTATTGTTGCACTTGAATCAAGGCTACGGATTCAGAGAGGAGCACGCAGTGTTTTGTTACGGCGTCTGGACGAAAAACATAGCGGTGATCCGTTACGACAATATTGCGGGGATTACGGCATCGGAAAATTTTTCCGCGAAAAAGTTTTCTTTGACCGGCCTTGAAATATCGATGGGCAGATATACGCAATTATACGGGGTCGGTTATATTGAGCGTTCCGATTTTTTCGAATTCGCTGAAAAACCGGAAAAAAAAGTTGACAAAGAATTATAAATATTATATAATTTGTAAGTCAATCGATATTTGAACGTAAATACTGAAACGAGGTGTATAAATCATGGCGGTACCCAAGTCTAAACAATCTAAGCAGAGAACAAATACGAGATATGCAAATTTTAAGGCTTCGGCTCCCAATTTGGTGGAATGCCCGCATTGCCACGAACTGAAGGAATCTCATAAGGTGTGCAAAAAGTGCGGTTTTTATGACGGGAAAGAGGTCATAAACGTCGAAGAGAAAAAGTAATTGATTTTTTATTGGCTCGTAAAGCAACGGCAAATTCTGCCGTTGTTTTTTCTTTTCCGCAAATATGTATTTTTTTCTTGACATTTTTTGCGGATGGGTGTATTATAATTGCAACTAAAAAAGTAGTGATTAAAGAGAGTTAATTTTATGCAGAAAAAGTTCAGGATCACGGGAATGACCTGTGCCGCCTGTTCGGCGGGGATACAAAAGACCGTCAATAAAATGGACGGAGTCAAAAAGGCGGAAGTAAGCCTGATGGGGGAAAGCATGGCCGTCGATTATGACGAGAAGCGCGTATCTGAAGAAGAGATCGTTTCTGCGGTTGTGGCTCTCGGGTACGGGGCGAGCGGATATAATGCGGGTGCCGCCGAACAGCGGAAGAATGATGAAAAAAAAGTAAATTCTTTTGCGGAAGAAGCGAAAAAATTGAAGATCCGATTTTTGACTTCGCTGTGCTTTTTGATCCCCCTGATGTATTTTACCATGATCCACATGTTTGGGGCGCCTCTGCCCTGGTTTTGGGAGATCGGTTCAAATTTTGCCCTGATCCAGTTGTTGCTTACGACGCCCATTCTTTTTATCAACAGAGCTTTTTTCAAGAGCGGCATCAGGGCGGCTGTAAAGCGGGTCCCGAATATGGATACTCTCGTGAGTTTGGGAGCGGCAGTTTCTTATCTTTACAGCGTTGTGATCATGTTTGTTATCCCGACGAAAGAGAACGGGATGCACTTTGCTATGAACAACCTGTTTTTTGAATCGGCCGCCATGGTGCTTACGCTGGTCACTTTGGGAAAATGGCTGGAGGCGCGTTCAAAAAAGAAGACGGGAGAAGAAGTTGAGAGTCTTTTGAAACTTGCGCCCGATACCGTTACGGTCGAAAGAGAGGGAGAACAGAAGACGATCCGCCTGGGAGAAATCGTGAAAGGGGATATTATTGTGGTCAGGCAGGGAGACAGCATCCCTGCGGACGGCGTGATCGTGGAGGGCAATTCGTTTGTAGATAAATCGGCGATCACGGGAGAAAGTCTGCCGGTCGAAGTGCAGGCGGGCGATTTTGTGACGAGCGCTTCCGTCAATAAAGGGAACGTGATCAAGATCCGCGCGGAGAAGGTGGGGGAAGATACCGTGCTTTCCAAAATTATCAAGATGGTGCGCAACGCGGGAACTTCCAAAGCGCCGATCGAAAAGACGGTGGATAAGATCGCGGGGATCTTTGTTCCGGTCGTGTTGCTGATTGCGGCCATCACGTTCGCCGTCTGGATGATCCTTTGGGCGACGGGGGCTGCGGGCGTTCAGGTATCTGAAATTTTGAGCATGTCCATCAGCGTCCTTGTTATATCCTGCCCCTGCGCGCTCGGATTGGCGACTCCCGTGGCCGTTATGGCGGCAACGGGAAGGGGCGCTTCTTTAGGGATTTTGTATAAGGATGCGGAGGCGCTGCAAAAGGCAAAGGACGTGCGCACGGTTTTGCTCGACAAAACGGCGACGATCACGGAAGGGAAACCCAAAGTTACGGATTTTTTGCTGTACGGCGATTTTCCGAGGGAGGACGTTTTGTCCGTCGTCGGAGGGATCGAACAGAATTCTAATCACCCGCTGGCCGAATGCGTCGTCGCGTTCGCAAAGCAGGAGGGTACAAGGTTTGCAAAAACGGAAAATTTTGTCTATATTCCCGGTAAAGGTGCCTGCGCGCAAAGCGGGGATATGGAAGTTCTGATCGGTAACAAGAGGTTGCTGGAAGAGAAAGGGATAGATCTTGCGGCGGCAGAAGAGGCGGCGCGGGAACTGGCGGATAAGGGGAAGACAGTGCTCTATTTCTCTTTGGGAGGAAAGATTGCCGCATTGTTCGGCGTTTCGGATACGCTGAAAGAGGGAAGCGCAGAGGCGGTTGCCGGATTAAAGGCGAGAAATATCATGCCCGTCATGCTGACGGGGGACAGCGCCGGTGCGGCCAATGCAATCGCTGCGCTCGTGGGGATCGATAAAGTATATTCGGAGGTACTGCCGGAAGACAAACTGAACGCGGTCCTTGAAAATAAGAAAGCGGGGATTACGGCCATGGTCGGAGACGGCATCAACGATTCTCCCGCGCTGAAAGAAGCGGACGTGGGGATCGCAATGGGGAACGGAACGGACGTTGCGATCGATTCGGCAGACGTCGTACTGGTCGGCGGAGATCTGCGGGCGGTAAATTCCGCGATCGATTTGAGTAAGGCCGCCGTCAGAAACATCAAAGAAAATTTGTTTTGGGCATTTATCTATAATATATTATGTATCCCGATCGCAGCAGGCGTTCTTTATGCGGCGGACGTGATTTTGAATCCCATGATCGGGGCATTGGCAATGAGCCTGAGTTCGGTATTTGTCGTGATGAATGCGTTGCGGCTGATGCGGTTCAGGCCGAAATATAAAAAACAAGCCGAGCAAGGCGAAGGAGAAAGAAATATGACAAAGACTGTTTTTATCGAAGGGATGAGTTGCGCGCATTGCAGCGCAAGAGTGGAAAATGCGCTGAATGCGATCGACGGCGTGAAAGCGACGGTCGATCTGAAAAAGAAGCGCGCGTATGTGGAAACGGATGTTTCCGACGAGGTTTTGATCAAAGCCGTTGAAGAAGCCGGATATCAGGTGAAAAAAATTAAGTAAGGCGATACCCCCGAATAAACTTTCGGGGGTATCCTTTTGAAAAAGAGAGGATCAGGAGCAGCAGTTGTTGGAACAGCCGCAGCAATCGGAACAGGAATTGTTGAGGGAAGAGAGCAGTGCATTCAAAATTCTGTTTCCGCAGCAAAGCAATGTCAGACAGAGGAGCAGTTCTTTGTTTCCTATGCTACCTCCGCGCTTGAGTAGGTACAGCAGGACGATCCATAAAAGAAAGTTATCCAAGTTTTACCTCCTTTTCTGCAAAACGGGACGTTTCCCGACAGCATTCGACAAGATTGTTCAAATGTATAGATTGACATATCACCCGCTATTGATTAGAATGAATATATAAATTTCCGCATAAGTGCGGAGGAGGTGTGTGGTATGGAAGATACGTTGCTGCTGGATAAAAGAACGCAGTCTTTGGTGGAGGACTATGTTCCCGAAGGGGAAATTTTGGACGGGATCGTCTGCTTTTTTTCAATTTTTGCGGACAGCACGCGGGTCCGCATATTGTCCGCATTGGCGATCACGGAAATGTGCGTGACGGATATATCGCGCGTTCTGGATATCAATCAGACGACGGTATCGCATCAGTTGCGGCTTTTGAAAAATGTGGGGATCGTAAAGAGCGTGCGATGCGGTAAGGTGATCTTTTACAGCCTGAAAAACGACACGGTGAACGACGTGCTTCTGAAAGGGGTGGAGTTCCTGGGATATTGACGGAAAAAAGGGCGACGCGGTGTTGCTCTTTTTTATTGCAAATTTTGCCCCGGTATTGTATAATAAATAAGAGGCGATCTGTGCGGCAAAAGCGCAGACGTTTGACTTTAATATATAATATGAGTGTGATTCGCGAAAAGTTAAAACTGCTTCCCGACGACCCGGGCGTTTATATTATGTTGGACGGAGACGGCAACGTGATCTACGTCGGTAAGGCGCGCAACCTGAAAAACCGCGTCAGACAGTATTTCCATGCCTCCGTCAAGACGGAAAAAGTTATGGCGATGGTCGCCAATATCTCCGATTTTTACTATATCATTACCAAATCGGAGATCGACGCCCTTGCGCTCGAAAACAATCTGATCAAAAAATATAAACCGAAATACAATATCCTTTTGAAGGACGATAAAACGTATCCTTACATCAAAGTGAGTACTTCGGAAAAATTTCCCGCCTTTTCCGTTTCCCGCAAACTCAGAAAGGGAAGCAAATATTTCGGCCCTTATATGGGAGGGGTGCGCGTCAAGGACGTTCTGGAGATCGTGAACATCGCGTTCGGCGTGCGCACGTGCGCCGTATCCATCGGGGAAAAGCCGAAACGGCCCTGCCTGAATTATCATATCCATCGCTGTCCCGCGCCCTGTGCGCATATGTGCACGGAGGAGGAGTATGCGGCGCGCGTCAAAAAGGCGATGCGCTTTTTGGACGGGGACGACAGTGAAGTGGAAACGCTTCTGCGGGAAAAAATGCAGTCGTTTGCCGAGGCGGAAGAGTTTGAACTTGCTATGGACTGCAGGGACAAACTTGAGATGCTCGACAAGATCCGGCTGAAAAGGATCACTTCCCTCAACCGCGATCTGAATGCGGATATCATCGCATACGTCAGCAACAATATGTACGCGGCGGTCAATGTTCTGATCACAAGAAAAGGGATCATGCAGGGGGCGAGCACGTTTGCGCTCGAAAATGCGTCTTCCGATTCGGATGCGCTGACTTCCTTTATCGCACAGTACTATTCCGCACACGAAATTCCGGACGAGATCGTCGCGCAGGACTTTTGCGAGAGCGATCTGCTGGAAGATTTTATCCGCGAACGCCTGGGGAAAAACGTAAACGTCGTCATTCCGCGCCAGGGCATCCGCAGACAGTTGCTCGAAATGGCGGAAAACAATGCGTCGGAATATCTCGAAAAGGCGATCGATAAGATCAGGCATAAAGAGGACATGACGCTGAATGCCTGCAAACGGCTTCAGGAACTTCTGCATTTATCCCGCTATCCGCGCCGTATGGAATGTTACGATATTTCCAACATCAGCGGGACGGACAAGGTCGGGTCAATGGTCGTTTTTATAGACGGAGAGGCCGACCGCGACAGTTACCGCAGATTCAGGATCAGAACGGTGGAGGGGGCGGACGATTTTGCCAGCCTTCAGGAAGTGCTCAGGCGTCGCCTGACCAAATTGGGTACGGAAGAGGAAGATCGCTTTCCGAAACCCGATCTCATCATCATAGACGGCGGCAAAGGACAGTTGTCCGCGGTAAAGGAAATTTTTGAAGAGTTGGGCGTTGCGGGGATAGACCTAATCTCCCTTGCAAAGCGTGAAGAGGAGATTTTTACGCTCGACGGGAAAGAGAGTATCGTTTTGGATAAACGCGATTTTTGCCTGCATATGCTGCAGCGTATCCGCGACGAGGCGCACCGTTTTGCGATTACCTATTTCAGAAACATCCACAGTAAGCGTTCGCTCTCGTCTGTGCTGACGGAGATCGAGGGGATCGGAAAAGTGCGCAGGCTTGCACTGTTGGAGAAATTTGGGTCGCTGGATAAAATCATGAAAGCGGACGTCAGACAGATTGCATCCGTAGAAGGAATCAGCGAAGCCGCGGCGATCCGCATCAAAAAATATTTAGAGGAAGAACTTTGATATATGGCATTAAAATACAGAATGATCGTTTCCGATTTTGACGGAACGCTGGGCAGAAGCGAAGGAGGAATTTCGGAAGGGAACATACGGGCGATTCAACAATATACGGAGAACGGCGGCGTCTTTGCGCTCTGTACGGGAAGAATGATCAGTTCGATTTTGCCGTATGCGCGCGAATTGGGCCTGAAGGGACCCGTTACGGCATATCAGGGTGCGTTTATCTGCGAGGCGGTGGACGGAAAAGTTTTGCGCGATATCCGCATCGATTGCGCCGAAGCGATCGAGATCTGCGAATTTCTGCAATCAAACGATTACCATATCCACGTTTACGACGGCAACGATTTTTACGTAAATAAAAAGGATTTTTTTCTGGATAGTTATGAAAGGATCTGTAAAGTAACGGGAATTGTCACTCCCTTTCAGATATCCGAAAGAGTCCGAAAGGACGGGATACGCCCGCAGAAGATTCTCGTCATGTGCAGCCCCGAAGAAAAAATAAAAGTTTTTGAACAGTTGCAAGAAAGGTACGGAAAGCGGTACGACGTTACGACCAGTTCGGATTTTCTTGTCGAAATTACGGCAAACGGATGCGATAAGGGCAGCGCGGTCAGATTTTTGGCGGATTATTACGGAATACCGCTAAAGCAGATCATTGCGGTCGGCGATAACTGCAACGACGTTCCGATGCTGAAAACTGCGGGCCTGGGCGTTGCGGTGGAAAACGCCGTCAAAGAGGCGAAAGAGGCCGCGCATTTCGTTACAAAGCACTGCGATGCGGACGGCGTCGCTTATGTAATTAAAAAATTTGGTTTGGGGGAGAATATATGAACGAACAAGAGACGATCTTGCTGGAAAACTTTTGCGGGGATTTAGGGCTGGAAATCGTATTTGCGGGGCGCGGAAGAGTGACGCTTTCTTCGTACAGCGTGACGCGGCCGGGGTTGCAGTTGGCAGGATTTTTTAAGTATTTCGATTCCTCGAGGATCCTCGTTTTCGGCAATTCGGAGTATGAATTTTTAAGAGATCTCTCTCAGGAAGTGCGCTCGGAACGCATCAAAACGCTGCTTTCCTACCGCGATATTCCCTGCATCATTCTGGCGAGGGATCTGCCCGTCCTGCATGAATTGATCGAAGAGGCGAGGCTTACGGGTTGCCCCATTTTGCGGACGGATCGCGTTACGACCGCGCTGATGAACGATTTGTTTTTTTATCTGAATAAAAAACTGGCGCCGTCAACGACGATGCACGGCGTTCTGATGGACGTTTCCGGCGTCGGGATCCTGCTGACGGGACACAGCGGCATCGGAAAAAGCGAAACGGCGATGGAGTTGATCAAACGCGGACACAGGTTGGTCGCAGATGACAGCGTGATCGTAAAACGAGTTTCGGAGACATTGGTCGGTACATCGCCCGAAACGATCCGTTATTTTATGGAACTTCGGGGTATCGGCATCATCAATATCAAAAACATGTACGGTTCCGGTTCGATTTTGAACGAAAAGGAGATCGAACTTGTCATAGAACTGGAAAACTGGGTGGAAGGCAAGGAGTACGATCGGTTGGGGGAAGGGACCCTGTATGAAAATATTCTCGGATTAAAGGTCCTCAAGCACGTCGTGCCCGTCAAACCAGGCAGAAACCTTTCTATCATTATCGAAGTTGCGGCGCGCAATTTCAGGCTCAAGAGCATGGGATATGACGCTGCGCAGGAACTGATTGGAAGAACGATTGGAAGATAATGGGTAAGGGCCTGCAGATTTTTAATAAAATCTGCAGGCCTTTTTTTCATGAGTACATTTAGGAAATATTTGGCGATTGCGCCGAAGGGACTGCCCTCAAGACCTGAAAAGACCGCATGATTGTGGAATACGAGGATGCATTTCGGCATTTTATGGTATTTTCAACCGTTTCTGCCAATATATTATTATATCTATGGCAAAAAAACGTGAAAAAGTATCCGTATTTATTTTGACCGTTCTGCTCATTGCCGCCGTTTGTGCAAGTTTGCTGTTTGCTTATCCCGCGCTGACCAAAAAATCACGTCCGCAGGCACAGGGGTATTCGGGGATCCTAAGGATCTGGCAGATCGACAGTTTTGAGGGAGGCAGAGGGGCCAGGTCTTCCTTTTTGAGTACGGTTGCAAAAAAGTTTGAGAAAGAAAATCCCGGGGTCCTCGTGATGGTTGCCGCTCACTCTGCAGAGAGTGCCGCAAATGCTTTGAGGGAGGGCAATGTTCCGGATCTGATTTCATATGGAACGGGGATCGATTTTGTGTCCGACTATGCGCTTCCGCTGAAAAAGTATGAATGCGCGGCGACCTCTTCCGGTGGCGCGGCGTATGGCGTGCCGTGGTGCAGGGGCGGTTATATGCTCTTCACGGCCGACGGCGATTTTACCGACGTGTCCGATACGAATACGGTCATTTCGCAGGGGAACGGTGCATTTCCCGCTGCCGCTGCGGCCCTGGAAGGAATGCGTGGGCAATTCGACGTAATGCCGTCCGTCCGCGCTTATACGGCCCTGATCGGCGGGGAATATAAATATATGCTCGGCTCTCAAAGAGACGTATATCGCTTTATTACGAGAGAATTTAACGTCTTGGTAAAGCCGCTGTATGCGTTCAGCGATCTGTATCAGTATATATCCGTCCTCTCCGACGAGACGAAAATTTTCAATTTGTGCAATCAGTTTATCGGACTTCTTGTATCAGAGCCAATGCAGAAGCAACTTACGAAAATAGGGATGATGAGCCCGTATTTTTCAATTTACGGCGCGGACGATCCGATCATGAGCGAGGCGGAGAAGAACGCGCCGCAGAATATACTGGCGGCATACGTTGACGAAAATGCCCGAAAAGCATTCTCCGAACTTGCATGGCAAATCTTAAAGGGAGACGAAAACGGCGCAAAAAAAATAAAAAATTATCTCGCATAACATTGTAAATTTTAACGATTTGTAGTACAATAAAGGAGAAGAAAAATGGACTTTTCTCTGGAGAGGATCGTACAGCGGCTGTCCGTAAAGAACACGGAAAGAAATTTTTCTTTTGCGCAAAATACGACGATCGGGATCGGCGGAAACGCGCCGTTGGCAGTGTTTCCTGAAAATATCGCGCAACTTGCGCAAGCGCTCGAGGTGTTAAACGGCGAGGGCGCGCGTTGGCTGGTATTGGGCGCGGGTGCAAATGTTCTGGCGTCGGATAACGGGTTTCAAGGGGTTGTGATCAAGACCGACCGCCTGAATGCGATCGACGTTGCGGACGGTTTGCTGTGTGCCGAATGCGGGGTAAGAATATCTTCTCTCTTGCGGTACGCGCAGAAAAAAGGTCTCGGCGGGCTCTCTTTTATGGCGGGGATCCCTGCGAGCGTGGGCGGCGCCGTTTTGATGAACGCAGGCGTTGCGGAAGGCCATATCGGGGACAGGATCAGATCGGTTACCGTTTTGGAACCGGATGGAAAAATACGGAAATTTTTGCGCGATGAGTGCCGCTTTTCTTATAAGCGCACCCTGTTTTCGGAGAGCAGCCGCATCATTCTGAATGCGGAATTGTCGCTTGAACGAAGAAAATCGGAGGAGATCGGTGAAGAGATCCGTACCGTATTCGAGAACAGAAAACGGCTCCCCGCAGGCAGAAGCATGGGATGCGTTTTCAAAAATCCGCCGGGCGTTTCAGCAGGGGCGCTCATCGAACAGGCGGGGTTGAAAGGCGCTCGGGAAGGGGGCGCCGTCGTATCGGAACGACATGCGAATTTTATTATCAACAGCGGCGGCGCGACTGCCGAAAACGTGCGCACTTTGATCGAGAGGATCAGGTCTGAGGTCTGCAGAATTTTTCACGTCTCTTTGGAAGAAGAGATCCGTTACATAGGAGATTTTTAATCGATGCATCTTACCGGCGATTATCATACGCACACGATTTACAGCCACGGAAAAGGCACGGTCATGGAAAACGCCGTGCGCGCAAAGGAGATCGGGCTCAAAGAAATTGCGATCACCGACCACGGGTTCAAACAGATGGCGTTCGGCCTTCGCCATAAAAGGATGCCTTCTCTGATCAGAGACTGCAAAGAGGCATCCGAAAAGACGGGGATCAACGTCTATGTGGGGATTGAAGCCAATCTTTTAGGGGAAAGCGGAAAAACGGATCTCGATGAACGGGATTATAAAGATTTCGACATTTTCCTTATGGGGATACACCGTTTTGTAAAGTTTGAGCGGATCCGCGATTTCAACCATATTTTGGTGAAAAATTATTTGTATACCGTCTTTAAGAAAGAAGCGAGCCAAAAGTTGATCGCATATAATACGCGCGCGCTTGTCAACAGCATTCAGAAATATCCCATCGATGCGATTACGCATCTGAATTATCTGAGTTTCTGCGACGTTGTGGAAGTGGCCAAAGCGGCGCGCGATTACGGGACATATATCGAACTCAATTCCAAAAAAGTGCACTTGACGGACGAACAATTTGCCGCGGTGCGCGATACGGGCGTCCGCTTTATCATCGATTCGGACGCGCATTCGGTGGACCGCATCGGCGATACGAAAATCGTGGACGAGTTGCTCTCCCGCGTCGACGTGCCCCTCGGGCAGATCGATAACGTGGAGGGAAGATTTCCGCGATTTCGGTTCAGAGAATATAAAGAGAGAAATCTGTGACGTGAATACCACGAATTTTACGGGTGAAATCAAAAAAGAATTGGTCAGAAACGGGTTTGAGAACGCATGCTGCAAGACGGCCGCGCTCTCCGCTTTTTTGCGCACGGCGGGAAGTATCGTCCGCAAAGGAAACCGGATCGGCTTTGAATTTGTGACCGAAAACGAGACCGTCGCGGAATTTTTTATCGGACTGATCGAGGAATTATACGGGGCGCAATTGAATATCGTGCAGGCGAAGACGGATATCCGGAACGGGAAGGACAGGCTTATTTTCGAGTGCCTGAGCGATGAATCTGCATTTATTCTGAAAGAACTTGGCATTGCGGAATGGAACGGCGATGAGTTCGGGTTCCGTATGGATCTGGATAAATATATCGTTGAAAACGAGTGCTGCGAAGTTGCTTATATCGCGGGGGCCTTTTTGGGGAGCGGCAGTTGCAGTGTCCCGAAAGGGGAAGATTCGCATTCGGGATATCATCTGGAAATCGTCTTTTCAAACGGCTTTCTTGCGGACGATTTTTGCGAATTGCTCGCGGTGCGGGAGATCTTGGCGAAAAAAGTGGCGAGAAAGGGATCCTTGGTCGTATATTTGAAAAGCAGAGGGAGCATTTCCGATTTTCTCGATCTGATCGGGGCGCACGCCGCTTTGGCAAAATTGGACGCCCTTTCAGAAAGGCGCGACGAACGGAACCAGATCAACCGCGTCGCAAACTGCCTGCAGAAAAATTATGACAAGAGCATCCTTGCCTCAGTCCGTCAGATACAGGCGATCGAACAGATCGATAAAATCGTCGGACTTGCGGAATTGGATCCTGTATTGCGTCAGACAGCGCAGGCGCGTATAGCGGATAAGGAAGCCTCGCTGAAAGAACTTGCGGAAAATTTGCATATATCAAAGAGTTGCCTCAACCACAGGCTGAGAAAAATTGAAAATCTGGCAAAAGAACTCGGGGGAGAGTAAACATGGAAAAATCGAAATTTATTTACAAAAAGGACACGTACAATGCGTACGATGCCCAGCAGATCGTTTTCGAGGCCTGCAAATACAAGAGCGAAATAACCATCGAAAGCGGAACGAAGCGCGGAAATGCAAAGAGTATTATCGGACTGATATCCATGAAATTCGTAAAGGGCGACGAGTTTACTGTCTATGCCGAAGGCGCGGACTGCCGGCAGGCTGCGAGAGGATTGGCGGATTTTATTTCAAAACTAAACTGAACATCGAGTAACTCACACAGGAAGGATAAGAATGGCGGAATTTGTGCATCTGCATCTTCACACGGAATACAGCCTGCTCGACGGGGCGTGCAAAGTGGACGATCTGATCGATCACTGCGTGAAGAACAATATTAAATCTATCGCGATTACAGATCACGGAAACATGTACGCGACACTGTATTTTGCGGAATTGTGCAAAAAAAACAATATTCAGGCGATCATCGGCTGCGAAATGTATATGACGCAGGATTATAAAGTAAAGGACAGTTCGAGCGAATTCGAACACCTGATACTGCTCGCCAAGAATAAAAAGGGGTACAAAAATTTAGTAAAACTCGATTCCGTCGCTTTTGTCGACGGCTTTTATTATAAGCCCAGGATCGACTATAAAATACTGAAAGAGCACAGCGAGGGGTTGGTGTGCCTTTCGGCATGTCTTGCGGGCAGGATCCCCAAATTGCTGCTGAAAGGGGATT
>ERZ1106932.66-NODE-66-length-41687-cov-10.437908_pt1 | contig 41687 bp, 36 predicted proteins | sample MGYA00403665_ERZ1106932 | MGnify/ENA primary metagenome ERZ1106932 (study PRJEB35170, sample SAMEA104062448) | human gut metagenome | biome: human gut; feature: human-associated habitat; material: faeces | place: Denmark | collected 2012-08-24 ... | reverse complement strand
ATATCTCTTCGCCGTTATTTCCATATCTTTTTGCAGAAGAAACATACGGAATAGAAGTTTCTCCCATTCTGACAAAACCCATTTTTACTTTATGAAAAAAATCTCTGAGTCCCATAACATTTCCAAAATCCTCAGCTTATTCTTCACAGACTTCCAGCAGAAAACTAACCGGCCTGAATCCGTCGTTACAGGATATCATGGCGGATTTTTTGTTTTTTTTCATCCACCCGTCGTAAAAATTTCCGCCGCCGTGCGCAAGCGTCATCACGAAAGGCGAACGCTTTACCACGCGCTGGCACAACCCCCTTCAGGTTTCTGCCAGCCTTTACAGATAAAGACTTGTCCCTCTTTTAAATCGCAAGCGTGTTCGATAGGGTTTTCATATTTTTCAATCAAATCGTCATATTGCGCCTTGCACATCACCGTTGTCTTAACGTTTTTCATTTTGTAATCCTACTATCGATATTATAAATGCGGGTTCAGGCGCATTTTTTGCACCACGAAACAAACCTTTCAGAAACTTCGAGCGTTTTTCTTCGGCTTGAAAGGATACGGAGAGAGCGATTTGCAATTCTTGAATTCTTGTTTTCAGGTCGCGGCCATTGTCCTCATAAGATTTTGCAAGAAAGTCAAATCGTTCGTCGGTTTCTTGGTTGAATTCTATCTCAAAAGGGTTAGAGAACCCCGTTCCGTTATCCGTCAGAATAACTGGAAACAGTTTCACAAAAAGGTCTTGTCCTAACGTGGCGTATAAGTTGTTAAATATGTCTGTAACTGACTTAGAAGGGTTTTCTTCTCTCAGATAACCCTGCATAAACGAACAACTGACAAAATGTATGCTTAATAATACTTTGCCCGTTTTAGTGTCTTTTACGGTATTTATCTGCACTGATGAAGGATTGTCGTTATTTTTCATAAAATTCAGATAATCTTGATACATCCTTCCTATCATGCAACCTGCATCGACCTTGTGTACTTCCAGCTTTTTGCGTTGTTTGTATCTTACTTTTCTCGGTAAATTGATGTTTTAAGGTCAAACACGCCGTTATCTATGTAAGTATTTCTTTTATAAGTAACCACAACAACTCTTTATTACATTCATCTACGGCATGTGACATTTTATCCTCTGCTATATTATGTATACCCTTTGTGAATAATTCGGTTTATCTACTTTAATAAAATCAAAATCGAAATATTCAATCCATCCCAATAAATTAGATAATAAATCTTTTATTTCCTTTCTATATGGTTTAGGATCGTTTATCAAGGCGTTGTGCAGCTTTGCAGAAAGCTCACCAAAGTAGCATTCTCTTGTGTCTTTTTCATTAATAGTTTTACATAACCATGTAAAAGCTTTACTCCATCTAAACGCTTGTTTTATCTTTTCCTTATCAAAAATACCAGATAATTCTAAAAATTCATATTCATCAATTTCAGATGATGGCGCTGGCACCTGTGGGAAATCGTATGTAAACAAAACTCTTGTATCAGGCTCAAACTTATCAGATATATACTTGTCCCAATTTAAGGCTTTGGCTTCGTTAACACTCGCTTTAGGAAATTTTACTATATCTTCCTTCATTAATGAGTACAACTCATCAGTCATTAAAATAGCCGATGAAAATAACGACTCTATCTTAAATAAATCGTCTCCTTCTATTTGAGAGAAATCCGCTAGTTCGTAATTCCCCAAACAATTTAACCCTAAACCACGGCTCGTTAAATTTCCACTTCCCAAAATATATCTTTTTTTATCAAAAATATAGGTTTTAGCATGTAAGTCAAATCTAATATAAAGCTCCCAACCGTTAGATTTGCAGTATTCATACAAATCTAAATCAGTAGCTCCATTAATAATATCTCCAGGTAAAAATCTTACAAGAAGTTTTTTGTTTTTCAATACATGTCTAATATTGTCGTCAACAAACTTGACGGCGTCTTTTTTACAAAAAGCAGAAACAACGTGTAAATCTTCTGTCACGTTTGAAATTTCTTCTATAAGTTTTTTATTAAATTCAGATGTAGTTAAAAATGGCATAATCTAATCCCTATTTTTATCTTCCTTGTTTTAAGTATACTTTTAACCTATTGTTAATATCATCAATCAGCTTATCCATAGGTACAGGATGGGTTGCATGTAACTGATAAACCGTCTTTATTAAAGATACTAAGAACAGTTCAAATGTTATTTGCATATCTTCGTTCTGATAAGCATCTTGAACAAATTGTTCATAGAACTGATGGTCTTTATTAACAATAATTTTCAATACGCCAAGTCTATCTTCGTAATCAATGAACGCACCTCTGCTTCCATGATTTACATATTTAATTCTTGTATTCGAATCCAAATATTGTTGAATTTGCTCTTCAGTTACCTCTTCATAACCTTCATCTTGCAATTCCTTTTCTACCTGAACTTTTATCTCTTCTGTAATCTCAGGAATAACTACAGTAGTAGGAACAACTATATCTGGATTTTCTTCTTCTGCAGCTTTTACAGTCTCAGAAGTTGCAGTCGTTGCCGTTTTACCAGGATTACTTCTACTTCCTTTACGACGCTCTTTGTTTGCGGCAACCATATCTTTGATAGTATTCATTATAACAGACCTAAGTTGAATCCACATAGGTTCGTTCCCCTCATAATCCGCAAGAGCCTCTTCATCAATTTCTTTTAAGTCAACCTGTTGTTTGTTGTTTGCGATACCAAAAGCCTCGTCTAATTCTGATGTAAAGGATATTTCACACCCCCACCATCTGTGGTAAGGGTTATTAGTTGCATCAAAAAAGCCAAAGTTCCCAAAATCAATTTCACGGTTTTGGCGTACAATAGATATTCCAGTATTTTTTCTTACACTTTTTCCGTAAGCTAAAGAACCAGGATCAGATGCTACATAATCCTTAGAATAATATTTTTCCTTAACAATAGAAAAACGAATTTTTACAGTTGATTCATGCTTTTCACCTTTTTTATCAAAGTAATAAACAGGATGGTCAACTTCTCCTGTTAAATTATCCTCATCTGTATAAGGTTCAAAAATACTTTCTGTATATCCAAATTCCTCATTATATCTTTGGCATAAAGGATTTGAATCATTACAATTTTCTTTAACGCAAAATTGACTTTTCTTCATTAAGAAAAGAGGGTCATTTGGTAAAATTAATTCAAAAGTTTCTAAATCGTTTGATTCTACCGTTGCAATATTTACGCTATTATCATTAAGCATCCATCTATACTTTCTACCTAAATCCTCAGAAATGTTTCTGCGACAAGTGTTCCATCTTTTATGGTCAACCCTATCACATTTAGGCCAAACAACCAAGGTACCATGTTTGCTAAAATCATAATCTTTTTCATCCGTTGAAAAATGTATAAATTGTTTATATTCCTCTGGGATATCTGTAACAAAAGGGCCAATAATAGTATCTTGTTTCTTATCGGTTACTAAATCCCAATCCACATAAACGCACTTACAATTCTCAATCCCATCTCTCCAAGAATAAACTTCAACTCTTGGAGAAACATGATAAGAAGCTTGGGGCAATCCTACGCCAAAACGCCCCATGCCAGTACGATGCTGTCTAGTTGTAAAACCAATTTGTAAGCATCTAGCTAAAACATCTTCAGGCATTCCATCGCCGTCATCTAAAAAAGCAAATTTTTTAATGCCTTGTTGATTTAATACCAAATCTTGCGAGCCGATTATAAAAACATTTTGAGCATTTGATTCTATACTATTGTCTACAATTTCCGCAATTGCATTATAAGTAGACTTATAACCTGTATTTCTAGCGCCGTCAGCCATTGTTGCCACATTGTAAAGCTGTTCGCCTTGTTGTGTTTCTAAAATAATTTCTTCATTCGCCATTTTTATTACCTCCAATAACTATTAAAGTGAGAGAATGCTTCATTCTCGTTGTAAACTTCTAAATTTTCTTTTACATCTATTAAAAGACAGGTTTCAGCTCCACCCATTTGTGGACCACGCAAGCCTCTTCCTATCATTTGACTATACAATATTACTGACTTTGTTGGTCTTGTTATAAATACACAGTCAATATTAGTAGAATCAAATCCCGTAGTTAAAATATCGTAGTTTATTATGATATTTACGGGATTGTCTCTATCCTTAAAATCTGCAATAGCTTTTTTTCGTGTTGCTGCAGACATGTCTCCGTACACTAATGAATTAGGTATATTTTCTATATTTAGAAATGCTGACAGCATTTTAGCGTGGTCTAATGAACAAGCAAAAACAATTGCAGGCTTACCTTGCGTATTCAACTCTTTTAATCTGTTTAATATAACCGAATTGCGTGATTTATTTGCCGCTATTTGAGCAATTAGTTCAGGAGAATAATCTTCCCTATTTGAATAAAATTCCTTTTTTAACTTCTCTAACAAATCATTATTAACTTCATACTCGAGCGGTTCTTTTATTAGTTTTGACAAAATCTTTCTATCCTGAAAATACCCTATAACATCTCTTATTGCGGCTCTATTTCTAGCTTGATTTTGTCCCATACTAATTCTATCAACTAGTTTTATATCAATTCCAATCTTTCTATCAAAAAACTCGTTGAAAATTCTATTTTCTAATGAGTCTTCCGTCGTTCTTCCCGGCGTTGCAGTCAAGCCAATAAAATCCTTTTTGTTTCCCTCGTAAGACTTAGAGAAATCTTGAATAACCTTATTTGTCTCTTTCGCTCCAATTTTATGACATTCATCATAAACCATTAAAGAAACTTTTTCACGGAGTTGAGAATAAACAGTTTTATTAGACTTACGCATAGCTTGTAAAGCCTGTATAGTTATAAAAATTACTCCATTAGTAATGGTATATTCGCCACAACCCCAGCTTTTTTCAACTAACGTATTTCTTAGACCTAAATGTCCCCATACATTCTTAAACGTTTCAAGTGCTTGTCCTAATAATTCTTTAGTGTGCGCCACCCACATTATTAACCCATCTTTTTTTATAAAATTTAAATAATGTGCCAATATATGCATCGTTGTCTTCGTTTTGCCTGTTCCAGTAGGCATATGTATCAAGATTTTACGTCCTAACTGCCCTTTTTTATTTAATTCATATACTGCTTGTTGCTTAATTAAATATTGATAATCTAAAAGTTCAAAAAATCTTTCTTCTGAGCCAATAACTTCTTCATATATCCCTTCGTTGTCAGAACTATCAAATTCATAATTTGGAGAATCTAAAACAGTATCAAAAAGTGTTTTATAAAAGTCACACTCAACAAAATCTATCTTTGCTGCCTGTTTTGCTAATTTACCATAATCTGAACTATTACTATTTAAAAGCTTTTGCAAATCTGATAAACTAACAAACTCAAAAAAACTTTGACGAAAATCTTTATTTTTGAATAATCCAAACCCATTAATGCTAATTAGAATGTCAACTAAAGAAGATTGTGTATGAGCATCTTCTGAATCCGTCCATTCTTTAATAGAGTCATAAATTTTATCGCCCAATAAGTTAATAATTTCATTTTTCGAAAATTTATTTAGAATTTCCTTAAACTTACCGTAATTCACTTTATCCCTCCAATTCAATGTAATCCAAAGCTTCATTTAAAGCCTGAATATCTTCACCTGATGTAAAATAGTTTACACTAATTCTAACTGTGCCATCAGGAGCTGTTTTTAATAATTCATGCCCAAGTGGAGCGCAATGTAATCCAGTTCTTACCGCTATGTTTTTATCTGAAAGAACTTGTCCAATACTATCACTACTATAACCATCAAAAACACATGAAATAACGCCTATATTCTTCTCTTCATTTTCACCACGAATTATTGAAATGTTTGAATGTTCTTTTATTACCTCTAACACTTTTTGAGTTGTGACTTTTTCTTTAGCTCTAATTGTTTCTATGCCAATTTTTTTAATCCATTTTAATGCAGCGTTTAATCCAGCTATTGCTTGAATATTAGCACTTCCTGCTTCTAATTTTACTGGAATTTGTTCTGGCATATCTTTATTCTTTGAATCTAATCCTGTTCCGCCATATATTAATGGTTTAAGCGTTTTGGCTTTTTTTGTTATAATTCCGCCTACGCCAAAAGGACCATAAAGCGTTTTATGACCTGCAAAAATAGCATAATCAATACTTGCATTATTTAAGTTGATGTCTACTAAACCCGCCGTCTGCGCCATATCCATAACATTAGTTGCTCCATATTTTTTTGCAAGATTGCAAATATCTTCTACTTCTAAAATGCAACCAAATGAATTGCTAGCGTGGGTTAAAAAACAATAATTTGGTGGTTGTTTTTCAAACGCTTTTTTTACTTCGCCAACATTTATTTGCAAAGTTTTAGTGTCAACTTTCAATAAAATCACATCAAACCCTATCTCTTTTTGCCTAGCATACAACGTTCTCAAAATAGCATTATGTTCAAACGGTGTAATATAAACCACATCGTTTTTACAGAAATTAAAACTATTTATAACTATATTTAATGCCTGAGTAGCAGAAGGCGCAAAAATTGTTTCATAAGGATACTTAACATGGAACAGTTTTAATAATAACTGTCTGGTTTCTTGCATCATTGCATACGCTATTGATGCCTCTTTAAATTGTCCTCTGCCAACATTAACACCTAATTGCCTATAGAATGCATCCATACATTCATAAACCTCATTAGGTTTTGGAAATGTTGTAGCGGCATTATCAAAATAATGCATAGTTTATCCTACCTTTTAACCTAGAAGTTTATTAATAATATCAATTAAAACCTGTCTTTTTTCGCTCGTCGATAAAGAATCTCCATACTCATCAATCATAGCAGCAGCGTCATCATACATTAGCTTTGCGGCCTTCGTATATTCCGCTTTATCAAACGTTCTGTAAGACTCCTTACCCGTTTCATCAATAAAAGTTATTTTATAGCTACCTACCATAGGCTCATTGGATTCATTAATCTTTTCCTTGAAGTTCTTAATAGTTTCAACAAAATCCTTGACAGTTTTAATAAATGCCTCAATAGTAATTTCTGACCAATCGTCAATTCTTAAACTTGTTGTTGCACGAGCTAACTCTTCAATAAACTTATTTTCATCAGGAGTGATGCTTAAACAAATTGAAAGCATGTTATTCTCACTACCATCAAACATATGGGCAATAACATCTTGGCTAAGCGATGCCGTCCAATCCTTTACTATTGAAGATAATGTGGCATTAATATTCCTTTTACCAGAAGAAAATATATTAGCCAAATCATTATTAAGATTCATCAATAAATCTGACTTAATACGGTCAATCAACGCCTTTGCCTGAGCAATATATCCACTAAGTTTATTCGTGAATTTTTTCTCATCAAAAATCCAAAGAATTTTATTGAATAGAAAATCTCTAGCATTTATTTCAGGATTTCTAAGCGCAGATAAAAATTTATTAATTACCCTATCGCAAGGTTCACTAATACCCTCTCCTTTATAAATGCTTTTAATTTCCTTAACATATTTAGGAAGCTGCATATACCATCTTTGCATTGCAGAAACGATAAAAGTAAAGTTGTTATATTCTTTTTCTGACGGAATTATATAGTTGCCATACAAAACCTCTAAGTCAAGAATATATTTATCCTTTTTCTCATCCCAATTTTCTAAATACAAATCATAAGAATCAGGGTTATCATTTATAGTTTCCAAAAGTTTAGCAGTAATTTCTAATTCCTTTCCATTCTTAGAAATTACACAGTATTTCTTATAATATCTCAATACTGCTGCAAAATAAATTGGAACCAATCCTTTTTTTAAACCTATGTGATTTTCTGGCTTAGTCAATAAATTATACAACTCGCTAAGAGGCTTCTTGCCGTCAAAAGAAGTTCTAACAATAAAATCTTTTATTAAAGCTAAAACATTTCTTAAATTATCATCTTTTGGAGATAAATTTATAGACGGGCCCTCTTGAGAAGATACAAGTATGCCAGGATAAGACAACGTACTTTTCATAAAGCTTACTTCTTGTCCTGTTCCTTCCAATCCTAAATTTGCTTTAAGTTCATTCGAAAGTAAACCATTAACAACCTTTACTCTACTGTTACTAGCTTGACCAGTTAATACATTTTTGTTTATAATTTCGTTGTTGATAATTGGGCATAAATAATATTCTAAAGCACATATATCGGAAAGCATTTTAGACAACGCCGAACGACGCTTGATGTTTTTATTTTCGCCTGCAACATAATATTTTGAACATCCTAATTCCGGACGCAAATACGAATCAACACAGTTTGCCAATACTTCTTCTAAGGCTTTAAGTGAATATGTTAATTCTTCCACAAGAACTTCGTCATCTCTATATTCAACTAATAAACTTTTTATTGCATCATATCTACGAACTGCTGTTAAAACATCTTCATGAGCATTAGGAATAACAAACACAATTCGTCTAGATTCTACATTTTCAACAACTGATAAAACTTCTTCAATTTGGTTCTTATCCGCAACAACAGCATAAACAACGCCATCCCCATCCAAATTTTCCAAATGGGAATTTTCAGAAAAATCTTTGATAATTTTTGTAGCATCAATAAACTTAAAGTTAAAATATCTTACTATTTCATTGTCGTCGTTGTAGGCATTTGGATATATAACTTTATCGCCACAGAATTGATTTAAGGTTTCTTCAATCTTAACAAAAGGGCATCTTTTTATTAGTGCATCCTCAATTAACGAATCTACAGGTTTCCCCGTATATTCCGTTATTTTTAAATAGTCTTTACCTTCAAGTTTTCTAATTATGCCACTATCTGTTAAATATGTTAAGGCAGGAATAATATCTTTAGCATCGTTATGATTGCTATTATATATAGAAATTATCGTATCTACCGTTGGAGCTAATAATTCAAATCTATCAACAATATAGATAAGCGCCAATGTTTTTATCATACGTCTTTCCAAATCGCGCGATTTATCTATCTTGTTTAAGGCGCTTGAAGCTATTTTCCAATACTTATGTGTTAATCTATCATAACTGTCTGCCTTAAATAATGACTCAAAATAATCATATACATAATCTGGTGTTAAGAACGGAACATCCTTTACTTCTGTATTCGCTAAATACATCGGAAGAGTATATCTTTGTCCTTCTGCCGATAAAAACGTAAAGAGTGTTCTTTCATTTTGCGCAATTTTTTCAGATATTTCAGGTAACACAAAAGATGTTATCGGATCTAAAGGATAACAATCATAAATTAAATTCTTATACTGTGTTTCTGCTAATTCTGCAAATAATCTTTTATCTTTCCATTTGTAATATACTTTTTCAAAAGCATTACCAACAGATGGATTAGCTAAAAAACCTTCATACCAAGTAGGCTCTTTCTTTATAACATGAGCCGTTAAACCATACATCTGAGCGGCAGAGGTATTTAATTCTACTGATTTATAACGTTGAGAAACAGCTTTCCAAGAATTAATTTTTGCTTTTGATAATTTATCAACATAGTTTAGGATGCTTTGATGAGATATAAGCATAATGTGCATTTGCTTTTTACCGCTTCTGTTACATGCTTCTGCAAAATATTGCAATACCTCAATCTCATCTGTATCTGTATTTTTTAAGTTCCCCGATAAAAATTTACTGAACTCATCGTAAACCACAAAAATACCGGTATAGCCTTGTTTTTGAATTTTTTCATTAACATCATTATAAAGTTCGACTATATCAATACCATTAACTGGATTAAATTCGCTACCCGACGTCAAAACTGGGTAAAGTGCAACAAAATCCTGATAATATTTTGTGTTAAAATTGTTTAATTCCGCCTTAAACTCATCTACTGTACAAGAAATTAAACTCTTAAATTTATTAAATGTGTCATTATAATTCTCTTGCCAATTTTCAATAGTCTTCACAGCCGCGCCATAATACGTATTCGGCATTATATTGCTAAGTTCCGCTTCCTGTAAAGCCTTTTTTAGCCCTAACAATAATGATTGCCTAATTCCAACACTGCTGCCTTGAATAACCACCGGCAACATCCTCTGTTTGCTTTCTTGATACTTTAATATATAATTACATAACTCCGGCTTCGTTTGACAAATCATTGATAAAACATCACTATAAAGAGCTTTATCTTTTCTTGATAATAAAGCCAGCAATACAAGAGCAAGATGAGATTTTCCTTTTCCATAAGCACCTACAAAAATACGAGCTCTATCGTTAGAGTTTTGTGCAGTGCTAAGCATAACATCTTCTATAATGTCTATTGCACTTAAAGTTGGAATATAATTCTTGATTTTTTGATCACTGTAAAGATCATATTCTAGATTAATAGAAAATTGAAAATCTGAGAGGACACTTATATGCTCTTTTAATTTTTCTATCTTTTGGTTCATTTTAACTTTTCCTCTTAAATGATGCTGTTATAATATTTTTCAACAACTTCTATAAATGTGAGTTCTTCATTGATTTTAACAATGTCAAGCCCCGCCGTTCTAATAACTTTAATATAACCCATGTTTTGCAACTTGTCCAAATACATCGCTACAGTTAAATTGTTGAGATTGAAAATTCTTCCGATATTGTTAGGAGCTGACTCTAACGTGGATATCTTTATATCCGATACCTTTGTTCCATCTTTTTCTTCAAGTTTCTCTTTCTCGTTAATAATAACAGCTAAAATTATCAACGGATTAATTACTAACGATAGCGGCGAATTTTTTGCAAATACCTTTTCTTTTGAGTCCATCATTTTAAGTAACTGCAAATCTAAAAACGGACTATCCATATTGCTTTCAGGAGAATATTTAGTCTGACTAGGCAAATACGTTCTTAATATACAATCTAAATCTTCTAATAACGCACGTTCGGAAAATTTTATTTCCTTACCACCATTTTCTTTCTCCTGGTCATATAAAAACAACTTCATACTTTCTAAATATGATTCTTTCGTAAATTCAGTTGCATTATAGTAATTAAAGAAATAATACCAGGACGTTCCCATTTCTTTATTTGAAGAAAGAAAATAATGAATTAAATACAATGTTCCATCTTCTTCGATATATTTGTCGTTTTCCCACACTAATTTCCCAAATCTTGTAAGAAACTGCATCCTTGTTTTTTGATTTTCATATGTTAAGCCAGAAACCTGCAACCAATATCGTAAAGCTTTTACCATGCTAGTTCCAAGTCCTAATTTTTCCATAGGATTCACTTCTTTGTCTATAAATACAGTTGGGCTACTAACAATATTTTTCATTCCTTTATGCAGCCATCCTTTTCTTATAGCAAATGTTTCATGAGCTCTGAATCTCATTTTTATCTCTCCTTATTCCTTTGTCGCTAAATATCCGGTCATCATGCATCCACCGTCTAAATATTTTGATGAAACACATTTCTTGCAGTGAACACACTTATTGCCGTCAATTTTATAATTATCTCCAATAATGCTTATTGCTCCTGTTTTGCACAAAGATTCGCATTTTAAACACTTTCTACAAGCGTTATACTTTCTAATTTGATAACCTGCCATACGTTGCAAATCATCATGATTAGCAACATTCATAGTTTTAATTTTAACCGAATAGTCATAACCTTCTTGTTTAAAAGGTTGAATTGATATTATAGGCACGTTATGCTTTACATCTAATACAACTACTTCTCCTATAAGTTTACGGCCTAGCTCTTTAGATACTTTACCAAATGGATAAAACAAACTAAAGAAACTTTCCGTTATAGGCTTATTAAGCTGATAAATTTTCGCATTATCTTCTGCCGTACAATTAGTGTATTTAATTTTTATATCTTCAGCAGCACTTACACCGTTACCACCTTGTCTCGCTTTCCATTTGCCAGTATCAATATATACCTCAGGGTCAGGTTTTCCTATTGACACTGCAAAATTCACAAGAAAGTCGTGCCACTTTTTGTATTCGTCAGGCATATAGATTTTTGCTAGAAATTGAGCACGTTCGTTGTTATTGGGGCAACACCAGCAACCAACCCTATCGTATCCTAATCTGTAAGCATCATTAAAATCAACTTTATCCGTCAATAAATACAGCCACAACTCTAAATCTGACCAATAAAATATTGGAGAAGCAACCGTTTGCTTTTGGATTTTTACAGATTCAGTCCCTTGAGTAACTCTAGCATATTTACTTCTACTTACAGATTCACATTTCCTTATTCCATAAAAAGTTAATATTTGCTTGTTCTGATATAAATTATTTAACACTCGTGTTATAGGCCCAGTCTTAAACATCGAACAACACCATCTCATCATTCGAGCCGGCGGGCCGATATCCTCACAGACGCTATAAAAGTCTTGCTCTTTATTTTTAGCCACCTTAAAAATAGATTTTGGATTGTCTTTTCTATATCTCTGAGCATATTCTACAGTTAAAGGAAACTCTAACGTTGTATTCCCGAATATATGAACTAAAGACGGATCTCCTAAAGCACGAACAACAACATCTGCCGTCGCAGTCGAATCTTTTCCACCAGAGAAAGATATTACTATATCATCTGAATTAAAATTTTTAACTGTGTCTTTTACAAACTTAAACGCCTCATCTTTTATATAATTATATCTACTTGAGTTAGCCCTGTTAAAAGTTTCTATATTTGAATAGAAATAATCATAATTGTTTTTTTCTTTATATTTTACTAAATGGTCAATTAGCTCTTGAACTTCTGCATTGGCAAATTCACTATTTGATATTACTTTTACTTTGCCGTTAATGTAGTACCTATTATTATTCGCCCAAACAGCTTTACCCAACCATACAAATGGAGTTCCTATCAAAAGCTCTATCAAAAGTCTTTCTTCAGGAAAAACAGGACGCAAGTCTGTACACAAATATTTTGTTTTACCTCCACATAAAGGACAACTGTCCTTATCAACATCCGCAACCTCTTTAATCAATGGAACGTTGCAATGATCACACCAAAAAACCTCTGTAGGGATATCTTCTTGTGCGACATTACCACAGGTTGGACAAACTTTATCATATACAATTTTATTACATGTTTTACACCACATAATTCACCTATTGTTTATATAATACCACATAATATATGACAGTATTTGTCATGTTTTATAAATTTCTAATTATTATTTTCTCTTACACGCCATAATGCGGTAGGATGATTTTTCACGTTTATTATAATCTCTTCATTGCTAAACAACAATTCGGGAGCGTAAACTTTTTCTTGTAGTTTAGATAAAAACTCTTTTTCGCCGTCCGTTAAAACAAGCAAATCTTTTACGTAGGCTATAACTCTTTCCTTTGCTTTTTCAATGTCGAACTTATCGTCTTTAGATATAACGGGTTTTAACTGAGTTTTATACTTTCTATAATCTAATCTTTCTACGTTTTTGTAATCCAACTCTTGAATATCGTAATCCCCACCGACAGCATTATAAAATACAAGGCATTTTCTTAAAAGTTCCGTATCTTTTATAACGTTATTTTCTATCATAGCGTTCACGTCGTATAAATCTCTTGGCGTAGCACGTGATAGAAGAGCGTTAATTTTACTTGCATATAGTTCAGTAGTGTTTAAGGCTAAAACTTCAAAATCTTCTACGATACCTTTCGTCAAAATTTTCTTCTTTTCAAGCGGTAAAACGTGGAATCTATCCAAGAAGTTGATTTCAACCTTTATATTATCACGATTGCCCGCATTGTTAATATAATTGAACAAAAACGACGTTAAAGCGAAATGATCGCAAAAATATGCAAGAGAATAGCCTTCTTGCCACATATAATCGGTTAGGCGTTTTTTGAACTTTTCTTTAATTTCAGGTAACTCGTCCCTGCTAACGTTTACGGTAAAGTCTAAATCGATATCAACGGAAAGGCGTGGGAGCTCTACCACAGTTAAGTTTATTGCTGTTCCACCTTTAAGAGCAAGTTTATCTTTAAAAACAACGTCGCTGTTTAAGAATTTTAATATTTCAAAAAGACGTAAAACCTTTTCCAAAGTATCTTTTATAAAGTTAGATTCTTGGGCAAGTCTTGTTAAATACTGTCTTGAAAACTCCATTAATATCCTCCATTCAGGCGAGACTTAAGATTCTTAGGAGCCATAAGTTTCCACTTAGAATTAAACTCTATATCTTTATACTCGTCTTGTAAAAAATACTTGATCTGATTAGTCAGTTTACTTTTACAATCTTCAAAAAACGAATCGGTCAACATAAACTTATCTTTGAAATGTTCTAATACGTAGCCTGCTTTTTGATATAAGAAAACCGAATCGTATGCTTTTAACGTTTCAAGTAGTTTTGTTTCGTCCAAAACGCGTATTTGGTCAAGTACATTTAAGACTTCGTCAATGCCACCACCTGCGTCAATATCGTCAAGGCAGTCAACAACCGTACGTTCAAGAGACGTTACGCGCACTGCGGCAGTTACTATATTCATAATTTGAACGTCGTGTTTTAGAGGTTTACGAACGTAGTCGATATTGTCAAAAGTAAAATCGTTGAAGCGCTTTTTACTACCCACTGTAATGGTATTAAAAACTTGATTAGCTACGCCAAAATACTCAAAGGCAGAATGATAGCATACGCAAGCATCTTCAGCTATTTTTGTAGCAAGCTCAAATTTTGTCGTAAGCGGATAGCCCGAAGCATCAACGTGAACGTATAAACCATTACGAACCTTAACGATTTTTTTAGAACGAACTTGCCCCGTTATCCAATTTTCGTATTGTTTATCATTTTTGAAATTTTCTATTACGTCCTTTTTGGTGAACGTATAAGGTATAAACTTAACCATTTACTAATCCTCAAAAACCAATTTTAACTATTTTAACATAAAATACTGTAAAAATCAAGTGGTTTGTGTTAATTTGGTTAATAATTAGAAATTTTTACTTATTTTTCTTAAACTCCGCAGAAAAATCGACGTTTTCCAAGCATTTTAGGTATAAAGACACATTTTTAACTATTTTAACATAATACACTGCGCAAGGCAGGGTTTTGTGTAAGTTTAGTAAATATTCTATACGATTATACCCTTTCGGGGCTATTATTAAATGTTTGGCGTGTATTATACCTGAACGGGTGTATTTAACACAACGCAAAATTACAATTCATCATCATCCAAGATTTTGTCTTCTTCGAGTTTTAAGGATTTGAGCCACTCTTCTTTTTTGATTTTGATTACTTCGTAGCTTATACTTCCACGCGGACAATACGATAATAAAAAGTTAAAATCCTTTAGCTTATTGCGAATTTTATCGTTGGGATCGCAGACTTCAATCTTCGGTTTCCGATAAGCATTATATAATGTTATAAAACATTTCCAACTGTACGCCATCAAGTTTTGCTTTGCCGCGTTTACAATATCTACGCCAACACAAGCGAATTGACGATTGATGTTTACACATTTGAAACTCTTTCCACTTAAAGTCGGGATTAGATATCCGTCCCCCGCTTTCGCCCTTTCGGGGATAATAAAGAAGAAATTTCTTCTTCGCTCATATCGTTTAGCACATAAATTTCAGTCCCTAACGCCTTTATTCGCAGAAAAACTCTCCAAACAGTCATTCGAGAACAACTGCAAAGGGTAGCGATTTAGCTGTTATTGTTGCCTTTTTGGTAATATTCAATGATTAATTTGTATTTTGACATAAATTTCTCCTTTTTACCGCCCCTTTTTACCCATAGCGGTAGATACAGAAAAGTGTAACATTTGAGGAACCACCCCGTTTTTTTGGCTGATTTTTGCCTTTGCAAGAGATTTTCACGAAAAAAAGCAGCCACTCTTGGATAAGAATGACTGCTTTTCAGCATTTTTTTAATTATAAATTGAATTTTTACCGCTTTTTGGCGCTAAATCTTAGCCCCTCGGCTTACGGATATTCGCCTGCGCCGCCGCCAGCCTTGCGATGGGAACGCGGAAAGGCGAACAGGACACGTACGTCAGGCCGATCTTGTTGCAGAACTCGATGGTCGAGGGATCGCCGCCGTGTTCGCCGCAAATGCCGAGCTTGATGTCGGGGCGCGTCTGCCTGCCGAGCTCCGTCGCCATTTTGACGAATCTGCCCACGCCCGTCTGGTCGAGCCTTGCGAACGGATCGCTTTCGTAAATCTTCTTTTCGTAGTACGCGGAGAGGAATTTGCCCGCGTCGTCGCGGCTGAAACCGAACGTCATCTGCGTGAGGTCGTTGGTGCCGAACGAGAAGAATTCCGCCTCCTTGGCGATTTCGTCCGCCGTTACCGCCGCGCGCGGGATTTCTATCATCGTCCCTACTTTATAGTGAATATCGGCGCCCGCCGCTTTGATGCATTCGTCCGCGGTCTTCACCACGATGCCCTTGACGTAAGCGAGCTCTTTGACTTCGCCGACCAGCGGGATCATGATTTCGGGAACGATATTCCAGTCGGGGTGTTTTTTCGCAACGTTGATCGCCGCGCCGATGACCGCCCTCGTCTGCATAGCCGCGATTTCGGGATACGTTACCGCCAGACGGCAGCCGCGGTGGCCCATCATCGGGTTGAATTCGTGCAGAGAGGCAATAATCCCCTTCAAGTCGCTTATTTTCATATCCATTTCCTTGGCGAGCGCGACGATGTCCGCTTCCGCCGTAGGCAGGAATTCGTGCAGGGGCGGATCGAGGAAACGAATGGTAACGGGATACCCCTCCATCGCCTCGTAGAGCGCCTCGAAATCGCCCTGTTGCATGGGCAGAAGTTTGGCAAGCGCCTTTTCGCGCTGCTGCACCGTAGCGGAAACGATCATTTCGCGCATAGCCGCGATCCTGTCGGGATCAAAGAACATGTGCTCCGTTCTGCAAAGGCCTATGCCCTCCGCGCCGAACGCGCGGGCCTGTTTCGCATCCTTCGGGGTGTCGGCGTTGGTGCGCACCTGCAGTTTGCGGTACTTGTCCGCCCACGCCATAATACGGCCGAAATCTCCCGAAACCGTGGCGGCCACCGTCTTTATCTCTTCGCCGTATATGTTGCCCGTAGAACCGTCGAGGGAAATGTAATCGCCCTCGCGGAAGGTCTTTCCGCCGAGCGTGAACACCTTGTTTTCTTCGTCTATTTTTATCTCGCCGCAGCCCGAAACGCAGCACGTGCCCATGCCGCGCGCCACGACCGCCGCATGCGACGTCATGCCGCCGCGCACCGTTAAAATGCCCTGCGCATAGTGCATGCCCTCGATGTCTTCGGGGGAAGTTTCCAAACGCACGAGCACGACCTTTTCCTTTTTGGCCGTCGCCCACTCGGTGGCGTCCTCCGCAGTGAACACGATCCTGCCGCAGGCCGCGCCCGGAGAAGCGGGCAGGGCGCGCGCGATGGGCGCCGCCTTTTTGAGCGCCGCCGCGTCGAACTGCGGGTGCAGCAGCGCGTCGAGCTGTTTGGGATCGATCATCAGCACCGCCTGCTTTTCGTCGATCATGCCTTCGTCCACGAGGTCGCAGGCGATTTTGATCGCCGCGGCCGCCGTGCGCTTGCCGTTTCTCGTCTGCAGCATGAAGAGTTTGCCCTCTTCGATGGTGAATTCCATATCCTGCATGTCGCGGTAGTGCTTTTCCAGCTTGTCCACGATATTTTTAAATTGTTCGTAAACGGCGGGATTATCCTTTTTGAGCATGTCGATCGGCTGCGGCGTGCGCACGCCCGCGACGACGTCCTCGCCCTGCGCGTTCATGAGATATTCGCCGTACAGCCCCTTTTCGCCCGTGGACGGGTTTCTCGAAAACGCCACGCCCGTGCCCGAGGTATCGCCCATATTGCCGAAAACCATCATCTGCACGTTGACAGCCGTGCCCCAGTCGCCGGGAATGTCATTCATGCGGCGGTAATAGATGGCGCGGGGATTGTCCCAGGAACGGAACACCGCCTTGATCGCGCCCATGAGCTGTTCTTTCGGATCGGCTGGAAAATCCTCCCCGATCTTGGATTTATATTCCGCTTTAAAGGAGCGCGCAAGTTCTTTTAAATCGTCCGCGTCGAGTTCGGTATCGAGCCTGACGCCCTTCTTTTCCTTCATTTCGTCGATAAGCGCTTCGAAATACTTCTTGCCGACCTCCATGACCACGTCCGAATACATCTGGATAAACCTGCGGTAGGAATCGTACGCGAAACGGCGGTTGCCCGTCTTCGCGGCGAAACGCTCCACCACCTCGTCGTTCAGACCGAGATTCAAAATGGTGTCCATCATGCCGGGCATGGACGCGCGGGCGCCCGAACGCACGGAAACGAGCAGGGGATTGTCGAGATCGCCGAACTTTTTGCCGGTGATCTTTTCCAGCTTGCCGATATACTCCATGACCTGCGACTGTATTTCTTCGTTGATGACCTCGCCGTCCCTGTAATACTGCGTGCACGCCTCCGTCGTGATTGTGAATCCCTGCGGCACGGGCATGCCGAGCCCCGTCATTTCCGCAAGGTTCGCGCCCTTGCCGCCGAGAAGTTCGCGCATCTTGCCGTTCCCCTCGCTGAATAAGTAAACATACTTCATTCCTGCAACTTCCTCCGATAAAAATTTAACAGTAAATTTAATAACACAGCCGGCCGCGGCCGGCTACACTATTCTACACTAAAAGCGGGCATATTTCAAGCCATTTTTTAAAATTCGTACATTTTTATGAATTCTTTCAGGCTGGACGGCTCCTCCCGCGTTACCGTACGCAGGTATTTCGCCGTGAGTTTGAGCGCGCGCGTGTAATAGTTATCCGCCACGCCCAGTTCGCGGAAGGTATCTTCCGTAACGTCGGCGAGCGAAATACCGTTCAGCGTTCCCAAAAGCCCGTAGGTAACGGGACTGATCTCCACGCTGCCTTCGGGACGGCAGTTCTCGCAATATCCCCCTCCCGCGGAAAAATCGAAAAACACGCGGTTCGGCTTTTCGCCACAGCCCGCGCACCCGCCGAATCCGAGCGAATAGCCGATCTCCCCCAGCGCGTGCAGAAGATAAATCAGCAGAAGGCCGTCGGGCGGCAGATCGGTATAGGCGCAAAGTTTTAAAAAGCGCACCGTTTCGAGAAAAAGTCCCTCCGCGACGGAATTTTCGGGGCAGTAACGCTTTACGAATTCCGCCGCCGTGCCCGCCGCGTAAAACTTGTATATATTTTCCCGCACGGGGTAAAAACTGTCGAGCAGAGAGGCGTTCGTTACCGTTTTGAAACCGCCGCCCGCCAGGATATATTCGGCAAAACAAAAAGGCTCGGCGGCAAATTTCAGTTTTGCCCCGGCCTTTTTCACGCCCCGTATTTTTGCCGAAATTACCCCTTGTTCGAGGGAAAACAGCGAAAGTATTTTGTCGTTGTCCGCGTAATCAACGCTCCTGATCATCAATGCGTTTATCTTTTCTTCCATGGATCTCCGTAACGCCGAAATCGGGCGGACAAAACCTCCGCTTACTTTTCGGTCAGCTTTTTATACAGCATGTAGTAAGAAATATTGCCTGTCTTTTCAAATAACGCCCACGCCGAATCGGCGGGGTTTTCAAAATCGAATTTTTCTCTGTCCATACGCTTAGTATGTGCAGCGGAAAAATTTTATACGCTTAAATTTCCTCTTCCCCGTAACCGTATTCCTTGATCAGCCGCCGGCTGTTGCGCCAGTCCTCTTTCACCTTGACGTAAGTGGTCAGAAAAACCTTTTTGCCGAGCAGCTTTTCCATATCCGCCCTTGCGAGCGTGCCCGCTTCCTTGATGGCCGAGCCCTGTTTTCCGATGAGTATGGCCTTGTGGTTGGCTTTTTCGCACACGATATCGAGCGAAACGTCCGCAACGCCGCCCCTGTCCTTAAACTCGTTGACGACGACCGCCACGCCGTGCGGTATTTCCCTATCGAATTTTAAGAGTATCTTTTCGCGCATGATTTCCGAAAGCATAAAGCGTTCCGACCTGTCCGACACGATGGGAAAATCGAACAGCCTGCCGCCTTCGGGCAGAACGGATAAAATTACTTTCAGCAATTCCCTGGTGTTTCTGTTCTTACGCGCCGAAACGGGAACGATTTCCGCCTTTATATCCGAAAGCGCCTTTATCGCCGCAATCAGCCTGTCTTCGGCGGCGATGTCCGTCTTGCTGAGCGCCACCACAAGCGGAAGGCCGCTCTTTTCGTATCGCCTGATCAGCTTTTCGTCGCTCTCTTTCAGCCCTTCGTGCACGTCCGCGACGAGAAGAACCGCGTCCACGTCTTTCGCCGTCTGCTCTGCCGTCCGCTGCATAAGCGAATTGAGGGCGTTATCCGCCTTATAAATGCCCGGCGTATCCTCGAATACGATCTGATAATCGTCCGTCGTGAGGACGCCCAGAATCCTGTCGCGCGTGGTCTGCGGCTTAGGCGAAACGATGCTCACCTTTTCCCCGACCAGCACGTTGACCAGCGTGGACTTGCCCGCGTTCGCCCTGCCGATAACGGCTACCGTGCCCGCTTTCATTCCTTTTCCTCCGGATAAAGTTTCGCAATGACCGCCTTTTCAAGCGCGCGCATCTGCGTTTTGTCCTCGGCGGTCATATGATCGTAGCCGAAGAGATGCAAAAGCCCGTGCAAAAGCAAGTATTCTATCTCGCGCGCCGTAGAATGTCCGTATTCCGCGGCCTGTTCCGCCGCCCGCTTTTCGCAGATGGCGACCGAACCGAGATAAACGTACGCGCCCTCCGTTTCGTAGGGAAATTCCGCCGCCGTAACCACCCTGCCGCGGATATTGTCCAGCGAAGGAAAACTCAACACGTCCGTAACTTTGTCCACATGCCGCGCCATGCTGTTTAAACGCATCATTTCGTCTTCGTTCAAAAAAGTGAGCTCGGCGCGGAGCTTGTCTTTCTGCCCTAAAAGTTTATAAACTTCTTTCGCGAGCTTTCTGTAATTCACGTCCCGCGAAAGACATTCTATCGCCAATCTTCCCATAATTATTCCGATTCTTCCGTTTTTATCTCTTCCAAATTCACTTTCGGATATTCTATCCTGCTGTGGTATACGCCCGTCAGGTTATTTGCTATGGTGTTTCTGATGATGTTTAGTTCTTTCATCGTGATGTCGCAGTCCTCGAACTGCCTGAGCTGCATGCGTTCGTTAATCAGCCTGCTCAAAAGCGCGTCCACGTTTTCCCTCGTGCGGTCTTTGAGCGTGCGCACCGCGGCTTCGCCCGCGTCCGCGATCATCAAAATCGCGGCGATCTTGGTCTGCGGCTTGGGGCCGGCGTAGGAATATTTTTCGATATCCACGTCGCCGCCGTCGGCAAACTGCTTGGCTTTGGCATAGAAGAACATCATGGGCATGGTGCCGTGGTGCTGGATGCATACGTCCGCGATTTCCTGCGGCAGTCCGTATTTTTTGACGATATCGTACCCGTCCTTGGCGTGCGCCCGTATGATGTTTGCGGAAAGCTCCGGCGTGAGGTCGTTATGGGGGTTGCGCCCGCCCTGCTGGTTTTCCTTAAAAAATTCGGGCTGTTTCAGCTTGCCCATATCGTGATAGTACGCCGCGCAGCGGGCCAGGAGCGCGTCCTCCCCGATGGCGATGGCGCACGATTCCGCCAGGTTGCTGACCACGATGGAGTGGTTGAACGTACCCGGCGCTTCCTCGATCATACGCTTGATGAGAGGGGCGCTGTGCTCGGTCAGTTCGGAAAGGCGGTAGCTCGTGAGCTTGTTGAACAGCCATTCGAAAACGGGCAGGATCGCCATAAACAGCACGACGGAAAGCACCGCGGAACTGGCGCCCGCCACCACCCTTTCCGGATATTTCAAAAGGTTGGTCTGTTCGAGCAAGGCGAGACAGACGAGGACGGGCACCATCATGGACAGTCCGCGGCCGAACACCTTGATGCGCGAACCGACGCCGTCAATGAGATACACGCCTATAATCCCCGTGGAAAACCCGATGACGAGCGAGGAATACTGCGCGAATTCCGAAACCGTAGCGGCGAAATTCGCGTTGGTGAACACGTCCATCAAAAACGTCAGAAGGGAAGTAACCACATTGACGAAAACCGCGGAACGGCGGTTGACAAGCAGCAGCGTGAGCAGTCCCCCCAGCACGAGCGGGCGGAAGTATATGTTGATATACCTGCCCGAAAAGTAGTTGCAGAGCACCGTGATTTCAATGATGAGGAAGATCATTTCCACATCTTTCGGCGTTCTGATCTTCTCCCTGTTTTCAAAAATCAAATACACGAAGGAAACGATCATCACCAACACGAGAATGAACATCAGGTAGATGAATTGTTCGCTCCGCGTGCGGAAATACTCCACGAAACCCAGCTCCACGGCGTTATAACCGACGCCGTTCAAAAAAATGGATCCCGCGAGTATCCCTCCCATCAGTATGATGTTCAGAACGAAGATCGTCAGAAAATAGCCGATCTGACGTTTCGTCCAGCGCGTGTGTTTGCGCAGTCTTGTCTTAACCATTGCTTATTATGCGTTTTTTTCCTTTTTTTCGTATGCCGCGATGATATTCATCACCAACGGGTGCCGCACCACGTCCCTGTGCGTGAGGTTGACCACGGAGATCCCCTCTATGTTTTTCAGTATTTCCGCGGCGTGCTTCAGCCCGGATTTCTTGCCGTCGGGCAAGTCCACCTGGGTAACGTCGCCCGTGATCACCATTTTGCTGTTTTCACCGAGCCGCGTGAGAAACATTTTCATCTGCTCCTTCGTGGTATTCTGCGCCTCGTCGAGAATGATGAACGCGCCCGAGAGCGTTCTGCCGCGCATATAGGCGAGCGGCGCTATCTCAATCGCCCCGCGCTCCATCAGCTTGACGTAGTTTTCCAGCCCGAACATCTCCTGCAGGGCGTCGTACAGCGGGCGCAGATAGGGATCGACCTTGTTCTGCAGATCGCCGGGAAGAAAGCCCAGCTTTTCGCCCGCCTCCACCGCGGGGCGGGTGAGGATTATCTTTTCCACGTTTTTGCTCTTGTAAGCCGCGACCGCGAGCGCCACGGCGAGATAGGTCTTGCCCGTGCCTGCGGGGCCAATGCCGAACACCACGGTGTTTTTCTTGATGGCCTCGGCGTATTTTTTCTGTCCCACCGTCTTGCACTTGACGGGTTTGCCGCGGGAAGTTACCGCGATCACGCCGCTCATGATGCCCGCGATGTCGTCCGCCGCGCCCTCTTTCACCAGCTCGATGCAATATATCAGGCGGCTTTTGTCGATCGGCTCGCCCGCTTCCGCTATTTCAAGCAGTTTTTTCGTAACTTCGGCCGCGATCGTAACGCCCGAAAGGTCGCCCGAAAACTCCACCGCCGTTCCCGCGACGGAAAACGCTATGCCGAGTTCCCCCGCGAGGACGTTCATGTTTTCGTCGAGCACGCCGAGCACCTTCTGCAAAAGGTCCACGCCGCCGCAGTCCACGCTAAGTTTTACCTTTTCCAAATGATCTCCTTACTTAATCCTTACCCTGTATTCCACGACCGCCGTGTAGAGGAACTTATTCTCCCCCAACGGGGTCTTTTGCACGTTTTCGGAAACGATTTCCCCGCCGACCTCCGCAGCGGCGAGCGCGAGCGCCTTTTCCTCTTCTCCCTCCCCGCCCGTATATTCTGCGGTATGGGAGGATATCACGCGCACAGAACCGAGCACGTACGTTTCGTACACGGTGTCCTTGATCTCGTTATAGCCGCCGATGAGCACGTCGCCCTTTTTCACGACGTCCCCCGCCGCCACGAGCGCCGTGCCGCGGAGCACCGTTATGCTCTCCACCACGCCGTCCACGGGGCAGACGAGTTCCTTTCTCTCGGTATCGACCACGCCGGAAGCTTCGGGCGAAAGCACCAGGTTGACTTTGACGCGCGTGCCGTGTTTTTCCACGGAAGCGAAGGAAAACACGTCCGAGTTTTTTAGCAGCGCGGCCGCGGCCCGCTCCAGCCTTTCGTCGTCCGTAAAGGCGAACGGCTTGACGCCGCAGGCGGAAAGCACTTCGCCCGCATAGTCCTTATAAACCGCCCCGCTGCCGTAATAATCGACGGAAAGCACGGCGAAATCCGCCGCCGCGACGAACGCCGCGAACAGCAGCGCGCCGACCAGCACCCCGAACCGACGGAACAGAGCCGCAAAAGGCGCGGCTATCCCCCTTTCGCCGACTTTTTTTATATTATAGCATAAATTATCCGTAATTGCAAAAAAATTTTTCAATTCCCGCGAATCGACGGCAAATTCCGCGCGTTTCGGACCGAATATTTTCACGTCGTACAGCGTAACGCCCTTTTTCTGCAAAGCGTTGAACAGCCGTTCCCTGTTGAGTCCCTCTACGGCAAAAACGGTATAATGAAGTCGTTTTTCACGCATACGTTACCCCCGTTTTACGTCGAAAGCGTCAATTTTTCCGACGATGACGACGTCCCCCAGACCGAATTTTTTGAGGGCGAGCCGTTCGCCCCGCACGCTCATTTCGCCTTTTTTCAAAAAAAGGACGATTTCGTCTTCCTTATAGCTCTTTATACCCTTTACGTTCTCGAAATATGCGTAATTTTCGGCGACGACGGCACGGTACGCTCCCGCCCCCGTTTCCACACCCAGGCCGCTGAGGACAGAGTTGACAAAATCCATATTCTTTCTCCCGTTTTTCTTCTATTATTTTATGACAGAAGGCGCGCGGATAGAATGAAAACGGCAAATTACGGCCGCCGCGGAGGGCCGCAGAACGCGGCGCTTTCCGCGCGGAGACGGGGCGGAAAGCAGCGGTTTTCCGCCCGCAGCGCCCTTACGTCTGGCGGAACATACGCGGCGGGACGGGCTGCGGTATCTTCCGCGCAGCGTTTCGCCGCCGAAAAGTCGGTTCCGTTACGGCGGGCCGTGCAAAAAAGCACGCCGCAGCGTGCTTTTTGACTATTTCGCGTAAAAATTGATAAGACAGCCCTTGGCGACGATCTCCTTTTCGTCGGCGGTCAGCGGGTCTATCTTTAAAAGGACGTCCCTCGGATTGCCGCCGTAGACCTTTGCAGGAAACTCCGTGTCGCCGCGCAGCAGCTTTTTCCTCACGTCGGGCACGAAGATCAGTTCGCCCACGGCGAAATCGTTCTTTTCCGCAAGGAAGGGCAGCATGCCCCAGTTGATGACGTTGCTCCTGTAACGCTTCGTGGCGTAGGATACGGCTATATTCGCCGCGCCGCCCAGAACGCGCTGGCACGAGGCCGCCTGTTCGCGCGCAGAACCGTCGCCGGGTTTCACGGCGCAGACCACGCTGCCGTACGTGGTGTTTTCCCTGTCCGCCCCCGCGACGTCCGGCATATCCTCCGCCTGTATCGCCTTGGCGCGCCCCACGTACTGCGGATCTTTGCGCGAAAGCGCGAACTCCGCGAGCTTGAGCGGGTTGGAACGGTACGAAGAGGTTTCCCCGCTGGGAATGAGTTCGTCCGTCGTAGTAACGGGGTCGGTGAGCACGCTCGCGACTTTCAGAAGGAGATTTTCCTTGAGCGGCTGCATCTTGGGCCAGTCGGCGATATTCGGCCCGTATCTGAGCTGCGCGGACGGATCGGCCTTGCCGACGCCGTCGAACACGCGCGCCTTATAGATATTGTCGCAGAAAGTATATTTTTTCGCCTTTTCGGTATAATCGATCTCCGTCGCGGCGGTGAGCACGCCGCCGTTTTTCGCCGTCGCCGCGATGCTGCGCGCGTCCATGAGCGCGACCGCCGCGAGCTGTCCGCCGGAGGGTTTGCTGCCCTCTCGGCTTTCGAAGTTGCGCGTGGTATGCCTTACGGAAAGGCCGTTGTTCGCGGGCACGTCCCCCGCGCCGAAACACGGCCCGCAGAACGCCGTTTTTATCACGGCTCCGTTCTCTATCAGGCGCGATATGTAGCCGTTATCGACCAGCCCCTTATATACGGGCTGGCTGGACGGGTAAATGTTGAGCGCAAATTCGCCGTCCGTCAAAGAAGAGCCTTTCAGAATTTCCGCCGCCGCGGCCACGTTTTCGTACATGCCGCCCGCGCAGCCCGCGATCACGCCTTGATCGACGTATACCTTTCCGTCTTTTATTTTGTCCGTCATTCTGAACTCGCCCTTGCCGCCGAGCAGTCTGCCGCCCTCTTCCTCCACTTTTTTGAGGATTTCGTATGCGTTTTCCTTAAATTCGCGTATCGTGTAGGCGTTGCTGGGGTGAAAGGGCAGGGCGATCATCGGCTCCACTTCGCTCAGATCGACCGTGATGCCCGCGTCGTAATACGCGCCCTCTTCGGGGTGCAGTTCCTTAAAGGCTTCCTTTCTGCCGTGGCAGGCGAGGTATTCTTCCACCTTGCCGTCCGTTTCCCAGATCGAGGAAAGGCAGGTCGTTTCCGTGGTCATCACGTCTATGCCGTTTCTGAAATCCATGGAGAGCGTTTTTATGCCCGGGCCGACGAACTCCATGACCTTGTTTTTGACGAAACCGTTTTTGAAAACCGCCTTGACGAGGGCGAGCGCCACGTCGTGCGGGCCTACGCCCCTTTTCAGGCGGCCTTTGAGGTAAACCGCCACGATCTCGGGCATGTCTATGTCGTAAGTCTTTCCGAGCAGCTGCTTGACGAGTTCGGGGCCGCCCTCGCCCACCGCCATGGTGCCGATGGCGCCGTAACGGGTGTGGGAATCGGACCCCAGGATCATGGCGCCGCCGAACGCGCGCTTTTCGCGCATGTACTGATGTATGACCGCGATGTGCGGCGGCACGTACGCCCCGCCGTATTTTTTGGCCGCGGAAAGGCCGAACACGTGATCGTCTTCGTTGATGGTGCCGCCCACCGCACACAGGGAATTGTGGCAGTTGGTCATGGTGTACGGCAGCGGGAATTCCTTCAGCCCGCTGGCCTTCGCCGTCTGTATGATGCCGACGTAAGTGATGTCGTGCGAGGTGATCTCGTCGAATTTTATCTTCAGTTTCCCGTCGTTTCCCGAAACGTTGTGCGCAGAAAGAATTTTATACGCCATCGTCCGCGAGGCGGCCGCTTTGTCCGCCGCCGCAGCCTTAACGAGTTTTCCGCCCCTGTAAACGCAGGGCCGATCGAGCAGTTTTATCATGATATTTTCTCCGTAATGTCGGTTTTTACTCATTATACCCTAAAAGCACCGCTTTTGGCAAGCGCAAAAAAACGGAAAATATTTTAAAATTTCTTGATATGCCGCGGCATATGTGCTAAAATAAAACAAAAGGCAGGTGGCTTATGAATAAATTCCGCATGAAACAGCCCGTTTATATCATCGTCATGCTCGCGCTGGGCGCGGCGTGCGGCGTATTCGCGGCTGTGATCAATCTGATCAACCTGATAAAAACGCCGAGCGTGAACACGCAGCGGCTCATTCTGCTTATACTGTTAGTGGCACTCGCGCTCTTTTTGCTCGTGCTGTGCGCGGGCGTGCTTGTATATCCGTATTATACGGTGAAAAACGGCAAGCTGTATTCCTCCATGGGGCTGATCCACACTTCGTACTCGATAGAAGAAATTTCCGAACTCACCTATTTCAAGGCGCAGGGAAAGCTGGTGATGTACATGAAAAACGAAAAGTTCATAGTGATCATGCTGGCGGAAAGCAAGCACGAAGCGTTCGTGAAAGCGCTGCGGGAAATCAATCCGCAGATCGTCTATGACAATAAAATAAACGAAAACGATTAAATTCCGTTGACAAAGAACATACAAAAGTATTAAACTGTTAAAGCAAAAAAGAAAATAACTTCCGGTAGGTAAGGCTACCATAGGGATATGGGTTGCTGCCGCGTAACGGTGGAGACACTGTGAGCTGGTCAACAGAGCATGTCGAAAACAAGGCGTGATCTAACGCAACTGCACCGCCCTATGAAGCTAAAGCTCAAATGGCAAGGAAATCAAACCATAATCAGCTTTTTAAACCTGCCGCGGCGGGTTTTTTCTTTTGCAAAAATAAAACGCAAGGAGGCAGACCGTATGGAAGAAGAAAACGTATTCGAAAAACTTTTGGAGCTTTTCACCAAGCGACGGTTTGCCGATCTCAGAATGACGCTCCTCGACATGGAGGCGGCGGACATCGCGGCCTTTATCGAGGAAGAGCTGGACGAAAAGGAACAGATCGTGTTCTTCCGCCTGCTCCCGAAAGGACTGGCGTCGGACGTATTCGTGGAAATCGATTCCGACACGCAGGAAGAGTTGATCAAAGCCTTTACCGATAAGGAACTCAAGGAAGTCATCGACGATATGTTCCTCGACGACACCGTGGACATCATCGACGAAATGCCCGCGAACGTGGTAAAGCGCATACTGCTCGCCGCCGACCCCGAAGAGCGCAGGACGATTAACGAACTGCTCGAATATCCGGACGACAGCGCAGGCTCGCTGATGACGCCCGAATTCGTGTCGCTTTCCGCCGGCATGACGGTATCGGAGGCGTTCGACAAGATACGCCGCACGGGCGTGAACAAGGAAACGATATACACCTGTTACGTCACCAACGTAAAAAAACAGCTCATCGGCGTGGTAACCGTCAAGGACCTGCTCCTTGCGGAAAAGGAAACGCTGGTGGAACACATCATGACGACCAACGTCGTTTCCATAGAAACGCTGGAAGACAAGGAGCAGGTCGCGCTGATGTTCCAAAAGTATTCGCACCTGGCCCTGCCCGTCATCGACAAGGAAGGCTGCATCGTGGGCATCATCACGGTAGACGATGCCGTGGACGTATTGCAGGAAGAGGCGACCGAAGATATCCAGATCATGGCGGCTATCACGCCCGACGACAAGCCTTACTTAAAGACCAGCCCGTTCCGCATATGGCTTAACCGCGCGCCGTGGCTTTTGATTCTCATGATCTCCGCGACCTTCACCGGTCTGATCCTCAACACCTACGAGGGCGAACTCAGCCAGCTGAACGGCGGGCTTATAGGCTCTCTGCTCATCGCCTGCGTGCCCATGATGATGGATTCCGGCGGAAACGCAGGTTCGCAGGCTTCCGTAACCGTGATACGCGGCATCGCGCTCAACGAACTCAAATTCGGCGACATATTCAAGGTCATGTGGAAGGAACTGCGCGTCGGCGTCATGCTGGCGGCAACGCTCGGACTGGTGTGCTTTGCGAAACTGCTGCTGATCGACAAGCTCATTTTCGGCTACGGCTATACCGTGCAGATATCCTTCGTGGTATCGCTCTGCCTCGCCATCACCGTGGTCATTTCCAAAATCGTGGGCTGTTCTCTCCCCCTGCTGGCGAAAAAATGCAAGCTCGACCCCGCCGTCATGGCGAGCCCGTTCATCACCACCATCGTGGACGCGCTTTCCTTGATGATCTACTGCAACATAGCGCTCGCGCTTTTGTAAAAAAACCCCCGCGGCTTGCCGCGGGGATATTTTTTATTTGCTTTCCGCCTGTTTTTCGAGGAGATTTTTGATCTCTTCGAGCAGATATTCCGCGGTGTGCTTTTTCGCCTCTTCGTCCGCGGCTTTCTTGGCCTCGGCGGCAGCGGCGTCGCGCGCGGCGGCGAGCTTTTCTATCTCTTCCTCGCTCTTGCCCGAACGGCGCATCTCGCGGTATTCCGCCTTGGTGTAACCGTAATACTGCGGCTTGCCCATCTCGTGCAGCTTGTTGATCGCCTTGACGATCGAAAACAGGATAAGCGCGATGATCAGAAAGTTAAGTACGGCCGTAACGACCGCGCCCCAGTCTATGTAGATGGACTTGCTCATGTCGATCGCGCCCGCCTCGTCGAGGACGGGTTTCAGCATGGTTACCGCGCTTTCCAGACCGCCGCCCGCACCCGCGAGCGCCCAGTTCACGAGGGGCTGGAATACGCTGCTCGTCAAAGCGGTAACGATGGCGGTGAACGCGCCGCCGACGATCACGCCGACAGCCATGTCGATCACGTTGCCGCGCGTGATGAACGCTTTGAACTCTTTGAAGAATTTCTTCATGTTCCTACATCTCCTTTTCATTGGAATAATTTATCTTTGAGCGCGGCAAGCTTTCTCACGAGTCCGGCCGCCTCTTTGGGCGACGCGCTTTTCAGCCTGCTTTCCGCGGCATCGATCTTCTCACGGATATTCATATCTGCAGTATGAACAAAAGTATGCTCAAACATACGAGATAAAGCGAAAACCATTTGAAATTCGCTTTTTTCACGAGGGCGAGCATGACCTTTATCGCTATGTATCCCGAAACGGCCGCGGCGATCACGCCGAAAAGCACGGGCAGAAACTGTATGTCCGCCGCGCCGCCGCCCTTGATGAAATCGTACCCTTCGAGGAGGGCGGAGCCCGCGATGACGGGCAGGCTCATCAGAAAGGCGAAATTGGCGTTCTTTTCCCTGTCCACGCCGCAGAAACATCCCGCCGCGATGGTGGAGCCGCTGCGCGAGATGCCGGGCACCACGGCCACCGCCTGCGCCAATCCCATGGCGAACGCGTTGCCCGCGTTGATATCCCTGTAAAGCGGTTTGGTCTTGGCGGTAAGCTCCGCCTGCAGCAGCATGAGCGCGGTGAAGATAAAGCAGGGCGCGAGATAGGCGCCGCCGTAAAACACGGCGTCCAGCTGGTCGCTCAGCAAAAATCCCACGAGCGCCGCGGGAACGCTTGCGATCACGAGATACAGCAAGCTCATCGGGCGCTTGAAAAGCCCGAGTATGTCTTTAAAAAAAACGATGCATACGGGAACGAGCGTGCCCACGTGCAGCATGACGGTGAGAAACATGCTGTATTCGGGGTCTATGCCGAACCATTTCTGCAACAAAACGAGGTGCCCGCTCGAGGAAACGGGCAGAAATTCGGTCAGTCCCTGCACTATGCCGAGGACTACCGCCTGCCATACATTCATAAATATCTCCGTTGACGGCGGTCTGCCCGCCTTTTTTCGAGGGCGTGTCCGCCCGGATTATCTTATGCTATTTTATCAGGTTCAAGAACTCCCGCACCGAATAGGTGAGTTCTGCGTCCTTCGGCAGCGCGAGGCCGATGGCGCGCGCGGGCAGTTCCGGGCTGGTCTTTATTTCCCTTACCGTGCCCTCTTCCAGCTCATGCATGACGAATTCCCGCGGGATACAGGCTATCCCTATGCCGTTTTTGGCGAGTTCGGTCATAAGTTCCAAACTTGCCAGCTCTATTTCGGGGTGCAGGTGTATTCCCTGCGAATGCGCGAAATTGATGATGGCCTGCCGCGTGGCGGTGGTCAGTTCGAGCATGAGAAGCGGGTAATCCTGCAGTCTTTTCAGATCGACGACCTCTCCGAACAGTTCGGAAAAACGGTCGCTCGCGACGAAAGTGTCGTGAAGCTGCATAACGGTATTGGAAAGGTAAACGTCCTTATCGTCCACGGGCAGGTTGACGAACCCGATATCCCCCTTGTTGCTCTTGAGAAGTTCTATCGTTTCCGCCGACGTGCAGTTTTGCAAAATCAAATTGACGTTAGGGTATTTTTCGTGATATTCCTTGATATATTTCAATAAAAAATGCGTGCTGACCGTGTCGCTGGCGCAGATGCGCACCACCCCCGTGGCGGTGTTTTTGAGTTCGGAATACTTCGTTTCCGCTTCGCTCAGGAGCTGCAGCGCCTTTTCCACGGTGGCGAAGATCTGTTTTCCGCCCGTATCGGAAAGCTCCATGCCCTTGTGCGTGCGGTTGAACAGCTTGCCGCCAAGCTGGTTTTCCAGCTGTTTGACGGCCTGCGACACCGCGGGCTGCGAGATGTAAAGTTCTTCCGCCGCTTTGGTGAGCGAGCCGCATTTTGCAACCGTGTAAAACACGCGGTATAAATCCAGATTGACCATATCTTTCCCCTATTTGCCCACGCAGAAACGGGAAAAGATTTCGTCCACGACGGCTTCCGACGCCGTCTGCCCCGTGATCTCGCCCAAAATCTGCCAGCACTCCTCCACCTCGACGGAAACCATGTCGAGCGGCGCGCTTTCCAGCGCGGCCTGCGCTTTTTTCAGCGCCGCCCGCGCGCGGAGCAGCGCTTCGTAATGCCGCTGTTCGGTGAGGAAGTCCTTGTTCGTATCGATCTTCCCTACGGTAATATTAAACAACATTTCTTTGAGTTTGTCAATATTTTCGCCCTTTTTCGCGGAAACGAATATTTCGGCATCCGATATTTTTCCGCCTTTGTCGCTCTTATTCGCCGCGACGATACGCGTTTTTCCCGCCGTAAGCGCCAGGATTTCCTCGTCCTCTTTCGTCAGATCTTCGCTGCCGTCCAGCACGACGACGAGCACGTCCGCCTCGTCGAGCACGCGGCGCGAAAGGGCTATGCCTATGTTTTCCACGGCGTCCGACGAATCGCGTATGCCCGCGGTGTCCTTGCATTCAAACTTCACGCCGTTTATGACGAGCGTACCCTCTACCACGTCCCGCGTGGTGCCCGCGACGTCGGAAACGATCGCCTTATCGTAAGAGAGCAAACTGTTTAAAATCGAACTTTTTCCCGTGTTCGGGCGGCCGACCAGCCCGACGACCACGCCCGACGTAAGCTTGCGCCCGGCGAAATACGTAGCCGCAAGTCCGTCTATAAACGCGCCGACTTCGGCGAGCGTTTCGCCCACGCGGGCGGAAACGCCTTCTTCCTCCACCTCGTCGGGGTAGTCGATATTCGCGCCGATCTCCGCGAGCGCCGCCTTTAATTTGTCCTGTTCGGCGCTCACCTTCCTTTTCAGGTTTTCGCGGTAGAGGTAATACCCCGCCTTGACTTCGCCTTCGCTCTCGCTGTTGATCATGTCGATCAAGCCCTCCGCCGAGGAAAGCGAAAGCTTGCCGTTCAGAAAGGCGCGGCGGGTGAACTCGCCCCGCGCGGCGGGGCGGCAGCCGAGTTCCGTCAGCCGCTTGATTAAGCCGTTCACGATGGCTATGCCGCCGTGGACGTGGTATTCCGCCATGTCCTCGCCCGTGTAGCTCTTCGGCGCTTTAAAATAAACGCACATGCCGTAATCTTTGAAGCTGCCCGCGTCGAATTCGCCCGTATAAAGCATATAGGGCACAAAGTCCTTTACCGCGGTTTTTCCCTGCGGACGGAACATCTTTTCCGCAAAGAAAAGGGGCGACGGACCGCTGATCCTGATGATGGCGACGCCGCCGACGCCCGCCGCCGTGGAAAGCGCGCATATATTGTCGTTGACCATACTCCCTCCAACCGAAAAACAGAGCCCGTGGCTCTGTTTTCTTTCTTAAAACCCGTCGAACGGCGAATCGCCGCCGTCGTTTTTATCGTTTTTACCGCTTTTGCCGTCCTTATTTTCCCCGTCCGGGGAAACGCCCTCCGTCGGTCCGCCCGAAGGCGCGTCCTTTTTTCCGCCGAATTCCGAAAACGGATCGCCGGGATCGTTTTCCCCCCTGCCGCCGAATTCGCGGAAGGGATTATCGGGCGGATTTTCGCGCGGGGGCGCGTACATGCCCTGCATGCGCATATACTGTTCTTTCACATAGTCGTTATAGTTCACGGGCTTTTTGTTCCGCTGCGTGAATACGATGACGGACGCGACCGACAGCCCGAACAGTTCCCCTATGAACGACAGGATCGAAAACATAAAGTGACTGCGCGGGTTGAACTTTCTGAACAGCAGCATGAACAGGTAAAAGAAGAAAAAGAGGTATACGATGTTCAAAATCATGCCGAGGAAGTATTCCACGTCCAAAAAAGTATACACGCCCTGCGAATATTCGTAGGAAAAATTCCCGCTGAAGTCGACCACGAGCTGGCCGTATTCGTTGGGCGTGAGGAAGATCTGCGCGTCGTAGACATACGCGAGCACGAGCGGCAGGTAGTTGAGCACGAGCGCCGCCGTATTGAGCGCGAAGTAGGCCGCGTACACGAGCATGAGCCAAAATCCGGCGTTTTTCATCTTTTTGCCGAACATCTTGACCTGTCCCACGACCTTGCCCGCGAGGAAATACCGCGCGAAAGGCACGAACGCCAGCCACGCGTTTTTGTTTTTCGTGGCGATCGCCATTTTTCTGAGCCCGAAGCCCATCAACAGATACAGCGCGATAAAGACTGCGACCGACAAGCTCAAAAGCAGGATCGCAACCCAGAGTTTCATTGTGAATACAGCGCCGTTCGAATAGACGATCTGTAAAAAATCGCTGCCTTGCTGTATCGAAATATATTCCAAGTCCTTGCCTCACTTTGCCCCGCGGGGCGCTGAAATTTACGGCTCAATACGCGCGGGCGAATACGACGGTATGTTTCGCCTTTTTGCCGCAGACGACGCAGGTATCGCTTTCCTCGTCTTCCAGCATGACGCGCGCCGTCGCCGCAGCGTAATCCTTTACCCTATCTTCGCATTCGCGGCAGCCGCACCAGCCCGCCTTTACGAAGTTCTTGTTTTCCACGCCCGCGAGCAGTTCTTTCAGGTCGGCCGCGCGAACGATGCGCGCGTCCCTGTTCCGCCTCGATTTTTCGAGCATGTTTTTCTGAATTTCTTCAAGCAGTTTTTCCGCCGTTTCCGCAACGCTTTCCAGCGGCGCGAAACTCTTTTCCAGCGTGTCCCTTCTGAACAGGCACGCCTGCCCCTTTTCGATGTCGCGCGGCCCGATCTCTATGCGGACGGGCACGCCCTTCATTTCCCATTCGTTGAACTTCCAGCCGGGGCTTGCCTCGCGCGCGTCGAGTTCGGCGCGCACGCCCGCGCCGGAGAGCGCGGACAAAAGCTCTTCCGCCTTTTCCGTAACGCCGCCCTTATGCGCGGCCACGGGCACGATCACAACCTGCACGGGCGCGACTTTGGGCGGCAGCACCAGCCCCCTTTCGTCGCCGTGCGCCATGATAAGCGCGCCGATCATGCGCGTGGAAGTGCCCCATGATGTGGAATATCCGTATTTTCTCACGCCGTCCTTGTCGAGGAACTGCATGTTGAAAGCCTTTGCGAAATTCTGGCCGAGATAGTGCGAGGTGCCCGCCTGCAAGCTCTTGCCGTCGAGCATCATGGCCTCCATGCCGTAGGTCGCCACCGCGCCCGCGAACTTTTCCTTCTCGGTCTTTTTGCCCGTGATGACGGGAATGGCCAGAACGTTTTCGGCAAATTCCTTATAGACGTTCAGCATCTTTATGGTTTCTTCCATCGCCTCTTCTTCGCTGGCGTGGACGGTGTGCCCCTCCTGCCACAAAAACTCGCTCGTCCTTAAAAAGGGACGGGTGGTCTTTTCCCAGCGGACGACGTTCGCCCACTGATTGATCAAAATAGGCAGATCGCGGTAGCTTTGCAGCCACTTGGCGTACATTTCGCAGATAATGGTTTCGCTGGTCGGGCGGATCACGAGTTTTTCCTGCAGTTCCGCGCCGCCCGCGTACGTTACCACGGCGACTTCGGGCGCAAATCCTTCCACGTGCTCGGCCTCGCGCTTTAAATAGCTTTCGGGTATGAGCATCGGGAAATAGGCGTTTTTCACGCCGACCGCCTTAAAACGCTTATCCATTTCGCGCTGAATGTTTTCCCAGATGGCATAGCCGTAAGGGCGGATTACCATTGTGCCCTTGACGGGGCCGTAATCGACGAGTTCGGTTTTCACCACCACGTCGGTATACCACTTGGCGAAATCGTCGGTCAGGGAAGCGACCTCTTTCACAAACTGCCTGTTGTCCATATAACACCCCAAAACGTAAAGTTTTTATTTATCTTACCGCAGCCGATACGATAAACCTGTCCGCCGCCCTGCGGGGCCGCGGGTAAAATCTTTCTTTATTATAACAAATCATGCGGAAAAACACAAACATTTATTTATAATTATATTCCCGCCGCCGCATAAACTTGCCGATTTCGGGGCGCCGAAACCCTTTACAATATAATCTAAACAAAATTTAGTTGAAATAAACTTGAAAAATCGCGCAAATTATATTACAATGGAAGAAAAGAAACGTTTCGGCTGGATTACGGAGCGTAAAAATTCTATCAAAGGAGTCATTATGCAAGACATCAGACAGCAAGCAGTGAACGCCGTGCGCGTGCTGAGCGCGGAAGCCATCGAAAAAGCGAAATCGGGCCATCCCGGCCTGCCTCTGGGCGCGGCGCCCGTCGGTTACACCCTCTTTGCGGACGTGATGAAATACGACCCGAAAGACCCGAAATTCTATGACCGCGACCGTTTCGTACTCTCGGCGGGGCACGGTTCCATGCTGTATTATTCCCTGCTTTACCTCTTCGGCTTCGACATGACGATCGAGGACATCAAAAATTTCCGCCAGTTCGGCTCCAAAACGCCCGGACACCCCGAATACGGCGTAACGGCGGGCGTGGAAACCTCCACGGGGCCGCTCGGCCAGGGCGTGGCGACGGCGGTCGGCATGGCGCTTGCCGAAACGCGTATGGCTGCGGAATTCAATAAAGAGGGCTTCCCCCTGACCGATCACTATACCTACGTGCTCTGCGGCGACGGCTGCATGCAGGAGGGCATCGAAAACGAGGCGGCCTCCTTCGCGGGCACCAACAAGCTGGGCAAGCTCATCGTGTTTTACGATTCCAACAACATCACCATCGAGGGCGACACGGGCTCGGCGTTCACCGAGGACGTGGGCAAACGCCACGAGGCGCTCGGCTGGCAGGTGATTAAAGTCGCGGACATCAACGACCTCGCCGCGCTCCGCCGCGCCGTGAAAAGGGCGAAGGCGGAAACGCAGAAACCCACGCTCGTCATCTGCAAATCCGTTATCGGCTACGGCTCCCCCCTCGCGGGCAAGGCGGACTGCCACGGCGCCCCGCTCGGGATCGATAATATCAGACAGCTGAAGGACGCGCTCGGCTGGACGGAAGAGGAATTCACCGTGCCGAAAGCGGTGCTCCGCCATACCCGCCGGGCCGTATCCAGAGGGAAAAAGGCGAACGAGGCCTGGAAAGAGCTGTTCTCCGCCTATGAAAAGGCATATCCCGCCGAGGCGGAGCAGTTCAAAAAGAGGATAAACGGCGAACTTTACGATTTTGCAAACGACGAAAGCCTGTATGCGTTCGAGAAAGCGGACGCCACGCGTTCCACCTCTTCCGCGGTGCTCAACCGCCTTGCGGAAAAGATACCCGCGCTGTTCGGCGGCTCGGCCGACCTCGGCCCCTCGAACAAGAGCGTGATGAAAAACAAAGGATATTACTCCCCGGAAAACAGGGCGGGCGCGAACATCCATTTCGGCGTGCGCGAACAGTCCATGGCGGCGATCTGCAACGGCATATACCTGCACGGCGGCTTTATATCCTACTGCGCCACGTTCTTTGTGTTCAGCGATTATCTGAAAGGCTCACTGCGGCTTTCCGCGCTGATGAAACTGCCCGTGATATATATACTCACGCACGATTCCATCGGCGTGGGCGAGGACGGGCCTACGCACGAACCGATAGAACAGCTCGCCTCGCTCCGCGCGACGCCCGACGTAAACGTGTTCCGCCCCGCGGACGGCAAGGAAACGGCGGCCGCGTGGGAAAGCGCGTTAAGCGCCCGCGTACCCACCTGCCTGGTGCTTTCGCGGCAGACGCTTCCCCTCTACGAAAATTCGGGAAAAGCGGCGCTCAAAGGCGGTTACGTGCTTTCCGACTGCGAAGGAACGCCCGACGTCCTCCTGATCGCGAGCGGCAGCGAAGTGGAACTCTGCATGAACGCGCAGACCGAATTGAAGGAAAAAGGCGTTAAGGCGCGCGTGGTTTCCATGCCTTGCATGGAACTTTTCGAGGCGCAGAGCAAAGAATACAAAGAGAGCGTTCTGCCCGAAACGGTACGCGCGCGCGTCTGCGTGGAAGCGGGCTCGCCCGACTGCTGGTATAAATACGCGAAGGACGGCGAAGTGATCGGCATGACGACGTTCGGCGAATCCGCGCCCGCGAAAATTCTGTTCAAGCATTACGGCTTTACCGCGGAAAACGTAGCGGCAGCCGCCGAACGGGTAATAAAACGCTGAAAAAATCGAATATTTTTCAAAATTGATTGACTTTGCCCGAAGAATATAGTAAAATAGAATTATCGAGAGATCGACAATCAATCAGACACCTACCCGTAAGTATTATTTTTATTAAAGCGGCCGCAATATTTTGCGGTCGCTTTAATATTTCAGACAAAAAAGAGCCGCTCGGAGCGTCCCTCTCGGTTATTTGAAAAATAATTCCTCAATCGAAACGTCGAAAACTGCCGCAAGATAGGGCAAATACGCGGGCGCACTTTTGCCGCGCTCCCAAAGCGAAACGGTATCCTGACTGACGGAGAGCAGGGAGGCAAGCGCCGATTGACTTAATCCGCACTGCAAACGGTAAAATTTTATGTTCCGCGCAAGCGCGGGCGAAAATTCGGAATAATTCATAATGATATTATAAAGCAACGACCGCCGTCGGCGCGCATAATTGCGATTTTCGCAACTTTTCTTCATAAAATAGAAAAAAAGACGATTTCAACGACGGCTTATACCGCTATTATACCAAAAATTCACCGTAAAATCGCGCCCGCTCAATACATTGAGGAAAAAAGGGCGTGAACAAACGTCCGCGCCCTTTACTTACAAAAATTTTTTCAGTTCGGTTTTGGCTTTTTCCAAATCGCACTCGCACAGCAGGGGGATTATTTCGAGCAGTTCCGCCCCCGTTTTGTCCCACCAGCGCAGGCGCAGCAGAACGTCTTTCAGTTCTTCGTCAAACCTGTCTTTGATGAACCGTGCGGGATTGCCGCCGACCACGGTATACGGCGCGACGTCTTTCGCGACGACAGAATAAGCCGCAACCACTGCGCCGTCCCCTATTTTCACGCCGGGCATTACTACCGCCTCGCGGCCGATCCACACGTCGTTACCCACTACGGTATCCCCCTTTTTCGGCAACTGTTCGAGATGCGGCGGCGTTATTTCCGCCCATGCTCCACCGAAAACGTTGAAAGGATAGGTGCTCGCGCTCGCCAGACGGTGGTTTGCCGATCCCATGATAAATTTCACGCCCGTCGCAAACGCGCAGAATTTTCCGATAACGAGCTTATCCCCGAATTCGGGCCAGTTGAAAAGCACGTTGTTCTTTTCAAAATCCGTCGCGGCAACGGCGTCGTCGTAATAAGTGTAATCCCCTATAAAGATATTCGGCGCCTTTACCACGTTTTTGATAAAGCACGACGTTTTGTATTCGTTGGGAAAGAGCGCGCGCGGGTCGGGTATATCAATCGTTTTCATCGGTACGTTACCAGTTTTTCTATGTCCTTTCTCTTCTTCTCGCGCACGGGATCGCCCGCCGCCGCGTACCCCGCGGCAAATACCAGGCGCACCCGCTTTTTATCCTCAATGCCGAGAACTTCCTTTATCTTCTTTTCGTCGAACCAGCCGATCATGCAGGTGGAAAGCCCCTGCTCCGCCGCCGCAAGCACGATATGCGCGCTCACGATCCCCATGTCGATCGAGGCGTAATCCTGATCCTTCAGCCGCCCGCTCGTTTTTGCGAGCAGCCCCGCGTTTTCCTCCACCATGACGATAAACGCCCGCGCGGACGAACAATGCCTGTTCATGCCCATGCCCTGCGTGCATTTTGCCACGCTCTTCACAAGGTCAGCCTCCGTTACCACCACGAAGGAATACGGCTGCGAGTTGCATGCCGAGGGCGCCAGCCGCGCCAGCTGCATTATTTTTTCCAGTTTTTCGCGCTCCACCGCCCTTTCCGCGTCGAAATTACGGCAGCTCTGCCTTATTTTGAACAATTCTTCGAGTTGCATAAAACTTCCTCCTTTTTTATTATTGTACACCGGGAAGGGCGTTTTGACAACTTTTTTTATATTACGTCCGAAAGTTTTTCGTATATGCCGTGTTCCTGGCAGATTTTGGCGATATCGCTTTGAGACAGCGTCTTGACCTCTTTGCCGTCGCGGAATAAAACGATTTCGTTCACGGCGTCGCCGTCGATTACGTTAATCAGCTTTCTTACGTCCGCGTCGACGGAAAGCGCCTGTTTTTTATAAGGCATACCCCTTTTCAGAGCGTTGGCATTCACCGCCGTATACATGCGTACATAGCCGTTTTCCTTTCTGCGGGACAGCGCCCCGAACAAAACGAAGGCCGCGAAAAACGCCAGCGATACATTCGGAGCGAAAAAGAGCGAGGCGATAAAGAGCGCGGCAAGCCCTGCGCCGAACACCACGGATACGACTTTGCAGACCAAAAGCGCCTTTGCCCGTTTCATCTTCATCGAAAGCACGGCGAGCAGCACGCGCCCGCCGTCCAGAGGAAAAACGGGCAGCACGTTAATAACCGCAATGGCGAAACTCGCAAACGCGGCGGCGTCGGTATAAGGGTAAATGTCGGGAAAAATCCACCAGAACGCCACGAAAAAAATGCCGATAAGCACATTCGTTACAGGTCCCGCGAGCGCGATCCTGATCTCGTCCGACGGTTTAAGCGACGCGTCCTCGCCGTAAATGACGGCGCCGTACGGCATCAGCGTGATGCGGTCCAGCCGATAACCGAGTTTTTCCGCCGAAAACGAATGCCCTAACTCATGGAGCAGGGCAACCGTCGTATAGATGATGAACATGAATACCTTGCCCGTCAGCGCGTAAAACGCGCCGAAGAGCCAGAACAGCGGGTGTATGTGTAATTTTATACTTCCCATATCACCGTGTCGGTGTCGTTATCCACCGTATAAGAGGTGATGAGCTGACCGTCCTCGCCGTAGAAACAGAGTTCCACGTTTTCGCCGAGGCTGTACCCTAAGGGAATGTTGCCGTAGACTACGGAACCGAGTTCCTGATACGCGTAGTCTATGCCGCTGATGACCGTTTTGAATTTGGTCGAATGGGTGATTTCAAACACGTATTTGCCGTCTTCGCCCTTCGTGAGCGCGGTGATCTCGCCGTCGCAGGGCGCGTAAACGCTGCCTTTTACCGCGAAGTTCATAACGCCGTTGCTTACGGAAACTTCGCCGTCGGTGGGCAGAGCGGGCGTAAAGCTGTTGTATTCGCGGTTATCCGCCTGCTCGCTCTGCGGCGCGAAGATAGAATTGAAAAACGTCGCTATGCCGCTCTGTTCCATAAAGATGTTGGAAAAGACGATCACGCCGAGCAGCAGCACCACCACGGCGAGCTGAACGCCGATAACGGACACCTTGAATCTGCGTTTTGCGCGCGGTTTTTCGGCCTGCTCCTCTTCCTGCGGGAGTTCGGCCTGATAATTTTCCGCGGCTTCGTCCAAAACGGGCGCAGCGTTTTCCGCGGGTTCGGAAGAATTCTGCTCTTCAAATTCGCGGTTGACCTTTTCGATAGCGAGTTCCTTCACGTTTTCCTTCGGCGCTTCTTTCTTTTTTCTCTTGCGCTTTGTCTGCGCCGTATAGGTTATGTTGCACGTGTTTACGGGAATTTCCAGCATTTCGGAATAAATGGTTTCTTCGTTCATTTTTTTCTCTCCTTGTCCTTTCGCTATATTAAACATTATGCAGGCAATTTGCCGACTATGCCACGTTTTTTCAAAATTATCGGGGCTTTTTAAGTCGGGATTTGTCGTTTTTGAAAAAACGAATATCTTCGCAAATCAAACGAAAAAAGAATATGCGCGCCGTTTTTTCGGATACTTCTATATTGATTATATGAAGATAAAAGGCAAAATAGAAAAAAATTTTTAAATCAACTGAAAACTTGTTGACAAAGCGGCATAATTTCGATATAATACATAAGCAAATTGAAATGGCGGCGTAGCTTAGTTGGTTATAGCGGCCGGTTCATACCCGGCAGGTCGTTGGTTCGAGTCCGACCGCCGCTACCAAAAACTTTATAAACCGGCCCCTTGGTCAAGCGGTTAAGACACCACCCTTTCACGGTGGTATCATGGGTTCGAGTCCCGTAGGGGTCACCAAACAAGTTAAAGGCGAACCCGTTTCCATTAAGAGACGG
>ERZ1106932.65-NODE-65-length-42626-cov-7.702614_pt1 | contig 42626 bp, 29 predicted proteins | sample MGYA00403665_ERZ1106932 | MGnify/ENA primary metagenome ERZ1106932 (study PRJEB35170, sample SAMEA104062448) | human gut metagenome | biome: human gut; feature: human-associated habitat; material: faeces | place: Denmark | collected 2012-08-24 ... | reverse complement strand
GAAGGGAGCCGTGCCCTCCCTGCCCTACCTTCGGGAAGTGCTCGATTTCTTAAAGACAGTTTCATGCTGAAATAATAGAAAAAGGTTTCCGTTTCTCGCGGAAACCTTTTTTATATCTCGACGTGCGGGGGCGGATTGCGTTCACGGATCGCTGTAATCGAGGGAAATGCGTATGCCCTGCGGATAGTCGCCGAAATTTTTGCCGAACAGATTGAGCCCGCCCGCGTATTTCGCGTCCTGTTTTACGCCTAAGCGGAAACGCAGGCATTTTTCCCGCGTGAGAAAGGCGAAATCGTCCACCACGGCGGAGCCTGCCTTCTGGTGATTGAGCCACACGCCGTTTTCGTCGATACGCACCTGCACGAGCATGCCGAACTGCGTGGAATTCGCAGGCCAGCTTTTTGGCGTGTATACGCCCCGCCTGCCGCCGAAATCGCCGGGAGAGGTGTAGGTGCATACCTCTTTGCCGTTCAGCCAGAACGTGATGTCGGACTTGAAAGAGTTGTTGTAATTTGCGCATTCCGAACATACTTCCAGAGAAAACTGGATACAGTCGAGCACTTTGTTTTTTACGGCGTTGGGCAGGTGGTATTCCAGATAGCCGCCGGTGAACCACACGATCTCGCCGCGGATACGGCGATACGAGTAGAAGGCGTCGGGCAAAGATTCGCCGCCGAGAAGATTGCCCTCCGCGTCCGCGATGCCGCAGGGGGCGGTTATGTCCGAAAGGCTGAAACTGCCCGCGGGCAGTTCGGTGTGAAAGGACTTCTGCGCGGCGTCGGGCGCGTCCTCGTCGGTGAAATAAATTTCAAAGCAATGTTTTTCAAGAGCGATGATTTTTTCGTTGCCGCGCTTGGAATAGTTATGCGTTACGTTGACGAAACCCGCCTCCTGCAACAGCTTTACGTGGAAGGAAATGTTGGAAACCGACATGTTGAGCGCTTCCGCGATTTCCTGCACGGTGTAGGAATTTTTCTGCAGCAGCGCGAGGATTTTCCGCCGCGTCTTTGCGCCCAGCGCCGTCGCCGCCTTTTCCACTTTGGCGTCAGCGCTCAAAGTCAGCGTCATTTTTTTCTGCTGCATCTTGTCGAGGTTCTGGAAAAAATCTTTCTGCATGAGATCATCATATCTGAATTTTATGATAAAGTCAAGAAATGCGGGGTAAATTTCGATAATTATCGAAGTTTAAAGGCCCGCATTGCGCATTTTAAAGTTGCGTATTGCATGCGATCGCGCAGATGTGGTACGATAATAATGAAAAAAGAAAAAAGGAGAGCAAGATGAAAAAACTTTTGAATTTTCTTTTGGTGTTTCTTTTGAGTTCCGCCCTCTTTGCCGGCGGCTGTTTTTTCACGAAGAACGAACAGGGCGGCGACGACAATATCGAAAAAGAGGCCTTTGAACTCGATCCGAACAAGGAATATTACATCGAATTCATGATGTGGGGCGCGGCGGACGAGGTGGACAACTATACCGCGCTCGTAGATTCTTTCATGGACGAGTATGAAAACATCACCGTCAACATCACGCCTGCCGATTCCACGCAGTATATGTCTATCCTGACGGGCAAGCTTTCGGGAAAGATGCCCGATCTTTTCTATCTGCCCGAATACGAATTCCGCCCTTGGGTGGACGCGGGGCGGCTGCTGTCCGTTACGAACGGATTTACCGAAGAGGAATATGCTGGGCTTTGGTCCACAGCCGTGGATTGGTATTCGTATAACCGCGCGACCAAGCAGCTCGGCGTTTCCGAGGGGTCGGATTTATATTGTCTGCCAAAGGATATCGGCCCGTGGACGCTGATGTATAACGCGGACATGGCGGCGGAAATGGTGGAAAAGGGCAGGCTCACGGAAGCCGAGGCCGCGCTTTTGGCCGATTCGGACAAAGCCCTTACCTGGAAACAGTTCACCGACATCTGCGTAAAAGTGCAGAATTACTTCGGCGTGGAAAAGAAAAACGATAAATTTTACGCGGTGCCCTATTACGAACTGAGCAGCGCGATCTGGTCAAACAACGCCGATTATTTCGACGAAGGCGCAATGAACAGCGCCATTACGTCCGACGAGTTCGTGGAAACGGCGGAATGGCTGTGGGATCTGATGTGGACCTACGGCGTGGTGCCGAAATCCACGGGGGATACGGCGCAGAACATGTTCCTTGCGGAAAACTGCATGTTCTGCTGGGTCGGCCCCTACCTTACGCCGATGTACGCGCAGCAGAAGATGAATTACCGCCTGATGCCCGTGCCCTACAACGGGGATAATCCCGCCGCAAAGAGCACGACCTGGATCGGCACGCTCGGCCTCGCCGTCAGCAAGACGACCGAACAGCCCGCGGCGGCGCTGGCGCTGATGAAATATCTCAGCCTCAACGAAAAGGCGCAGAAAGATTTCTACACCCGCGGGCAGCTGATGCCCAACCTGAAATCCATGGCGCTCGACACCGAAACTTTCCTGTCCGAGGACGATCCGTCCGTGGCGCTCTGGCCCGACAACAGATACGTTTACTGCGACATCGTGGACGGGTTCGGGGGCGATACGAAAGAGGCGCTCGGCAAGGAGGGCGCCGACGTGATAGGGGGCAGGGTGCGCCCGCATTATTACACGTTTGAAAACTCCTGGCTCACGGCGCTGGAAACGGAAATGGCGAATATCTACGCGCTGAAAGACAGAAACCTCATCCGCGGCAGGCTGGAGGCGTTTGACGCCACCATGCAGGCCTATCTCGACCGCTCCAACGCCAGCGCGGGCATAACGAACAAATGAAAAGCCGGTTGAAAACGCGCGAACGGGCGGCGGCGCTCGGATTCGTCGCGCCGCTCTTTATCGGATACGCGGTGTTTACCGTGGTGCCTTTCGTCGTCGCGGTCATATACAGCCTTGTGGACTACATGCCGCTGCAGGGGAAAATATCGCCCGTCAGTTTCGACGTCTATCTCAGTCTGTTCAAGGGCGATCTGGTCATGGTAGGCTTTTCGCAGGCCATACTGAACACCCTCGTCATCATGCTGAGTATTCCCGTCAATCTGCTGCTCGGCTTGGCCTTCTCCGCCATGATCACGCAAAAGGACTTCCGCGGCGGCACCTTTTTCCGCGTGGTCTTTTATCTGCCCGCGGTAACGGGCGCGGTCGCCATCACGCTCGTGTGGAAACTGATGTTCAACGAAACGCAGGGCATAGTCAATATCGCGCTCAAAGCGCTGGGCGTGATCGACGAAAACATCAACTGGCTGGGCATCACTTCGGGCACGGCCTATCCGCGGATCGTGCTCATACTGAAAAACGTATGGGGCGGTATCGGCGGCGTGATAATTTTGTACGTGGCGGGGATTTTGAATATTTCCGGCACGTATTACGAGGCCGCCGACATAGACGGCGCGGGGAAGGTCCGGCAGTTTTTGTCCATCACGGTGCCCATGCTCACGCCGATCACCTTTTATCACCTTATCGTGTCGGTGATAGGCGGGCTGCAGTCGTTTATGGATACGCAGCTGCTCGCCAACACGAGCGCAACGCAGACCATAGTCTATTTTATCTACGATCACGGCATAAACAATTATCGCTACGGCTACGCGAGCGCGGCCTCCGTGCTGCTCGCCCTCGCCGTGATGGCCGTTACCGTCGTGCAGTTCAAGCTGTCCGATAAATGGGTATATTCGGAGTGAACGGAATGGAAAAGACAACGCATATCAAAAAGACGCCCGGTCGGATCGCCGCGCGCGTCGCCATCTATTTCGTGCTCGTCGTAACGGCGGTATCCACGATATTTCCTTATCTGTGGATGGTGCTGGCTTCTTTCAAAACGGGACTGGAAATCACCACTTATCCCGAGCAGATATTCCCTGAAAATCCGAGCTTTGCCGCCTATGCGGACGCCTTTGGCAAGCTCAAACTCGGCACGGGGCTGAAAAATACGCTCGCTTTGGAAGTTTTTTCCGTGTTCTTCCCTCCGCTCGTCTCGGCGCTGGGGGCGTTTTCGTTCGCCAAGCTCGAACTGCCGTGCAGGCGGGTGCTGCTGCTCACGCTTTTGAGCAGTATGATGATACCCTATGCCGCGCTCATGCTGCCGCAGTACCAGATATGGCAGTCGCTGGGGCTGGTAAGCACGCTCTGGCCGCTCATCATACCGACTTTTTTCGGCGGCGCGCTCATGACCTTTTTCTTCGTGCAGTACATGCAGGGCGTGCCGAACGAACTGTTCGAGGCGGCAAAACTCGACGGAGCGGGATACGTCCGCCAGTTTTTCGCCATCTGCCTGCCGCTCATAAAGCCCGCGCTTACGGCGCAGATCGTCTTTTCGTTCGTCGGCACGTGGAACGATTATTTCATTCCGTCCATCTATCTCGACAAATCGGAGGTAAAGACCATACAGCTGCAGCTGCTTTCCCTGCAGATGCAGCAGAACAACCTGATGGATATGAACGTCGTCATGGCGGGTTCGGTGCTTTCGAGCATACCCATGCTGGCGGTATTTATCTTCTGTCAGAAATTTTTCATAGAATCGCTGGCCATTACGGGCATTAAAGGATAAAGGAGGAGAGTATGAGAAAAAAATTTGTTTCCGTGGCGGCGCTCGCCGTACTCGCCGCGGCTATGTTCTTCATGAGCTGCGCGTCCGACGGGTATCCGCCCTATACGCCCGAAAAGGGCGCGGGAAACGGCGGATTCGACTTCCCGTCCAATTCCTATTCGGCGGACGTCGAGCTGGACGGCTATCTGACGGACGAACGCTGGCAGGCGGATGACGTCGTTTTGCTGGGTACGTGGGACGATTCCGATGTGGAAAGCGGCGCTTACGGCGCCATTGTCAACGACGTGAACGACTACGCGAACACCAAGCGCGCGGTCGGCAGAATGTTCCGCGGCGAAGTGGGCTTTCACTTCGGTTTCGAGGTGAAGGACGGCGATCTGGCGTATCTGAGTCTGGAGGACGGCGATCCCGCCATCTATACGGATAATATACTGATCAATCTCTGCACGGCGATTGACGGTTCCGAAATACCGATGTCGGACGATTATTACCTGTTGGTAACGGCGTTCGGCAACTACTGTTTCCGCCGCGGCGCCAACGCAGCGGGCATGTGGGGCGCATGGAGCGGCGTGCTCGATTACGAGGCCGCAGTGCATTACGCGGAGGACGGAGAAACGGCCGTCGGCTTCGGCGTGGAACTGGTCGTGCCCTACGAACAGCTCGGCCTCGGCAAAAACAGCCCGCTGGGCGTTACGTTCCGTTCTTGCGACAGGGTGAGCGCCTCCAACTCGATGATAGAGCGGGAATGGTGGTGGAACGGCGGGGCGCATCACTTCAACACGCCCAACGATTACGCGATATGGGGCGCGGATAACAAGCTGTATTCTTATTACGATTACAAGATGCCCGAAGTTACCGTGCGCGGCGCGGCCGTCGATTATGTGGATAACTCCGCTCTCGCGGGCATAACGATCGGCGGTTCTGCGGGCGGCAAACAGCTTTTTGCAACGACTGACGCCGCGGGGGAATTCGTATTCGAGGGCGTGGACCCGAACGCGGATATCGTGCTGACTGCGGCGGGAGACGCGCTTTTGAGCGAGCAGACCTTTACGCTGGACAAGGACGAACTGCGCGCGGCGAACGGCGGCGCTTACTCCTGCACGGCAAAGCTGCTCACCAAAAAGAACACGGTGTCGCAGACCTTCGGCGGCAGAATAACCACCATAAACGAAACGGGCGGTTCGGTGCCCGCCGTCGGCGCCAAAGTCAGCATAGGCGGGGCGGAGACCTTTACGGACGGCGACGGGCGTTATTCGCTGGAAACGACGTTCGACGAAGCCGTTCTTACGGCGGAGATAACTTTGGGCAGCGCCGTCGTAAGGCGGGAATTTGCGATCGCGGACGCGCTCGGCGGTCCCGTGGAATACGACGCGGAGCTTCCGAAGATGAGCGTGCTGCCCGGTACGTTCGGCGCGGCGGGCGATATTGAAACGGCGCTCGGCTTTACGGCGGACGGACTGTACGTGTCCATGCGCGGCAAGGGGAGCACCAACGGCTACGGCGTGGCGTTCGATAAAACGGACGGCGACGGTACGGGCGGCAAAGTCGTTTTGTATCATTCCTTCGGTACGATGTGCGTAACGGGATTTTTGTCGCAGAGCTGGGATTACGCCCCGCCGGAAAACTTCGGCGTGCAGGCGGAAAAATATGCGGCGGGCGACGGCTATAACGTGTATACGTTCGTGATCCCCTACGACCTGATCGGCATAAGCTACGGCGAAAGCATAAAAATAGCGCCCTTTGAATATACGGCGGCCGGGCCGTTCGCCTACTATACCGATCCGAACGGAAACGAACTTTCCTTCGGCAGCGCGGCCGCGCTCGCGGTATATCCCGTGCTCGACAAAAACGGCGAAGTGGCTTTCGCCGAAGCCGACAAGGTTTTGTCGGCCTACGAGTTGGCGGCGTTCGGAAAGTCGCAGGCAGAAGCGAAATTCGAATTCGTTACGGGCGCGAAAAACGGCGTGAACGTAACCATAGAATATACGCCGACCGCAGGCGTGTTCGGTTTCGGCGTCATGTTCGGCAGCGCCGATAAAACGGCCGGGATCACCGACCTTTACGCCGTCGGGTTCGGCACGGTGGATCACCACGTCTACGGGGATTGGAACTGGCAGGGCAACTACGTGCCCGCCGCGCAGCTCGGCATCGCTGCCGCGGAAAGCGCGGCGGGGGACAGGGCGCGCGTAACGCTGTTTTATCCCTTTGAAACGCTGTGCGGCGAAAAATATTCGCTCGGCATAGACGAAAACGCGGTCTCCGTATCCCTGCAGATGTTCGAATACGTTACGGACAATAGCGGCAATCTCTATGGAATATATAACTGTATCAACGTAAACGGCGCGCCCCTCGCGTTCGACACGGGCGCGGCAAACTTCCCCGTTTGGGAAATCAGGAGGGAAAACGCATGAAAGGAGCCTTGAAAAGCATAATGAGCCTGGCGGTTTGCGGCGCGCTGGCGTTCACGGGGTGCGCTTCGGAAAAGAACGTGCCGCTCGGACCGATCGAAAACTGGACGGCGCCGGACTATAAAACGGAATATTACGACAATTACCAATACAATGCCTATTACAATCCCGAGGGGGCGGCGGAGCATCTGCCCGACCAGGGAGTGTACGGTTCGGGCAACGCCTTTATACTGCGCTACAACGGCATGTACTATATGTATATGGGATCTTCCAACTTCGCCTCTTCCTCTCTGCCCTGCTGGCAGTCGGAAGATCTGATGGTCTGGGAAAAGGCGGATAACGGCGTCAATCCCGAAGGTTTTATCGCGCAGGATCCCCGCCTCGCAAACACCTACCCGCCCTGCGTGAGGCAGTACAACAACGAATTTTTCATGTATCTTTACATCAAAAACGACGTGATCGAGCAGGGTAACTATATTCTGAAAGCTTCCTCGCCCGTCGGACCGTTCGACTTCGTTACGGATGAAAACGGCGATCCCGTGTGCTATACGATAGAGCAGACCAATCTCAATATCGACTGCGACGTGTTTATAGACGACAACGAGGACGTGTATTTCATGAGCGGGCATCAGGACAATTATTTTACGGGTATCCGCGCCTTTAAAATGCCCGATATGGAGAGCGTTTCCTACGGCGAAAACGATTATATCAATATCGCGGAAAGTTCGGTCGGCGGCTGGACGGAGGGCAACGGTTTTTTCAAGCGCGACGGCAAGTATTACCTTATGTACACGGGTTCGAGCATTCTGAGTCCCGGTTATCTCACGCACTATTCCACGGCGGTCGGCGACGGCTGGAAAAGCGCGTTCGGCACGGACACAAAGACGAACGCGCCCGGTTTCGAGCAGGGGCTTGACTGGCCGATGGGGTGCGAAACCGATCCCGAATTTTATTCGCTCGGCCACGCGACTTCTCTGCTCGGCCCCGACATGGACGGACTGTATTATCACTATTTCAGCGTGAACTCCTCCGGTCCGAACTGTTCTTTCGCGATCGACCGGCTGATTTTTAACGGCACGGGCATGGATTCCGCGCAGACGCAGTATCATTCCGTCAAACCCAGACGTCCCGAAATATATTCCTATGCGCCCGAAAGCGACGCCGCTTTTTCGGCAGGGAACGGTTCGCTCCTTTCCGCAAAGGAAACGGGAAGCACGTTCACCGCGGAATTCAACTTTACGGGCAAAAACGTAAAATGCGTGATTTCCTATAAGGACGCGGCGAATTACGCCTACGTAAAGACCGACGTCGCGGGCGGAAAGATCGCGCTTTACACCGTGGAAAAGGGGACGGAGCGGAAGGCGGCGGAGGGAAATATCGTCCGCGCCTACGACGCGGAGAACCTGCTGCAAACGGTGCGCGTGGCGTACCGCGACGGCAGGGCGGACGTCTATTTCGACGACCTGCTGAAGATCGAAAACGCCGAAGCCGATCTCGGCGCGGGAAAATTCGGCTACCTTTTCGCGGGCGAAACGGATTTCGGGTATACGGCTGCCTCCTCGGTGGCGAAAGGACTCAGCGACCAGGTGGAACCGAAGCAGTCCTATATCAATATCGGGGCGGCGAGCTATCTGCCTGCGGGCGTGTACGAAAACTGCGGCTCTTCGTTCGGCAAGGGCGGCGGATATTCTGAAACGACGGAAGAGGACTACGGCGGGGAACACGTCAGCCTCGGCATGATGACATTAAAAAACAAGGGCGATACCGCTGTCTACCTCGTGGACTTCAAAGAGGAAAGGACGGGCGGAAACGGCGGTTATTACGGGCTTTATATGACGCTCGGCAGAAATATGGCGGGCAAGACGTTCGGCGTGCGTGTGGACGGCGGGGAAATGTTCGTCCTCAACGTGCCGGAGGTTTCGCCTACGAGCGGGGAAGAACTCATAAAGACCTTTATCGCCGATCTGCCCGTCGGCAAGGGCGTGCGGCAGATCTCGTTCACCTGTCTCGGGGACGAACTGAGCTTCCATTCGTTCACCTTTGCGGAGAGCACGTCGCAGACATTCACCTATGAAAGCGACCTCTCTTCCGCGCCCGCTTCGGGCATGGAACAGCTCACGCTGTGGCGCTTTTCCAAAGAGGCGGGCGATCAGTCGCCCTCGCTCGTATCGCGCGAAGGCGCCCGCTCTCTCGTTTACTTCGGCGGGGACGAGATGCACGATTACAAGGTGGAATGCGACTTCCGCATCAATACGGAAAGCATCTACACGGCGGGATTTATCCTGCACGGGGCGAGATATTCCAATTCCGCCTACGAAACGGAAGATTACAGATATATCCAGGGTTACTATATCGCTTTGAACAAACGCATGGTCAAGGTGGAAAAGCTCAATTATACGCATACGGACAGCGGTGCCGCCGCGGAACGGCTTTCTCTGGACATAGGCAAATGGCATCACGCGGAGATCACGGTGAGCGGCAGCACGGTCAGGGCGGTCGTTACCAACGCGGAGGGCGTTTCCGAAACGGTGACGTTCACGGACGACGTCGCGTTCGTCGGCGGCAGGTTCGGGTTCTATTCCTCCGGCGCGTCCATGTCGTACAGAAATCTGAAGATCACGGGCTGACATGAACGGCGTGGTGTTGCTTTATCGGGATTTTTCTCCCGAATGGATAGACGTATTGAAGGATACGGGACTGAAAAAACTCGGCTTGCACGTCAATGCGCAGCAAAACAGCGTCGGGGAATTTCTCGGCTGGCTCGATCTCAACCGCCCCCTCGTGGAGCGGGCGGAGGAATGCGGGCTGACCGTCGAATATTACCTGCACGCCCTCGGGTATCTCATGCCCGCGGACTTCGCAAAGCGGAGGGAATACTGGCGTTCGGACGGTTCCGAACGGGTGCGCGGCTGTAACTGCTGTCCCTCTTCGCCCGCGCTGTTCTATGCTGAAAAAAACGCGGAAAGGCTGGCGGCGGGCCTGAAACAGCGTTCGCACGGCTATCATTTCTGGACGGACGACGATTTCGGACGGGACGTATCCTGTAAATGCGAACGGTGCCGTCCGCTCGGTCCCACGGCGCAAAATATGCTGCTGTACGGCGCGATGGCGCGCGGCGTAAGGAAATACGACGAAAAGGCGGCGCTTTCCTATCTCGTCTACGGGAACGAGGATATCGACGGAAAAGCGGGGGATATGGACGGTTTTTTCGTCGAATACGCGCCCTTTTTACGCAGGCACGATCTGCCGCTTTCGGCAAAGGAAAACGACTTTTACAGAAAAAGGGCGGTTTCGCTCGCGGCGCGGTTTCGGCCCGTCAGCGTGCTCGAATACTTTCTCAGCTTCGATTATCTGTCGTTCTGCCGCGGCACTCAGTACGCGCGGGTGAAAGAGGACGTCGCATTTTACAGATCGCTGGGCGCAAAGGACGTCATGACGTTCGCCGTGTTTCCCGAAAAAGACTACGTGAAAAAACACGGCTGCGGCGGCATAGAGAGATACGCCGCCTTATGGAGGGATTGAAATGGACAATAGAGGAGTTATACTGCTCAATAAGGACTTTTCGATGGAATGGCTCCCTATTTTTAAGGAGTGCGGCATCAACAAAGTAGGACTTCATTCGCTGTACCGGTACGGCGGCATGGACGGGCACCTCAACTGGCTTTTGCGCGAGGAAACGCAGCGCGCGATCGCGGCGTTCGAGGAAAACGGCATCACGGTCGAACACGAACTGCATGCCGTCGATTGGCTTCTGCCGCGCTCTATGTTTAAAATACATCCCGAATGGTTCAGAATGAACGAGCATGGCGAGCGAACGGGGGATTGGAATTTCTGCGCCGGCAGTCGGGAGGCGCTGGAATTTATCGAAACTTCCGCCTATCAGCTCGCAGTTTTGCTTAGGCAGAGGTCGCATAACTATTATATTTGGAGCGACGACTGTCCGAACAGCGTCTGCTGCTGCGCGCATTGCAGAAATCTGAGCGGCGCAGATCAGAACATGATAGCGATGAAACATATTCTGAAAGGGCTGAAACGCTACGACGGGCAGGCGAAACTGAGTTTTCTTTCCTATCAGGATTCGCTCGCCGTGCCGACCGTCGCGCCCGATAAGGATATGTTTCTGGAATTCGCGCCCATCGGGCGCAACCATTTTGCGCCGATAAGCGGTGACGACGAAAAAAACGTAAAAAACAGAAAGATACTCGAAAATCTTCTGAAAATTTTTCCCGCGGACACCGCGCAGGTGCTGGAATATTTTCTCGACGTTTCGCTTTTTTGTCAATGGAAACGGGAAAACGCGGGGCCGTTGCAGCTCGACGAAGCGCGTCTGAGGGCGGATATCGCGTATTATCGTTCGCTCGGCATTAAAAGCGTTACTACTTTTTCGGGGTTTATGGACCGCGACTGGCTGGCGCGCTACGGCACGAAGGATATCGAACTATACGGCAAAGTGCTCAAAGAATTTTAGAAAACCGCCGCCGCGGTTGACATCTGCCCGCCGTCGTGTTATTATAAAACATAAAGAATGTGAGAGGGCAAATTATGGGCAGAGTTTTCGTTTTGGGAAGCATCAACTGCGATCTCGTCATCCGCGCGCCGTATATGCCGAAAAGCGGGGAAACGCTTTCGGGCGGCGGCTTTATGATCAATGCGGGCGGCAAGGGCGCAAATCAGGCCGTGGCGTGCAGCAAGCTCGGCGCAGAAACGTATATGATCGGTGCGGTCGGCGACGATCCTTTCGGCGGCATTTGTTACGATTCACTACAAAAATACGGCTGTTCGTGTAAGTTCGTCGAGAAACTTTCGGATACTTCGACGGGCGTCGCAAGCATCTGGGTGATCGATAACGATAACCGCATCGTGTTGGACGGCGGCGCGAACATGAAACTGAAAAAGGAAACCGTCGTCGGGATTATCGAGGAGGAATGTACGGCGGGCGACGTGCTCGTCTGTCAGTTGGAAATCGAAGCCGCGGTGGTGGAAGCTGCCATGCGCCGCGCTAAAGAAAAGGGAATGACGACTATTCTCAATCCTGCGCCCGCCGCGCCGCTCGGAAAGGGGATTTTATCCGCAACGGATATTCTCGTTCCCAATGAAACGGAAATGGAAATTTTGTCCGGACTGCCGACGGATACTACGGAAAATCTTATCCGCGCTTCGGCAAAACTGACGAATGGCGGCGTAGGGGAAATATTCGTAACGCTCGGTAAAAAGGGGTCGTTTTATTATAAAAAGGGCGAAACCGCAACGGCGGATATAGTTCCGATAAAGGCAGTCGACACCACGGCCGCGGGCGATACCACCATCGGCGCGCTTGCGGAACGGATTGCCGGAGGGCACGGCGTGAAAGAGAGTATGCGCTACTGCGCGGCCGCCTCCGCGCTGACGGTCAGCCGTCGGGGTGCGCAGCAGTCGATCCCCTGCAAAGAAGAGGTGGAAGACTTCCTGAAAAAGATAAATTAAGCCATGGCGAAAGCGAAAAGCAGAACGGAAACGGTCTGCTTTTTTATTTGTTTTATAAATATTTTTTATCGAAGCCGCGGCGTGGAATTTGCATAATTTCCGTGCCGTAGCCGTAAATTCGGGGTAAAAATATAAATAAATTTTATATAAGCATTAAATATGTCTAAAACATTGCAATTCAAAAAATTGTATGCTATAATTATCATGTTTAATTATAAAATCATATTATATAAATTTCATACATTGTGAAATTTTAGTTTCGGGCAGATCTTAAAGAGCAGTCTGTCCGAATGAAAAAATAAGTAAGCTGTAGGAAAGAACGGAATGCAAGTAACATTTTCGCCGCCGGATATAACGGAATTGGAGATAAACGAAGTCGTAAACGCATTAAGGTCAGGATGGATTACGACGGGGCCGCGTACAAAGGAATTGGAAAGTAAAATCGCGGCATGGCTCGGTACGAATAAATGCGTTTGTTTAAATTCCCAAACAGCCTGTTCGGAAATGGCGTTACGAATGCTTGGAATCGGAGCGGGAGACGAAGTGATCACGTCTGCTTATACGTATACGGCAACGGCTTCCGTCATTTGCCATGTAAACGCAAAGCCGATTTTGATCGACACGCAAAAAGACAGCGTGGAAATGGATTACGATCTGCTGGAAAATGCGATTACAGACAAAACGAAAGCGATAATCCCCGTAGATTTAGGCGGAGTACCTTGCGATTATGAAAGGATTTTTGAAATAGTCAATAAAAAAAGGGGGCTGTTTAATCCGGCAAGCGAATTGCAGCGGGCGTTCGGAAGGATCGCCGTGATAGCGGATACGGCGCATGCGTTGGGTGCGGAAAGTAGAGGGAAAATGATTGGGAACATCGCGGATTTTTCCAGTTTCAGTTTTCATGCGGTGAAGAACTTGACGACGGCGGAGGGCGGCGCATTGACATGGAGGACGATCCCCGGCGTAAACGATGAAGATATTTATCGTCAGTTACAGTTGTTTTCTCTGCACGGGCAAAGTAAAGACGCGCTTTCCAAAACGAAGTTGGGCGCATGGGAATACGACGTTTTAGGTCCTTGGTATAAATGTAATATGACGGACATATTGGCCGCCATCGGGCTGAAACAGCTGGAACGTTATCCGAAAATGCTTGAAAGAAGAAAGGAAATAATAAAACGGTACGATTCGGCTTTTATTCCCTTAAACATTCAAGTTTTGGCGCATTATACGGAGAATTATTCGTCATCGGGGCATCTGTATATTACGAGAATACCAAAAATTAATTGCGCGGAACGTAATGAAGTAATCGGAAAGATGGCGGAAAAAGGGATAGCGTGCAATGTACATTATAAGCCTCTTCCGATGTTGACTGCTTATAAAAATTTAGGTTTCGATATAGAAAATTATCCGAATGCGTATAAGTTTTACGAAAACGAAATTACATTGCCGTTACATACGTGTTTAACGGACGGTCAGGTTGATTACGTTATCGAAAATTTTACAGCTATCGTAAGGGAATACATATGAAAAAATGGACGGACTTGCCTGCGGAAATGCAGAGCGAAGAAGTAAGGCCGTATTACGAACTGTTGAAAAAGAAAAAGCTGAGCAGGTTTTGGAAAAGAGTTTTCGATATAACAGTCAGCTTGATTCTGCTGATTTTATTGAGTCCCGTTTTTTTGGTGCTGGCCATAGCGATCAAACTCGATTCGAAAGGCTCGGTATTTTACAGACAAGTCAGAATAACGCGGTACGGCAGAGAATTCAGGATACATAAGTTCCGCTCTATGGTTCAGAATGCCGATCGGCTGGGAGCACAAGTTACGGTAAATCAAGATGACAGAATCACCAAAGTCGGCAGAATTATAAGGAAATGTCGGCTCGACGAGATAGCGCAACTGCTCGATGTATTCAGCGGAAAAATGACTTTTGTCGGAACCCGTCCTGAAGTGCCGAAATATGTGAAAAGCTATACTGCCGAAATGTTAGCGACATTATTGCTGCCTGCGGGCGTTACCAGCCTTGCCAGTATACGATATAAAGACGAAGCGGAAATATTAAATTCCGACGAAGATATCGATAAAACATATACGGAAAAAATTTTGCCCGAAAAAATGAAATATAATCTCGACAGTTTGAAAAAATTCAGCTTTTGGAGCGATATTAAAATTATGTTTAAGACCGTTGCCGTTATCTTTAATCATAAAGGGGCGAAATGAAAATCATTTTTATTAATAATACGTCGGATTCGGTAATAAATTTTCGATTATCTTTAATTAAAAAATTTTTGGAAGAAGGTTGGCAAGTGTCGGTCATTTGCGGAGATGCATGTAGAAAAGAAGAAATCATGCAAATCGGGTGTGATTTTTATTGCGTTGAGCAAAACAACAGGTCCCTCAATCCTTTTTCTATGAAAAAGTATGAAAAAGGAATAAAAAAGATAATTAAACAAATTCGACCGGACGTGGTGTTTACATTCCAGCTGAAACCAAACATTTTCGGAGTAAAAGCTGCAAAAAATGCAGGCGTAAATAAAATATTTTCCATGGTGGAAGGAGTCGGAGATGTTTTTATCAATAACGGGTTGAAATGGAAAATCATTCGTTCAGTCGTTTGCCTACTATATAAAAAAAGTTTGAAACATGCTGAAAAAATTTTCTTTTTAAATCATGACGATGAAAATGAATTTATTGAAAGAAAGTTGGCGAAGCGAGACCAATGTACCGTGATACACGGTATTGGCGTCGATCATGAGAAATTTCAATATAAACCGTTAAAAAATTATAATGTGTTTTTAATGATCGCACGTATGCTGAAAACAAAAGGAGTAATGGAATACTGTAAATGTGCACGGATTGTAAAGCAAAAATATCCTGATGCGGTATTTAACTATCTTGGTTCGGAAGGAACGGTGAAAATAGCCGATATACAGGAATATATTGACGACGGGAGTATTAATTATTTAGGCACGACAAAAGATGTCAGGCCGTATTTAGAGGATTGTTCGGTATTTGTTTTGCCGTCATTCAGAGAAGGTATACCTATGTCGATAATGGAAGCGGAAAGTGTGGGCAGGGCTATAATTACGTATGACAATATTGGCTGCAGAGAAACAGTAATTGACGGATATAATGGTTTTTTAATTGATAAAAACGATTTTAAATCGATTGCAGAAAAAATGATCTTGTTCATAGAACATAAGCAAAAAGTAGAGTTGATGGGAAAAAATGCCCGCGCATTTGCACAAGAGAATTTTAATCAAAAAAATATAAATGAAGTTATTTACGGATTCTTAATGAGATAATATCAAATTTAATCGTAACTTTATTTTGTGGAATAGTTTGTTTTAGTTAATGTTATAGGTTGAATTAAATTAACGCGTAAATATTAAAAGCAAATAACATATATGCAAATACATGATAAAGAGTTAAAAAGAATTAAAGTTTGTAATATAATTACAGGTATGGGTATAGGCGGGGCGGAAACTATGCTATACAATTTGCAAAAATATAAATCTACACCTAATATTCAATATGTAGTTGTTTCGTTGAGTAGTAAAGGTGGAATGATTCAAAAATATATTGAAGAGGGTTTTGATTTCGTATTAGTAGATTTGAAAAAAGAACCGTTAAAAAGCTTTAAACAGTTAATTACGATTGTAAAAAGCAGCGATGTAGTTTCTTGTTGGATGTATCATTCAAATTTTATTGGATACATAGTTAATAAATTTGCAAAATGCAAAAAATTGATTTGGAATATAAGAAACACGGATATCTCGCGAAAAAAAAATAGTCGATCTATGTTTTTTTGTAACTATTTTTGCAAAAAATGGAGTAAAAATGTTGATTTGATTACATATAATGGAGAAGTTTCATATCAAGAGCATTTAATATACGGATATACAAATAAAAATTACGTTATATTAAATAATGGTTGTGATACTGATTTGTTTAATGCAAAATTTTGTAATGATAGTTTGATACGTGAAGAGCTGAATATACCCGCTGATAAAAAAATAGTTTTATCAGTTGGGAGATATAATGTGCTTAAAGATATTCCTAATTTTATTTATGCTCTTGCCCAAAATAAAGGTAAGCATAATTTTGTTGGTGTTATGTGTGGGAGAAATATCGATGTTAAGAATAAAGAATTAATAAATCTCATTAAGACAAGCAATTTAAAAATTAAAGAAGATGTTTTGCTTTTAGGAGAGCGCAGCGATATTAATAGGATTATGGCAAGTAGTTATGTTTACGTTATGCATTCGCAAAGTGAAGCATTTAGTAATACGCTGATTCAGGCTATGTCCTGTGCGATACCTGTAATATCGACAGATGCTGGGGTATCGCGTGATGTGATGGTAAATAAAGATTTAGTCAGTCATGTTGGCGATTATGTTGGATTAGCAAATAATCTTGATAAAGTACTTTCTTTTGATTCAAAACAAATCGAGCAAGAAAAAATAAATAACAGAAATAGAATCGTAGAAAATTATGATATTAGAAATATAGTAAAACAATATGAAAAGATTTATTTAAATGTATAGCGAGGTTTTTATGAATTTATACGAAAAGATTATTGCAAAACAAGAAAAAATTTCTTTGGTCGGTTTAGGTTATGTCGGGATGCCGATTGCCGTCGCGTTTGCAAAAAAGGCAGATGTCATCGGTTATGACTTAAACAAGGAAAAAATCCATCTCTATAAAAGCGGAATCGATCCGACAAAAGAAGTCGGGGATGAAATCATCAAAAAAACAAAAGTGTTTTTTACGAATGATGAAAAAGATTTGCAAAAAGCAAAATTTCACATCGTTGCTGTACCAACGCCTGTTTACAGCGATCATACGCCCGATTTAACTCCTGTTGAAGGCGCAAGTAGAATTTTGGGAAGAAACCTGACTAAGGGGAGTATCGTAGTATTTGAGTCTACTGTATATCCCGGCGTTACGGAAGAGGTTTGCGTGCCGATTCTAGAAAAAGAATCAGGATTAAAATGCGGAGTTGATTTTAAAATCGGATATTCTCCAGAACGAATTAATCCCGGAGATAAAGTTCATAGACTTGAGACAATTCAAAAAATTGTCAGCGGTATGGATCAGGAGGCGTTGGATATTATTGCATCCGTATATGAATTGGTTGTCGAGGCGGGCGTTTACCGTGCGGAATCCATTAAGGTTGCCGAAGCTGCAAAAGTTATCGAGAACAGTCAAAGAGATATCAATATTGCTTTCATGAACGAACTTTCAATTATCTTTAATAAATTGGGAATTGATACGCAATCCGTTTTGAATGCTGCCGGTACAAAATGGAATTTTTTACATTTCTTTCCCGGACTTGTCGGCGGGCATTGTATTGGTGTCGATCCCTATTATTTGACGTACCGCGCAGAACAAATCGGATATCATAGTCAGATTATTCTTGCGGGGCGCAGAATTAACGATGACATGGGAAAATATGTTGCTGAAAACGTCGTCAAAAAAATAATTAAGTCAAACAAAAATGTTCTTGGCAGTAAAGTCGCTATTTTAGGGTTTACTTTTAAAGAAAATTGTCCCGATACACGCAATACAAAAATCATTGATATCGTAAATGAACTTAAAGAATACGGTGTCAATGTAGTCGTTGCAGATCCTGCCGCCGACAGCGCTGAGGCGAAAAGGCTTTATGGCATTGAATTCGTAAAACTTGAAGACATTAAAGATTGCAATGCGGTAGTTGTTGCAGTTTCTCACGATTGCTTTAAATCGCTTACGATGGAAAATTTGGATCAGATGTTAATCAGGGGCGAGAACAAAAGTAAAGTCATTGTTGATATTAAAGGAATGTTTAATAAAAAAGAAATTGAAAGTTTAGGATATAATTACTGGAGATTATAAAATGGGATATAGAAATTTAATATTTCCGAAAGACAGCGTATTTCTCGTTACCGGCGGTGCGGGGTTTATCGGTTCCAATCTTTGCGAGGCAATTTTAAATCTCGGTTATAAAGTAATCTGTTTAGACGATTTGTCGACGGGAAAAGAGGAAAACGTAGATATTTTTTCGGACAATCCTAACTACAAATTTATAAAAGGCGATATCAAGGATTTTAATACCTGCTTAAAATCAACAGAGGGAGTTGATTATGTATTGAATCAAGCTGCTTGGGGCAGTGTGCCGAGAAGTATCGAAATGCCGATATTTTATGAAGAAAATAATATTAAGGGCACGTTAAACATGATGGAGGCAAGCCGCCAAAACGGCGTTAAAAAGTTTGTTTATGCGTCCAGTTCATCCGTATATGGCGATGAACCCGTTTTGCCCAAAAAGGAGGGCAGAGAAGGAAATCTTTTAAGTCCTTACGCATTGACAAAAAGAGTATGCGAAGAATACGGAAAACTCTATTTTAAACTGTATGGGCTTGATACTTATGGAATGAGGTATTTCAATGTTTTCGGGCGCAGGCAAGATCCGTTCGGAGCTTACGCCGCAGTTATCCCCAAATTTTTACGACAATTGTTGCACGGAGAAGTACCGACGATAAATGGAGATGGTAAACAGTCGCGGGACTTTACCTATATTGATAACGTAATCGAAGCAAATTTAAAATCTTGTTTGGCTTCGCACGAGGCGGCAGGGCAGGCTTATAACATCGCTTACGGCGGCAGAGAATATCTGATCGATATTTATTACGGACTCACAAAAGCATTAGGAGTAAATATAGAGCCGAATTTCGGTCCGGACAGAGCGGGTGATATCAAGCACAGCAACGCGGACATTACAAAGGCAAAAGAAATGTTGGGATATGACCCGGAATACAGCTTTGAAGACGGAATAAAATTGGCTATTGATTGGTATAAAAATAATTTATAAGTAGAAAGAGAAGATTATAATGCGAAAAATATGCTTAATGGCGAGCAGTTTGGGATCCGGCGGTGCAGAAAGGACTTTAGTTGGACTTGCTAACTATTTAGTAAATAATAATTGGCAGGTAGACATTGTGGTTTCTCAGATCGGTAAAAAAATTTATGAAATAGATGATTCAATAAATATTATTGATTTGTCCGATAATATCAAATCTAAAAACAAATTATTAAAATATTTTTTTAGAACAAAAAATTTTAAAAAGTATTTAAAAAATAATGATGTAAAAATAATATATTCAGTATCATACGGTTCCTTAATTTATCCGTTGTTGTGCAGAAAGGCAAAAAAAATTATTAAAATAACTTCGGTTCGGAATAATCCTTACAGCAAAAAAGATAAGATGGACAGATTGTTCAGAAAATTTTTTCTGAACGCTTCGAGTGCGATTGTTGTTCAAACAGAAAGAGCAAAGGAATATTTTATCGATAAAGTAAATAAACCTCTTTACGTGATTGAAAACGCTATATCTAATCCTGACGTGTATGTTCAGCAACTTCCTAAACAACGAACAAAGCGAATTGTTGCCGTCGGGAGGGATACGACTGAAAAAGATTATAAAACTTTGATTTTAGCATTTTCAAAGTTTAGCAACAATCATTCCGATTACATATTGGAAATATACGGAAGTGGTAAATTTAAAGAAATCAAAGATTACGCAAAGCAGTTACAGATAGTTGATAAAATTAAATTTATGGGCGCGCACAAAGATGTGATTTCCATGATAAACGATGCAAGCTGTTATGTATTGTCGTCGAATAGCGAGGGTATGCCGAATGCTTTATTGGAGGCGTTGGCGATAGGCCTGCCGTGCGTAAGTACAGATTGTCCGACAGGGCCGAGAGAATTGATTGAAGACGGAGTTAACGGGATACTTGTACCTGTCGGAGATGACGAAGCTTTAGCGTTTGCTATAAGTAAAATGATAGAAGATAAAGAGTTTGCTACAAAATGCAGCAAAAACGCAATGAAAATACGAGAAACGCATAGCATTGATTTCATAGGTAATCAATATAATCAATTATTTATTGAGCTTTTAAACAAATAATATGAAAATAGCTTTTTTAAATACAAACTTGAATATAGGCGGCTCGGAACGAACTGTTGAATATTTAGCAAACAGCTTTTGCAAAAAGTGCGATGTTGATGTTATCAGTATGGATGGGAGCAACGAATTTCAATTTCATGATCAAGTTAATTTGGTAAAGTTTAACATACCAAACAAATACGGTAATTTATTAAGAAAAACTAAATTGATAGTCCAAAGATTTTGGAGTTTATTCAAATATCTTAAAAATGCAAGCCCGAATATAATTATATGCATATTATGTGAAAATATAAAATATATAAAATGTTTTCAAAAAATTTTTAAATTTAAAATTATTGTGTCTGAAAGAACAAATCCCGCAGATGTAAATTATGCAAAATATATCAAAAAAGCAGATGGCGTGATTTTTCAAACGGAAAGGGCAAAAAACTATTATTCAAAAAATATACAGGCAAAAAGCGTTGTCATTCAAAATGCTATCGGAAATCCGTTGGTATCGGAAATTAAAAGACCTGAAATTGCAGATAAAAAAATAGTTGCGCTCGGTCGGGTTGTGGAAGAAAAAGATTATAAAACGTTGATCGACTCATTTTGTATAGTTAATAAAAAATTTCCCGAATACCGTTTAGCTATTTACGGTGACAGGCCGTCTGAATATTCAAAAATGATTCACAAATATATCTATGATTTGCCGTGTGCAAATCGGATAGATATTTATCCTGTTTCTTCTGATGCGTTGTGCGAAGTCGCAAAAGGGGAATGTTACGTTTTGTCCTCTGTAAGCGAAGGCATGCCGAATGCGTTAATGGAAGCAATGGCAATCGGAATGCCTTGTGTTGCGACCGATTGTAACAACGGTCCTGCGGAGCTTGTTGAAAATGGAGTAAACGGATTATTGGTTCCGATTAAAGATATGCAATCAATGGCGGAGGCGATAATAAAAATAATTGAAGATAAAGCATTTGCTGAAAAGTTATCTGAAAATGCTAAGAGGATAAAAATAACAAATTCTATAGAAAAAATATCGGAACAATATTTTAATTATATTAGTGAGTTCAACAATAAACATTAATAAATCAATAAGAAGGTGTTTAAATGAATTTAAAGAATTTATTAAAAAATCCTAAATTATATTATCAGATATTAACGGATAAATTAAGTTGTAATTTAGATGATAAATCATATTTAAATAGAAGGTATAAAAGAAAGTTCGGGAAAAATATAGATTTTGAAAATCCAAAAACGTTTAACGAAAAACTTCAATGGCTTAAATTAAATGATAGAAATCCGCTATATACAACACTTGTCGACAAGTATAAGGTAAAAGAATGGGTTGCTGAAAAAATAGGAGAAGAACACGTGATTCCTGTTTTAGGCGTTTGGAATCATTTTAACGAGATTGAATTTAACAAACTTCCGAACCAATTTGTTTTAAAAACGAATCATGGAAGTGGCGGTGTTGTGATATGTAAAAGTAAAAGTAATAATGAGTATTTTAATCGCGAAGGTGAAAGATTAACTTTGCGAAATGTAAAAAGAATGATTACAAAATCTTTAAAAGAAAATTATTATTTAAAAGCTCGTGAGTGGCCGTATAAAAATGTCGTACGGAAAATTTTTGCAGAAAAGTTTATGATTGATGAATCAGGATGTGAATTAAAAGACTATAAATTTTATTGTTTTAATGGTTCTCCAGAATATGTTTTAGTTGCATCGGAAAGGCACAAAGGAGTAAAATTTGATTATTTTGATATAAATTTTAATCATATTGATTGTCGTCCAGAAGACAATGCAATAACAATGCCTCAAAAGCCAAAAAATTATGATGCAATGGTTACGCTTTCAAGAATTTTATCTCAAAATATTCCACACGTTAGAGTGGATTGGTATAATGTAAATGGAAAAATTTATTTTGGTGAATTAACTTTTTTTGATTCAGGCGGCTTAGAGGATAAAAGAGAGTGGGATGTGGTTTTTGGTGATTTGATTGATTTGTCAAAAGCATATTGCAACAAAACGGTTTAATTTGCAATAAAAAATAATTCAATCGTATTTGTAATTGTATAAATGTTGAAATTTCAAAATTGATTTATAAACGGATAGTGGAGCTAAAATAAAGTATGAGTAAACTTAAAAAAGTAAAAGATAAAATGCTTAATTCAAATAATTCGTGTATTCGTAAGATGGGTAAGTTTATTTATCGAGTTGTAGTGAAAGTTTCTAATAGCCGTATAATGTATTATTTGCGATGTGAACCTTGGCTGAATGATAAAAAATATATCATCAAACAGTATAAAAAAAAGTTTGGGGTAAAGCCGAATTTAATTATACCTAAAAATTTTAATGAAAAAAACAATTGGCGAAAATTGTATGATAGAAAAGAAATTTACACATTGATGGTGGATAAATATAAAGTTAAAGAAGTGATTAGGGAAAAGTGCGGCGAAGAGTATTTTGTTCCTTTACTCGGTGTTTGGAATAAGGCAAAAGATATCGATTTTCATGTTTTACCAAATAAATTTGTATTAAAAGCCAATCATGCCGGGGGAGTAATTGTTTGTCGAGATAAATCGGTTTTTGATAAAAAAACTGCGGTAAAAGAATTAAGTGAAATTCAAAAAAGAAATTATTATTATATGAGTCGTGAATGGCCATATAAAAACGTTAAAAAGAAAATAATTTGCGAGCAATATATTGGGGAAAATTTAACAGATTATAAAAATTATTGCTTTAACGGAAAACTTCAATATACATTTGTATGGGAAAATAAATCGAGGGAGGATGGACGGAAGCCGGCAGCTTATTTTTGTGGAGCGTATGACAGAGAATGGAAAAAAACTTCAATTGATATTGATTATCCAAGCAAAAATGAAGTGATCTCAAAACCTGATAAATATGATGAAATGATTAAAATTGCCGAAAAAATGTCAAAAGATATTCCTTTTGTCCGGGTTGATTGTTATATAGTAAATAATAGGATATATATTGGAGAGTTAACTTTTTTCCCTTGGGGCGGTTTTCAGAAATTTAATGATAAGGTTTGGAATGATTATTTGGGTGATTTAGAAGTATTGCCGATTGAATAATTTTTCAGGAGATTTTAATGACGCTTGACCGAATTTATCAGGATAGTAAGATAAATAAAGAAAAGATATTTTTTGGTATTTTAATCGTCTTTTCTTTTTTATTTATTATTCGCGATGTTTTTCAACTGAATATTCCTCGTTCGGTATTCATCTTTTTTGCGGTAATTATTTGTTTATTTTTCAACAATAATCACGTTTATTGCTTTTTGGCATTTATTATTCCTGGAGCTAATGGAATATCGTATACATTTATTTCTCTAATTGTATTATTAAGTTTGATTATAAAAGGAATAAACTTTAATTCAACGATATTAATTATAGGCTTAATTTTATCTGTTATAGAAATTCTCTCGTTTATTTACGGACCATTCAATTTGTTTGAACTTGTTCGTTTTATGGGAGTATTTTTTGTAGCATTTCTTTATATGGGTGAAACTAAGAATAATTTTGGTCACGCAAAAATTCTGAATTATTTTTATTTTGGATTTATCGTGGCGATGATTAACTTGTTTGGCCAGTATATCATGCATTATTCTTTTTCCGAACTTTTTAGTTTGTCAATTCGTTTCGGCAATACAAAAGAATTATTCGGCTATGGAAAGGATGCGATACTTTTGAGTTATAATCCAAATGGGCTCGGAACACTATGCTTGCTTACAATTTTTACATCCTTACTTATGGTGAAAGTTCAAAGCAGAAAAATATATTATTTAGTAACGTTTTTTTCCGTTTTAGTCGGAATAATGACTCAATCGAGGACATTTTTACTTACGTTTGTTTTTGCGATAGCTATATATATTTTAGCTGAAATCAAATCATTAAAAAGCCTTATAAAAATTGTGACATTCGGTGGTGTTTTGGGTGGGATTTGTATTTTACTTTTTGCCACTGTTTTATCAAGTTATGCCGAGAGCTTACTAGAACGATTTCAGACATCTGATTTGTTTAACGGACGGATTGAAATTATGCAATATTACTTATTGGAAAGTTTAAAATACCCATTAAGGTTTTTATTTGGTGTGGGGATGCAGGATTATCAAGGAAAATATTTGTATGAGATGAGTTGTCACAATGCAATTCAAGAGATTATGATTACTTGGGGAATAACTGGACTTTTTATAATAGTCTACTTATTTTATTATATAATCAAGAATGCGAGAATGCAAAACAGTAAAATTTTATTAACGCAGTATTTACCGTTTTTTATAATTATATTTGTGGCACAAATGGGACAAGGTTTTACCGACTATCCTGCAATGCTGTGGTTAATGATCGGATATACCGCAATGCTCTTGAAAAACGATAAAGAGGGGAAAAAGATTGATTAAAGTAACAGTTTTTACGCCTACATATAACAGAGGATATATTCTTGAAAATGCATATAAAAGTTTGTGTCGTCAAACATGTAAAGATTTTGAATGGATAGTCATTGATGACGGCTCTACGGATGCAACAGCAGAATTATTTAGCCGATGGTTAGCAGAACATAATGGCTTTCCGATTTTTTATAAAAAGATTCCAAACGGTGGAAAACAGCGCGCCGCAAATTTAGGTGCAAAATTAGCGAAAGGTGAGTTGTTTTTGAATTTAGACAGCGATGATTATTTAACGGATGATGCAATTGAAACTATTATCAGATGGGAAAATTCGATTTCAAAAGACAAAATGCGTTTTGCGGGTGTAGCTGGTTTAAAGTGTCATTTTGATAGTACATTAATTGGTACTACTTTTGACGGCGAGTTCTTAGACGCGTCAACTCTTGATAGAAACAAGTATAATATTCAAGGAGATAAAACTGAAATATTCTATACGGAATTATTAAGAAAATACCCGTTTCAAGAATTTGCAGGTGAGAAGTTTATTGCAGAAGGCGTTGTTTGGATGGAAATTTGTTTTTATGAAAAAAAAGTTCTACGTTGGTTCAACAAAGCGATTTACTGTTGCGAGTATTTGAATGATGGCTATTCTGCACATGCATTACAGTTATCAATTCAAAATCCCATGGGCGTTCTTTATAATAGTTTGAAAATAATAGAAATGACGTCTCCAAATTATTGTGAAAAGTTAAAATTATGGCATAAGTATTATATAGTTGCAAAAAAGAACGGTTATAAAAATGCCAAAATCAGAAAAGATTTAAAACTTTCGTACGTCAATTACGCAATATTAAAATTCGGGCATTGTATTTCACAAATCAGAAACAAGGTAATTCGATGGAAAATAAAGTAGTTGCCACATCAATAATATATAAATTAATAGAAAAAATTTTAGTTAAAGGCGTGGGGTTAGTTGTCAGCATAATATTAGCCAGATTATTAGCTCCGGAAGTTTTTGGAGTAATTGCTATTATTATGGCGATAGTCGCTATTGCCCAGATATTTGTAGAAAGCGGGTTAAATACGGCATTAATACAAGCAAAAAATATAGAACGATCAGATTATTCCACAGTTTTTTATATTAATTTTGCTATAGCATTTCTATTATATTGCTTATTATTTTTCTTAGCGCCGTTGATTGCTGCTTTTTATGAAATCGACGAATATGTTTTGCATTTTAGAATTTTAATGTTGATTTTGTTATTTTATTCGATTAATTCGATACAGACGGCAAAATTAACGCGCGAAATGCAATTCAAAAAAATGTTGCTTGCTCAATTAATTTCCTCGGCTGTTTCAGGTGTTGTCGGTATTATTTTTGCCTTTTTAGGAAAAGGGATTTGGGCATTAGTGATTTATTATTTGGTAAATGCGGTTGTTTCCAGTATTGTATACGGATTTGTTTCTCATTGGCGACCGGAGTTTACGTTTTCAAAATCAAGAGCGAAAGTGTTGTTCGGTTATGGTTCTAAAGTATTCGCTTCGGCTTTTATATGTTCACTTTTCAGTAATATCAGAACATTCATTATCGGTAAAAAATATTCCTCAACGGAACTTGGATTGTATTCGCGTGGTGATCAAATCCCGTCTACAATTTCTACTACAATAGATAATACATTTACTTCGGTAATGCTACCAGCGTTTTCGCAACAACAGGATAATAAAAGCGAGATTCGGGCAATGCTCAAAAAAGTTATATCATTAAATGCTTTTATAAATTTTCCCGCGATGATGGGATTAGCTGTTATTGCTCCCGTTTTGGTTGAGGTGTTGTATACTTCGGCATGGAACGAGTGTATTCCTTTTTTTAGTATTTTAAGTCTTGCCAATCTATCCGTTGCGATTTTACCATCGTGTTTAACTGCTATTAAAGCATTAGGTAGAAGTGATGTTTTTTTAAAATTAGAAATTGTCAGAAGAATTGTGATGGTAATTATTTTATTAATTAGTTTACTATTCAATTCGTTAATCGCAATTGCAATAGGTTGGATGATTTCGTGTTTTATCGATGTTTTTATTGTTTTGATTCCAACGTATAAATTAATTGGATATTCTTTTTACGATTTATTTCAGGATACTGGTTCTTCATTCTTAATTTCATTGGCAATGGCTTTAAATGTTTGGTTGGTATCGCAAATCAATGTTCCGTTGGTTTCATCATTATTATTGCAGATTATAACAGGAATTGTTGTTTATATTGGTGTTTCAGCTTGTTTCAAAACTAAAAATTTTGTTAGTGCACTTGTTATAGTGAAAATGCTATTTAAGAAAAAGGATAAAAAATGATTTTCTTAGAATTCCGAAAGAACTGGTTTTGATGCTGCTGGTAATTTTTATCTTTATAGGAGAATTTTACCGCACATACGATAAGGGACATAAGACGAGCGCTAACATCAAGCCACTCGGCGTGTCTACGTTGAACAACGCGGATGCTCCGCACATTGAAAACGGCAGACTTTTTCGCCATTGCCGCGGATAATCAAAATGGAAGACAAAAATTCGAGATCATAAATGTGCTTGCTGATGAAAAGATTTTGGACGAAAAAGGGATAAACATTCCCGAAGAGTTAAACTCATTCGTCTTAAAACAATATCGTAACGGTTACTATGTTGTCGGAAAAATAGTCGGGCAAGTGTGGTAGACTGGAGCAAAACTGATGCGCAAATAATTTTATTTTATAAATTTAAGGGCCCTAAATCGAAAATGATTTAGGGCCCTTATTTACTTTTGATTACGATATATTAACAATGTTAATGTAAATTAAATATAACACAGCGATTGATTTTATCGGTTGTCGGGAAATAATATTATAAATCTTTTTGTTGTTCTAAAACGATATATGCAAAATTCGATTTAAAGATAACATTATTATTGTCTGCCGTGCAATTATGTGTTTCCAAAATCGATACATTGTTTTTAAGAACAAACGGAATTATATTTTTATCTGAAAAGTTTGTAATAAGTACAGCGGCGCGGTTTTCTTCGAGATCATGATAGGTTACGGCGCAATGATCGGAAGAGAGGATCAACGGGCGGGGACAGTCCCTGAAAAATAAGGTGTAGAACTTATGCAAGTCCGTTTCGCAGGGCGAAATCGCTTCGGTATAAAACTTTTCCAACGGCGCATTCAGAAAATATACCCGTCCCTGCCCGAAAGCGTTTCGGGAAAATACGACTTCATCTTCCGAGCGGCAGAGAATTTCCGCGTTCGCGGGGGCGCAGATCAGATGCGCTTGCGTATCCAGCGAGAGGCGCATGCCGTCGATTGCGAATGAAAATGTTTTGGCGTGAGCCCGTCTGCCGAGCACTTGCAGGCCCGTCAGTTTTTCGAAATCTCCGATATGCCCGCCGTCGTAGGTAATCAGCAGTTTCGCGCCCGCCGAAGTTTTTTCTTCCAGCGCGGCAAGCAGCCGTTTGGGCAGGCCGTTCGTTCCCGTAATACAGGGTAGGATATAATAAGCGGAATCTTTCAGCGCCTGCGACGCATGCATGAACTCCACGGTGAACCCCGCCTGAACGGCAAGCACAAACGCGCCGTAAGCGACGGCCCAGTCGTCGCCATCGGTCAGTATGACGACGACATGTTTCCGCGCGGGCGGTATTTTGCCGAAAGACTCAAATCGCTCTTTAAGTTCTTTTAATTTATATAATAACGGTTTCGGCGTCCCGTCGCTGTAAACAAGCCCAAGATTCCGTTCTACGGTTATCGTATCGTAAGGCGGGAAATCCAGCTTATCCTGGTCGAAAGCACACCACCAGAGAAAACCCGTCGCCCCGTACTGTAAGGAAGAAGCATAGGCTTTTTCGAGATAGTCGGGGGCATGTTCGTCACCGATCACCATAGGTCCCAGCGTGCCGACTTCTTCCGCCAGGCAAGGCTGGTCCGCGACGGAGGCGTAATAGACTGTTTCCGCCGCAGCGTGCAGCGCCGCGCGCATATAGGTGAGTTCTTCCGTCTGACAATAGGGAGTGAACAACGGATAGGGATGCGTGGTCTGCGCGTCCGTGTATTGCGCGGCTACCGGGATATTCCAAACGCCGCCGCAGGTCAGTCCGTGCATACCCGCGTATACGGGGCGGCTGTTATCCGCGGCGCGTATCGCGTCGGTTATCGTCATCAGCCACAGTTCTGTCTGTTCCTCATTTACGCTGTAATCGAGGCAGTTGCACTCGTTGCCGGGTTCCCATGCCGCGATACACTTTCTGTGTCTGAATGCGGAAACAAAAGCCTTGATAAAACCGCATTCCCAAAGCACGGCTTCGGGGTCGGTCAGAAGGTTCCTGCCCAAAAGGAAGGAGGGGGCGAACAATCTGCCGCTCATCCAGCCGGTGAGTAGGGAAACGACGACCCGCATGCCGTATTTTTCCGCGGTATCGAGCAAATACGCAAAGTTTTTCAGCTGATTTTCGTCGAGAACATCCTTGCGCGTTACCGGCTTGCCGTGCATACGGTAAGCGAGGGGTGCGCGCGTAAAGGTATTTTCAACGGGCTGAAAATCGCTCCACAAAGGAAAAACTCTGAGCGTGTCTACGCCGAAAGAAGAGAGCAGCGCAAGATCTTTTTCAACGGTTTCCGCATCGAAATCCCGCCACATCAGCATGCCCGCATTGGAAGCCCAGTAATTACACCCTGTCATGAATTCTTTCATTTGATTTTCCCCGTTTTTTATTTTATACATTATAAGACATACTAAAAAAATTCGCAAATAAAAAATAGATATAAAATTGACTTAATCTTTAAACTGTGATATATTGAAATAAATAATTGCGGGGCGCGCTCCGTTGCTTTTTATTATAAAAAGCAAAAAGGATTAATAGTAATGAAAATATCTAATTTTAAGTTTCTGGATTATTATAAAAAAGATTTTCCGCAGGACGGAAAATTTTCGCAAGAAGATATCGATATTCTGTTTTATTATAAAACGACGGATTTTTCAGAAATTCATACGCATAATTATTGGGAAATTATGGTAATGTGCGAAAACTCCTTAATAAACTCTTTGGACGGCAGGGAGGTTGTGATGAGCGGATTTGATATGTGTCTGGTCAAGCCCGAAAACGTTCATCTTATCAAAAAATACAAACAAAATACAATGAAGTATTATAATTTTGAAATCAGGGCAAGCTGGCTGGAAAAGCTATCTAACGGGATAGACTTATTGTTATATGATAAATTATTGACTTCTCCGAATATTTATATGACGGCGAATAAAACGCTGCATGAAGAAATTTTGGACATTATGAGCAATGTTTTAAGTCTTTCTTCCTATGAAGTCAAAGAACAGCAGCGTTTTTTGAGAATGTTAATCGTTAAGATTTTTACGGAAATGCTTTTTGAATTTAATAAACCTGCGCGACAGGAGGGAATTATCGATCGTTTTACCGCGAATATGCGCAAACCCGAAAATATGAAAAAGACATTAAAGGAAATAGCGGGAGAAACAGGGTATTGCATAGAACATATTATCCGACAGTTTAAAAAGAACGGTTTACCTACGCCAAACGATATGTTTATGAAAATCAAACTCAATTATGCCTGCAATTTACTGGATTCAACCGATTTGCAAATAATTAAAATTGCGGAGATGGTGGGAATTGCTAATGTCAATTATTTTGATAAAGTATTCCGTAACGCTTACGGTATGGCACCGAGAGAATATAGGTGTAGAAATATATTTATAAGATGACTTTATTTTAATGATTAGATGTAAAATAATGGTAAAAATGCCGAATTAATTTCGGCATTTTTATTTTTAAATGAATTCTATTTTGCTTTAAGTCAATATTTTATATATTTTATGTCTATTTTATATGTAGAATCAACAATATTTTTTATGCTAAAATAAAGATACTTGAATTTGAAATACTAAAAATGGAGGAAAAAACATGGCTAAGAAAATTCTATGTTCGATCATCAGCGTACTGCTTTGCGGGACAATCTTTTTTTCTTCTGCGGGTTGTCGGCTTACTCGCGACGGGGAAGAAATTGATGACACGCGGACACAACTTTACGTCGGCATTTATAACGGAGGTTTCGGCACGGATTGGTGGACTGAAGTAAAAAAAGAATTCGAAGAACTTTACAAAAACGAATCTTTTGAAAAAGGAAAAACCGGCGTACAGCTCATGCCGAAATACGGCAAAGAAATTTACGAACCGTCCGTTTTGGAAGCTACAATGGATACGATGGACGAAGATGTTTTCATGATTGACCGAGTAACGTACCATAATTACATCCAAAAAGATAAATTGCTTGATATTACCGATGTCGCGAAACAAGTGGTGAACGGCAAACCGGTACACGAAAGGATGCTGGACGAACTGGATCAGTATTATAATATAGACGGTAAATATTATGCCCTGCCGTACATCGTGGACGTTTATCAGATGGTGTACGATGTGGATTTATGGGACGAATACGGATTCTGGATGAACGATGAGGGCGAATTTCAAGCGGACGTAGGAGAGGGATTTAAAAAGTCTGCAGGACAGGACGGACAAGCGGGTACGTACGACGACGGGCTACCCGTGACCTATTCCCAGTTTTTTCAGCTTTTGCAGCGCATCAAACAGGAAAGCTGTGTTCCTTTTACTTGGACGAGCGATTATTGGAATGCATATTTTCAGAACTTTTCCGAAGTTATAAAAGGGTATTACGACGGCGAGGATGAATTTTTAAAAAATTATGCAGCGGAACTTGATACGACGGGCGTTAACGTAACATTGATGGACTTGGAAAAATTTAAGACGCTTGCACCGCATACCTACGGAAGTTTTTCGGAAGCACCGTTGAAAGCGATAAGTTCCGAAAAAAACGTAACTTGGCATAATATAGCCGATCTGCAGTTGCAACCGAGCGTTTATTACACATTATGTTTTGCAAAGGACATCATGGACGAAAGCAACGGCAGGAATTTTACCGCTTTTTCCGTCGGTTCGGGTGAATCTCATATGGCGGCGCAGGAACGTTTCCTTCGTTCGGTCGTGGAACCTCAAGTCACAGATGGACGTGTGGCGATGCTGATCGACGGCGGCTGGTGGGAAAATGAAGCGTCATGGGTTTTCGAAGATATGGCAAAAAACTACGATGAAAAGTACAGTATGGAAAACAGAAGGTTTGGCATTATGCCCATTCCGCTCCCCGACGACAGAGAAACGCCTTATGAAACGAAATTCGTTTCCACGACAGGGACAATGGCAATGTTTGCGAAAAAATCGACCGACGTACCCGAACTTGCAAAAAAATTTTTAAGTTTTATTTATTCGTATGAAGGGGCGGAAATTTTGACGAATAACGGTTTTGTATTGCCCTTTGACTACGGTATAGATGTTTCCGATTCGGACACACTCACTTACTACAAAAAACAACGTATCGAAGTGTATAACGCAAAAAATCTTATGTTTAACGTACCCAACAGCACTATCGGTAAATACAACGAAAATTTGATTTATTCGGGTTGGAATTTTGGCAATTCAAGAGGAATCATGAATGCGTTCAGAGTTTTCTTCGAACAAAAGTGGACTCCCGAACAGTATTTTCTTGACACGCAGGAATATTATAAAAATCAGGATATCACGGGATTAGATTGATGAAAAACGCTGCAATACTTAAAAAAAAGAAAATCGACTGGAGAAAATGGGGGTTTTATTTCAGTATCATGACGATACCGATAATTAACTTTATCGGTTTTACGTGCGGGGGATTATTGAATACGCTGGTTCTCGGCTTCTTCGGTTACGATATAAAAACCGATGTAACTTACTGGAATAATTTTGCGAACTTTATAAGCGTCTTTCGCGAATTGTTCACGGGCGGTGTGGCGAGGACTTTTCTGACTTCGTTTTTATATTACGGGATCAGTTGGTTCAATATGATAATGGGCTACATTATGGCGTTTTACATCTATAAAAAACTTCCGTTCGGAGAATTTTTCAGAATTATGTTGTTCATGCCCTCGATCATTACGGGAATGGTATGGGTCAGTCTGTTCAAATATCTTGTACGGGAACCGTCTTTTGCGCATTTATTCGGGTTGGAATACGGTTTGCTTGCAATGCCGAAAACAACGTTTTACACATTGATTTTTTACTCTATCTGGATGGGAATGTGCGGCGGCGTGTTCACCTCAGTCGGATTTATGGGCGGCGTTTCGCCCGAACTCGTCGATTCGTGCCATGTGGACGGATGCAACCGGCTGGGCGAGTTTATGCACGTTATCTTGCCCGCGCTATGGCCTTTTATTTCCGTCAATCTGATTACGGGTACCATCGGGTTGTTTATGTCAGGGCCTCCGCTCTTTTCGTTTTTCGATACGGGCGCGGATAAATCTTTGTGGTCTTTCGATTACTACTTGTTTTCTATGGTCATGAAAGATACGAGCAATAAGCCGAATCAAATGTATTCGGCGGCCGCTAGTTTGATAATCACCGCCGTCGTTGCGCCGATTGCATTCTTTGTAAAATGGATTTGTAACAATTACGGTCCGAACGAGGATTAATGTTATGGATAAAAACGCGATTTTAACGATGACCCGCAAAAAAAGGGTGAAAAAATATTTTGCGCAATTCAAAAACCCCTATACCGTCGTGATGTTCCTGTTTATGCTTATTTATGTCGGGACTTTTGCGTACACGATATGGTGGGGGTTGATCAGTTCTCTGAAAGAAGCCAGCGATTACTATGTAAATTTGTACGGACTGCCGAAAAAATGGGCATTCAGCAATTATTCGCTTGCATTTTCAGAACTTTATGTGGTGGTAAATAACATGCGCTATTATTTGCCCCACCTGTTTATGAATTCGTTTATCTATGCGTTCGGCAATGTTGCGATCTCTACAGTTTCGACTTGTTTTTGCGCGTATCTTTGCCAGAAATACAAATGTAAACTGAGTAGTTTGATTTATAATACTTATTTGTTTATGCTCGTCATACCTATTGTCGGAAGCGTCGGGGCAAATATTTCTTTCCGCATGATGTTGGGAATATACGATAATATTTGGCTCGGTTTTATTACGGATATCGGTTTCAATACGGCTCCGTTGATGATGTATTACGCCGCATTTGCCGCTATCCCGAACGACTATATGGACGCGGCGACCGTAGACGGAGCGGGGCATTGGCGGATACTCCTTACAATCATGTTTCCGATGATAAAAGTTCCGTTTGCAATTTTGTTTCTCGTCGCCTTCATGCCGCAATGGAACGATCATATGGGGCCGCTCATCTATCTGCCTAGTTTTCCCACTGCCGCAGTCGGGTTATATCGTTTTCAGCTGATGAGTACAAACGCGACTGCGAGCGTTAACGTTCGTATGGCTGCGACGATGATCGTCTGTATGCCGTGTCTAATTATGTTTATCATATTCAGAAATCAATTTATGGGTAATATCACATTCGGAGGTATTAAGGGGTGAATCAAATTAAAAAGAGGAAAATTTTATTGTTCGCGAACGCGGTGATCGTTTTGTTTTGCGTTTTGGCCGTGGCTTTGTTCGTTCAGAAACCCGTTTCCGCATCGGAACAGTCGCTTTTTACCGAAAGCGACGGAGTGAAAACGGACGCAGCGCTTCCCGAAAACACGCAAATCGACGACGAGCGAAAGGGCGTGCTCATTTCTTCCGCCAAATCGGGAAAAACATTCACGTTTGCCGATACTTTTACGGGGAAGTTCTCTCTCGATTTCCGTGCTTTTTCGGATACGGTTTACGATAATCCGAATATCAGCGGAAGCAAGTATGTGAATAATTATACGGATTTTGAAGAAATAAAGATTACCGTTACTGACAAAAACGATGCGGAAAACGTTTTTTCCATTGTAATCGGCGCGGGAAGTTATGAAAATTTCGTCACGCCAAACGCCCGCGTAGAATATGGCGGAACCGAGGCGGGGATTTACTACGATCAGAATATTCAAAACAGCGTGAACGGCTGGGCAACGTGGGGCGGTAAAAACCAAACGAAAGTCAAAAACGGAATGGGACTGTACACGTATCTGACGGGTTCTTCTTTCTGCAATAAGGCATATTACGGATATACATTCGCTTCACCCGATTCCACTACGATTTTGTTTGATCCTGAAACCATGCAGGTATCGACCTATGCTTACGACGTTGAAAAAGTTTTAGGCGAAAGGCTGATTCTCGATTTGGACGCGGGATTGAACGACAACTTTGCGACGCCTGTCATAAAGGGTTTTTCGCAATATTCTGTCAGTATTACATTGAACGAGATAAAAGACGGACAGACGGCGAACGTTCTTTTATATTCTCTGAACGGGCAAGCGCTCTCCGGCGCCAAGTTTACGGATGATACCGCGCCGAATATTTATGCCGATCTTAATGGAATTGCCGAAAAAGGTTCCCGTTTTGATCTTATGCCCGTATATGTATACGATGTAATCGACGGTGCATCGGATTTTAACGGCTCGATCGTTTGCGACATAGACGGTTATGAACAGGAGGTGAAAATCGATAACGGTGTTTCTTATGTCGTGCCTGACAGATCGGGAACGCTTACCGTACGATACAAAACGGGGGATGCCGCAGGGAACCGCGCGGAACTCGTAAAATATTTTTTTGTTGAGGACGGGGTATTCGACATCGAGCACGAAATTGATATTCTGCCTGCGGGAGAATACGGTTTGGGCGAAAAATTTTATTTCGGCGATATCAATTTTGATTCGCCTTACGCCGATGAAATCTTTCCTGCGGCCACACTGAAGAATGAGAAAGGCGAAATCGTCGGCGGTTTTGACGAATTGCCGCTGAATCAGCCGATAGAATATACTTTTGAAAAAACCGGAGACTATTACCTTACGATAACTGCGGAAGGCTTCAACGACGAACTCGTCTATATATATTCCGTCACGGAATCCACCGTTGCTTTCGTGCTGAGCAAGAATTTTGCCGATAGTTATAAACAGGGTGAACGTCTCGATCTGCCAGTCGTTACAGTCAGTTCGGGCGGAAAAAAAGCCGAGGCAACGCTGACCGTACGTACTCCTTCGGGTAATAACATATCCGTCAGTGATTTCGTTTATTTGACCGAATACGGGAAATATACGCTGACATACGGCGCTTCGCTCGACGGAAAGGTTTACGAAAAAAGTTACGATATTTTCGTAGGGCAGACGGAAAATGACTTTGTTTCCGATACCGTGACCGAAAGTAAAAATAGCGTGTCCGCTTATTTCGACGACGTAACCGGAACTCTTCTCAAGCCTAAGACAAACGCAGGGGAATCTGTAACCTATAATAGAACCGTGGATTTATCGACTTTCGACGATAATCTTTTGTTGAAATTTTATTCTATGGCGTTGCCGAACGAATCGGGATCTTTTCCGACGATCAAGATAACGGACGTTTACGATCAGACGAATTTCGTTACCGTAAAACTGACGGAAAATTTAGACAGCACATATGCTTCTTTCGTAAGTGTAATAGATTATTCCATAAATAACGGTTTACGGACCTTCAGAGGACAGACGATGTATGCGCCGACGGGAAGTTCTCCGAACGGCAGGGATGGTGCTGCGTTCAAATTGTTTTACGATTGGGAAGATCGAGCAATATATGCGAATTATTGGAGCGACAGAAACGAGTCGTACGTTTGTTATCTTGACGAACTGCTGCCTTCATGGAAAGGCTTTACTACCGGGGAGGTTACGATTTCCTTTACTTTGACGCAGCCCGTACTTGTCACGGATATCGGCGGTTTTACTTTCGGACGGTCCGATTTGAAAGACCGCATTGCGCCCGTTATCAATATTGACACGGAAGAATACGTCGTTTATCCCGATGCGATTGTAGGAATGAGTTATCCCTTGTTTTCCGCCCACGCCTACGATGAAACAAGCGGAAAATGCAAAGTTTCTACGGCGGTTTATACCGATTATGATTCTCCTTACCGTAGGATCGTCAGTGTGGATTCCGAATTTTTTACGCCGCCGGCTGAAGGCGAATACACCGTTGAATATACGGCGGAAGATCAAAGCGGTAATCTTGCGAAAAAGTTGATGTCGGTTACGGCAAAAGCTTCGTCCGCATTCGAAGACCTTCAATTAACACTAAGCGAGGAGGTTGCAGAAAAAGGAATTGTCGGCGAGACGATTGAGATACCGGAAATTATCGAAAAGAAAGGCGGGACGGGTGAGATCGAAGCGGAAATTTTATTGACTTTGCCTTCTGGAGAAAGAAATGCGGTGAATACATCGTTTGTTCCCGAAGAAGACGGTGATTATAAACTGAAATACGTGTTGACCGATTATATAGGACAGACGGAAACGTTTTCCTATACGATTAAAGTAGAAATCGAATATAAGCCCGTTTTGGAAAAGATAGAACTGCCATTCAAGTACGTGCTTTCGGGATCGGAAATAGAATTCCCCGCTTGCAAAGGGGAACAATATTTAAATGGAAAAATGGAAGAAATTCCGGTGAAGATCGAATTAACGATCGGGGATAACGCTCCTGTTGTTTTGGATAACGATTTCACTTATACTCCCGTAATTCCCGCAAACTCGAAAGAAGAGATGAAAATACGTTATTATGCAGAAAATTCTTACGGAAGAACGGAGCTACCCGAAATGAACGTTACGGTAGTAAATCCGTATACTGATGAAAGCGGACGTTTCGATATGAAAAAATATTTCGCGGTTTCGGAAGGGACGGAAATAACGTCCGACAGTCTGTGGGCGTATCTGCAATTCGATTTCGATAAGGATTCGGAAATAGCCTTTGTCAATAAACTTCTTACGAAAAGAATTTCCGCACAGTTTTCGGTTCCGTCCGCGGCTGTCGATACGATCGTCTTGACGCTTACGGACAGCTTGGATTCCGATATATCAGTTGAATTGAAATATCATAAAATAGAAAACGATACGCAGAATTGCAATTTCCAGATCAACGACGGAATCATTTATTCTGTGAGCGGCGGATTCGGTGGAACGAACAATATTACCATGGCGTACTCCGATACTACGTTTTTGATTTCCGACGGAGGTAATTCCGTTATCGCGCAAGTGACGGAAACTGTAAACGGGGAGGAATTCCGAGGTTTCACGAGTGGCTATGTATATTTGACAATCGCGACCGAGGGAGCGGAAAAAGGAAGCTCTTTGAAGATTGCCAAAATCAACGGGCAGACTTTTTCTGACATGAACAACATAACTCGTCCGCTCGTCGAGTATGAAACAGATTATTTCATTGAGTCGGATCTGAAACTCGGGGAAACGTTGAAAGTCCCGGCAATTGAAGTAAATTCCGTGCTTTTCGGAATTCGTAACGTTACGGTAACGATCTCAGCAAACGGTAAAACCGTAGTGGAAAAACAGCCTGCAGATAAGGAATATTCGTTTGAAATCACTCAAAACGACAGGTGCCGAATCGTTTACGAAGCTGAAACGTTTTTTGGAAAACCGGTAACCGTCGCAACGTTTTATTCGAATATTATCGAATATGAACCGCCTGTCATTACGGTGGAAAAAGCGCCTAAGGCTAAAGTGAAGAAGGGCGATAGAGTAACGATATATAATGCTACGGCGAAAGATAATGTTTCGGGCGAAGGAAGCCTTTACCCGAGCACGTTAAGCGATTCCGAAAAGAATCGTTTGACCGTGGTTTGTCAAGTGTTCGTCGTCAGTCCCAGCCTGAAGATTTCACAGCTTTACAGCGATAATCTGTCTTTTATAGCCGAGGAAAAGGGAACCTATACGGTAAGATATTACGCTTACGACGAAAATCATAATTTTTCGGTCGTCGAGTATAAAGTAGCCGTTAATTAAGAGAAGGAGGAAGAATGAAGAAGATTTTAATCAGTTCAGTATCATTAATACTGTCCTTAATGTTTCTGTTTTCGCTTTCCGCTTGTAAAAAAAATACGGAAAACGGACAGGATACAGTGGTTTATACCTCTGATTATATGGTGAAAAACGGTATTTCTCCTTATAAAGTAGTTATTCCCGCCGCTGCTTCCGATACGATCGTCTTTGCTGCCAATGATTTCGTAATGCTCTTTAAAGAGGCAACGGGCGTGGATTTGCCGATCGTACGTGATAACACAGTCGGGGAAAACGATAAATTTATTTCCATCGGTGAAACGGCACAGTTTGAGAAGAGTGGTCTTGAATATGATTCTTCGCTCGGATACGACGGATTGAATATATACAGAAAAGACAAAAACCATTATCTAATCGGCGGTTCGGAAGAAGGAACGTGTTACGCGGTATACGAATATTTCGAAAGGCTGTTTGATTTAAAAATTTTTACCGATACGTTGCGCACGATGAATACCGTGGAGGAATTGAAACTTGCAGATTTCGATGTGTCGGAAAAACCCGATATTCCGTATCGTCTGATTGCCCGTTATAATACTTACTGGGGGCCTAACGAATATACCATGCGCATGCGCGTAAGCAATATGGGACAGGTTTGGGCGCTTTTCGGACATTCTTTTGCTTATTTAATGCCGCCTTCGCAGTATTTTGCCGATCATCCCGAATGGTATACTGTAGATAATCCGCAGGGGGAATGGGATTGGCAACTTTGTACTTCGAATACCGAAATGCGGAAGGTTTTCGTCGATAACGTGATTGAAAAATTGAAAAGCCAGCCGCAGACGCAGTTTATCAGTATTTCTTTGAACGACGGCTACGGTATGTGCGGATGTGCCGATTGCGCGGACGCGCTTAAAAAGTATGGAACATGGTCGGGCGTATACATCGAATTCGGCAACTATGTGGCGTCAGAGGTCAAAAAATGGTTGCAGGAAAATGATCCCGAAAGAGCGGAAACTTTTTCGTGTTCGATGCTAGCGTACAACGCGTGCGAAGCCCCGCCGTATAAAACAGGCAGCGACGAACCAACTATCAAATGCGTCGATAATATGCATGTAATGTACGCGCCTGTTGCCGATAACAGGGCATTTGCATGGGAAGATGAGGAAAACAGCGCAAAAAACGCAACGGCCATCAAACAATGGCTCAAAGTAACGGATCATTTAGATGTGTGGAGCTATTCTGCAAACTTCGCCAACTTTTTACAGCCTTACAATATGTGGAATTCCGTTCAGCAAAATTATAAAGACTTTGTAGCCAGAAACGGGATGCTTTGGTATGAAGAGGGAACCCACGAATATCCCAATACGAACTTCACTGATTTGAAATTGTATGTAGAATCACAACTGATGTGGGATACCGATCAAGATATCAACGTTCTTATCGATGACTTCATGAATGCCTTTTACGGACCGAAAGCAGCGCCTTATATCCGCGAATATTTCGACGTGATGAATATGCATTTCCTTTCTTCGGATGAAAAGAATAAAGGCAGAGCTTACGGTACAATCGCATCCCAGCAAGGACATGCAGTGGACGAACAGCACTTTCCGTATGGTTTTGTATATAACTGCAACGAAATTTTCAAAAAAGCCATTGAGGCGAACGAAGAGTTGAAAGATACGGAAAACTATCAAATGTATTCGGATAACATTAAAATCGAACAATTGGTAGTTACCTATCTTTTCCTTGAGTTGCATCAGGATCGTTTCGATACGGAAGAGGTGATTGCGATGCTGGATGAATTCGAGAAATATGGCGAATTGAAAGGAATTTCCTATTGCGGCGGTTTTAATTTCGATTCTTTAGTTTCGGAATACAGATCGCAGATATAATTTCTTCGGGAACAGGAGGGTAAAATGGGGAAATTAAAAATAATACGATATATATTGTGCGCCGTGTTTATCGTTTCCGTAGCGGCGTTCGTCGCGGCGGGCTGTCAGAACAATGAACAAAAACCCGGCGGAACCACGGTGGAAGACGTTAAACTCTCTTTGCGGCAGACGGAAGCGGAACTGTATCTCGGCGAAACTTTGCAGTTGGAAGTTTTTACGGAACCGCAGGCCGATCTTACTTACGACTATTTCACCGATAACGAGCAAGTCGCGACGGTTGGAAACGAAGGACTTGTGACGGCAGTCGGCGTAGGAAAAACGAAAATAACCGTAAGCGCGGGCGATTTTACGAAAGCGTATCTGAACGTAACGGTGTCGCAAAAAGTAGATTCGGTTTATAAAATCAAAATCCCCGTAGAAAACGCAAATCTGTTTGCAGGGGATAAATTTGATATGAACGCTTACGTTGTTTACGGTGCCGCAAAAGTTGAAAATGCGGAGATAAACTATAAAAGTTCAGACGAAAGCGTGGCACAAGTAAACGACGGGGTGATTACCGCCGTCGGCGAAGGTTCGGCGACTGTAACGCTTTCATACAGCGGAGAGTACGGTAGTGCTTCGGCTTCTTTTTCCGTAAAAGTGTTGGGCATTTATACGGTAAATGCGGAGATCGAGAATAAAAAAGAATACTATATACCGGGCGAAACAGCGGATATCAACATTGTTTCCGTTAAGAAAGAAAACGGCGATGAAGTCGAAGTTAAAGATGAGGATATAGTATACACGTCTTTGAACGAAGATGTTGCAACCGTTTCGGAAGGCGTCATTACCGCCGTTGCCGCAGGTACGGCGACCATTGGTGTAAGTTATGTGGGCGGCGGCAGTTTCAATCTTGAAATCGAAGTAGCAAAGAAAATTTCTACCGCGCAGGAATTTATCGACGCATTGTTTGAAGGCTCGGGAATTTACGTGTTGACGAAAAACATCGACTTAGCGGGAATAAGTTCTGATTTCGGCGTTACTTTCAGCGGGATTTTGGACGGCAACGGATATACCGTGTCCAACGGGACGTTCAGCGGTGCAGGATGGGGATATTGGCAGAACGGCGCTTTAATTAACGTATTAGAAAAAGATGCGGCAGTAAAAAATATCGGTTTTGTGAATTTCAATCATCCAAACCAAAATCAGGACGGCGGTTTTATCAATACGAACTACGGAACGATCGAAAATGTATTTTTGTCGAGAATCGGCATGCCGTGGGAATGCGGAGGGCTGATCGGCGGCGTAATTTCGGGAAGGCACGAAGGAACGGGAAATTACGGCACGATAAAAAATGTAGTGATAGACTGTTCGGAAACTAAATCGGGCAATGTCTGCGCTCTTGTTGCTCTGTCAAATTACGGGTCGGTCGAGAACGTCTATGCCTTGGGCACGGGCGGACAGCCGCTTTTTTTAGATGACCGTGGAACAAGTAAAAATGTTTATGAAATCAACGCTTGTACAGACGAAATTCTGCGGAATGCGGAACTTCCCCAAATGCTGAAAAATATTCTTGCCCGAAATTTTTATTTGTTTTATTCACCTATAGAAAGTATAGGTCTTGTTACGGGAGAATCGTCGGCAGTAGAAAGTGCGTTTTCAGTCGATTTCGGCGGAACGGTAGATTATGCTTTGCAATATACCGTGGAAGATAATTCCATTGCTGCGATAGACGGCGATAAGATCGTCGCAAAGGCTAAGGGCGGCACGATCGCCACCGTCTGCTTGAAATACGGCGAGCTGCTCGTAGATACTTTTGATATCGTCGTAAAGGTTGGCGAGGTTAAACCTTCGTTTGAAGGGAACGTTTTATTAGACATCAATCGTCCGACGGAACATGGCGGCATGTTGGCTGTCGATTTGAAAGACGGGGTGAAACTTTCCAAAGGGGAATTGGAAGATTATGAGGTGAGTTATCGCAGTTCCGACCCGACGGTGGCCATCGTGAATGCGGAAGGCGTAGTAAGCGCAGGAAAAGTCGGTAAGGCGGATATCTATATGACCGTCGACGGCGTAGAGTTTAAATTGACTACTGCGGAAGTACGCTCATGGACGGAACTGACCAAAGAGAACTTTATTAATTGCATGACTTACGTAACGGC
>ERZ1106932.64-NODE-64-length-42655-cov-14.449108_pt1 | contig 42655 bp, 34 predicted proteins | sample MGYA00403665_ERZ1106932 | MGnify/ENA primary metagenome ERZ1106932 (study PRJEB35170, sample SAMEA104062448) | human gut metagenome | biome: human gut; feature: human-associated habitat; material: faeces | place: Denmark | collected 2012-08-24 ... | reverse complement strand
AGCGTTTCCGTCCAATTTGATTTGCGAAACGCGAACGAGAGTTTCATCATAATCGAAACGGACGGTATAGCCGTATTCCGCTTCCAAAATAAGTTGCTCCGTCTTAGCATACGGCGTGGAGATAAAGCCGTTGATTTCCGTTTCGGAAACCATATACCAAAGAATATTCACATTGATTTCTGTGCCGTTAGAAAGCGTGGCCTTTGTCGTCTTAGGCAAAGTTTCGTTCATGATGACGTCCACGGTATTGACATCTGTGGCCAACAGGTCGAGCGCAGCTGTATCTACGGACGTAACCGAGGTAATATACGTTCCGCTCTCCTCAGCGATAGCCTCTTCTCCTTCGACCAAACGTTTAACATTTGTTTCGGAAAGCGCACTGTCATAAACTCTGCACTCTTTAATGTCCGCGGTTGCATAACATGTTGCTGCATTTCCCGTTATCTGGCACTGTGCGCCCAACGTAAAAGCGTAGGGGTCAGAACGCCAAGAGAAAAATGTATCCGAAAGTTGTATGGGATCTCCTGCCGCTTCACCGTTAATATAGATAGTAGCTGCATTCTTCACTGCGTCTGTACTAACTGTGACAGTAGTCCAATTCGACGTATCGACCGTATAAAAAGCGAGATTTTTTTCCAACCATTGTTGTTTTTCATCATTATTTGCACCGGGTGCCATATCCATATTGTTGACTTGGATTTCCACCCCATTTTTCCAAGGAGTGATTTGGAAAGCGTCGTTATACCGCCCTACCGCAAGCATATAATGATCGCCCTGATATTTAGAGTTATCCCTGCGGAAAGTAATAGACACTGTATAGGACTCTCTGATGAGGTCGGAAAAATCCATTCCGGAATTGCCAAGTTGCGGAGCATATAAACAAGCTCCCGTTTTTCCGCCTTTGTCCTCGGCATTACGGTCACTGACAAGGGAGACATATTTTTCCCCGTCCGTATCTTCTTTAATTTGTATGGCTTCATCTCCATTTTGAGAGGTATTTAATAATTTGAGATCAAACCCATTTCCGGAAGTATCTTGACCGGGCTTTGTCTCGTTCTCAAATTCATAGAGGGCCATGGGTTGAATGATGTCCTCCGTTTCTGCCGTTGCGGAAACGAACGGCGCGCTGCCCAGCGTCATACCGCCCGCAAATAGTGCAAGTGTAAGTCCCAGACTTAAAATTTTTTTCATGTCATTTATCTCCTTATCTCAAATTTTCAATATCCGGGAAGTATTTATTTACTTCCGTCCGCCTTTACGGCAAATCCGCCGTCAATATAGGCGTTATATTCGGATATTACGTCCTCACCGCCGTAATCTTCAAGGTAGTCGCTGACAAAAGACTTCCACTTATTTTCAAAGGTCTTTGACACAATGTAGAGGTCATCCCAATCAAAAGTCTTTGCGTCATAGGTCCAGCTGCTCGGGTTCCAATAGAGATTTTTCTCATTTTTTTCGAGCACGGCAATCGTCTCTAAGAAGAAATCGTGACAGTCGGTAAGGTACTCTATGCCCGCCTCTGTCTGCAAAGCCGGATAATCGGAAAAGTACGAGTTCGCTTCCGAACGTTCTTCGCGGGCGCAAATAATTTCCGCATTCGTACAGGTAGTCACTTTGTAGTGCATCGTCCAATCTACGAGTGCATAGAGGAGTGTAGCGGGGTCCTCTGTGACGATGGTCTTATAGAATCCTTCTTCGTTCTTCTCCAAAAGGTTGGATTTCGTTCCGTCCGTGGACTCTGCATAGTGTACGTCCTCTACGCCGTATTGAAGGAGCTCATACCCTTCGTCGCTGAGGAGAAAATCATACAATTCGAGACATTTGCGGATACGGGAATTGCTGTTTTTAGCGTTGATACAGAAGCCCTGCCAATATCCTTCCTCTCCGGCGCCGTTCCATGTACCATTTTTGCCTGCGGGAGGATCGCACATAGTAATTTTCGCGGTAGCTTCCTCTAAGGAACATTTTTCCACAGCCATAATCCCGGACACGAAATTATTCAGCCAGTTATGCGCATACATCATGCCCGCTTTCCCTTGTGTAAATCTGTCCTGCTTGGTGCCGTTGTCCGCCGTCAGGGAATCCTGAGACATATATCCGTCTGTAATCATGCGCGCGATAAAAGAAGTCGCATACATGGCCCCGTCGGTAATATCGCTGTGCGTATATTTTCCCGTTTCTTCGTCCTCGACGAATTGATCCCAACCCGTATCGAACGCCATATAAATCCAAGCATCGAAATCTTTGTTCGATTCCGACATATATCCGAAGGTATCGTCTTGCCCGTTATTATCGGGATCATAAATCGTAAAGGCACGAGCGAGACGATAGAAATCCAAAAGGGTTTCGGGCGCCTTAAATTCCCATTTCGTACGCAATTCCGCCGTAAGCTCTCCTTCCGAGGAGATAACGCCGTCCTTGATGAGAATATCCGCTAATTTCGCATTGAGATTATCTATCCAGTCCTGACGCACATACAGCGACTTTTCATTGTGCCAAGAAGAAGGAATAAACCATGACTTGCCCTTTGCGTAAGAGATATTGGAGCGCATATAGGAAAATTCCTGCATGTGTCTGTAAATATTCGGATAAGTCTCCTCCGTCACCCAATCGGAAATAGCGATAATGTCGCCGTTATCGATGAGCTTGCTGAAAAAATCGGGCGCCCCGGGGCCTTCCGTCAAAAAGATGTCCGGCAAATCCTGATCTGCCTGTAAGAGTACAAGCTGCTGTTGCCAATTCGCTCCGGAGCTGTTCATCGCCACGACATCGCAGCCAAGTTCTTCTTTAATTCTTTGATAGACGGGCGAATTTGCCTGGCGTGCATTATTGAACGCAGCCCAATCGTTTTTGAATACGGTGATTTCCTTTACGTTCTCATCCTCCGTATCATTCCATGCGCCACCGTCGGAGACGGAATCGTAGTTGCCCCAATCCGCACTGGTTCCGTGGTTTCCGCAAGCGGCAAATGCTATCGCCGCAATTCCACATAATCCCAAAGCCAGTATTCTTTTGAATACCTGCATATAATAAACCTCCGTTGTTTTATTTTCAAACCGTATTTATAAAATCCGGTCCTTATACAAATTGTTTCGTCCATGCTGCCGGAATCCACTCGGCGAAATCTTTCACGGACGGAAAATCAGCCTTTTTCTCATCGGCCTGCCGCCATATTTCTTGCTGTTTTTGAGTCAGTTTTGTTCATGTCCCATTTTTATTGGACTTCTTGCTTCCAGCTTTCCGACCCTCTTATGCGTCTATTTTGCTCTTTAATCGTGTTTTCTCTTTTTGATAAGTATCGCAGCCCCGATGGACAGGAACGCGATTCCGGCAGAAATCCCGATCATACTCCCGCAACCGGTCCCGCCATTGTCCGCGCCGGAGGAAGAATCCGGCTTTGAAACACTTGTGCTGGAAGAATCGGGCTCCGTGGGATCCTGAGCGGAACCGGACGAGGACGAGTCAGGAGAAGGCGCTGTCGATTTGAAGGTGACCTCTATTTCCGAATCGTCGTCCACAACAAAGCTGTAAACGCCGCCCTTTGCTTCTAGTACCGTACCGTTTACCGTAACGACATCGACTGTATATCCTTCCGCCGGAGTAACGTCAATCGTGACGGTCTCCCCCGCCTTTGCGGATGCTTTATCCGCCTCTGCGGTACCGTTTCCTCCATTCACGAAACAGTCTATCGAATAAACAGCCTCATTGAATTCTGCTGTCACCGTCATATCTCCCGTTATCTTAAAGGTATATTTTCCTTCCGAGCGAGTAAGTTCTTTATCGTTTACAAAAAGTTTTGAAAGGACATAATGCTCGTCGGGCGTAGCAGTCACTTCTATTTCGGTATCGATTACTCCTTCGTTAGCACTGAACGTAATTGTTCCATGTTCTACCCCTTCTCCTACACAGACCTTATATACCTTCTGTTTGAACGTTGCGCTCACCGTAACGTCTTTATTTCCAATCGTAAAGGTATATTTTCCGTCCGTCGGTTCTATTGCCTCCCCATCGACGGTCACCGTATCAATTTCATAGTGTTCCGCGGGAATGGGCGTAATGGTAATGATGTCCCCAGTAACGCCGTAATCGGGAGAGAGAGTAACGGTACCGTTTTTAATATCGGAAGCGACTGTAACAGATTGAGCAGTTTTGACCTCGACGTTCTGGACGATTTCCGTTCTTTCTACAAGGGAGGGAAGTCCGAGACCTGCATTTTGAACATGTCCATACGCTTTCCAACCGTCATCGGTTTCCTTCACGCCCGTCCAGATAACGGGAAGTTTTTTCTCCGATTTATCGGATAAAGTTCCCTTGACCGTGGCTTTTCCCATACAGGCAAGCATTTGCTCCTGGCTCATTTCCTCATAGAGGGTCTCAACTGTTACTTTATCGTTTTCAAAGGTCAGGGTAGAGGAAGCCACACTTTCCAGATAGGCAGTGGTTCCTAAATCTCCGGTATCGAGCGAATAGTCTGCCCCAAGCGCCTTTATTTGGTCTGCATTCAATGCAAAATCATAAAAGCATACGTTTTTAAGATTTCCTGTAAAAGCATTATAAAGATTACCCCAACAGCTTTCGCCGCCCATAGCAAAACGCATATTCGAGTCTTTGAGATTAAAGCCTTCGGGAGTCTCGAAAGCATAATTGGCACTTGCGTTTCCGTCAAGGTAGACAATAATTTTTCCATCCAAATCTACCGTAAGCGCCACCTTGTGATATTCACTTCCGACATTCCCGATTTCATGTCCCCAAAAAGCGTTACCATGTCCGTCTACGTTACTGACATTTCCAGAGCCATCGTTAATTAAAGCGCTTGCAGAGGAGAATCTTAAAAGGTCGCTGTTTCCTGAAAATTGGAACGTCGCCCATTTTGTAGGATTCCAATCATTCCAGCCGAATCCTATGGGAGAAGCCCAATTGCCCGGAAGAGCGGTTTGCTGTAATTCAAAATAAAGCGTAAAGGAAGTTACATCTTCGGAAATATCGTTTGTGGCAATCAAGCCGGCCGACCCGTCAAACGAAGCCACCCCATCCTTGACTGTTACCTTTCCGGTCTCTTTCCCGTCAGCCACTCGCAGGGAAAGGTCGTAATTTCCCATAGAATCTTTTCCGGGATTTTCCGCGTCTAAAAACTCGTATTTTGCGAGAGGGATAATCGGAGTGACTTCGGCGGTTTCGCCTTCTGCATTTGCCGACACGGCTAAGCCTCCTCCCACAGCTCCCAATGCAAGCGCCAAAGCGCAGGTCACGGCCAACAGACTCTTTCGCTTCGTTGAAAATATTGTGAACATATCACATTCCTCCTTAAATTTTTATTCTTTGCCCTCAAAACGGAGTTTTTGAGGGCTATTTTCCGAGTAAATATTTTTTTACGTAATACAGCGTATTACGTAAACAGGGCCGGCCCTGTTTTTCTTTCGTCAATCCATACTCAAAAATGTTAAAAAATGTAAAATTTCGTCGTTTATTTTTTCTTTTTATTCGTTATTTGTAATTTCATTATAATCCCATATCCGCTATCTGTCAATAGGGAAATCCCAAAAAAAGTCACTATTTCGATCTTTTAGTTTGATTTTTTTCACTTGACTTTTTTGAAATTGTATGTGATAATAGATTAAGAATATAAAAAGTGGGGAATAAAAATGGATGTTTCAAAAGCCTTAAAACTCAAAGATTTACAAAATTATACTTTGGAGCCCGTATCTTATTACATGAAGACCTTTGATGATATGTTTGAGGGCATGGGCATGCATCAACACCAATATTTTGAAATCATGTATTCACATTCGGGCAGTTTTACCTTAGAGATTTTCAAAGAAAACGAATCCCCTAAGTTGAAAACCTTTTCAATTCGCCCCGGACAAATCATTATTCTCGATGGTTTTACCTTTCATCGAATCATCATTTCTCCTCATACCTCCGCCGTTATTTATAATATAGAATTTAATCCACGGGAATTTGACGAATACAATCCCTTTAACGTTAATTCTGTTTTGAAAGTCGATTTTGCTGCTCTGTTTACCGAAACCAATTTTCGAAGGATTTCATTGAGCAACGACGGATACGCAGTGGTCAACGATACGCACCAGGTAGACAGTACTTTCAAGGAATTGGTCTTAATGTTGACCGACGGCATTTCTTCTCTCGAACAAGCCTGTGCCGTTACGATAGCAGAATTGAATCTCTTTACAGAAATTTCCAAATGCCTTGAAACGACGGGCGGTTCCCTCTCTTATATCCGTAAGACAAACAATTTTATTCAAGAAAATTTTCGACAAAAAATCACGATGGATCAAATCGCAGATTTTGTCGGAATCAATAAAGCATATCTTCAACGGCAATATAAAAAGTACACGGGACAAACAATCCTCGAAAGCATCAATACTCTACGGGTACAACGAGCGACTAATCTTTTGCGCAATACTAACCTGCCCATTCAGCAAATCGCTCTGCAAGTGGGATTCTCCAATAAAAATCAATTAAATTATGAATTCAAAAAGGTGGTAGGACTTCCGCCTTCGGACTATAAGCGTTCGTTTATCAAGAGCACGATCGATCATCATTATGAAAATTACGATTCCGCGTCTATACAGGTAGCTTCCAATACTTTTGGAAATAAAAAATGAGGGAGTTTCAGAAATTTCTGAAACTCCCTCGATTTTGCAAGTAAAAATCCCCGAATTTATTTACCGAACGGAAAAGACAGGACGTGTTCGTCTCCCTTTTTTCCCGATTCCTTTTTATTCTCTTTGAGATGTCCCGCAGCGAGGTCGAACAGAGTCCCGAGATATTTTTCGTCGTCCGACAATACCTCCAAAGAAACGATTTCTTCAAGGTCTAATGCCGTATACCCGTCGGGGAGTCCGTTTTCGTTCAAGAGGTGCATTTCGACGATGTTCCAATCCCTGCCCGCCACGAAGCCGCTGATTTTATCCAAAGTCTCGAAGCCGATTTCCATGGTGCAAAGCCATTTGTTTTTTACAATGAAATCGATAAATTCTTCCAGAACCGATTTAGACGAAACCTTCAAGGTCGGAATTTCTTCGGCACGATAACGATAGACCTTAACAAGATTTTCGAGATACCCCGTTCCCGCGTCCAATTTGAGTATTTCTTCGATACGGATACAAAAATATCCGTCAAATTTTCCGCAGGGAGAAATCAATTCCAAAAGTGCAAACTCCCCGTCCGTCTCCCTGACGAATCCCGCGTAGAAACTTCCGGAGCTCTTATAATAAAGTGCGACGGGCGTCTTTGTCTCCTTCATCTTTTTCAAAATATCGGTCATTTTTCTTCTCCTCTTTACTATTATATCATAAGAAGAATTTTTGTCAATAAATTCGGCACGGCCTTCCGCTCTTTTTCGAAAACGGGGTGAAATTTCAAAAAAAGTGCTTGCAAAACCGCAAAAATGCGTTATAATAATGGAAAGAGTAAAAGATAAGGAGTTTTTTATGTCGCAGCGAATTTATTACGGCGGAAACATTCTTACAATGGATAAGGACGGAACATCGGATTATCTGATTACCGAAAACGGAAAAATCAAAAGTTTGGGGAAAGGAACGCCGCCTCCGCTTCCCGTCTCGGCCGAACGATACGACTTAAAGGGCCGAACGCTCATGCCTGCCTTCATGGACCCGCACAGTCATATTTCCGGCTGCGCCGCGCGGTTTTTACAAGTTCCCTTGGAGTCCTGCAAGACGAACGAGGAGATAAAAAGTGCGCTCGAAACCTTTCTCTCTCAGACCGCGTTAAAAGCGGGCGAATGGATTTTTGCCTGCGGTTACGATTCGGGGCGCATAAAGGGCAGGCGTCTCACGGCGGAATTTCTCGACAAAATCGTTCCCGAACATCCTCTCGTCGTACAGTATCAATCGGGGCATATGGGAATATTCAACTCCGCGGCCATGAAAATTTTGGGCGTGGATAAAAATACCCCTTCGGCCGAAGGCGGATTTATCGAAAAGGCGGAGGACGGAACTCCGACGGGATATATGGAGGAAGCTGATTTTGTCTCCCGCTTAAAAAATATCCCCATGCCGGGCGGAGAAAAACTGCTCAACGCTTTCACCCGCGCGCAAAAGCTCTATTTTTCTCACGGTATCGTCACCGCGCAGGAAGGGCTCGCCGCAAAGGAGCTCCTTCCCCTTTACCGCGCACTCGACGAGGCGGACAAACTCCTCATGGACGTCGTTCTGTACCCCGATATCCACGCTTTCGGAGCCTATTCCGCGGCCTTTCCGGGCAGGGTGAAAAACTATAAGCGTCATCTGAAAATCGGCGGAATAAAGCTGATTTCCGACGGATCTCCCCAAGGCAGAACGGCATGGATGCGAAGTCCCTATCTCGACGAGAGCGGAAAGCCCGCATCGGACGGTTATGCGGGCTATCCATCCGTAACGCAGGAAGAATTGGAATCGGCCGTGCGTTTTTCCGCGGAGAGAAAATTGCAACTACTCGCCCACTGCAACGGCGACATGGCGGCGGAGCGCTTTATAGAAGCTGAGGAGAATTACGGCGATCCCGCGACCCGCCCCGTCATGATTCACGCGCAATTTTTGGGTTTGGACCAGCTCGACCGCGTCAAGCGTGCGGGAATACTTCCCTCGTTCTTCGTCGCGCACGTCCTGCATTGGGGAGAAATCCACATCAGAAATTTAGGGCTTCAAAGGGCCTCCAAAATGAGTCCCCTGCGTTCCGCTTTGGAACGAAATATGCATTTTACCCTGCATCAGGATTCCCCCGTCATTCTTCCCGACATGTTGGAGACAATCTATTGCGCCGTTTCCAGAAAGACGGAAACGGGCCGAATTTTGGGCGAGGACGAACGAATCGACGCCCGTTCCGCACTCCGCGCGGTGACCGCGGAAGCTGCCTACCAATATTTCGAAGAAAACGAAACGGGTACGCTTTCGGAAGGGAAACGGGAAAATCTGATAATCCTCAGTGAAAATCCCGTCGGCTGCCCCGAAGAAAAGCTCAGAGAAATCCGGGTAGAGGAGACGATACGAGACGGAGAGACCGTGTTCAACCTCTGAGAAACGCACCTGCTCGTATTCCGTCAAAGTTCGCAGCGGAACGCCTTTGACAAGCCGCCTTGTAAAATTGCGGCACCGTTCCTTTATTCTGCAAGGCGCGTTCCCCTCAAAAGGACGTCCCTTTTTTAGCACTACCTGCAAACCGTATTAACCTATTTTTTTACCGGCCGATGAAAAAGGCGCGGAATCAACGTTCCGCGCCTTTTTCTTTATAAGAGGAAATAATGTGTGAGCGTAATCGATTATACTTTCTCCGCGCGATAGACGATTTTCCCGTCGCGGATCGTATAAAGGACGGAGAAGTTATCGTCGAGAACGACGAAATCCGCTCTTTTGCCGACGCGGATACTTCCCGTTTCTCCGTCTATCCCCAAGGTTCTCGCGGGATTGATCGTCGCATAGTCCACAGCTTGCAGGAAGGCCACGCCGACCTTTTCCACGAGATTGGCAATCGCGCGGTTCATTCTCAGAACGCTCCCCGCGAGGGTGCCGTCTTTCAGACGCGCTTCGCCGTTCTTGACGATGACGACCTGTCCGCCGAGCTCGCTTTCGCCGTCCGCGAGCCCTTTCGCCCGCATCGCGTCCGTAATCAGCGTCAGTTTATCCTTGTGCTTGCACTTGACCAAAAGCTGAATCGCGGGTACGGAAACGTGAATGGTATCGGCGATCAATTCGCAGTTGAGCTCGTCGTATAAGAGCGCGCTTCCCACCGTTCCGATTTCCCGGTGATGCAAAGGACTTTGCGCGTTGTAGGTATGCGTGACGTTTTTCGCGCCCGCGGCAATCGCCGAGCGGATATGCGCGCAGGTCGCCCCCGTATGCCCGATTGAGGGAATAATACCCTTATCGGAGAGATGTCTGACGAGTTCTTCCGCCCCGTCCTCTTCGGGCGCCATCGTGACGATTTTGATTGCGTCTCCGCTGGCGGAATTGTATTCGTCGAACGTTTTGACGTCGGGTTTCGCCACATATTCGAGCGGCTGCGCTCCCTTGTGAGCCGCCGCGATAAACGGGCCTTCGAGATGCACGCCCAAAAGTCTGGCGCCTTCCTCGTGGTTTTCTTCGCGGTATTTTCTGACGGCCTTCATGGCTTTGAGAATATTTTCCTTGCTCTGCGTCATCGTCGTGGCGAGGAAGGTAGTCGTTCCTTCCGCGGCGACCGTCTCCGCGATCGTTTTAAGCGCCTCCGTACTTCCGTCCATGGCATCGGCGCCGCCCGCGCCGTGGATATGTTCGTCGATAAAGCCGGGCAGGACGACGGCATTTTCGGGCAGAGGAATGATGTCGCTCTTTCCGAGCGCCCCGCCGATGCTCTCTATTCTTTCGTCAAATACCAAATTGATCTTTTTCAGGCCTTCGCCCTCGACGTACACGAGAGCATTTTCAAACGATTTTGCCATTTTCCGATTCTCCTTGTTTCATTTCAGCTTTTCCCCTCAAAGGAGCGCAGCAGCCGCCTCGTCGCACACGAGCGTGCAGTCGGGGTGGAGCTGTAAAACGCTTGCGGGCACCCGTTCGGTGACTTCGCCCTTTACGAGCCCGTAAACCGCCTTCGCCTTGTTCGCTCCGTTGGCGAGAATGAGAATTTTCTTCGCATTCATGATATTTTTCAAGCCCATCGTAAAGGCCTGGCGAGGTACCTCGTCGATACTTTTGAACATTCTGGAATTATCCTTAATCGTGCTTTCGGCGAGATCAACGATATGTGTGACGCTCCCGAAGGGCGTTCCGGGCTCATTGAAAGCGATATGCCCGTTGGAACCGATTCCGAGCACCTGAATGTCCCGCGGCATCTTTTCGAGGAGCGCGTTATACCTGTCGCACTCCGCCTGTCTGTCCGCCGCCTTGCCGTTTTCGATATTGGTATTTTTCAAATCTATGTCGATATGGTCGAAAAGATTATGCCGCATAAAATAGACGTAGCTTTGATCGCTGGAATAATCCAGCCCCGCATATTCGTCCAAATTGGCGGTGCGGATCTTTTTATAGCTGGTCCCGTTCTTCTCGTGGTCCTCTATCATATTCTTATAGAGTCCGATGGGCGTGGACCCCGTGGCGAGTCCCAAGACGGCTTCGGGATTTTCCTTTACGACCGCCGCCATCACTTCAAAGGCCTTTTTGCTCATTTCGTCATAATCTTTCGCGATGATAACTTTCATCTTTTCTGTCTCCTTTCTCCTGAAACTGAAAACAAGCGTCTTTTCAAACCCGCTTTTACGCTATGTCCGCGGGAAGAGACGCGGCCGCGATGCTCTGTCCGACCCTTCTGTTCTTTTCGTCGGGCAGGGAAATGTCCAGCTTGGCAAATTCAGGATACTCTTTTTCAAGTACTTTCTTACAGGAATCGAGAAGAATGTTTCCCCCTTTTCCGCCCATCACCCTGCCTAACAGAAGGACGTGCTTCATGTCGTAAAATTTCGCATAGAAGGGAAGCGTATAAGCGAGATAGACGCCTATATCCTCGTAAATCTGCCGCGCGAGCGGGTCGTCCTTTTCCATCAAAGCCTGTATTTCCTTCAATTTCTCCGCGGGAGTAGCCCCCTCTTTGAAACGATAGCCGCCCGCTTCCGCGAGCTTAATGACGGCGTCCTGAGAGAAGTATTTGCAGCCTACCCCCACATCGCCGCTCCATTCGTCCGCCATGGCGCCTTCGTTGAAATCGACGGGAACAAAAGCGAGCTCGGACAACCAGCCGTTGATGCCGCCGTCTTTATTGATGTATCCCACCGCTTCGCTCGTACCCATCGCAATGCCGAGCACGCGGTTATCGTTCAGATCGATGCTCCCCGCCAAAGCGGTGACGTCCCCGTCGTTTGCGACTTCGAGAGGAATATTCCCCATTTCCTTGGCGATATTGATATACATGTTTTTGACGTAATCGCCGTACTTCTTCTTGTCCACCTTGATAAAGAGGGACGCGACCATGATTTTATTATCGACGTACACGCCCGCGGAAGAAACGCCGATGCAGTCCACGCGCGGCATTTTGGAAGCCGCCGTCTTCATCGCCGTCAGAATTTCGTTATAATGATAGTGCGGATCCTCCGTCGTCTTGGGATGCCAGACGACTTCTTCGCTGTATACAACTTTTCCGTCTATTACCGCGCTGACTTTTCGGTCGCTTCCGCCCGCATCGAAACCGATGCGGCAGCCTTTCAGGTATCCGCCCACGCGGAGCGAGCAATTCTTCTCTGCGGGAATCTCGTCCTTTTCCAGCCACACGACTTCAAAGGGCTTTTCATAAACGCCGCTCATGAAATCGACGTCGAACGCGCGCGCTCCGTCCGCCGTATACGCCTTTTTCAGGCCCTCGTAAATCTTTTTGCTTCCCGAAACGGAGATTTTATAACCGCCCACGACCCATAAAATGGTCTTCGCCAGACGTTCCGCAATACGGAAATTCCATTCGTCCTTTCCGCTGCCGTCCGCAAACGCGGTATATTTGTAAACGTAGTTATATCCGCCGTTTCTCTCCGCGATCAACGCGACCTCCGCCGTGTTTCCGCTCTTTTTTACCTCTGCTTCGTATTCCTCCAACGCCTTGATCATCGGATAAAAATTTTTGTCCAAAACAGGTCTTTTCATACCAAAAATATACTTCTCCCTCTTTTATGTTTATTTTTATTATACTACTTTTTCCGCAAAGTACAATAGAAATTATTTCTCTGTTTTTACAAAATATTTCTCAAAATATTACCGTGAAATATTTTACAAACAAAAACGAGATATGGTATAATAAACGCGAGAGGTAAAAGAATAAGGTCATGAAAAGGCGGGAAACGGCAAAACATTTTTATATGCACAAAATCGCAAATCTCCTGAACGTACAAAAAATCGTGACGATCCACTATCAGGAATTGGAACGGGGATATTCGTCCGCGGAGGAAATGCACGATTTTTGGGAAATTATTTACGTGGATAAGCAGGAAATTTCCGTCGTAAAAGATTCGGCGGGCAGTCTGCTCAGACAGGGAGAAATCGTATTTATCAAGCCCAATCAGCCGCATTATGTCCGCTGCGGAAAAGAGGGAGCGAATATTTTCATCATTTCTTTTGAATGTCGTTCGGAGAGCATGGGGTTTTTCTTTGACAAACAATATTCCGTACCCGATAAATACCGTTATCTGTTACAGAACATTATGGCGGAAGCGCGGGAGACGTTCATCATTCCCGATTTCGATCCCGACCTCAATAAATTGGAGCTCAGAGAAAATCCCAATCTCGGCGGCGAGCAGGTCATAAAAAATTCTTTGGAGCTCCTGCTCATCTATCTGCTCCGCCGCGCAAATAACCGCGACGCTCAGCAGGAATTTTTTATTTCAAAAATCAATTCCTCCACAGAGCTTCAAGATGAAATCGTAAGAATCCTTTCCTCCAAATTATACGACACTTTTGTTTTGGACGACCTATGCAATGCCCTGCACTACGGCAAGACCTATCTGTGCACGTTTTTCCGCGAAAAGACGGGCATGAGCATCTATCAGACCTATCTCAAATTAAAAATCGACGAATCGAAAATCCTCATTCGCAGAAAACTATCCTTTACGGAAATCGCTAACAAGCTGTGCTTCGATTCCCTCTCCCATTTCAACTACGTATTCAAAAAGTATGCGGGCATGACGCCCGGGGAATATAAAGCGAGCATCAAATAAACGGAGGCGTGACAAATTTTGTCCCGCCTCCGTTTTTAATACGTCAAATGATATCTCGGAAGATACATTGAATTTTTCGGCTATTCAATTGTCGGCAAAACAATATCCGATTGAAAGGGAAATTTTTCCGCCCGTTCGTGCAAAAAGTCCACCCGATAACCCGTCCCGCCGAAATGAAAAAATCCGTTCTCCAAGCGGGCACGAAGATAACACATTCCCTCGTCGTTCTCATCGTTATGCCGAAAATACCACGCATGAAAGGCATTCGTCAAAAGTGACCTTATCCGAGCATTCTGCGCCTCCAAGGGGTGCCCGATATTTTCCGCGACGGCATAAAACCGAAATTCTCCCGAACAGAAACATACGTGGGGAAACGCCTCTGTCTGCCGCACTTTTCCCGTCGCTCTATGCGTGACGACATAAAAAGCCCCTTCGGAATAATAAATATCCACACTCCGAGCATCCGCTTTTCCGCCCTCTTCTACCGTAGCCATTACAAAGATACAATCCTTTGAAAACAGCCTTTCCATGAGCGAACATGCTTCCGAGAAATTATTTTTCGCTTCGGGCAAATACCTGCCGCCGTAAAGCGAACGGGCTTTTTTAGTATATTCTCGGACAAAATCTCCCTTTGCCGCCGTATATCCGTCGCGGTCGTGTTCAAACTTTTTCAGGAGAGATTTTTTCAGAGCCCCGTATTCCTCTGCGACGGCGGGATATTCCCGAAGATAATCGCAGAAATATAATTCGTCCCAATCTCCCGCACAGCGCACGTGCAGATGAAAGACCTTTTCCGCAAATCCCGCGGGAGTATACCCCTTATTGAACACGAATTTCTTCGGTTTTTCCGATTCGGACATCAAAATCCATTCCTCCTTTAACGAGGAAACAATCTTTTCCTGCTCCGCTTCGGGTACGAGTTCCAATAAAATATCCACGGTAGGCTTGCTGAGAAGACCGGGTACGGAAGTGCTGCCGATATGCCGTATGCGGAAAATATTTTCTTTTCCTATTCTCTTCTCGATATTCTTCCGTTCCTCTTCGTACCAAAGAATATAATCGGGATTATATTCTTTTAATACGACGGGGAAAAGCTGCCACAATTCTTCCATGGTCATTTCTTCCAATTTTTTCATAAAAATTCCCCCTTTTTTATTATCGAGCACAACAATTTTTGATTCGGAATCCGATTCGTCCATCGTAAATTCGCCTGTCCGAATCCGAAATCTCATTTTTCTCCGGTCATCTTCCGCTTTTCCGGCTCAATGGATTACAAAAGAGTTTTTTGGAACAAAAAACGGTCTGCCCAAATTAGGCAAACCGTTCTTTTGCTTCGTAATAAAGCTCCAATCCAAAACTATTTCAAAAGCAGATTACTTCAAAATCTTGGAAATAACGCCGGAACCGACCGTTCTGCCGCCTTCACGGATAGCGAAACGGAGACCTTCTTCAATAGCGACGGGCTTAATAACGACAACTTTCATGTTGATGTTATCGCCGGGCATAACCATTTCAACGCCCTCGGGAAGCTCGATAGCGCCCGTAACGTCGGTGGTTCTGATGAAGAACTGAGGTCTGTAATGATTGAAGAATGCGGTATGACGGCCGCCCTCTTCCTTGGTCAGGACGTAAACCTGAGCTTCGAACTCGGTACCGGTCTTAACGGTGCCGGGCTTCGCGATAACCTGACCTTTTTCAATATCCGTTCTGTTGATACCGCGAAGCAAAGCGCCGACGTTATCGCCCGCCATAGCCTCGTCGAGCTGTTTGTGGAACATTTCGAGACCGGTAATAACGGTGGGAACAGGTTTATCGATAAGACCGACGATTTCAGCAGGATCGCCGACTTTCGCCACACCTCTTTCGACACGGCCCGTAGCAACGGTGCCGCGGCCAGAGATGGTGAATACATCCTCGACGGGAAGAAGGAAAGGTTTGGAATCTTCACGTGCAGGTGTAGGAATATAAGAATCTACCGCATCCATAAGTTCAAGGATGCACTTACATTCGGGAGAAGCAAGGATTTCCGCAGCGGGAGCGTCGGAGCTCGCCTTTTCGAGGGCTTTGAGCGCGGAGCCGCGGATAACGGGAATATCGTCGCCGGGGAAGCCGTAGGACGAAAGCAGATCTCTGACATCCATCTCGACGAGGTCAAGAAGCTCGGCATCGTCTACGAGGTCAACTTTGTTCATGAATACGACGATGTAAGGAACGCCGACCTGACGGGCAAGCAGGATGTGCTCGCGGGTCTGAGGCATGGGACCGTCGGTAGCAGCGACAACGAGGATAGCGCCGTCCATCTGAGCCGCGCCGGTAATCATGTTTTTAACGTAGTCGGCGTGGCCAGGGCAGTCAACGTGAGCGTAGTGACGGGAATCCGTCTGATATTCTACGTGAGCGGTATTGATTGTGATACCCCTTTCTCTTTCTTCCGGTGCTTTATCTATTTGGTCATAACGCATGGCCTCTGCTTTGCCTTGCATCGCCATAACCATCGTGATAGCGGCGGTAAGAGTGGTCTTGCCGTGGTCAACGTGACCGATAGTGCCGATATTGACGTGCGGTTTGCTTCTGTCAAATTTCGCTTTTGCCATTTTTAATTCCTCCTGAATTTTTTCAGATTAAACATTAACTTGATTATACACTAAAAATATTTTTTTGGCTATGAATTTTATTTGTTTTCTTTGTTTCTTTCGCCCGAAACTTTCTCCATTATGCTCTTCGGAACTTCCGCGTAATGGTCAAACTGCATCGTGAAGTTGCCGCGGCCCTGGGTTCTGCTTCTGAGGTCTGTGGCGTAACCGAACATTTCCGCCAGCGGGATGAAGGCGTTTACCACCTGCACGCCGTTGCGCAGTTCGATGCCGCTGATGCTGCCGCGCCTGCTGCTGACGTTGCCCATGATGTCGCCGAGATATTCTTCCGGCATGGTGACTTCCACTTTCATCATAGGTTCGAGAAGCACAGGGTCTGCCTTTCTGACGGCTTCTTTGAAAGCCAGCGAACCGGCGATTTTGAACGCCATTTCCGATGAGTCGACTTCGTGGTAACTGCCGTCGTAAACGGTAACTTTGAAGTCCACCACTTCGTATCCGGCGATAGGACCGTTCTGCGCCGCTTCCTGAATACCGTTGTTGATAGGCTGGATGTATTCCTTCGGAATGCTGCCGCCCACCGTTTCGTCAACGAATTCGTAGCCTTTGCCCGCTTCCAGCGGTTCCATACGGATTTTACAATGACCGTACTGACCTTTACCGCCCGACTGACGCGCGTATTTGCCTTCGGCTTCCACCGCCTTGCGGATGGTTTCCCTGTAAGAAACCTGAGGTCTGCCGACGTTGGCTTCCACCTTGAATTCGCGCAGCAGCCTGTCGACGATGATTTCCAGGTGAAGTTCGCCCATACCGGCGATGATGGTCTGCCCCGTTTCGGAATCGGTGTAAGTCTTGAAGGTCGGGTCTTCTTCCGCCAGTTTGACGAGAGCCATCGTCATCTTTTCCTGACCCTGTTTGGTCTTAGGTTCGATGGCGACTTTGATAACAGGCTCAGGGAAGACCATGTTTTCAAGGCAGACAGGATGGTCGAGGTCGCACAGCGTGTCGCCCGTGGTGGTGTCTTTAAGACCCACGAGAGCCACTATCTCACCGGCGTAAGTCTCAGGGATTTCCTCTCTCTGGTTGGAGTGCATCTGAAGAATACGGGTGATTCTTTCTTTTTTGTTTTTGGTGGAGTTGAGCACATAACTGCCCGACTGCATCGTGCCGCTGTACACGCGGAAGTAGGCGAGTTTGCCCACGAACGGGTCGGCGACGATTTTGAAAGCGAGACCGCACAGCGGTTCGTCGTCTTTCGTGTGTCTTTCGATTTTCTTGTCCGGGTCTTTCGGGTCAAAGCCGACAACGTGGTCGACGTCGACAGGCGACGGCAGATAATCGGTTATGGCGTCGAGAAGTTTCTGAACGCCCTTGTTTTTGTATGAAGAACCGCACAGCACAGGGTTGAGTTCCATCGCGAGCACGGCGGAACGGATACCCGCTTTGATTTCCTGCTCGGTGAATTCCTCTCCGTTGAAGAATTTTTCCATGAGCACTTCGTCGCGGCCGGCGATAAATTCAATCAGTTCGTTTCTGCACTGCTGGGCGTATTCCAGCATATCGGCAGGGATTTCGCCTTCGTCGATTTTGCTGCCCGTCGGGTCGTTGTAGAAATACGCTTTCATCTTGACAAGGTCTACAAGACCTTTGAAAGTTTCTTCTTTGCCGATAGGCAGTTGGATAGGCATGGCGTTGCTTTTGAGCCTGTCTCTCATCATCTGGATGACGTTCTCGAAATTGGCGCCGTTGATGTCCATCTTGTTGACGTAAGCGATACGCGGCACTTTGTATTTTGTGGCCTGGTGCCACACGGTTTCGCTCTGCGGCTCTACGCCGCCTTTCGCGCAGAATACCGCGACGGCGCCGTCCAGCACGCGCAGGGACCTTTCCACCTCAACGGTAAAGTCAACGTGCCCCGGGGTATCAATAAGGTTGATACGATAGTCCGTGCCGTTATCCTGGTTGTGCCAGTTGACCGTGGTGGCGGCGGAAGCGATGGTTATACCCCTTTCCTGTTCCTGCACCATGGAGTCCATAACGGCGTTGCCTTCGTGCACTTCGCCTATCTTTCTCGTTTTACCTGAAAAAAACAAAATTCTTTCGCTCGTGGTGGTCTTGCCGGCGTCGATGTGCGCCATGATACCGATATTACGAACGTTTTCGAGTTTATATTTTCTTGGCATGTTTTTCTCCTGCTATTACCAGCGATAGTGAGCGAATGCCTTGTTGGCTTCCGCCATACGATGCATGTCCTCTTTCTTTTTGAATGCCGCGCCCGTCTGGTTGAACGCGTCCATAAGTTCGCCGGCGAGTCTTTCGGTCATGACTTTCTCGCCGCGTTTTCTGGCGCTTATGGTTATCCAGCGGATAGCCAGCGTCTGTCTTCTTTCCGGTCTGATTTCCATAGGGACCTGATAGTTGGCGCCGCCCACCCTTCTGGCTTTGACTTCCAGCATAGGCATTACGTTGGCGATGGCCTGGTTGAACACTTCCATCGGGTCCTGGTTCATTTTGTTTTGTATAATTTCAAAAGCGCCGTAAACAATCTGCTGCGCGACGCCCTTTTTGCCGTCCAGCATAATCTGGTTGACGAGTTTCGTCACCACTTTGCTGTTGTATACCGGGTCAGGCAGCACGTCCCTTTTCGGGACACCGCTTCTTCTTGGCATGGTTTTACCTCCTTAAAAATTTAAACTAAACTTCTGACGGCTGACTCGACGGAGCGTAACGCTCCGGAGAACCTTCTGCTTATAAGCATACTGCAATCAATCGGTTTATCGCATCCGACCAAATTGAATATAACTTATTTGCCGCGTTTCGCGCCGTATTTGCTTCTTGCCTGTTTTCTGTTGGCGACGCCGGCAGCGTCGAGAGTGCCTCTGATGATGTGATAACGCACACCAGGCAGGTCTTTAACCCTGCCGCCCCTGATGAGAACAACGCTGTGTTCCTGCAGGTTGTGGCCTTCACCCGGAATGTAGCAGGTACCTTCCATACCGTTGGTACGGCGAACCCTGGCTATTTTTCTGAGGGCCGAGTTAGGCTTTTTAGGAGAAGTGGTCGTCACGTTAAGGCAAACGCCTCTTCTTTGAGGGCAGTTGTCCAGAAGCGGAGTCTTGGATTTGAAAGTTTCCTTTTCTCTCCCGTGCCTGATAAGTTGGTTGATGGTTGGCATTTCTTTACCTCCTTTCAATATTGTCGGATGCCGTTTTTAAGTGGCATAAATAAATATATATTGAGCCGCGTCGCGGATTCAATATCTCATTCGGATAATATCCCGATTACGCCGCACGGAACTTTAATGCCGCACAGTTCGGCAAACAGATGCCTTGTGCCGCACTCTTCCAGCGGCACGCCGCCGGCCGCGGCGTTTTTCCTGACGCCGGCCGCGAAATCGTCTTCGCAGTCGCAGGCGAGATATATCTTTTTGATACGGTGTTCCAGCAGATGTCTGTTGACCTGCCTGATTCCCGCTACATACTGGTTTGATTCCATATCGGCAATCAAATTTTTCATAGCGCTTTATTGTACCAAATACACGGGCTGACTGTCAAACACTTTGCGGCGGCGCCGCCGCCGGCATGTATATTCTTGACCAAAAAGCCGTGTTTCTTTCACAAAACAAAGGGGTCAGAGACCCCTTCGCCTTGTTTTTACTTGTTTCAGCCTTTACTCGGCGTTTGTTTCGGCGGTGTCGTCGCCGGAATAATCGACGTTCGCCACCACTTCTATATTGCGGTATTCTTTCATGCCCGTTCCGGCAGGAATAAGTTTACCTATAATTACGTTTTCTTTCAGGCCGTGCAGCGTATCCACTTTGTTTTTGATGGCGGCGTCGGTAAGCACTCTCGACGTCTCCTGGAACGCCGCGGCGGCAAGGAAACTGTCTGTCGCAAGAGAAGCCTTGGTTATGCCCAGCAGCGTTCTCTTGGCGGCGGCAGGTCTGCCTCCTTTTTCCAGCGCTTCCATGTTCTCGTCGTCGAACCTAAAAATATCCACAAGTTCGCCCGGAAGCATATTGGTGTCTCCCGCGTCCTCTACCTTGACTTTGCGCAGCATCTGTCTGACGATGATTTCAACGTGCTTGTCGTTGATTTCGACGCCCTGCATACGGTAAACCGACTGCACTTCCTTGACAAGATATTCCTGAACGGCCTTGATACCCTTGGTACGCAGCAAATCCTGCGGATACACGCTGCCTTCGGTGAGTATGCTGCCCGCCTCTACGGCGTCGCCGTCTTTGACTTTGAGACGCGCGTTTTTGGCGACCTGGTAAGTCTTGACTTCGCCGTTCGCGCCGCTGACCACTATTTCACGTTTGTTTTCGCCTTCGACAACGGAAACTATGCCGTTGACTTCGCACACCAGAGCCACGCCCTTAGGTTTTCTCGCCTCGAAAAGTTCTTCGATACGAGGCAGACCCTGCGTGATGTCCTCGCCCGACGCGACGCCGCCCGTGTGGAAGGTACGCATTGTCAGCTGCGTGCCAGGCTCGCCGATACTCTGGGCGGCGATTACGCCGACAGCCTCGCCGAGATTGACAGGTCTGCCGTTCGCCATGTTCTTGCCGTAGCACTTGGCGCATACGCCGTGTTTCGATTTACAGGTAAGTATGCTGCGCACATAAACCTTTTCGATACCGGCGGCGGAAATGGCTTTCGCCTGGTCGTCGGTAATCATGGTGTCGGCAGGCACGATGACTTCGCCCGTGGCAGGGTTGACAACGTCGTCGATTGACCATCTGCCGGCGATTCTGTCTTCGAGTTTTTCTATTATCTCTTCTTTCTTGTCGCCCGTGATCGCGGTCACCCACACGCCCTGCGGTTTGGAGCCGTCGCAGCAGTCTTCCTCGCGCACGATGACGTCCTGGCTGACGTCCACCAGACGGCGGGTCAGATAACCCGAGTCGGCGGTTTTAAGAGCCGTGTCGGCAAGACCTTTACGTCCGCCGTGCGACGAAATGAAGTATTCCAGAACAGAAAGACCTTCACGGAAGCAGGATTTGACCGGCAGTTCGATTGTCTTACCGCTCGGGTCTGACATCAGGCCGCGCATACCCGACAGCTGGCGAATCTGTTTCATGCTGCCGCGGGCGCCCGAGTCAGCCATCATCCAGATAGGGTTGAACTTGGACAGCGTGCCTTTGAGTTTGTCGGTAACTTCGTCGGTGGCTTCCTTCCACACTTCGACGACCTGTTTGTATCTTTCGTCGTCGGTTATGAAACCGTTTTCGTACATATCCTCGATTTCCACGACTTTCTGCTCGGCGGCGTGGATGATTTCAGGTTTCTCTTTCGGGATATGCATATCGAATATGCTGGTGGTGATGGCGCCAATGGTGCTGTATTTATAACCCAGCGCCTTGATTTTATCCAGCAGTTCCGCCGTCGGGGTGGTGCCTTTGAGTTTGAAGCATCTTTCCACAATCTGGCTGAGTTGCTTTTTGCCGACGAGGAAGTCTATTTCGTATTTGAGAGCGTCTTCTTTGGTCTCTCTCTTGGTGAAGCCGAGGTCCTGCGGAATGGCTTCGTTGAATATGATTCTGCCCACGGTGGTTTTGACTATGCCGCTGACAGGTTCGCCTTTGAATTCTTTTTTGACCCTGACGTTGATGATGGACTGCAATTCGATTTCGCCCACCTGGTAAGCCATGATTGCCTCGTCCGGGTCGGAGAAGTATTTGCCTTCGCCTTTCGCGCCTTCCTTGTCGATGGTGAGATAATAACTTCCCATGACCATATCCTGGGTAGGCGACACGACAGGTTTGCCGTCCGACAGTTTAAGGATATTGTTGCTGGCAAGCATGAGATATCTCGCCTCGGCCTGCGCCGCCACGGACAGCGGAACGTGCACCGCCATCTGGTCGCCGTCGAAGTCGGCGTTGAACGCCGTACACGCGAGCGGATGCAGTTTAAGCGCCCTGCCCTCTATGAGCACCGGCTCGAAAGCCTGTATGGACAGCCTGTGAAGCGTCGGCGCGCGGTTGAGCAGAACAGGATGGTCTTTGATGACGTCTTCCAGCACGTCCCATACCTTGCTGTCGGCTCTTTCCACCCTGCGCTTGGCGCTCTTGATGTTGTTGCACTGGTTGGTTTCCACCAGTTTTTTCATGACAAACGGCTTGAACAGTTCCAGTGCCATTTCCTTAGGCAGACCGCACTGGTGCAGTTTGAGTTCAGGACCAACCACGATAACGCTACGGCCGGAGTAGTCCACGCGCTTGCCCAGCAGGTTCTGGCGGAAACGCCCCTGTTTGCCGCGCAGCAGACCCGACAGCGATTTGAGTTCCCTGTTGCCGGCGCCCGACACGGCTTTGCCGCGCCTGCCGTTGTCTATAAGCCCGTCCACCGCTTCCTGCAACATTCTCTTTTCGTTGCGGATAATGATGTCAGGCGCGTTGATTTCTTTGAGTTTTTTAAGCCTGTTGTTTCTGTTGATGACTCTGCGGTACAGGTCGTTGAGGTCGCTGGTGGCGAATCTGCCGCCGTCCAGCTGTACCATAGGCCTGAGTTCCGGCGGAATGACAGGCAGCACGTCGAGAATCATCCATTCCGGCTTGTTGCCCGATTTGCGGAAAGCCTCGATGATTTCTATTCTCTTGACGGCGCGCAGTTTTTTCTGCCCGCTGGATTTTTCTATGATTTCTTTAAGTTCTTTGGACTCTTTTTCCAGGTCTACTTCCTGCAACAGTTCCTTTATGGCTTCGGCGCCCATGCCCACTCTGAAAGCCTTGGCGCCGTACATTTCCTGCGCCTCGCGGTATTCCCTGTCGCTGATGACCTGTTTTTTGACCAGCGGGGTGTCGCCCGGGTCAAGCACGATGAAACTGGCAAAGTAAAGCACCTGTTCCAGCGCCTTAGGCGACATGTCAAGCACAAGACCCATGCGGCTAGGCACGCCTCTGAAATACCAGATGTGCGACACCGGCGCGGCAAGTTCAATGTGCCCCATGCGCTCACGGCGCACTTTGGCTTTGGTTACTTCGACGCCGCACTTGTCGCAGACGACGCCTTTGTAACGGATGCGTTTGTATTTTCCGCAATGGCACTCCCAGTCTTTGGTAGGCCCGAATATTCTTTCGCAGAACAGACCGTCTTTTTCAGGTTTCAAAGTACGGTAGTTGATGGTTTCCGGCTTGGTTACCTCGCCGTGGGACCATTCTCTGATTTTTTCAGGAGACGCGATACCTATCTGTATAGAATCAAAGTTATAAAGTTCAAACATTCTATTTGCTCCTCCTATTATTCTTCGTCATCGTCATTGTCAAACAACGAGTCGAGTTCGAAACCGTCGTCGAAACCGTCGTCGGCGCTGTCGAAACTGAAATCGTCTTCCACCACGCCCGCGCCGATTTCCTCGTCAAACGTGAGGTCGACTTCTTTGCGGTCGTCGGTGGATTTGATTGCCGCGGCGAGCATATCCTGCTCGTCGTCAATCATCTCGCCGATGGTGACTTCCTCTTTGTCTTCGCTGAGAACTTTGACGTCCAGAGCAAGGCTTTGCAGTTCCTTGATAAGCACCTTGAACGCCTCAGGTATGCCAGGGTCGGCGATGTTCTCGCCCTTCACGATGCTTTCGTAAGTCTTGACGCGGCCGACAATGTCGTCGGATTTGACCGTCAGGATTTCCTGCAATATATTTGTCGCGCCGTAGGCTTCCAGCGCCCACACTTCCATTTCGCCGAAACGCTGTCCGCCAAACTGCGCTTTGCCGCCCAGAGGCTGCTGGGTGACAAGGCTGTAAGGGCCTATGCTTCTGGCGTGAATCTTGTCGTCTACAAGGTGGACGAGTTTGAGCATGTACATATAGCCGACGGTCACGCGGTTTTCAAACGGCTGACCCGTTCTGCCGTCGTACAAGGTAACTTTGCCGTCAACCTTGCCCGTTTCAGGGTTCGTCATGCAGTTCTGTTCGAACAGTTCTTTTATGTCGTTTTCCGTGGCGCCGTCAAACACCGGGGTGGAAACTTTCCAGTCCAGCATTTTGGCTACCAGTCCCAGGTGCACTTCCAGCACCTGACCGATATTCATACGGCTAGGCACGCCCAGCGGGTTAAGCACGATTTGCAGCGGCGTGCCGTCTTCCATAAACGGCATATCCGCCTCAGGCAGTATGCGGGAAATAACGCCCTTGTTGCCGTGGCGGCCCGCCATTTTGTCGCCGACGGAAATTTTTCTCTTCTGGGCGATGTAAACCCTCACGAGTTTGTTGATGCCCGGGTCGAGTTCGTCTTTGTTTTCCCTTGTAAAGATTTTGACGTCCACGACAATGCCGCCTTCGCCGTTAGGCACGCGCAGCGACGTGTCCCTGACTTCTCTCGCCTTTTCGTTGAAGATGGCGCGCAGCAGTCTTTCTTCGCTGGTCAGTTCGGTTTCGCCCTTAGGCGTAACTTTGCCGACGAGTATGTCGCCCGGCCTCACTTCTGCGCCGATGCGGATGATGCCGTCTTCGTCCAGGTCTTTAAGGGCTTCCTCGCCCACGTTCGGGATATCCCTGGTGATTTCCTCGGCGCCCAGTTTGGTATCCCTTGTTTCAATTTCGTGTTCTTCGATATGTATCGAAGTGAAAACGTCTTCCTTGACGAGTTTTTCGCTTATGAGAATAGCGTCTTCGTAGTTATAGCCTTCCCACGACATAAAGCCGATGAGAATATTTTTGCCGAGAGCCAGCTCGCCGCCTTCGGTGGAGTGCCCGTCGGCAAGCGTGTCGCCTTTGAGCACCACGTCGCCGACGTTGACAATCGGACGCTGGTTGATGCAGGTGCCCTGGTTGCTGCGCACGAACTTTTTGAGCCTGTATTCGTGAATTTCGCCCTTTTCGTCCTTGACGCATATTTCGTCGGCGGTGCTTCTTGTCACGACGCCGTCGGTTTTTGAAATAATCATTACGCCGCTGTCTCTCGCGATGCGGTATTCGGTACCGGTGGCGACGATAGGCGCTTCGGTTTTAAGCAGCGGCACAGCCTGCCTCTGCATGTTGGAACCCATCAGGGCGCGGTTGGTGTCGTCGTTTTCCAAAAACGGAATAAGGCTGGTGGCTATTGAAATAAGCTGTTTAGGGCTGACGTCCATATAGTCCACGACGTCGGCGGGATATTCCGCGATATCTTCTCTGTGGCGGCAGTTGACGCGCTCGTTGGCGAAAAACCCGTCTTCGCCAAGCGGTTCGTTTGCCTGCGCCACGATGTAGTTGTCTTCTTCGTCCGCGGTGAGATAGTCTATGTGGCTTGTAACCACCCTGTTGACTTTGTCCACCTTTCTGTACGGCGCTTCGATAAAGCCGTATTCGTTGATGCGCGCGTAAGTCGCCAGCGACGTGATAAGACCGATGTTCTGACCTTCAGGCGTTTCAATCGGGCACATACGTCCGTAATGCGAGTGGTGAACGTCACGCACGTCGAAAGTGGCGCGCTCCCTGTTGAGACCGCCCGGACCCAGAGCCGAAAGTTTTCTCTTGTGCGTAAGTTCGGCAATCGGGTTGGACTGGTCCATAAACTGCGACAGCTGCGACGAGCCGAAAAACTCTTTAATCGCGCTGGTCACGGGACGCACGTTGATGAGCGACTGCGGCGTCGCCTTGTCGATTTCCTGAATGGCCATTCTTTCTTTAATGACCCTTTCAAGACGGCTGATACCCACGCGGAACTGGTTTTGCAGCAGTTCGCCCACGCTTCTGACCCTTCTGTTGCCCAGGTGGTCGATGTTGTCCACGCAGCCCAGACCGTATTTGAGATTAAGGTTGTAACTCACGGTGGCTATGATGTCTTCCCTGGTGATGTGTTTAGGCGTCAGCACGTCCACGCTGTCTTTAATGGCCTGATAAACGCTTTCCTTGTCGCCGCCGTTTTCCAGAATTTTGTTGAGTTCCGTAAGGTTGGCGAATTCCAGCACGCCCAGTTCCTTAGGGTTGACGTCGGCGAAATCAGGCGAATATTTGGCGAGGTAATATTTAAGGTCCACCACGTTGTTGCCGATGACCTTGACCTTGCCCGAATCGGTCGAAATATAAACGACGTTGACGCCGGAATGCTGTATTTCATACGCCTTATCCGCGTCGAGTTTGTCGCCGGCGCGCGCGATTACGCTGCCGAAAGCCTCAACGTCTTCCGCCAGGGTGTGCCCCTTGATTCTGTTGGCGAGGGAAAGTTTTTTGTTGAATTTGTATCTGCCGACGCGCGCGAGGTCATAGCGCCTAGGGTCAAACAGCAGGTCGTTGAGCTGTTTTTTGACGGATTCGTCGGTAGGCACTTCGCCCGGGCGAAGTCTCTTGTACAACTCGATGAGACCTTCCCTTTCGCTCTTGGTTACGTCCTTTTCCAAAGTTTTTTCCAGATTTTCGTCATGGCCGAAAGTGGCGATGATTTCATCGTCCGTGCCGAGACCGATGGAACGCAAAAGTATCGTGGACGCCAGTTTCCTGGTTCTGTCCACGGCGACCCAAAGCACGCCGTTGGCGTCGGTTATGAATTCCAGCCACGCGCCCCTGTTCGGAATGACGGTGGTGTTGAACATTTCTTTATTGCCGAATTTGTCCTTTTCTTTGGCGGCGTACACGCCCGGAGAGCGCACAAGCTGGCTGACCACGACGCGCTCGGCGCCGTTTATAATAAAGGAGCCGTTGTCCGTCATGAGCGGGAAATCGCCCATAAACACTTCCTGATCCTGGATTTCACCTGTATCTTTACGCAGCAGGCGCACTTTTATTTTGAGCGGGCTGGCGTAAGTGGCGTCTCTCTCGCGGCACTCGGCTTCGGTATACTTGGACTTTTCGTCGAGCGTATGTTCGAGAAAATACAACTCGAAATGTCCGCTGTAATCCTGTATAGGTGAAAAATCTTTGAATACTTCGGCGATTCCCTCCCTGATAAAGGTGTCGTATGAATTTTTCTGCACCTCGATGAGGTTAGGAATATCCAACACGTCCTTGATTCGTGAAAAAGAGAATCTTTCGCGCTTGCCGAACTTTACTGGATGAATGTTAGCCATTGACACTGCTTCTCCTTGTCAAAAAGATAAATTTCACAACTTATTGTGGGGCAAAATACGAACGGAAAACATGCTTCCCCGCCCGCCCTTTGGCTTAAAAAGGACAAAAGGACACTTTACTACACGATAATAATGCATTTGATATCATAACACAAGCCTTGTCAATAGTCAAACGGTATAACGAAATTTTTTTCATTTTTTTGCGGCGCCCCGCATAACGCCCAAACGGCTTGAATATACTTTTGTTTTGTGCTAAATTTATATTAAAGAACGATATTCTACAAGGACGGAAAATTTATGCGGCTTGACAAATTTCTTAAAGTTTCCAGAATACTCAAACGCAGGACGGTGGCAAACGACGCCTGCACGGGCGGCAGGGTGACGGTCAACGGCAGAACGGCAAAACCGTCGGTTCAGCTCAAAGTGGGCGACGTTGTGGAAATAGCCTTCGGCGGCGGCGCCATGAAGTTCAGGGTGGCGGAAATCGCCGAGACCTCCCGCAAAGAACAGGCGGAAAAAATGTATGAAATTATTGACTGACGAAACATTCGCCAAAGGAGTGTAACCATGAAAAGAAGCGCCGTTATAGTGGCGGGCGGCGAAAGCAGCCGCTTTGAAAAAAACAAACTGTTCGCCTCCCTCTTCGGAAAAACACTGATAGAAATCACCGTGGGCAACTTTATCGGCATAGCCGACGAAATCGTGCTGGTGGTCAACCCCAAAGACATGCAGCGCATGACGCTGCTGTTCTGCGGCACCGGCGTCAAACTCACCACCGGCGGGCACACCCGCGCGCAGTCGGTGATGTGCGGCCTCAGGGCGCTGTCGGCGGACAGCGGCGTGGTGGCGATTCACGACGGGGCGCGTCCTTACGCCTCGCGTAAACTTATAGAGCAGTGCTTCGCCGAAGCCGAAAAAAACGGCTCGGCGGTGCCGGTGGTCAGCGCCGTCGACACGGTGTATATCAAAGAAGGCGACGAAGTCAAATTCGTGGACAAACACAAAATCTGCAATGTGCAGACGCCGCAGGCCTTTATTACCGGGCGCATAAAGGAAGCCTACGACCACCGCGACGAAGCGGCGGCGTACACCGACGACTCTCAGGTTTATATGCACCGTTTCGGCAAAATACGGTTTATTCAGGGCGAAACGGCAAACGTCAAAATAACCTACCCCACCGACCTGTACGGCACGGCGATAGGCAGCGGCTACGACGCCCACTGGCTGGCGGACGGGCGCAAACTCGTGCTTTGCGGCGTGGAAATTCCGTTTGAACAAGGTCTTGACGGGCACAGCGACGCCGACGTGGCGGCGCACGCCATAATGGACGCCGTGCTGGCGGCGATTGGCGAAAGGGACATAGGCACACAGTTTCCCGACACCGACATGCAGTATAAAGACGCTTCCAGCATGCTGCTCATGCGCCGCGTGGCGAAAATGGCGGCGGACAAAAAAGCCGCCCCGCAAAGCGTCAGCTGCGTGATTATAGCGCAAAAGCCGAAACTGGCGGACTACGTTCCGCAAATGGCCAGAAACGTGGCGGACGCGCTGGGCATTCCCGAAAGCCGGGTGAGCGTTTCCGCCACCACCACCGAAAACCTGGGCGTCACGGCGGAAGGCAAAGGCATTGCCGCTCAGGCAACCTGCCAGGTAATGTTTTATTGACAAAACAATACGCAAAAGAAACGCCGGCGGCGTTTCTTTTTTTTTGCCGTAAAACCGGCGAAATCAAAAAATCCCCGCGACGGGGATTTTCGTTTTCCGCTATTTTTTCTTTCTGTCGAGAATAAGCACGGCGGCGATAGCCGCGATGAGCAAAACGGCGTCGCCAATCACCAGCCATTTTTCAAATTCCACAAAAAAACTGACCAGCATAAAGACGGCGCACACGATGATGACCGCGCCGAGAATATAATACAAAGTCTGTTTCATTTCACAGTTCCCTTCTGTTTTCAATGGCTTTCGACAAAGTTACTTCATCGGCGTATTCCAGGTCGCTGCCTATGGATATGCCCTGCGCTATGCGGCTCACTTTGACGCCCAGCGGTTTCAGCAGCCTGGCGATATACATAGCCGTGGCCTCGCCTTCCACGTCGGGGTTGGTCGCCACGATTACTTCTTTCACGTTGTCCGCGCCCACCCTGGCAACGAGTTCTTTAAGCCGTATGTCGTTGGGGCCGACGCCTTCCATGGGGCTGAGCACCCCGTGCAGAACGTGATACACTCCGTTATAGTCCCGTATGCGCTCGATTGCCATCACGTCTTTCGGGTCTTTCACCACGCACACAACGCTTCTGTCTCGGGTGCCGCAGATTTCGCACGGGTCGCGGTCGGTATAATTTCCGCACACGCTGCAATACTTCACGTTGTTTTTGGCGTAAAGCAAGCTGTCGGCAAAGTCTTTCACTTCGCTCTCGCTCATGTTAATCACTTTGAGAGCGTATCTCTGCGCCGTTTTCTGCCCCACGCCGGGCAGTTTCTGAAACGCCCCTATCAGCCTGGCGATAGGTTCGATAAAATCTTTCATCAGAACATTCCGCCCATGCCGCCGGCAAGAGGACCCATTTTTTCCTTGGTTGTTTCGTCTGCCAGAGCGCAGGCGTCGTTAAACGCCGCCGTTACAAGGTCTTCCAGCATTTCGATGTCGTCGGGGTCGACGGCTTCTGGCTTAATCGCCACCGCCGTAACCTTTTTGTCACACGTCATGGTGATTTCCACCAGGCCGCCGCCGGCGCTCCCCGTAACCTCCGTTTCGGCAAGTTCCTGCTGCGCCTTCTGCATCTGCTGCTGCATCTGCTGCGCCTGTTTGATTATATTCTGCATGTTGCCCATGCCGCCGCCGTATCCGCCGCCGTATTTTGCCATAGTTCTTTCTCCTTTTTTCAATTATTCGATATCGCGGAAAACCGCCTTTATTTTACTTTCAGGTTTTCTTCGCCTATAAGATGCCGCAGTTCTTTTATGTCGTCATCCACTGACGAACCCCCGGTTTCTTTCAGGTCGAGCCGCAGTTTCAGTCCGCTTTCGCCCTTCACCAGCCCGGCCAGGATTTCCAGGTTGGCCGTGCGGCTGAAAAGCGAGTACTGCGTGCCGTTGACTTCCAGCACCAGTTCGTCGCCGCTGACATACATGTTGTCTATCTCGGCGCACGCCGCCGACAGCACCATGCTGTCCTCTCCACGCACGTCTTTGAGCACCTTTGCCCAAATCGCGCGCCCCTGAGCGAAATCCTTGCTTTTTGCCGGGGTTACGTCATTTTTTTTTTGACCGTCCGCGAGCGGGACGGCGCCGTGCCTTTCCAGATAAGCCACGCGCTTTTGCAGTTGTTTTATCTTGTCGTCGCTGTCGTCGGCCGCCACCCTCAGGCACGCCACCTCGAAAGTCACCCTCGGGTCTATGGCGTATTTCAAATCGACTTCCGCCTTGTTGAAATCTTCCAGCGCCGACAGCAGTTTTTCCGTGTCCTGTTTTTCCGCCTGCGCCGACAGCCTGGCGAATATGTCTTCCGGAAGATTCAGTATCTTTTGCGGCTCGGAGCACTGTCTGCACACCAGCATGTCCCTCACATGCACAGCCACGTCTTTCGCCAGCACCGACACGCTCTTGCCCGAGCGGCATATTTCGTCCACCGTTTTAAGCACGCCGGCCGTGTCGCCGCCGAATATATATCCGGTCAGTTCAAAAATTTTATTTTTATCGGTGGCGCCCAGTATCTGCAAAACGTCGCCGTACTCTATTTTGCCGTCGGCGAACGCCACGCACCTGTCCAGCACGGACAAGGCGTCTCTCACACTGCCTTCGCCCGCCACTGCCACGGCGTTCAGCGCTTCTTTGGTATATTCCACGCCGAGTTCGGCAAGTATGCCCGACATAAGTTCGGTCAGGGCGTCCACGCTCACGAGTTTGAAATCGAAACGCATGCACCTTGACAATATCGTCGCCGGCACTTTCTGCACTTCCGTCGTGCACAGTATAAACACAACGTGCGACGGCGGCTCTTCCAGAGTTTTAAGCAGCGCGTTGTAAGCGCTGTCCGTCAGCATATGCACTTCGTCGATGATATAAACTTTATATTTTCCCACCGACGGCAGATATCCCACGCGCTCGCGCAGTTCCCTTATCTCGTCCACCCTGTTGTTGCTGGCGCCGTCGATTTCGATTATATCCATGTTGTTGGGCTTTATGAGTTCACGGCACGCTTCGCACTCGTTGCACGGATTGCCGTCCTTCGGCCGCAGACAGTTTATCGCCCTGGCGAAAATCCTCGCCGCGCTGGTCTTGCCTGTCCCCCTGGTGCCGGTAAACAGATAGGCATGCCCCACCTTGTCGTTTTTTATCTGGTTGGTGAGCGTCCTGACGATATGCTCCTGACCGATGAGTTTGTCAAACGTCGTCGGGCGGTATTTTCTGTAAATTGCCAGATATGCCATGTTTTTACCTCTGTAAATATTTTGCCAGCTTGGCGCGCGCCCGCTGCAAAGCGTTGTCCACCGACTTGACTGTTATGCCGTTTTTTTCGGCTATTTCGTCATAAGAAAAACCGTCGGTAAAGGCGCTGACCACTTTCTTTTCCAGTTTGCTGAGATTTTTGTCTATAATCCCGTCCAGCAGCACGTCCTGCTCTTTGCCGATGACCACGCTTTCCGGCGAAAGGGCGTCGGCGTTCATCGCGGCGCTTTCCAGCGGAAGAGCGGCGTTGAGCGTTTTGTTTTTGTAAGTGTTGTTTTTTCTGACGCAGTTGATGATTTCCCTGTTGACGCACATCATGGCGTACGCCTCGAAATCTTCCGACCTGCTTTTGTCGAAAGTACCTATCGCCTTGAACAGCCCCAGCATTCCTTCCTGCGCCAGGTCGTCCAGGTCGCCGCCGATTAGAAAATATCCCCTGGCGGCTTTTTTAACCTTGTCTTTATACAGCCGCAAAAGAGCGTCGGTAGCGTCGCTGTCGCCCCCGCGGGCTTTTTCTATAAGTTCATAATCCATAATTATTTCAGCCGCTGACGCAGCGCCTCATACACAACCACGCCGCAGGCGACGGAAGCGTTGAGCGAATTGACCTTGCCCCTGAGCGGCAGCGCCACGGTCTTGTCGCAGGCTTTGGCGGTGACGGGTCTCACCCCGTTGCCTTCACCCCCTATGACGAACGCCGCTTTGCCCGTCAGGTCGGCCGAGTAAATGTTTTCGCCGTCCATATCGGCGGCATAAACCCACACGCCGGCGCTTTGCAGTTCCTCTATCGCCGAAACGATGTTTGTCACCCTGGCGATTTTCATATGCTCCGCCGCGCCCGCCGAAACCCTGACGACGGTTTCGTTGACGCCCGCCGCCCTGTGTTTGGGGATTATCACCCCGTGCACGCCGGCGCACTCGCACACCCTGATTACGCTGCCCAGGTTGTGCGGGTCTTCCACTCCGTCAAGCAAAACGATAAAAGCGTCTTCGCCGCGGTTTTCCGCCTCGGCGAGTATGTCGGACACTTCGCAGTACTCGAAATCGGTGACTTTGGCTATAAAACCCTGGTGGCGTTTCGTCACACTGAGCCTGTCCATGGCGTTTTTGTCGAGATATTGCAGTTTGATTCCCTTCTGCCTCGCCATCGCCACAATCTGATGATTCTGCCCTTTTTCCACCAGCAGGGCGTCTATTGTGACGCCGCTTCTGAGCGCCTCCATAACGGCGTTTTTGCCTTCAACGTTCATTTGTTCAACCCGTCTCTTATTTTTTTGACTTCTTCCTGCCTGCCGCAAGACTTGGCGCCTTCCGTGCACCTTCCGGCGTAGCAGTTAGGACCCGCCGAAGCGAATATGTGCGGCGCCTTTTCCAGCGCCAGCCTGAGCATCTGCCAGGCAACTTCCCTGATTTCCCACTGCGCCCTGAAACAGCACCTTAAACTGAAAAAGTGCAGCAGTTCCCTGGCGTTCATGGTAACGATCATTTTTGTTTCGGCGGCGTTCGGAAGCACGAAACGTGCATCCTCGTTGCTCTTTTCGCCTTTGCCGCCCAAGAGACTCTGCCATTCGGCGTACCAGAGGCGCGCCTGCTCCATCTGGCTTTCAAACTTCTTTACCGCTTCTTCGCCCAGCGCCTCGATTGCCGGCGGCACGACGTAGTTGAAACTTTCCGCGGCGGAAACGTAACGCTGGCTTTTGACGGAAAAACTCGCCACCCTGTGCCTTGTTATCTGCGCCAGAAAAGCGCGCGACACGCCTTCTATGCCGAATGTAAAAGAAGCGTGCTCCACCGGCGACTGGTGCCCCATGTTGGCAAGCCTGCCCAGAAACGCCGCCACGGCGGCGTCGCTCATTTTTTCGTCAAGGTCTTCTATCGTGGCGTCCGAATAGCAAAGTTTGGCCGCCAGAGCCACCGTGCGCTCAGGCTCGCCCGTATATTGCAAAAGTTTAACCGTGGGTTTTACTCTCGGCATAATTCTTCCCTCGCTTTAAGCAAAAATTTCAGTCTGTCTTCCTGCCCCGAAAGGTACAGGTATCCGATAAGCGCCTCGAAGGCGGTGGCTTTTTTATAATCGCTGAGCGTGGCGTGCTTCGCCACGGAATGGGTTTTGGCGTTTTTCGCGCGGCGGAACACGCCCGCCTCTTCCTCGGTAAGCATACCGATAATGGCGTCCGCCGACACGGCCTGTCCCGCCGCCCTGACGATTTTCGTCGCCTCGGCGTGCAGCGCGCCGTTTTTCGCGTCGCTGGCGGCAATGACCTTTTCTCTCGCGTAAAGCGTGTATACCGCGTCGCCCACAAACGCCAGCGACAGCGGACTCAGCATTTTTGCCTGCTCACGGCTCATTTCGGGAAAAAATCTCAACGGCCACCTCTCGGATTTTTATACAGTATAACACAACAGACAGGGTTTTTTCAACTCAAACGGCGGCGGCGGCAAAAAAAGAGAGCGGCGCGGCTCTCTCATATGCCGGCGCCGCTCATATAATACAACGCGCCGCGGACTATGACTTCCGCCAGACTGTCGCGATAAACGCCGTCTGTCAGTTTTTTTTCGTCGTCGGGGTTGGAAAGAAACCCGCACTCGACAATGACGCTGGGCGCCGAAGTGCATTTGAGCATATAATAATCGCCCGCGAGCGCCGAGTGCCCGTTGCCCGTGAAACCGTTCAGCATTGTCTGCATACTGTCGGCGAGAGCCTTGCCGGCGGCGCTGCCGCCGTCGTAAAACACCTGCGGCCCGCTCCGCGACGGCGACGAAAATTTGTTCATGTGCACCGAAATGACCATGTCGGCCTTCGCCTCGTTTATTATCTCCCTGCGGCGGCGCATATCCCGCTGTTTGAAACCGCCCGTGGCGGAGCCGTAAAGCCCGTTTTCGTCTGTCCTGGTCATCACCGTTCTGAAACCGCAGTTTTCCAGTTTGTCTTTAATGAGATAAGCCATGGCAAGGTTGAGGTCGCTTTCCCTGACGCCGGTAGTCGTCCCCACAACCCCGCCGTCAATGCCGCCGTGTCCGGCGTCCAGCGCGACGACATAATCGTAATAATACGCCTCGGCGCCGGCCCGGTATGTGGACAAAGTCAGCGCGTAAACCATAGCGCACACCGCCGCCACGCACAAAGCAGCGCCTGTCCACACCGCTTTTTTAATCAAAAATCCGCCTTTTTTCGTCATTTTTCGCATTTTTCGCCCCGAAAAAGCGTCAGAAAACAAAAGTAATCCACTTATCCACAAAGTTATCCACAAAAACGTTTGTTCGTGTGGACAACATGTTTCACGCTTTCCGTGGAATTATTACGTGCGCTTTTTCTCACGAAAATTGTATGAACGGGCGGCGCGGTTTATTACAAAACGGACGCCCAGACTGCTTTTTCCAGCACGCTGTGGATGTCGCCCTTGACGGAAACCGCCCTGTCAGCTATTTCCGGCGGCACAAACGGCTCGTTCGCGTTGATTGAGTAAAGCCTGGCGTCGGGGTTTTCCAGCGTCCCGCGCCAGAAAGGATATTTAATGACGCCCGGGGTGTCGTACCCCACGCCCAGTTCCAGATACAGAATTTTTCCGTTTTTCGTCCTTTCGGCGAACTCCCCGTACCGCCGCGCGGCGGCGTGCCAGCCGTCGTCCTCGACAAATTTGTCGTCGCACCTGAGGTTTGTGGTCATGGGCGCGCCGCACTTCGGGCAAAACGGCACCAGTTCGCCGGGCACTTTGCAGTCCTTCTGTCGCCTGACCATTTCCGTGACAACGTCTTTGTTGTCGTAAGTGCCGTTGTGGCACGGCACCGAGCACTGCCACAGCCCGTAGTCGCCCTGCGTGTAAAACAGCCTTTGCTTGTCAAACCCCGCCTTCTGGAAACAGTGGTCGACGTTGGTGGTAAGCACGAAATAATCTTTGTCTTTCACAAGCCGGTAAAGCAAGTTATATGTGTTTTTAGGCGGGTCGCTGTATCTGTTCAAATAGGTCAGTCTGCTGAAAAACGCCCAGAATTCTTCCGGCGTGGCGTAAGGATAAAACCCGCCGCTGTACCCGTCGGTCAGGCCGTATTTCTCTATAAAATCGGCAAAATTCTTTTTGAAGCCGTCGCCCGAATAATCGAACCCCGCCGAGGCGGAAAGCCCGGCGCCTGCGCCGATCATAACGTAGCGCGCGGCGGATATCCGGCGGACGAGCAGTTCAGCGGCCGCCGAGCAGTCTGTCATATATGTCGTAGTCTTCCTGTCCGAACACATCGAATATCACCTCCGGGGCGTTTGCTTTGTTTTTGCGATATCGTCTGACGGTATCCACGGCGATTTCCGCCGCCCTTTGCCGCGGAAAGCCGAATTCCCCCGTGGACACGCAGCAAAACGCCAGTGTTTTCAGGTTATACTCCGCCGCCTTGTCCATGCATGAAAGGTAGCAGGAGCGCAAAAGCCGCTCGTCCCTGCCGTCCGGCACGCCGCTCACAACAGGGCCCACTGTATGCAGCACGTATTTTGACGGCAGGTTGTACGCGGGGGTTATTTTGACGCCGCCCGCTTGCTCGTCATGCCCCTGCTCTTCCATTATCTCGCGGCATTTAAGCCGCAGCTGCACGCCGGCGGCGGAATGTATGGCGTTGTCCACACAGCCGTGGCACGGCACGAAACACCCCAGCATCTTGCTGTTTGCGGCATTTACTATCCCGTCGGCGGCAAGCAGGGTAATGTCGCCTTTCCACAGATACACGCCCTTTTCCCTTTCGGTCAGCGAGCGCGGCTCCGCCACTCCTTTTGCGGCGGTTTCGGCGCGCAGATAGTCGTCCTGCACCGCCAGAAACTCGCCGCTGATTTCCACGGGCGGGCGCAGGTTCATAAGACTCCGCAATAGGCGCCGCTTTTCGCCTTCGCCGTCAGGAACGGCGACGCTTCTGTATGCGGGGTTTTCCGCCAGAAGATAATTGATGAGATAATCGAGTTTCGCCGTCTGATTCATAAATCTCTCCTTTCCACCGCGCCGTAAGGGCAGACCTCCGCGCAGTTGCCGCAGCGCAGACAGTTGTTTTGCCTGATGACGGCTTTTTCGCCGATGTCCACGCAGTTTTGCGGGCAGACTTCGGCGCATTTGCCGCAGGCGCGGCATTTGTCCGTCACGAAATATCCGCCGCCTGTCTCTCCGCCGCCGAAAGCCATATCGAAGCGTTCTATCGGCTTTTTAGACAGGTCGAACCACTCGCAGCGGCCTTTATACAGTTTGAAAGCGGCAAGCGCGCTTCTCGACTTTTCCGTGGGATAAATTTCGTACATATAGGGGTTTTTGTCCGGCAGCCTTTTGAGGGTCTCCGCGCTTTCTTCCCTGACCTCGCCGCTCACCGAGGCGGCCGCCCTTGTCATGGTGCTGTCGCCCTTTATGCCGGTCAGCGACACGTATCCGCCCCTTTTCAGCCGGGAATAAAAATTTTTGCCCCGCGCCGTCAGAAAATACAGCCCCGTTTCGTCGCAGTCCATCACGTCGGCGGCACAGGTGACGGGTCTGCCCCGTTCGTCCGCGGTCGCCATGACCACCGTGTGCGCCTCGCCCGGCAAAAACAAAAACACGTCTTTGACTCGCATAATTCTCTCCGCGCACAATGATAAAACTTATTTGTTGTAATGTCAAGCATTACAATAAAAATCAAAAATAAAGGCGGACATTGCGTCCGCCGCGTTATTTTGTTTTTAATGTCAGCGTCGGGCAGGCGTTGAGCGAAAAATCGGCTATATCCTTGTTTTCTCTCATCAAAAAGTACCCCTGCGCGGCAATCATGGCGGCGTTGTCGCCGCAGTATTTCAGCTCGGGCAGAAACAGAGCCACGCCCTTTTTCGCGCATGTTTCGGCGGCGTACTCTCTGAGATAACTGTTGGCGCCCACTCCGCCGGCGACGCACAGTTTTTTTACCGACGCCGCGGCGGTATCCGCCGCCTCGTCCACAAGCCCTTTCACCGCCGCCACGGTAAAACTCTTCGCCACGTCGTTTTTGTTTATTTCCAGCCCCTTCTGGCTCATGTTGTGCACGTAATTTATGACGCCGGTTTTAAGTCCGCTGTAACTGAAATTTCCGTCTTTCATCACGGCGGATTTGAAATCGGCAGTGTTTTTCCCTTCGCGGGCGAGTTTGTCCACCCACACGCCGCCGGGATAAGGCAGCCCCAGCGTACGCGCCACTTTGTCGAACGCTTCGCCGCAGGCGTCGTCTATCGTGGTTTTCAGCACGCTGTAATCGGTGTAACTCTCCACCATGACGACGGCGGTATGTCCGCCGCTGGCAAGCAGGCACACGAACGGCGGTTCAAGTTCGGGGTGGGTGATATAGTTGGCGCATATATGCCCCTCTATGTGGTTGACCTTTATGAGAGGCACGCCCGTCGCCTGGCTCAGCGATTTGGCGAAAGACACGCCCACCAGCAAAGCGCCCACCAGCCCCGCGCCGTATGTCACGGCGATGCCGTCAAGGTCAAAGGGCGTCACGCCCGCCTCGTCCAGGGCGGCTTTAACCACGCAATCGATGTTGCGCACATGGTTGCGGCTGGCTATTTCCGGCACCACTCCGCCGTATTCTTTGTGTATTTCTATCTGCGAGTTGACAACGCTTGACAGCACCTGCCGCCCGTTTCTGACGACGGCGGCGGCGGTTTCGTCGCACGACGACTCGATGCCGAGTATAACGACGTCCTTCATCACAAAGCCTTCTGCAAATAGTCTTCTATAAACGGCTGAATGTTGCCGTCCATAACCTCGTTGATATTAGGGTTTTCAAAGCCCGTGCGGTGGTCTTTGACCAGCGTGTAAGGGCAAAAGACATATGAGCGTATCTGGCTGCCCCACTCGATTTTCTTTATTTCGCCTTTAATGGACATGGCTTCTTCCATCTGCTCGCGCTCTTTGAGTTCGATGAGTTTGCTCCGCAGCATTTTCATTGCCTGTTCTCGGTTCTGAATCTGGCTGCGCTCGTTCTGGCACGCCACGATTATGCCGGTCGGGATATGCGTTATGCGTATGGCGCTTTCCGTCTTATTTACGTGCTGGCCGCCCGCGCCGCTGCTGCGGTAAGTGTCCACTTTAAGGTCTTTGTCCTCGATGACCACGTCAATGTCGTTGTCGATTTCCGGCATGACTTCCAGCGAAGCGAAAGACGTGTGCCTGCGCTTGTTGGCGTCGAAAGGCGAAATACGCACCAGCCTGTGCACGCCCTTTTCGGCTTTGAGATATCCGTAAGCGTTCACGCCGTTGACCTGGAAAGTCACGCTCTTTATACCCGCCTCGTCGCCCGGCAGCATGTCCATTTCCACGACCTTGTAGCCCCTGCGTTCGCAGTATCTGGTGTACATGCGGTAGAGCATGCTGGTCCAGTCCTGCGCCTCGGTGCCGCCCGCGCCGGCGTGCAGCGTGAGAATGGCGTTGTTGGCGTCGTATTTGCCGCGCAGCAGCGTGGAAATATACAACTCGCCGATTTCCTTTTTGAGCCGTTCGCACTCAGCGGCGGTTTCTTCCAGCATGGCTTCGTCGTCGCCGCACATGTCCAGAAGTTCGTCGCACCCCGAAAGCGACGAGGTCAGTTTTTCCAGTTCTTCCAGTTTGTATTCTATGTTTTTGGCTCTCTGCGCCACTTTCTGCGCCGTCTGCACGTCGTTCCAAAAGCCCTCGGCGTGCATCTGCCCGTTGAGTTCGGCAAGTTCTTTGTTCAAGGCGTCCACGTCCAGCGACTCGGCTATGCCGGCGAGTTTCGACGACAGTTCTTTGACGTCCCTTTTCAATTCGTCTTTCTGAATCAAAAGAAATCACTCCTTTACACAATTTTACATTAAATTATCTCACACACTCCGCGATATTGTCAACACAACCGCCGCCAAATAAAAAGGCCCGCCTTGGGGAGAAAGCGGACCTTTTTATACATCAATTTATGGGAGAACCTTATTAAATTTCGAACGCAAACGACGGAAACCATTCACATCGCCGCTTGGTTCTTGGCTATATTATACAACATGCCCGCCGAAATAAAAATCAATTTTCAGTAAAGAAACTGTAATTTTTTTGTAAATTTCGGCGGTTTTTCGTCGGATTTCGTCGATTTTATCAAAAAAGACGAAAAAAAGCCTCCGCCGTGAAAGGCGGAGGCCGACGGTTATTTAACGTCTTTGCCGCAGCAGTGTTTGTATTTTTTGCCGCTTCCGCACGGGCAAGGGCCGTTGCGGTTGAGGTTAGGGTTGATTTCCGGGTTCATCTGCTTCGGCTTGGCGGGCTGTTCCACCAGCACGCGGCGCACGTTGACGCGCAGGCAATATTTGACGGCGTCGTACTGAATGTCGCTGACCATGTTTTCAAACATGTCGAAGCCTTCTTTTTTGTACGCCTGCACCGGGTCGTAGTTGCCGTACGCCATAAGGCCTATGCCGCGGCGCAGCTGATCCATGGCGTCGATGTGGTCCATCCACTTTTCGTCCACCACTTTAAGCATAATGAAGCGTTCCACTTCCTTAAAGTCGATGCCCTTTTCCCTGTTTTCTTCCACCTTGGCGTCAAGCGCGGCGATAAGGTCGTTTTGCAGTTTTGTTTTGAACTCCTCTCCCGTAATCTTTTCAAGTTCTTCCCTGACGATATATGCGTCGTTGGTGTTGAAAAAGTCTTTGCACAGAATGTCGTTGAGTTCGTCTGTCTGCCAGTCCTGCGTGCTTCTGCTCATGTCGACGTAGCGGGCGAGCAGTTTTTGACACACGGCCTTTATCATTTCTTTGAGGTCGCCGTGTATGTCCTCGCCGCTAAGCACCTTGTTGCGTTCGCTGTAAATGAGCGACCTTTGCTCGTTCATCACGTCGTCGTATTGCAGCACGTGTTTTCTGGACGAGAAGTTTCTGTCTTCTATGCGTTCCTGGGCGCGCTCAATCTGTTTGGTGATGATTTTCGCCTCTATCGGCATGTCTTCTTCCACTTTAAGCAGGTTGAAGAGTTTCTGCATTTTTTCGCCGCCGAAAATTCTGGCGAGGTCGTCTTCCAGCGAAATGAAGAACACGCTGGAACCCGGGTCGCCCTGACGTCCCGCGCGGCCGCGCAGCTGGTTGTCGATACGCCTGCTTTCGTGTCTTTCGGTGCCGATTATATGCAGACCGCCAACCGACAGCACCTTTTCCCTGTCGGCGTCGGTGAGTTTTTTATGTTTCTCGTAAAGTTCGCGGTATTGCTTTGTGGCGGCTTCCTCGTCAGCCGTCTTGTCGGATTTGTAACTGGTAGCGCTTTCGATAAGTTCCGCCTCCACGCCGGCGTTTGCCATGTCTCTCTTGGCGAGAAATTCCGGGTTGCCGCCCAGCAGAATATCCGTGCCGCGGCCCGCCATGTTGGTGGCGATTGTAACGGCGCCGAAACGCCCCGCCTGCGCCACGATTTCCGCCTCGCGCTCGTGGTTTTTGGCGTTGAGCACGTTGTGCCTTATGCCCCTGGCGTTAAGCAGTTTGCTGAGTTCTTCCGATTTTTCCACCGTCAGCGTGCCTATCAGCATAGGCTGACCCGACTTGTGGCGCTCCGCCACGTCTTCCACAATGGCTTTGAGTTTGCCTTTTTCCGTTTTGAAAATAACGTCGTTGTAGTCCACCCTGGCGACCGGCTTGTTCGTCGGAATTTCCACCACGTCGAGTTTGTAAATCGAGTTGAACTCGGCTTCTTCCGTCTTGGCCGTACCCGTCATGCCGCTGAGTTTGCGGTAAAGGCGGAACAGGTTCTGGAAAGTAATGGTGGCGAGCGTCTTGTTTTCTTCCTTGATGCGCACGCCCTCTTTTGCCTCGATTGCCTGGTGCAGACCGGCGCTGTAACGCCTGCCTTCCATTTTACGGCCGGTAAATTCGTCAACTATGACGATTTCGCCGTTTTCCACTATATAGTCGTTGTCGCGCTTCATGATGAAGTTGGCTTTGAGCGCTTGCAGAATATAGTGGTTGAGTTCGGAGTTTTCTATATCCGAAAGGTTGTCCACCTTGAAGAAACTTTCGGCTTTCATTACGCCGTTGTCGTTAAGACGCACGGCCTTTTCCTTTTCGTCCACCTCGAAGTCGTTGCCTTCAACAAGCGTTTTGGCAAACTTGTTGGCGGTGACGTACATCTCGCTGGAACGGTTGCCCTTGCCCGAAATGATGAGCGGCGTTCTGGCTTCGTCGATGAGAATGCTGTCCACCTCGTCGATGATGACGAATTCCAGGTCTCTCATCACCAGGTCGGCTTTGCTCGTCGCCATGTTGTCGCGCAGATAGTCGAACCCGATTTCGTTATTTGTGCCGTAAGTTATGTCGCATGCGTAAGCAGCGCGCTTCTGCGCCCTGGACTGGTTATGCACGATGACGCCCACGCTGAGCCCCAAAAATTTGTATATCTTGCCCATCCACTCGGCGTCGCGCTGCGCCAGATAGTCGTTGACTGTGACTATATGCACGCCTTTGCCCGTCAGCGCGTTGAGATACGCCGGCAGCGTCGCCACAAGGGTTTTGCCTTCGCCCGTCGCCATCTGGGCGATACGCCCCTGGTGCAGCACTATGCCGCCGAGAATCTGCACATAGAAATGACGCATGTGCAAAATTCTGTCGCCCGCTTCGCGCACCACGGCAAAAGCGTCGGGCAGAATGTCATCGGTGGTTTCGCCGTCCGCCAGCCGCTGTTTGAGGACGGCGGTCTGCTTTGTCAGTTCCTCGTCGCTCATCGCCTTGTACTTGTCGGCGAGCGCCTCGACTTTGTCCGCCGTCTTTTTGAGGGCGATGATTTCTTTATCGTTCTGACTCTTGAACAAGTTTCCGAAAATTCCCATATAAACACTCCGTTACATATATTTTGGAATTTGAAATATTATACCCGATTTTTTCCACGGGCGGCGTTTTTTATGCCGTCACAGTCCGCCTGTTTTCGGTTTTCTGACCGCCGAGGCGAATGTCAGGCAATAAACTTCGCGGCAGCCCGCCT
>ERZ1106932.62-NODE-62-length-43082-cov-11.258930_pt1 | contig 43082 bp, 54 predicted proteins | sample MGYA00403665_ERZ1106932 | MGnify/ENA primary metagenome ERZ1106932 (study PRJEB35170, sample SAMEA104062448) | human gut metagenome | biome: human gut; feature: human-associated habitat; material: faeces | place: Denmark | collected 2012-08-24 ... | reverse complement strand
CAGCGAGTTCTTCTTCGAGACCAGTGAACTCTGGTATATGTTCACTTTTCTCAATGCGATTACGTTCAGCTTCAAGAGCCTCACTTAGCTCACTATGCATAAGTGCAATAGCAGTCCCAACCGGAACTTCTTTATCCCACCAACCGTGGGATTTCGCTATCGAATGACAGCGGAGTTGTAGTTCTTTTAGTGTTGATACTATTTTATTCATATTATTCTTCCTCGATTACAAAATCATTTGCTTCTCGTGCATTATGTTCATGCTTCATAAACTCTATTCTAAGTATCTCGTCTCTAAGGCGGGGATTAACCGAGCATACATTAAAGAATGGACAGCGACCATATTTAGTTACGCAGGATTCAAGCTCAGCTACTACTTCGTATTCTGGATTAAATACTATATTACTTATAATATAGACTATATCCAGCAACTTACGTTTTGTATTAACAATCCATTCGTCTAATTGCCACGGACTAAATGGTATTTCATACAAACGGAAATTAACATCTTTCGTTCCCGTGCTAATAGCACCAATGAGACACCCCGCTATGTCAACATTAAGCTCTTTCTTGACTATGTCTTTCATAAGATAATAGTATCCTAAGAATTGATTACTACGTATCTTATCGTCAAGAAATCTATCTCCAAGCATACTTGTAGTTTTATGGTCAAGTATCCAATACTGTCCTTTATATTCTACAACAGCGTCTATAATACCAAGCCATTTGAATGTCATCTCTCCAAGAAAAGAGACATCGTCTTTGGCTATCGTTTTTACTACGCACACTTCAACAGCGGGGCGCTCTCTAAGTGTTATCGCCTTAATTGGATAATTCAACGTAGCTATCCATTGTTGCCACTGTTCAAGTGTATCCGTACCGCGGGCTGTACAACGGCGGGGGTCATCATAGGTATCTATTTGAAACTTGTCTGCCTCTTGATAAAATGCTTGTTTAGCTTCTTCAAGTGACTTTCCTTTCATCATCTCCGCCAACCCCGCGTGGATAGACGTGCCATAATCCATAGCCAGAGACGATGCACCAATAGGTCTAAGTTTAAAAGCATAACTTAATAATCCTTTTATCGGACAGCTAAAAGTATTAAAAGCACTATTGCTCATCGTCAATGTTCTTTTTTCAAAGACATCGTTAATTACTTCGCATTCATCAAGTATTTTAGCAAGAGGTAGTTTCATAATTCTAATAGTTTATCTAAGGTTATAGTTTTCTTTTCTTTTTCTTTCTTTGCTACTATTCTTCTAACAGCTTTTGGATTTTCAGCAACTTCGTTAAGTGTAGCTATATGAGCGGACAATTCTTCGGGAGTCATCTTATCTATATCAACAGACAAGAACTCGTCGAGAGGGTCATTCCCATCTTCAATATTATAATCATCTGTTGGCATACTTAATTACTCCTGAAAGGTCAAAGTCTTTGTTAATTCTGTCTTTATAAGATTTAATTCCTAGTCTTTCCAACTCATCGTACAATGAGACAAGCATAGCTACACAAACATGCGTCGTTTCACCATAATTAGGAAAAACCTCTTTAAGACGTATCATTACTTCCTCTGGAATGGTGACTGTTAGTCTTGTAAGTTTACCACTTCCTTTTGGAAATAGTTGAGTTTGCATAAAGTTATTGTTCATAATCAAGGGCGGGGCTTGGCAGGAATAGAACCCACCAAGCTTACCGCGTTGAGGTTAGATGAGAGCCTGTTTCTTCGCTTCTTCGACAACCTTCTTAACGAGGTTAGCGAGTGCAACAACGTTAGCTTCATTCGACCAGTCGTTCGGGATAGAAGCACCATGCTTTTCGCAGAAAGCTTCCGCGCGTCCTTCTTCGATAAGACCACGGGCAAGACCCATAATCTGTTTGTTGGGCGCGGACGAACGAGTCGCTTCGGCAACCACCTGTACACCTTCGGCGGCGGCAACCAACTGGTCAACAATCTCGCCCCACTTCCCCGCCGCTTTCATCTCGGCTTCGACGCGGGAGACGTACCGCTGTTCGGACTCGCTGTACTTCTTCTCATTGTTCTCTGCGTTAACCGTGCACTCCCTTTCAATGCCAGTCAGCTTTTCCAGCTTGTTGCAAATCGCGCGGCGAACACGGGCGTTATGCGTATGCGCGAGGAAATGCTGGGTCGCACGTTCCAAGCACGCACCGGACATACCCATAAACTGGTCGAACTCTTCGACGTTGTTATAGGGGAGTTCAACAGATACTTCGATACCGAGTATATTAGTCTTTATATTCATTTTACTTTTCCTTTTTTATTTTGTTGAGTTTTGGAAACAAAGAGTCTCCAAAAAAGAATGAGGCTATTATCTTATTTCTGCGCAAGATGTCAAGCTTATTTTTTAAAAATTTTATTTTTCCTTTTCCTTGCCTTTTCCCATGCGGGCGGGGCAATTATATATGCTCGGCTTTTCCTTGCCTTGTCGGGCATTCTCAATCGATTGAGAAGCGATTCCCGCCTTGCCTTCATTGCTATTTTCAAGGGCATTAGCCACCCTTTCTAAGAGCATTATTATTTTATCCAATTTTATCTTTATTTCTTCACCATAAAGATTATCCATAATCAATCCCTTTCATCTAAATAACACGCGGGCTTAAATATCTCTATAAGTTGAGAGATAATAAACATATAAGCCAGTACATTAACTGGTATAATAAAAATAAACGGAACATTCTGATTCTTATCAAAGAATAACATAAAGGTTATTGCAATGTTAACAAACAGCAAAAATCCCGTTAGAACACAAACAAGTGAGAACCATTTAAACATTATTGTTCCTTTCTTTTTTCAGCATTAAGAGGCCACTCACGTCCACATTGTGGACATATAAGTATATTATTGGCTTGCATTAACTTTGCACCACAAGCATAACACCTTCCTGTTCCATCGAGTTTCTTAAACCTAAAATTTACACTTGGAACATCTGTTGTAATGCTTGCTCTTATCTCGTGATTTTCTCGTCCCATTGTCAGTTACCATTTCTATTATTGTTATTATAAGTCCAGTAAAACACAAAGTAAAAAAACCTATAACATAGAGTTTAGATACTAATTCAACTATAAGGTCTATCATATGATTGGGTCTATAAAACGTACAAACACAGGGTGGCGCGGGGCATTCTCATATGCTTCGCATCGTTGATACTTATATGTAATAGTTTTACCCATAAGCTTATTACGTTCATGGAACATACGTTCTTTGAGTTCCATAGTAAAACCTGATACACCAAATGGAGATGGAAATAAGTTCGACTTACATATCAATGTACCTATGAGAGGTTTATCAACCTTCCCCGCCTTCGCAGAGCTTCGCTTAGTAAGTCCAAGTTCATTTATAGTCGGTTCATTCTGATTTTCTTGTTCTACTTCGTATCCTATTACGATAGCATCATCGTCTACAAAGGGTTTAAGCTTCAAACATTCTTGTGACTTTATAGAGCTACGTCCTTGTTTGTATAGACTAAACATGTCTTTAAGCATAGCCCCTTCATAACCATCTTTTAATTGTTCAGACAAATATTGTTCAATCTCCTCCACGTTCTGTACAATAGTACTTGGAGCTACGTCAAACAATCCATTAGCTTTAATGCACGCATTAAGAAATCTATTAGCGTAATCCCCGTCTCCAATTATGTCAAATATATTAAATATACCAGAAAGAGAAACGTCAAAAGAGTTCACTTCGTGCGAGCAGGCTCTTAGTCCTATTGGACTATTAGGTACAACATATTCAGTATCATATCCGTCGTACTCATGCGTAGCCGCTATACGTTGTATATTCTTATTACGAACAGGTTTAAGACTTGCACTTAAAGCAACTCCGTTAATAAACAACACTCTTATTCCATCGTACTTAGGCTGTGCTACTTTTGGAAATCTAATGTTGCTAAGTTGTCCTATGCAATTATAACCTTTCATAGGACGTTTAATGGTATCATATATTTTCATAATGGACATTATCAATAATTTATATTTGCATTTTGAAGCTTCGCTTCCAATTCTTCCATTGTAAGGTCTGACAAGACCTTGCCTTTAATATAAAACGGGGCTTGGAAGTAAATATCTTTTAAAAAAGCAAACGCTGGGTTAGTGATAAGCTTTTTCAAAACACATAGAGGTATAGTTCCTACTACTACAAGTCTATCAGCTTGTTTATAGACTCTAAGTATCCAACTTTTTCCATTTTCTTTTAACAATAACTCATGTATATAATTAGATAAATCACCTTTAACAGAGTTATTTACTTCCAGTAAAACATCTTTTAACTCTTGGTCATTGCTCATAAAATCCCTTTATGTTATAAAAGCTCGACGCCTTTTTAGGTTCGGGGGCGGGGACATCACTCCCCTTACCCTTTTCGTTAAATCCTTCACAGCAAGCCGGTATAAAACCTAGCAAGTCTTTTAAGACTTTAAGCTTCCTGCTGTTCAGTCTGTACTTTATCTGCTGGTCTGACATTATCTTCCATCTCCTTGAATATTTCATTAAAGAATGACTTAATAAGAGATTCTCGTCTTTGAAGCTCCATACGAGTCCAAAGATTGTCGAGCACTTCCTTTACCCTATCTTGTATTTTACTGACATCGCTAGTCTTAATAAGTTCTTCAACAGAACTTGTCTGATTAGCAAAGTTAATTTTTCTTTGTAGCTCCGCCAACTCTTGTACTAACACAAGGTTAACTTCATTTTCTAATACAGATACACTTCTATCTGTAAGATTAGGATACATTGTTTTAATTGCGTTAGTTATTACTTTCATTACTTACCTTTCTTATCTATTGTTATAAACACGTGATTTCCAATACGTGTTTTCTTATAACCATCAGCCCACCACGGACTAATTTTATAGTTATAAAAGTGATTCCAAGTTCCAGTAGGAGTAAACTCACCGTGATGCATTAAGTATGATATTGAGAATGCTTGACTAAACGCATCAGCATCTTCTGGTACAGCAAAGTTAAAATTCTTGTCCCACCCCGCGAACTGATAAGGTTGAGTGACAACATAGTTAAATCTACAAACATTACCTTCTGCTCGATTATATATCACGGAAGCCACAGCCGTCATACCTGCAAGAGGTTCTCCCCGCGCTTCGAGATATATAGTCCACGCAACTCGCTCTATATCTACAAGGCGGGGCGACGTAACCTTCGTTGTCAAAACTGCTGTTGAAATTATAATTAACACTAATATAAATACTATTGTTCTCCACATATATTTTCTTTGCTAGCTTCGCTAAGTTGTTAAATAGTTGTTCCTCATTTACAGAAGATACACCTATAAAAGATAATAAGTTAATATCCGACGAATATTAATTCTGACTCTTTTTCATATCACCAAGTAATAATTATAGGTTCATTAACTCTTGCCCCACCCTCCAATATGAGTCCATCACAAGACTTTACTAATGTAAATTTAAGTAGCCCTTGTGAGTTTCTCATAAGAGATTCTATCTCCTTAACATCTATTTGTGCTCTAACTATACAGTTATTAGAATCTATATAGGTAATAGGAATCGCAAGTTTTTCAAGGGAATAAATAAGACGTTCAAAGAAATCTGTTTTAAATCCCCAGTGATTACCTTTTAATTCTATACAATCAGGTTGACAAGTTGTTGAGAAGTCAAATTCAGTTTGCCAACTATCTTTAATTTTATTTTTTCTCTTGTCCATAAGTACTTAAAAATTGAAATCTTCTTTCTGCTTCTTCGTGACTAACATTACCAACAAACTTAACTGTATCTGGTACACCTATACTTCTTGGAGTTTTATTAGACAACAATACAGGATTTTTTACATGCTTGGGTTTAAATAGACAATTAAATTCACTATGATATACAACCCAATCACTTGGAATATCGTTATGACCTACATAATAAGAATAACCGTCTATCATATACCCAGACTTACCGTATGTTGGTGTTTTAGTTTCCCACTTTCGTTCGAGTCTAGCATAGTTTACAGTCTCTTCATCTGTTATATGAGTTTCTACTAAATTTATACTGCTTCTTAATTCTTCTTCACCGACTTGTATAAGGTCTTGCTTTAATTTAAATAGACCTTCATTGTTTACAGAGGAATAGTCACTCTTAACTTTATTACCCGCAATACTCACAAAGTCGAAAGCCTTATCTGTTTTAAGAGAAATTCTATAAGACTCAATGCCAATGTTAATCACCGTAAGATAAATCTTATATCTTGACGCAATGTTTCTTAGGTAACGAAGATTACTATTTCCAGCTACTTCAATAAAGTCATGACTACTTAGCGAAGCAAGTGCTCGCATAAGAGTAATCTTTTTACTATTCGGATTAAATCGATACGTTCTTTTAATCAATCTCTTCATACTCAAACTCTTCCCCACTGTCTATTTTCTTTACAAACTTACCTATGTTAATAGTAGTTTTATTATACCCGTCTCGGTCTGCCCAGTCTCGAATATAATCCAACATTATGTCATATATATCATCTACGTCAGTAGACTCAAAGTACATTCGTATTGCATTAAGCATACCGAATATAACTGTTTCAGGGTTGTCACCTGACTCTGCAAGGTCTATCATTCTTGCTTCAAACTTTTCTTCTGCATTCATATTACTTCGTATTTAAGTTGATACTTCATATTGAAGTTGATACTTCATATTGAAGTTGATTGATTAAAGTTGAGTGGACTCCCCGCCCTTGCGGGCGGATTGAGTTGGCTGATGAAAGCGGGTGGGGTGGCTATGAATCAAAGCTTGCCCCGCCCACTGCTTGTTGCCGAATCCCAGAGTCTATTCCGAGCGCGGGGTTATCTACTCGTCCTTATCCTTAGCATACTCAAAAGCTTCTTCAAGTGTAGCGAACGCCGCATTCGCTCGTGTAGACCTATCCTTACCTAAATCGTCTGTTAGAATGTAAGAAACTTCATTTACATTACCATCACTATCAACTTCAAACATAACGCATTCTACTTTCTGTTTAAGTATAGCGCAGTCGCCAGTGAATCTATTCCTACCCTTAGCAGTATATACTATATCACCTACATTGAACTCTATATTTGTTTCTTTCATATTTATTTTCCTTTCGTGTTATTTTTTATTTTGTTTTGTTTAATAGACTCCATTAAAGAATCTATGTTTTCAAATACGTCACAAGCATTATACCAATCGGTATCATCATCATATTTAGTAGTAAATTTTACTAAATATTTTTGTACTTTAACGAAGTTGCCGTCAGTAATAAATATAATATCTGCTATTTTTACTATCATGAAGCGGACTTCCCCGCCCCCTGTTTCTCCTATCTTTACAACAACTTGTGTTCCAATGTCAAAGAATTGTATATCATCTGGATTCATAGTATCTCTCCTCTATTAGACTCAAAATATTCATAATCCCACCGCCCACAATCTGGTATGTTAGGCTTTTCTACTATTGCTACATGGAGTAATGCAGTTGGAGTGTACAATAATCCGTGTAAACATTCTTCGTTAAATGATGGACTCATTTTAATCTTATATAAGTCGAGCGGGGGAACTCTCCACTTTATATACATATAACAAGAGTCTGTCGTAAAGCTTATTTTAACAACAGCTCCGAGCCACTTATGATAGCATTTAAAGTTCTTCAACATATTTATAAAAGTAGATTTCCCTTTATAGTTTATATGCCCCGCGATGACGGGGACGGGGAATCTAATGTTCCTATTTATCTGCTTGGCAAGTGTATAAGCAGATGAAATCCCGAGATGTTGATTCCAACATTGATAAGGATAGTTACCATAATTAAATAATAGATGTTTTGTTATCAGCTTATTCATACATTATAAATCGTTTATATTGTTTAATCGTTGGCTCTCCAATGATATACATTACCTTTAATCTTCAACACTTCTTGGGCGGGGTAAGCATACTTCCAATAGCACCAATAAGGATAAGTATTCGAGTCTGAAATATATCTACTTTCAAATCCCTCTGGTAGTATGTATATCAGCTTTCTTCTAACTAAGTCTGCGCCAATGGTGTCGTTGAACATCGCTTCCTTACCTATTACTAATTCCTGTCGAGGAACGGAAAACTGTTCTTCCGAAATCCACTTAATAATATTATCAAAGACTTCGTCTCTCTCATTGTTATCTTTAAAGTACTTTATTCCAACTGCCGTCTCGTTTGGATACTTGTCAAGCAAAATTTCGTTTCTTATTATGGCGGGGTGAGACATGAACTTTACGTGTTCAGAATCTTCAAACTCCCCATTCATTTTAAGCGTCTGAAAGACGATAGCCTTATTAAACTTTTCTATTTTTAGTCTTAATTCTTTCATAGTTCGTATTAGTTTATTTTAACATTATTTATTTTGTGAGCACCTGCTCAGTATTTCTAAATATTAACTTGTTTGAAGTGCTGTAATAAAACGGGAAGGTCATCGGGAGATTTCCCAGATAAAACTTTCCGAACTTAGTAGTAAATGTTCTGCCTATAAGCATACGAATAAAGTTCGTCCCCGCCTTCGTAGAAGGTTGATATATCCTATGCAAGGCTTCGCCTATCTTGTATACAAGGATATTATAATCTTTCAACTTATAATTTTTATAATCACAGACGGCAGGCGGTAAGTATGTAATATTATTATCTATAAAAGCCTTGCCTCTCATATACTTATAGTATCTTGCACAAGTACGTTTATCGAAAGACTTTTCTTCCTGCGCATATAGTAGTGGTTCTGCGCGGAATATTTCAAGGCGGGGTGTTATTAGGAACGGTCTCTTATTACCTACATAATCCCAGATGTCTCTTACTATCTCATAGTTAAATGCAGTTTTCGACGGGTTAAATATATAATATTCTTCGTGATACTGTTCCAGTATGTAACACCCATAGTCGTTTGTCATTATATCGCCGATAAATCGCTTATAGTGACGGCGGGGCGACTTATTAGTTGCCACCATTTCATATAATAGTCTTTTTGTTTCAATAGCATTCATATTATAGATATAGTTGATTAAAGTGAAGATTGATACGCCCTGACGGGCGACGGTGGTTGCGGCTTGAAGCCGCGTGGTTGTGGCTAAGAAGAAGATTGTCCCGCCTCCGAACACGGGCGGAGCGTTTGGTTTGTTCCAGTCCCGTGTCTTTTGTTTATTAAAGAGTAAACTACTTCTCCATTTTTACAGTATCTAATATATTAAAATCGTCCCACTCCAGCGTTGTATCGTAGACGTACTCAGCAATATCTCCGTTCTCATAGATTTCTTGTACTTCTTTAAGAGCTTGCTCTTCCGAGTCAGCTTCTACCTCTATATCACCTATGTTATTTTATATTTCATACTTATCCTTTCCTTTATGGTTAAAAAATTCACTCTGCTTCACCCCGCCGACTTCCAGCCGCCGCAAGGCGGGGCCACTCCCTTCCCTTACACCTCAGCACTTCTCAGCAAGTTACTCATCTCTTCCACGCGAAACTCTCGCACAAACGAGTCAACACTACTTTCACGTGCAACCCATATGGTAATATCGTGAGTATAATATTTTATAAGTATAACATACCCTCGTTCAACGGGAATATCACACGTTCTAAAACGACCACCTTTGTAATTGACTTGTTTAAGCGTCAGTTTACCCTTACGGTTAGAAAATACTATCCCAAACCTACGAAACGCTCTTTGAGTAGTAGGACTAAACTCATAATAGTTAGTATGAGGTCTAACTTCCAATATGTTTTTATCGCTATACCATCTTATAAGAGTACTTCCATAGAGTTGATATATTATTTTATTATCAACTTTAATGACCGTGTGGGACGATATGGTCGTCGTTTTAAGCTGAAAGAATCTTTTTACTAATTCATTTATAGTCATACTTTATCCTTTCTTAGACATTATAAATGATTTATATTGTTTAATTCCTTTGGAATTGTCTATAACTCGAAGAGTTAAAGTATTCCCAACTCTTTCAGAGTTGCTATTTGCTTATCACTAAGCGTAGTCACCTTCAACTCAATTTTATCAACTTCACCCTTTGGCTTCCCGAAAGGTTTCGGAAGTTTCGCTTTTTGTACTTTAAACGTTTCGTTAGACACTTGGCTTGCATATGCAAGTCTTATTTCTTCCCACGTTAAAGTTGCGCGGGGAAGCCTTGAAGTCTCACCCCTTAAAAGCAGTGGCTTGGGCGGGATAGTTTCCCGATAAGTTTCTACTTTTTCAGTGGTCATTACTCTATCTTCCGTAAAGTACCTGACCACTTTTGTGGTCTCTTTTATAAGGGGAACTATTGTCCCCTTGTCAAATACAGTCATACCTCCACACCATACACCATATTTCTGGTGTAATAGTTTCCGTATAGTATTATCCATATGGATAGTTTGACCTGTTTCGGTGGTGTTATAATCTAACATAGTACTTATCCTATATCGTTAGACTTTGCATCGCAGATTGCCCACTTTTCCGCGTTGCACGCAAGGTGATAAAGCACGTCGGTGGGGAAGACGTCGCTGTTACTTATCCTTTGTACTAACGGTTTGTTATGATATACTATCACCATACATTCAAAAAGGTCTTTCGTTTGTGAACTTTCCGTCCATACAAAACTTATTGTGACTTGCCCGCCAAGTTGGAGCGGGTCAAGTTGTACGTTTGTTTCGCGTGCAAGTATGCATTGTTTACGATATTGTGCAAATAGTTGTTTCTTATAGTTCATAATGTATAATAGTATTTATTTAATAATGTTTAAAAATGATATTTTTATACTTTAAAAGAACGAAAAGTGGTGAGTACCTATTAAGTACTCACCACTGTTATATTTAGAGTAGTCCAAGCTCTCTGAGTTTGTCTATCTGTACGGCAGTCAACTGTGACTTTTTAAGTACCACCTTGTCACCTCTTGGTGCGCTTGCCGGTCTTGGTACCCGGAACGGTATATCACTTACAAGGTCACTTAATTGGTCACAGGTTAAAGATGGTGAAGCCGTCTTTAACTTTGACCTTACTTGCGACTGATAAGTGTGTGCAATACACCACCCTACAAATAGGTCGGTCAAGTGCTTGTCAATCGCCGTGGTCTCTGTTGTATCGAGTGCCTCACCGACAAGTGCTTTGAGCTCATCGAGCGTTGCGGGCACATCTATACTTGACTTGACCGCAACGGTCGAGCCGTCTGCAATCTTAGCATTTGTAGTAATGATTTTGTTTTTCATGTTATTATTGCCTTTCTTTTTGGTTATCCTTGCGCGGGATGTTAAGAACCTTGCAGGCATAATGCCTGCTTAATTTATGCGCTTATCATTGCGCATCGGCGCAAGCTTGTCAAGCGTTTTTTTCAAATTTTTCAAAAAAATTTTTAATTTTTTAAACGCCTGATTATGAATAAGATAAAAATCTCATATGATAATAGATAATATGATTTGAGGGCGGGGATCTTAATTTAATTATTATTATTAAAAAACGCTTGCGTTCAAGTCGTCATAAATAATACTTATGATGTTTTTGATGGCGGTTGCGCAAGCAACTGATATTAAGCTTTTTATAAATTTTTAAAATTTTTACGTTTTGATAGGTTTTTTTGCGCTTTTTTCATTTTTTGCCAATTTTTTCCTTGCTTTTTTGGAAAACAATATAAATCCAAATATTCCAAATATATTTTTTTTATTTTTTTTTTTAAAAATGTGGGATTTTCAGCACTTAAAAAAGCGCAATGAAAACCCGAAAAATGAAACCTTCAAAGTCATCAATTTCTTCAAAAAGATGATATTTTATATTAAAGTAATGATAAAAAATGATAAATAATAATAATAATAAATAAATAATGATAAAATTTATCATAGCGTTGCTAGATAGATTTCCCGCCTTTTGTCAATAAAAAAATGAATAATATTTATAATAAGAAGTATTATTTATAAGTTATTTATAATAAGGCGAAAGCCTTTCCCGCCTTCGATATATCTTGCCACGGCATACATCACGGACGGCAAGATGTATTAAATAATAAAGTATATTATTTTATAAAGAGAGCTAAGCTCAAAATAATAAAAAATAGTTTAAGAGATGGAGAAGCCGCCATAAGTATTCTATCCATAGGGGGAGGGGGTCTCTATATAGAATATCCTCTCTCGACCTACCACTACTATTAAATATAATTTCTACGCAAAAATTATATTACTTGACAAAGCCCGCGGCTATATATTATTATACAGGACGTAAAAAGCAGGGCTAGCCTCCGGCGGAAGCCGCCAAGACGAGGTCTTTTATAAATCATTTATAATGTCATTTCCCTCGGAAATGGGTGAACAAAGCAAAGCAGATTTACTATTAGATACGGAAGTTCAGGACTTAGCACAATATCCGCTCTCCCGCGCCATAACTATGCTTCGTGCTCTGGGACTCCCCGCCTCAGATATACAGTCGGAATTTGGTATTATACCAGAAGCGCAGAACCTTTTAATAACGAAGTATCATAAAGACCTATATCATAAGTTCGAGGTGGATAGTTTCGATGATGAAAAAGAGACTATCGAGAAGATGGCGACCGCGAGTCTGCGACTCAAATATAGGTTGCTTCACGATGAGACCCAACCCATTAAGATAAGAAACGATGTCGCCACCGAGATACTAGATAGAGTAATGGGTAAGGCTAGACAGACTATTGAGCAGGTTAACTACAATGTTAATGCGGAAGCAGAGTCTAAGAAAATTGAGAAAGCTATACTTGATACTCTCCGCGGTATAGGTTTGTCGGATTCCGATGCACAAAAGCTTCTTGAAGAGGACATCATAAATGTCTAAGATTAACATATCAGAAGAGGAGTTAGTTCGGCTAAGAAAGTTATATAAGAGACGAAAGGAACTCCGCGCTGAATTTAAAATAGATTTTTTTGTACCGAATAACGGCGGGCAAAAAGCGTTCTTTGAAAATGCGGACAAGAAAAGGCGAGATATATTCGGCGGAAATAGGTGGGGAAAATCTACTTGCGGTGTTATAGAGGATATTAGTTGGGTTCTTGGAGAGCGTAGGTTTTACCCCGCCGACAATCCGTTGAGGCGTCTTGGGATACCGAGGCGGGGCGTTAAGGGACTTGTGATAGCTCAAACATGGGATAAGGTTGATGAGCTATTTACAGGTGAGGGTTTTGGTTCATCACCAAAGGGGAAAATTAGGGAATATTGCCCCGCCCGCTGTATAACTAATACTTGGAGAGACAATCAGGGTAGAACAACCCGAATGGCTTTCCGTAGTGTTATTGATGGTGTTCAGCGAGATAGTCTGCTTTATTTCGCCACGGTTCAATCATTCTTACGTAATGAGATGGGCTTAGAGTCGTCTGATTGGGATTTCATTCATGTAGACGAACCGCTTCCCCGCGATATGCAGGTGGCTGTTGCTCGTGGACTTGTTGACCGCGATGGTTCTATGTGGCGTCTATTAACTCCAATAGAGGAGATGTGGATGTGGGACGAAGCAGTAATGCAGAGCACCGCCCACCCAGACTATTACTGGATGTACACTGGTAAGGCGGGAGAGAACGCCCACCTAAAAGGAATGGACGCTTTCTATGAAACTCTAAGTGAGGAAGAGCTAGCATGCAGACGCGACGGTCGCCCAATGGCCGCGGGGAGGCTCGTCATACATGGGTACTCCGAAAGCAAGCATCTCAGCCGAGGAACACCCGCGGGCTGGAAGTCAATCGACGAACCGCCCGAAGACGCGCTCATTGCCGTGGCAATCGACACCCACCCGCAAACACCGCACGCGACCCTTGCGGTCGCGATTACACCAACCGACGCCATCGTATTCGATGAAAGGTTCGCAAAAGGTTCTATTGAAGAAATCGCTAATTGGTTAAAAGGTAAATCTTGGTACGACCAAATAGGATATATACTTATAGAACCTGCCGCTTTTATAGTAGACCAAACTACTAAACGTTCTTTTGCAGATGATTTTGAAAAATATGGAATAGAACTTACTAAGGGAAGTAAAGCACGTACAGAAGCGATAAAATCTACTAACGAACATTTCTATAACAATAGACCACATCTTTGGGTACATGAACGTTGTACAGAAACTCGTAAAGAACTTGCTTCATGGTACTTTGATAGAGATAATAAACCGAAAGATAAAGATGACCACATGATGGAAAATCTAGGACGAATTATTCTTCATGACGGTTTAGATTATTATCCCCCGCCTGTTCTTGCTAAACAGAACATTCCTAAACATTCTACCTTTACAAATACTTTTAAATCAACTGATAGTGAATTTTTTAAAACTTCTAATTTCGACGGATTAAATTGGGAGACTTAAATATGGAAAAATCAACTAAAAAGAAACTAGGAGCAGGAATTGGTATTGTTGCAGTTATATTGACTGTGATAGCTTCATTCCTGCTTGGAAGAGAAGTGTCTTTTGAAGACACCGCCGCCGATATAGGTGGTTATATAAAAGACGCTAAAACTCAAACTGTTGACAATTCAGTAGGAGACTCTTCTACTGTTCAGACCACTAATAAGTAGCCATACTTAACCTCAGGTTCTGGCGTCCAACACTATGTTGAAGGCTTTGGTATCTCTTATAGAGTGTATAAGAATATACTTAGAGATAAAAAAGTCTAAACTAGTGTTGGACGTTCTGAACGAGGAATACAAGAATGAGCAAGAATTTCAAGAAAAGATTACTACGTTACGCGCTGATGGTCAACATGCTTTGGTTGACAGGTTGCAACGCGACCGTAGTAGACTCGCGTCTTTACGAAGTCACATTATTGCCGGATTACCTCTATCTGGAAAATGGTCAGAGCTTTACGAACAAAACGGGACAGCCGATAACACTAGCATCGGAGAGAATAATACAGGAGAAGGACGCGATAATAAGTGACTTACGACTAACTTTAAATGAAATAATAATGAAAGGTAATCTAAAATGAAGATTTCAATAAATACTGGCGGTCTACAAGTTAACTTTGCTGACATGGTAAAGGACGTTAAACTTATCTACACTAATGTAGGTAATCTTCCTTTTCTTGTCGATTTTGTAGACCCCGCGGGAGAAACTAAAACCACGATAGTACTTCCCGGAGAACGTTATGTTATCTCATCTAATGCTGGTAATCCTACTGGAGGTAGACTTTCGTTTTCTACAGAAAGTGGTCAAACCTATATGGTTGTGTCTAAGGTACAGGAAGATTCAACTGTTGATGGTGTTGATGAAAAAGGATACCTCGCAGGAACCGCCTCAAAGGGCGATGTAGACAATTTGCAGGAGGAAGTAACTAATTTATCGGACGAGGTTGATGAAGTGTCGTCTGGTCTATCTTCCGTAAAGACAGATGTCACTGCGCTAAAAACTAAAACACAGAATCAGTCTGCTACCTCTGGCAATACCTCTCTTACGGGAAATCTTACTGTTAGTGGGACAATCTCGACTGGAAGTATGTCAGATATTGCAAGCAACGTAAGTCAGAATAAGACTGCAATTTCAGGGATTCAGGCAGATATATCTACGTTAACTTTATCCAAGCTTCCGTATGGCACTTTGTATTTCGACAAAGGCAAACTTTCAGGCTCTAACTTTGCGATTCCCAATTTCCCGTTCTCGATTTGCGCGACGGTGCGGGTTGATTCGTGGGAAGGCTCAACTGATGGTATGCAAACAATATTTCAGTTTGGAGACAACGGAAATGGTGCACTATGGGGTTCAATATGTTTTAACAACGTAATAAACAATCCTACTATTCAGTTAAGAATTTCAAAAAATACAGACGGAACTCTATCATATTCAGAGGTATCTTACACGTTAGATACTGATACATTTTTAGGCAAAGAGCATACTATTATAGGAATTTACAGAGAATTAGAATCAACGCCTGTTAATTTTGATATATACGTTGACGGAGCAAAAGTAGCTACAACTCCTTACAAAGGATTAACGTTAGATTCTTTAAGCGGAACTGTTAATTACGCTGTAAACACTTCCAATCAAAATTATTCGGTACAGCCTGCGGCGGCGTATCCGATGAGGTTGCGCAATTTGTACATTTTTAATTTTGATATAAGCGCGGAAGGCTCGCCGTATAGCATTGCGGACTATGTTGCGGGCAGGCTTATTCCGCCCGCATTAAAGCCTTCGCAAGTTTCGCTCGCGCTCGAAAACTACACAATCGCGCGCAATGCAACTACTAAGCTTGTGAAGGACGCTTCGGGCAATTCTAACGACGCGACAGTGCAGGTTTCTAGCGGCGGCATAGTTGCTGGCGACAACGACCAGTCAATAAAAATTTTTATAGATGAAATTAAAACTCAAATAAATCAATCCAATGGCTAAGAAAATTCTAATCAAAAGTAAAGAAGGCGTAGAAATATACTTCGCCTTGAAAGAAATTACTCTCAAAGGAGAGGCGATAACAAAATTCCCAAGCGGTGAGGAATGGAGCGACGGACTGTCGAAGCCGTATGTTTACGGTGAAAGCTACGTTGACAAACTTCCTGACGAAATAGTCTCTCAAATTTCGGCGCTCTTGATTCCCGCTGATATTGAAGAGGAAGCTAAGTCTTAAAGAATGTACACTCACGACCAGATGCTTGAACTCATATCGGTGGCGAAGGCGGCGACGGAGAAGCTGCTTGGTGCATTTCTTTTAGGAATAACATTTTAAAGTTGAATTAAGTTATGTCAGACGAATCGTCAAGACTTGTTAGGGCGGAAGAGAATTACAAGAGTATTCTAACTACCCTAGCTGAAATGAAAGACGATGCTCGGCGTCGTGAAGAAAAACTTGACTCAATGTCTGAGGAGTATACACGATTTAAAGAGCACAGAGAGTTTGTATGTAAACCTTTATACACTAAGGTAGAGAATCTGGAAGAGATGCTTAAAAAGATTTATGAGTCTCTTGATTTGAGAATAAGAAACCTCGAAGCTTTTAAATGGAAAGCTATGGGAGCAGTTGGTGTTATTACCTTCATAGCAAACTTCTTAGCACAAAAACTTTTTTAATATGAATCAAGAACAAATAAATAAAGACCTAAGAGACAAAGATAGCAATGCTTCTGATTTTCAGAGGCATCTGGTGAATATCTATCGCTCGTTTATGTGCGAGTCATCTAGCACTATGTCTCAATTCTGGTATCTTTGGGATAAAGATTACCTAAGGTATACTGGATATAGGTCTCTTGATAAGAAAGATGTTCAGAATCTTAAAAAAGGTGGAACTGCTAAGATTATAGTACCGCTTAGCTTTGCCACGGTTCAGACTGCCGCCGCCAATTCAATGCAGATGTTCATGAACAAAGAACGTCTGTTTGAATTAACCGCATATGGTCCGGAAGACGAAGACGTTAGAGAAGGTCTAGAACGTGATATAGATTACCAAATTAAGCATAATCGTATCTATCATACTTTGTATTTGCAACTTATAGATGCTTTTACGAAAGGTATTACGGTTGGTCGTTGTGACTGGGAAACCCAGAAAAAGAAATACAGGGTAAAAGAAAAGCGTCCAATTATAAATCCCATAGGACAACTTCTAAATATGTTCGGAATGGGGCAGCCCGCCTCTGCACAGTATGAAGAAGTTGAGACTGTTAAAGAGCTTATACAATACGAAGGAAATGTAATTTCTTATATTAGTCCTTATTCGTTCTTTCCTGACCCGTCTGTACCGTTAAGAGATTTTCAGAATGGTAGCTATTGTGCAGTAGAACAATGCACCACAAAAGTTAAACTTCTAGAACAAGAAGGAACTTTATTCCATGGCGTTAATAGAGTTCCTAATAGTATACCAGAAGATATATATCGTGGTCGTCAGCGTTATGCTGGAACATTTAGAGTTCGTAAAGACCAAACCGGTCTCAACTATGTAAACTCAGTTTTAGGTAATAATGTTTCTACTGGTACTCAAATGGATACCGTAGAGATGTTCCTTAAACTCGTTCCGAAGGAAATAACTGAAAAGTACGATATTGATATAGGTAATGAGGAAGAGCCTATAATGTTCGTTCTCGTTGTCGCTAATGATACGAAGGTTATCCGCTTTGAACGATATGAGGAGCTTCATGGTAAATTCCCATTCTTTGTAAGTCAGCCCCTCCCCGACGGAGATTCCTTTATAGGATTGACTCTCCCCGGCGTTCTTGACGGCTTACAGCAGATGATTACTTGGCTTATCAATAGTCATATGCAGAATATAAGACAAGCGATTAAGAACCGCTTTCTTATTAAGACCAAGAATGTCAATATGGACGACGTTGTTAACAACGCCGATTTCATTAGGGTTGAAGGAAGTACCTCTCTCGGTGATGCGATTATCCCGCTCACCGTAAGTGATATGACCGCGAATCACGTTCCGTTTGTGCAAACATTGCAACAAATAGCACAGATGGCTACGGGTATAACCGAGAACGCAATGGGAATGTATACTTCCGGTAGAAGGTCAGCTTTACAGACGAGAGGAGTTCAAGCCGCCGCGCAAGCCCGCCTAGCATTGATGGTTAATAACATGTGGTACGGTGGTCTTGATATTCTTGGCGAGCTTATTCTCTCGAATACTAGACAATTTAGAACACAAGAGGTTTACGAGCAGATAATAGGAGATGCTATTGCATATTATCCGTACGATAGAGTGATTATGTCTGATCCCGCCAAAATAGCAGGAGGTTATGACTTCGTACCGATAGAGCCTATTACAGATGGTGGGCGTATGCAGATAGCAAGTCTAGCTAAGGAACTTCTTAGTAATCCCACTCTCATACAAGCTACCAACCTATCAGTTGATAAGATTCTTGCTAAGATATTTGAGATAATGGGAATAAGGAATTACGAAGCTTATAAGAATGCTTCCCCGCCTCAACAGCCTGCCCCTGCCCCCCAGATAAATGTTGTTCCCGATGAACAGGCAATAATGCAAGCGCAACAGGGTAATATAGCTCCGGCAGGACAAGAAGCGATGCCGATAGCGCAGGCTCTCCAAAACGGTCAAATATAAATGATTTATAATGTATGACGATACAAGATTATGAGACCATATTCAAGAACTTCATAGATAAGAAAGCCGAACAGCTTGTTTATGATATTCTTGGAACCCCGCCCAAAAACGATGAGGACAGGAAAAGGCTAGAACGGCTTGGTGAAGTTTACAGGACGCTAGTCGAACTTCCAGAGGATTTCCACAACTACATAAAATCAATAACCAGACAGGAGTAAAATATGGCAGATGAAAATAACATAGGTGAACAGCCAGATGTAGATATGATACAGATGGCTTTGGAACAGAGTAACCCCGCGGTCAACCCAGAGACGTCCGGCGCGGGCAATGAGCAGGCGGGGCAGTCAGAAGCTTCACAGCCACAAGAACCCCAACCTTCAACCAGCCAGCCACCGTCCGCCGAAGGCGGTCAGCAACCCGCGGGTCAACCCGCAAACGATGGCAATAAAGGTATAGACCAAATAGCGCTTGCTAAAACTGTTGCTTCTGCTGTTGCGGCTGTTAATGCTGAACAAAATAAAGCACAGCAAGAAAAGAAACCTGAACTTACCATAGAAGAAGCAAATCGCATTCTTGGTAAAATTTCTATAACTCCGGAAGAAACTCGTAAGATATTTTCGTCTGAAACTCCGGAAGAAGAGCGTGCGGCAATGTTGACAGACCTTCTTATTCGTACAGCAATGTACGGTAGGAACATGGCAACGACTATTGCTAATGCGGAACTTAATAAGTACGCAGGTAAGATTGATAATTTCTTTACACAGAATATTCAGCCTGTTCTTGCACAAGTTTCGGAGAAATCGGCACATGAAGCAGAAGCAAAGTTCTATGAAGAATACCCCGGACTTACTCCTTATAAATCAGTAGTTAATGTAATGACTGCTAGCATTGCTCAACAGAATCCTAAGTTGTTGCAAGTTCCGGAAAAACAATTTAAAGAAATACTGGTTAATGAAATATCAAAAGTAATTAAACAGTCTATTCCTAACTTTGACCCAAAAGTCAAACTCGATAATGGAGGTGCTGTTGCAAATCCTGTACAACAGAAAGCAACGACGTCAGTTCCAAAAGCGACAACGCGCACATTCTCATCGGGTGGAGTAATAAATAAACCTAATGAAACAGCCAAAGATAATGTAAGTGCTGGATTTAGCATCTTTGGTTACTAATAAGGAAAACACAAAATGGCAGAAAACGTAATACTTGGCTTCCCTTCGGTGGAGCAATTCCGCGATAAAGACCTTATCCATAGGTCTCTTCGTCGCACAATTATAAATGCGTTTCCCAATGGTGGTGCTCCGCTTACGGCTCTTATTGCTTGGGCGAATGTTGACCCCATTGCGAACACTAAACACGAGTGGATGGAGGAGATATACCGTTCTCCGAGCATAACTACTCGCGGCACGAATCCTATTACCACTAATGCTCCCACCACTGGTGATGCTAATGATGGTACTGTGATTACGGCTAAAACATATACCACCGCTGATAAGCTTTATATAAAAGCTACTTCGGTTGGTCTTTTGACTGTTGGAGATGTTGTTCGTTTCCATACTTGGAATGCACTTGCTCGTATAACAGCTGTCACTCCCGGTGTTGCGGACAATTCTACTAACGGTTATGTCGAAGTTCTCCCGATACGTGATTTTGCTGTTGCTTCGGGTAATTTGGCTGACTATGCAGCTGGTGCGACGATAGACGTTATCGGTTCTGCGTTCGAGGAAGGCGGACATAGCGGTACTCCTCGTGGTACTCGTATTCCGACTTTCTTGCAAAATCAGACTCAGATATTCAAAGAACCGTTCATCTTCACTGGTTCGGCGATAAAGCAAGACTTGGAGTTTGACCAGTCTGGTCCGTACAAGAAGCGTGCTATGGACGCTGCGAGAGACCACTATGTCAAGCTCGAAAAATCGTTGTTGTTCTCGAAACGTTCTAACAAAACGGTAACGAACGCTGACGGCTCTGTGACGGAAACTCGTACAATGTCGGGCATTCTCGAGTTCCTTGAAGCTTGGGACGCTGGCTCTAACGGTATTATGGTTAACGGTCAGGTTTGGAATCCCTACAATTTCAAGAAACCGTCCACGAGCGATGATGACCCTGAAAAGCGTATCATAGAAAACGCGACAGGTGAGTTCAATATTGACTTGCTTGAAAAATGGTTGTCTAACATCAATCTGTACTACAACGCTAAGACTGCTGAACGTCTCGTTCTTTGCGGTTCTGACGTTATGCGTGCAATGTCTAAGGCAATGCGTGCTCAGGGTTCGTATCACTGGGAAGTTGGTCAGAAAGCTTTTGGGCTTGAATTTAACAAGCTTATCACTGCTTTCGGCACTCTCCTATTTGTGACGCACCCGCTCTTCAATGAAAATCCGATTTACCGCAAGTCTGCTCTCATAGTAGACATATGGTCGATAAATTGGAGACCGTTGAGAGATAGGGATACGCAAGTCAGAACTAACATACAATCGAATGACTTCGATGGCAGGAAAGACGAATGGCTTTCCGAAGGTACGTTAGAGTTCTGGAAGCCGATGAACCACATGTTCATTAAGAATATGTCTGTGTTCAATCCCGACCTTAAAGTTGACTAGAATTAACAATCAAAAGAAAAGGAAATACTATGGCTCTTGATGGAAAAACAAAAGGCGTAGATTTGTACGGAGCAACTCCGCCGTCTGGTGTTGATGCTCGTAGTTGGAAAGGAAACCAGCCTCCGACCGGTGGCGGAAACTTCGATACGAAAAATATGGGCAGTCAATCGCCCGCTCCTACATCTAACCAAGGTGGTGTACCTTCTGGTGCTAAACCAGGTGGTGGATTTCAAGGGAGTTAAAGAATGACGCAGGGGCTACACTTCTCGTTGGGTGTAGCCCTTGTCGTTATTATAGAAAGGTCATATGATGACAGAAGAAGATATAACCTTAGAAGTTTTGAGAACCGTTAATCGTCCAGAAGATGACGATTATTGGAAAGACCCTGTTTCTAAATTTGTAGGAGAGTCTATAAATAGACTTCTTATAAAAATAGACTTTGAAATTTTCAACGATATTATTAACGTCAATGCAGTCAATGATTCGCCTGACAAGATAAGCGAACTTGATTTAAATAATACGTTTAAACGCATTGAACTTGTAGTTGGTAAAGGCGGTCAACAATGGAGACTTATACCTTTTACCTCCATGATTGCAGATATTTATCTTAAATCTCCTCGGTGCTTACCTGCTTATACTTTGGCGAAGCGTGGAAATGTTATTATACTTCCACCCAGATTTAATGAGGAATTGAGTATACAAGGGTATCGTAATCTTACTGGAAGTAGGGCGGTTGATGATAAGTATACAAATGAGTTCTTACCTGCGGTACACGACTATGTCTATTATGATGCACTTGATAGAATGTATATGTTTTTGCAGGAAGATGAAAATATAATCGCGGCTAATAGACAGTCACGAGATAGTGCTTTTCTTGATGTAGAGACTTGGAACTCTGGATTTAAACAAGTAGGAATAATTCAAATTTTTGGTTAATATGCCTGACTATTCTGGAAATACTTTTGAAGATATAAATCCGCAGTACCCAGAAGATACTGAACTCGCTGGATACCACGCGGCAGCTATGCGTCAAGTTAAGAGGTTTTTGAAACAACCAGAAGGACTTGAATCAATTATAACTGAGTGGATAAATTCTGACAGCGATAATTCTATAAAAGATGCACTGAATAAGCTTATTAGAGTTCCGGGTGTAGGTGAATTATACTTCACTATGGATAATAATTTTAATCCTAATGATGAAGATAATCAACTTTATTTTAGTGGAACTTGGGAAAAAATAGAAGGTAAATTACTTGTAAGTACAGGAACTATATCTGCTTATGCACCTAATGAGACTGTTGTTCCAGCTAGTGAATACACTATCAATGCTAATCGTCGAGGAACAACCGACTCTATCTTTCAATCTGGTTTAGAGGATTCAAATCCGGGTTGGAGATGGTTTCACTTTGTTGCAAATGATGATGATCCTGGTTGGTTTTCTTATAACAACTGTTATACAGCAATTAAAATTCCACACTATGGTTTAACAAGTGCAAATTTAACTTATAATTTTATATTAGATGAATTAAACTTATCAAACGCAAAACATTTACCTGTTAAAATTTCTTTCTCTAATAATGGTATAGCAGGTGTTAATGCTGGAACAGAGTTAGCAAAAGTTGATGTTGGACCAAAAACAAGCGTAGACGGTTTTCCATATACAATATCTGGTAACGCAGTAGTTAATTTTGTAGATGGACAAGACGCTTGGTTAATAGCTACTTATAATTGCGACAATATAAGTACTTGGTTAACTAATTCAAAAGGAAGTGGCTCTAATATGATAGCGTCTGCTATGATGGCTAAATATACAGCTGACTTTACATCGTCTTATGAAGTAGTAGCAGATGCAACTTATCAAGAGTCTGTTCCTTTTATAGGTGTTAACATATGGGTTAAAACTAGTAATGATAATCCTAACAGCAACGATTTAATATGAGTAATGATACTTATAGTGGAAGTTCACTAAATAATCTACGTTCTGCTACACCAGAAGATGCTGACGGGTTTAACGTAGACGCGAGAGCATTGCGTCAAATAAAAAGATTTTTAAAAAATAGTGACGGACTAATACAAACTATAACTGACATATTAACTAAGGAAAACAGTACAATGTTAGATAGATTTAAAGGTTCACAAGTGTATTCAAGACCTAATGCAGTTATTGCACTAAGAGCAGATGTAAATCCTAATGAGAGTGATAAGTATGTAGGCAAGTGGGAAAAGTTAAATGGTGTTTCTCTCTGTGGAACTGGAAATGCTGATTTTAATACTTTTCCATTTGTGGATTCAGATTCAGCTGGTAATTTTCCTATTGTAGAACATAACGTAGTTTTTTTTCCTCACCCCAAAGCACCTATGGGAAGTTTATATTCACAAGTTCTTGATTCAACATTAAGAATAGTTCCTAATTTTGCGTCAATGGGAAATGAATTTGGAGCTGTATATTTTATGAGTGAAAAATTTTACGTCATATTTCCTATTCATCCTGAACTTAATGATAAAATAACAGTTAAAATAGACGTAGTAGGAAATGGATACGTAGACCCGTGGGGTAATCATGATGGTTGGTCTTGTTTTCATTATTATCCTTCGTATTTTCTCCCTTTTACTTTGTGGTTATCTAATGATAATCAAGGAAATACTAAATACAATCAGGTTGCACATAGACATATACTTAATGATACTAGTGCGACATTTACTATTAAAAAGGCTCGATACAATAATTCTCCTTATTTAGCATTAGTTTTCGGAGAGAACGTAGGAGGATATTACGAAGCAAATGCAATAAATAAATACAATGCCCCCTATATAGATATTACAGTCACTGGTGACGGTGGTAAGTTTGGGCCAAACTATAAACTTTCTTGGGTTCTTACAGCATCTCAATATTCTAATTGTACATTAGACCCAATAGTCGAGAAGCATTCTGATAGAACTTACAGGTTAATGCTTCGTCTCCATTGTAAACCGAATGTAACAGCATCACTAAATAAAATATATTTTTATACGCTAGTCGGGAATTTAAATGATTTAGAAGCAGTTTCTTTTTCTATAAAAAACGCTTGGTCTTTATATTCAAACGAATATATGAATAATTGGCCTCACCTTGCATTGTCTGGTACTACAATGACTTCTAAATATCCTAACTATCGAATAAAAATAACCTTATCTAAAAGTCCAACCTATGACCCAGCTGGAGTAGTTATTGGTGAAGTTACTATCGAAGACTATCTTAAAAATGGTATTTCCTTCGATAATATAGAAAACACTATAAAAGATCTTGCTAGTGGTTATATCGTTATTTCGATAATATCACCAACTTCAATAGAACTTACTGGAGATACTTTGTGGTGGTTAGTAGATGCTGAAGTAACTGTTAATCTAAAAAGGTCATACAAGACTGATAATTATAGTACGTATAATGTTGAACTTAATAAAGATTATACAAGTTCATTACCTTTACAAGGAATAAATTTTTGGAAAAGGATAGACGATGGCACGGAACGAGATAGTAATACCGATTAACTTTGGTATACGCCAAGATATAAATGACATTTCAACTTCTTTGTATTTTAAAGAAGTTGAGAATGGTTATATCGAAGATGGCTCTATGAGGTCTGAACCGTCATACGTACCGTATGCTGTTTTTAACGGAACTGGACAAGTAGATGGTTATGCTGTCACTATAACACTTCAAGATAATATAGAATACTTTGGTGTAAAAATTGATGACAAATTTTATTACTGTGAGAGAAAAGACCCTGACGAACAAATTATTTCATTATTAGAAATAGGACAATTTACTCTTGCAGATGGTACTGTTTATATGAATTATGACGACGGTACTATGCAATTTGCACAGTGGGTATGGACTGAAATATCCACTGCTTATATGACTCGTAAAGGATTACCTCTTTATAAAATAATTCCCGGTTCTTCTACTACATTAGGTATACCATATTCAATACAACTAGTAACTCCAACCTATAAGGTATTAAAAGGTGAAGAAGAAGTTGCAGTCTATGTAAGTGCAAAATATATTTTAGTCACGAAAGACAGGCTGTTTCTGGGAAATCTTCTTATAGACGGGGAAGATAATCCCGGAAGTATAATGTGGAGTGATATAAACAATCCAGAAGATTTTGAAGTTACGAGGTCAAAAGAAGCTGATATTTTTAATCTTGGTGCAAATGCAAATGAAGTTACTGGACTAGCTTGGACAGAAGGTGTAGTTATAACGTTTACTAAAAATTCTATTTGGCGGTCTGATTACGAAGGACATGACGATAGATTCAGAACTACCGTTCTTGCATCTAACACAGGTTGTATTTATCATTATAGTGTAGTAACCGTAAATGAAATTTCATATTTCATTGGAAAAGATAATTTTTATGCACTTGATGGTTTAACTCTTGTGCCTATTGGAGACCCTATTTGGAACTGGTTTAATCAAGTAGCTGAAACTACTAAAACTGATAACATTATGGGACATTATGAATTAGACCAAGATGCAGTAAGTTGGGTCTTTCAGAGAAAAGATTCTGGAACTTTCTGGTGTATCAAGTATAATATACGAGATAAGATATGGACAACGAGGGTAATTAACGATGAGCATATATAATAAGTTATTTGATACGAGCCAAGTTGTTCGATATTATGATATGCTTCCGCAAGGGAGCTTGCAATATACTTGGAACGACCTTAATGAAAAAGGCTATACAGGAAATGGGGATTGGCTTTTTAATCCTATCCCGCGCCCGCCCGTGATTATGGGCAATTCTGATATATTTCAGCTTCCTAATCCTGATAAATCTAAAACATATATATTCAGAATAGTTTACGACCAGTATGGAACGAAAGAGAAACCTATAACTGTTCGCTTGCGTACAAACACTCTTGCCTTAGAAACATTAAAGAACGTTAAGAGTTTAATATCTTTAAATGTTGCATATGATTGTGGTGGAACTATTCAGCCGATATTACGTGTTAGTGCGAGACAAAACTATGGAGACCCCGATAATTGGATTGAAATCCCTGCGACAGTTAATCCAGAAGGATACTTACAGTATTGGTTAAGACGGGCGGGAGAATATAAATATATAACTTTTGAATTGGAGTATACTAACGACGGAGAGAATTATATCTCCCGCCTTAAAGCTGTTAGCTTAACTGTTAAAATAGTTAAAACGAAAGAACGATAATGGCTAATTTCTTTATAGTTCCAGATAAAAAGGATAACGAGTCTTTTATGACTTGGATTCAACGTGTTTTTCAAGAATACGAAAAAAGACAAGAACGAGCAACTATGCTTGTTGGAACTAGACTTATCAACGAGAAAGAAACATCTGATGAGTATAGTTATAAACTTTCTCCTTATTATGTGACAACTCGTATTTCATTTAAACCCGTTCTATCGAACGCTAATGTTACTATTGACATATCGGAAGCTACGGAAGGTATGCTAGTAGAACTACAATTTAATGGGTCAATGAATGTGACTGTTGGAACAAAGGAATTTACTTTTACTCATGATACTAATTCAGCAGAGTCTATATACATTACGGAGGATATGTTTGAATGAACTTAAAAGAGTTTAAATCATTAACAGAACTACTTAATTTTCTTCCCGCGCTTATAAATGCGATTAAGCGTAAACCTTTTGTTTTTGGAAAACCTATTACAGTAGAAGAATTTGTTTCTACTGTGATAGATATGTATATATCTAATCGCGCTTTGGTCGGAGGAGCTTGGCGTGGTAAAGACTTAGGTTGTTTCATTCTTGCTGAAAAACAAGATGACGGAACTTTGCTAATTTGGTATGTTTGGTCAAATCCAAGACATAAAAAATATACCATTAAGTGGCTTTTGCAAGGTAAACGTATTGGAGCTTCTTATGGATATACTAATGCTGTTTGGTATAGTCCTTATCTAAACAGAAGCTATCGTAGGCTAATGGAAAAACTTGGAAGCCGCCCAATTAGAGTAATGTATTCTTTAAACTTGAACGAAAAATGAAAATAATACGTAAAATATTTAATAACGGAGGCGGGGAAACTTCTTCGTCATCTAGGGTTGTAAGTGCACCTTATCAGCAGAACAGGGAAATAACTGACCCTGCTTTAAAAGCATTACTTGGTAATGTCACTAATCAGTTATCTAATTTTTTTAGTTCTTCTAGTAATGGAGAGAATGCTTTAACCGGTAAAGCGTCACAAACTTTAACTGGGATAATGTCTGGTAATCCTAACATAACACAGACTAATCCCTATATGAGACAGCAAGTAGCTAACATTTACAATACGACAGCTAGAGACTATCAGAACCAACTTGGTGCGGCAAGAGCATCTACTGCTGGTCTTGGACAAGGAACAAGTAATCTTGCTATCGGAGATATAACAAATGACTATCTACTTGGTAGAGATAAGCAGATAGCAGACTTATATACTGCGCAATACAATAAAGATGTTGAGAATGCACTTAATGCAGCTCTTGGTTCTCTCGCGGAAAATCCGACAGCACAGATGGGTAATCTTGCTCTTGCACTATTACAGAACTTTACTCGTGAATATGGTTATCAGCCTGCTACTGAAACTACCTCGTCCTCGTGGCAGATGAGTATATAAGGAGATTTTACTATGGCAATCAATCTTAGAAATGCGTCGCTTGTTAAAGGATTAACTAATTATGCTAATCCTAACATAGCTGATTATTCAAATCTTACTTCTAATTGGACACAAGGTATTGTCGATAACATGGCTTCCGGCAATATTAACGTTCCTGTTAACACTAGTACGATGGCTCAAAATGCGGCTCGTTTTGAACAGATGCAGAATGAACAAAATCAAGCTGCCCAACAGTCTCTTAGAGGAATGAAAGCAAGGTCAGACCTTACTGGTATAAGTAGAGCAGAAACTGGAAGTACGATAGGCGGAGACCGTTCTGGTACATCTTATGGTGCAGGTGGAGCTAAGAGCGATGTACGAGATATAAGAGAGAACCTACGTGGTAAAACTCTTAGTACTCTTATAAAGTTTTTCCTCGGTGACTGGGCAGGAGCTGCTACTAGTGCTGCTACTGGTTCACAAGCTGCTGGCGCGGCAGTGCAAGGCGCAATTCAAGGCGGGGTTAAGGGAGCTTTGACTGGCGGATTTAATTCTATTGCACCTAATAACGCCGCAGTACAAGCTGGCACAACTCTGCTTAACGGAGGTCTAGGTAACTACCTTCTGCAAAATGGTTATAATTATGCCAACAGCGGTGCAACAAATGCTGGTTATAATTATAACACAAATTACGGCAATCGTAACTATATAGGTAGAAATTACCTACAAAATAGAAACATCTAACAATATAAACCATTTATAATGTAAAGGATAGATTATGCCGATAGACCATTTAAATTTGTCACCAGAAGAAGAACTTGCGTTAGAAAGACCCAGTCTATTCGGTAGACTATTAGCTACCGTTGCAGAACCCGGTAATTACATAGGTAATAGAGCTGTGTCTGGATTACATCAACTAGGAAGTGCACTTTATAATGCGGCGACTGGAAGTTCCGCTAGTGATATTGTAAGCAGACTTAATGAAATCGACGCTCAAAGACAAGCAGAAGACCAGCGTAGGTGGAACTATATTATGGGAGAACCGGGTTCATCATTAACTCCGACAGACCATGCTTTTAATGCCGCAGGAGTTATTATTCCAGCTACAAGTTCAGCCAAAAGCCTAGTACGTGGACTAACTAGAAAAGCATTAGCGTCAAGAGCGGCTGGCGATGCAATGAAGGCAGGGCAAGCGGCACAAGCTATTGGTAGAGCTAGTCGAACTATTGATGAGATGATTCCTTTTACTCGTGAAACTAACTTTACAAATAAGGACGCAATGCGTTTTTTGCAAGCGGCTGAAAATCCAAGTGGTGTAAGGTCAGCAGTTGCTGATATAGTACGTAATGATAATTTACTACGTAGTTCAATCAATACATCTAACAGTGTCGATGACACGCTAGAGATGTTTGCACAAGGGGGTCGGCTAGACCCAGATACATATGCTATGCTTAACAACATGAAGTCTGGTGCAGATATAGCTGGTGATATATCTATTGCAAGACAGCCTACGCTTACAGAGAACCTTCGTTCTGCAATAAACAACGCGGCTCGCAATAAAATAATTGAAGCAGAAGAACTTGCACGTACAGCCGGTGAGAATCTTCCCCGCGCTTGGCAGGGTATGTCTAGGTCGGAACTTGTAAATGTTGCACACGACAATACAGTACGAAACGCTTGGCTTAATAGACTTGCTGAACAAGACATAAGAAGCATTCTTCCCAACTTTGGTCGTACCTCTGTGAAAACTCAACTAGCAGGTGGATTAGGTAATGCTTTCGGAGGAATTACATCAGACTTGCCTTATAACCCAGAAGCCGAAGCTAGACTTGCGGAAGTTGCTTCGTCTGAACCGACTAGTTTAAAACCGACTGGTACAGATAAAGCTGTTCCAGCTATGACAGCTACTAGTACTGATGATACGATGGACGATTCAAGGGCGGGAACATATAATTTATATCCTTCCGAACCTACTGATGTAGTAAGTGATGGACTTTCTTATAGCGATGATGGTACTATTCCTCTTTCACCATTACTTGCGGAATATCAAAAGAGGTTAAAACAAAACACAGAAGACGCTAACGAGGAACGAGAAAAGTTAATAAAAGCTTATGAGGGTCTAAGAAATATACAAGCGATAGACCCGTACCAATGGGAAACTCGTGTTCAATTAGAAAGACAACTACTTGATGCTGAAAAGCGTGCCTCTAATAATTACAGAAACGACCCATGGAATACGATTGGTGCTATACTAACTGCACCTTTGACCGCTCGTAGATTAGAAAATCCATTTGAAGTTTGGGAACGAAGTGTACAAGGGGCAGTCGATAGAGACCCAGAAGTGAGGAGATTAAGAAGACTTCTTGGTTATACGAACGACCTACCGAGTGGTTCAGACCGCGCTAAATCTGAACAGAGCATTATTGAGCAAGTTAGCAAAGTAAACTTTGATTTACTTAATGCTTCTCTCAAAGAACAGCAAAAAATGCTAGAAGCGGCTATGGCGTTTAATAGTAATGTTTCAGAGGAGCGTAAAAAGAAAGCGGAAATAGAACTAAAACGAGCGCAAGCAGAAGTAGCAAGAGCTAGGGCTAAGTACTACGAAGAAGGAGGAGGTTATCGTGGCGTTGACATAACCGCAATAACGTCTCTTTTAAATCAAGGTGCATCTGGGGATTCCCCGTTTACAGAAAATAACTAATATGCCAGACTATAATGTACCATATTCAAGTGCCGCTAGGCTTCGTGAAAGGGAAGACTTAACTGAACTCCCTGATGAAGAAGCGGCACGTATTCTCCAAGAAAAGTATTCAGGACAAGGTTGGAACTTTAACTTTGATTCTTTAAAAGATGCCAACCCCGTCCTGAAAGCCACTTCTTGGGTTAGTAGAAACCTTGAAGATACGGCGGGAGAATACATAGGACAGCCAATAAGAGAGACTTTTGGCGATAACACTGTCACAAGAACGGCAGATGCTTTGGTGCGTGGACTGGCTGGTTCTGCACCCGCGATTGCAACATTTGCCGTGACGCGGGGACGTTCCAAGCCGCCGATTGTCAGAGTTGCAGCTCCTTACCTAGCAGGCGGGTATGAAGCAACCCGAACACTCGCGGATACCGGTGACCCAGATGCCGCGATAGCGGCGGGGTTGACTTCCGCACTTGCTCCATTCTCAGCAAAACAAACTTCCCGCGCACTCTCCCGCGTCACTCCGAGCGTCAGCGAGGGAACCCGCTCCGTGATTGGCGGTGCTTTGGCTGATACAGCTTTAACAGCGACACAGATTGGATATACTCCAAGAATGAAACAGCACAGAGAAGGTGGTTTTTATGTACCTGTTGAAGATGTAAAATTAACTGACCCGCTCAGAAGTAATTATTATGAACGTCTAACCGAGGCGGCAACTAATCCTGAAATGATTGGAACTGTTTTAGCAGGAACGGGATTAGGAATGGGAATTGGCGCAATAGAAGCCCGTGTAGGGGCGGCAGAACGCGCGAATTTGCTAGCAAGGGAAAAGATAGCCCCCATTAGCCAAGAGCAAAAAGCAGGCAGTTTTGTATTGCAGGAAGCGGGATTTGACGTACCAGAAGGTGTCCCCGCCCAAACTTTAAATTCTATATTAGACCAGTATAGAACACAAGGTGAAATTGCACGAGACGAATTACAACTTAGATTGTATCAAGAAGGTGCTGGTAATTTAAATAATGACCAGATAAATTCTTTTACTCGTCTTAACGAAGCTGTCAAAACGAAAGACCCGAACATAATAGGCGGGGTGTTCTCATCGGAAGGTAAGAAAATACTTCAACCTGAAAATTTCCCGTCAACAGAAGTACAAGATGTTTTAAAAGTATTTAACGATGCTATAAATCCTATAACACCTAAGACTGAAATTCAAAAAAAGATAGCTGGTAAGCTAGATAACATTGAACGTATATTCGGCCCATGGGGACTACAAGCACAAGATAATCCTGTCTTTGGTTCGGCTCTTAATACCCTCGCCCAGAGAAATAACCGTGCGCAAGCTGCTATAAATGACGCTTGGACTCGTATAGGACAGAACGAGTCTGGAAGTCTCACCGCGTCAGAAGCTCGTGCTAACTTCCGTACTATGGTAGATGCTCTACGAGCAGATAATAAGTTTAGTAGCTCACTAGGTAAGTTATTTGAAAATACCCATAATCAAATATTTGAAACCGTTAAAAACGCTGACGGAACAACTACGGTTTCTAAGCGAAGCTCTCTTGACAACGTTCCTGTCTATACCGTAGATGATTTAATGAATAACTATGGTATGACGAGAGAGCAAGCTGTGTTCGCAAAGAACCTTCTTGAAGAACCTGTCCGCGTTGCTACTGACACTTTTAATACTACAAATGAAACGATAGCTTCAAAGTTAGCTACCTATCTAAGTTCTCGTAATGCAAAGTACAGCAGAAGCAATGATGCTTTCAATACGGCAAAAAGCTATGTAGATAAATATTCTCGTAGTCTAACTTACAATGAGCAAATAAAACGTGCTAACCCTGATGGAAATACTCAATATAAAGATATAGTTTCAGAGAATGCCGCGAGAGAGTTAGCTAGCATGCTGTATGACCCCGCCTACGCCGCTACTCCACAAGCAATAAGTAATGCTAAGGTTGTAGCTAATGGTGTAATATCTGCACTCGAAAACAATATAAGTTTCTTCACTAAAAATGCAGTTCGTGGTTATGCTCCTGCCATAAGACGGGGTAAATATTTTGTAGCATGGACTGACGCCAATGGAGAACCTATGGCGCGGGGCGTTAAGAACGAGGAAGAGCTAAGCTCGTTAGAAAAGAATGCGAAGCAAAATCCTACTGATTATCGTAACTTTAAAGTTTACGACACTACAAAAGTAGAAGGATATAACGCTCGACTCAAAGACTTTGCACTTCGTGATATGCTTCGTGAGATGCAAGAAAAGCGTGCTATTCTTCAAGAACGTCTTTCAACTGAGTCTGTATCACCAGAAGATGCTACTTTCATAAATGACCTTTTTGATACAGCTCGTGCTACTATTGACGAAGAAACTAGCCGCATTCTTGCTAATGTTCGTGATATGGACATCTCCGCGCGAACGAAGATAGAAAGCCGTAATATAAGTGGTATAGATTCAGCAGACTACGCTAAAAATCTTATTGAATATATCGAGCTAATGTCAAGAGTTAACTCTTACAGGCGTAGTAATAATGCTTATGATATAGCACGAAATGATGCTTCTATCGTAAATAATCCTGATATAAGTAAAGCTCTCGATTCTAAACATAACTATGTTATGCAATCCAGCTCGACCGAGTGGGCGCCACTTAGAAGTTTTTCAACTCTATTTTATATTGCGGCTTCCCCGCGTTTCTTATTTCAGAATTTGCTACAAGTTCCTACGCTTGGCTTTGTACGTTGGAAGGACTTTACTGGACGTTCTAGTTTAGACTTTTTCAGGTCGCTTACGAAATCAGCAGGTATTGTTAATGAATATACTACATCTGATAAAATCAAGAACACGATTAAAAATCGTTTAATGCGTCAAGCAGAGAAAGACAACGTATTCAATACGTCAGTCACCGATGAAATAAGTGGTGCTAATTCCCGCCGAAATGTCTCTGATTTATTCAACGAAGACCGTTCATCACTACATAATCGGACATTATCAACGCTTGATAAAATTGTACAGCTGATTGGCGTACCCGTATCTGTAAGCGAAAATACAAATCGTATGTTATCCTTTGCTTCTATCTTAGAGTCAGAAGATAGGATATACCCACTTGCAAAACGTTCAAAACAAGACCTTGATTCTGTATATCGTAAAGCAGTAGATTTTTCTAACGCAGTCAACTTCGTGGGTGGAGAAGCTTACAGACCGGGTTTCTACCATGTATTTGACCGCAGTACTAAAACTGGTCAAGCTGTACATAATACGGCTTTGTTAAGCTTAGTGCTGCGCACATTCAACTTAAACATGTTAGCTCTGTTATCTAAACAGACAAGACGTATTGTTGGCTTGGAAAACGTAGCAGGGATAACTTCACGTAATGCTTCCGCCGCCTTGAAAAATAACAGCTTCGCGTTAGCGAAAACGTTCCTTGCATACGGGCTATTAGGCGGGGCAAGCTCGCTACCATTTATAGATGTATTCAATCAACTAGCAAATACAGTAGCAAGCGTTCTTGATAGAGATGACCAAAAAGATGTCATTAAACGGTTTACTATCAAGAATACTCGTGAGACCGCAAGGCATATTGCTAATCTAATAGATATGCTTGACGGAAGTCAAAGTGATGGTGCTAACGAAATAGCAGATAAAATATCAACTTATCTTATATACGGTCTCCCCGCCTTAGCTGGTGTATATCAAGGTAATGTTGCTATGACAAATCTATTACCATATGACCCGAATAAATCTTTGGCTGAGAACTTAGGTGGTGCGCCTGTGCAACTTGCCGCGGAGTTTGCGAAAGGTGGTAAGGCTTTGGCTGAGGGAAACCTCGACATGTTCGAGCGGGCGGTGTCGCCGACGAGTGTGAACGCACTCCGGAGTTTTATGAATGTCTTAGGAAGTGGGCAGATGATTTCCCCGCGCGGGGTTGCGGCACTGAGGCGGGGTAGTATCGGGAGCGCGAGTGAGGCTCTCGGTGTTGCCGTGGGTGGACGCCCGATTTCCCAGCTTGAACGTGAGTCGTCTAATTACTTTGCTTACGCCGCTCAACAACAGAAACAAAAAGCGAAGTCTGAGTATATGGACAACGCACAGTTTTATATAAATGACCCAGCCGCGCTTAGAAAGTACATCGAAGATGGACTTAGAAGCGGGGTTATCACCATGAATACGACAGAGGAAGCTAATGCACTTTGGCGTAATATTGCTAGAACTTATCTGGATAGACTTGGTCGTAAATTTCGTAATCCAAACTTACAGTCAATACAAGATATAAATAAGATTTACGAAGCTTACGGCTTAAATCCAGAGTTTGAATCTCCTGTCGAAGTGACTATTCAAGCGGCTCGTCTTGCGGCTAAGTCAGGTGATATAATATCTGCCGGTAGACTTCTACAAAATATAACGGCTCAACAAGTAAATGCTAAGGCTTTAATTGACAGGGGAATGCCCCCGCCCTTAGCTAATATACTTGTTAAGCCGACCAAGAATCAAAACGATATAATACTTATAAAACAGTGGGCAAGTAAACTTAATGATTAAGTCAGGGTTATAAAACCTTTTTCATCAAAGTCTGCTCTTCTCCTATCGTTTTCTTGCTTTATGCTTATTTGATTACTTGTTAACACATTACTAAGGTCATCTATAATCTGACGATTAACTAGATTACCTATCGGTGTTGATGGCTCGTATTGTTTAATCAATTCAAAAAGATTAACTTTACGAGCCTTTTTTATTTTTTCCAGCGGTCTGAAAATCGAACGAGCCGCGTCTACAAGTTCAATTCTCTTACCAATCATAAGTACATCAAGTGACTCTGTAAGTTCATCTAATGATACATCACTTGACATTTTGTTTATAATATCCCCGCGCGAAATTCCTTGCGGGTTTTTTGCGACTATATCAAATATCTTTTCGGTGTAAGGCTTTAACTTATTGCGACCTACATTTCTAAACAAAGACGGTAGGTTTTCCTCGAAAGCTCCAAACATCTTATGTACTAATTGAATTAAAGCCGCGTCTATTTTCATGTCACTACGCAATACCGCGCTTAAACACATAGCGACTTTAATCATAAGTACATGTTTAGTTGTGTAATAATACTGTAAAAATTCTGGTTGCTTTAAAGCTTCCTCTTGGATTTCAACATAAAGCTTTTCCCACAAAGTTATTGCATCTTCTGTAAAATCAAAACGCCCACTTATCTTTTGTAATCTAATAAACTCTTTTTTAATAAAATCGTACTCAGCTATCTGCTGTTCTGTAAGGCGGGGAAACGGTACAAATTTATTACGTTCTTCCTCATATATAAATATTATACGACGAGCAAGACCATCACTTATAATACTACTATCTATCTTTTCGTTTAGCCACTCTGTTGTACAGCAAGCAAGTAAACTTACATATGGTGCATCAATTCTAATCGGCTTGCTATTCTTCGTTAAATATTCGTAAGTCGGTTCGTCCCATATAGCAGTTAATATATCTATCATAGAACTATTTCTATGCTTCCCGCCCAGAAACTCCTGAAACTCTGTGACGAAACAACTTATCTGGTGATATTCGGCGGGAACACCAGCAAAGTTAAACTTAATTACATTATTCTCTAAACTCTGTAATAAAGCTTCTCTTGTAAGTGAAGCGGGGCTAAGCGGGAAATCTGGAATACATCTAAGTAAACTTTTTCCTATATTCATAGCACTGGATTTTTTCATTCCCGGTGCACCAACTAAAACAATATATAAGTTAGGATAGATTGTAAATGTTCCCTGCGGAACAAAACAACGTCTGCCTAAGCAAGCACTTAGACATGATATTAACGTCCAAACATGATAATTTGTAGGTGGTTCTGTCTCCTCTGTATATCTATTGTAGCTCTCAAAAAGATTCTTCATTTTCCCGATTTTCCCGCCTAAATGCCCCTATTTTTCCCTATGATAATATATGCCTTGCCTTCCAAAAGCGATTTCTCAAACGAATGATTAAATATTATTATTGGCTACACTTATTAAAATCGTAGTCTTGCTTAATAATTTGCATACTATTCCTGATTGCGTAATCAACTTCACGAATTGCACCCTTGCTTTCTTCCCAGCCGTTAAGAAGATATACTTTTGTACATAGTTTTAAAGCCTGCATAGTTATATCTGCGGCAAGCTCGTTTGCTACTTGTGTCTGACCCGCGTGTCTAAGTACAAGAGCACCAAAGCTAACAGGATTACACACCTTACAGGCGTATGTATTATTAAGATAACTTTCAGCATCGTTAAAAGCTTGAAAGTTATAATTAGGTTTACCGGTCATCGGACCGGCTATATAAACTGTATCATGTTTTGTAATCATATCAATATAAATCTAACGTTATTGTTTGCTCACCCCAACTCGGACCAAGTTGTCCTTCAAATTCTATCGTAAAGGTAACTCCCCAAATAGTAAGTGGAACCGCCCAGAATTTCTTATAAAGCTCCGCAAGCTTGTCCGCGTCGTCTTCGTATACAAATCCACAAAGTTCATCATGAACTTGATTACACAATTTAAGAATAAGATGACCGTCCCGCCTTGCTTCCTTATCGTAATAATAACGTTCTATATTCTTATTTGTGACATAGGCGGTATGTACCTGCGGTAAATAAGAGCACATCTCTCTTAACATATCATTATCCTGTCTACCATAAAATCTCCGCTCTTGTCCATTAGCGGCTACAAGGAACGGGTCGCTACGCATTTTTCTTTTCATAGCAATATGGTATATAGGATAATTATATCTGCTAAATAACTTTTGCTGAATCCTCTCGCAGTCTTTTGGACTTACATAAAGTTCACCTTCACTAAGTTTGAGCATATTATCACTCATTCCGGCAAATCCAAGTTTATAAGCAGAGCCGTGATTAACAGCTTTCGCTACTTTATACTCTTTCTTACCTTCGGGAGTTTTAAGCAGATGTTTATCTTTAAGTATCTGTTCTTGGCTAAAAGACGTATACGGTTTACCGGTTAGTAGTTCAAGTGCAACTGTCTGTGCAGGTTTAATACCATGACGAATATCGTCCATAAGACGACTGTCTCCAAGAGCTTGCATACAAGCACCCATAGTTACGGAGTCAGCACCTTCAAGGTCAGCTTTAAACCATAGCATACCTTCGGGCGGGAGAAACAAAGTTCTAAAAGCTTTATCAACATTTTGAGGTTGGACGCCTTTGTCATAAAGAGGTTTAGAACCACTAGACCTCCCCACCTTCGTTCCAACTACGTTAAAGTTAAACCGGCAAATTCCTTTCTCATCATATTCAAGAGCTTCAAGGTCACTTAGCTTTTTAAGATGCTTCCTTAGACTGGACGCAACAGTGAGGGCGGGGTGTTCTGGATATTGACCGGCAAGTTTATAGACGCTAAGAGCATCAGCAGTCTCTCTACTTTCCCGCTGATTAAACTTAGTTTTAACCGCCTTCGTTTGAACTGGAAGTTTTAATTCACCATAAAGCCATTCTTTCATTTGCTTAGAGCTACGGACGTTTATCTCTTTCCCCGCCAACTCATTAAGCAATTCTTGTGTCTCACTAACTTTCTTACGATATTCTTTCAGCATTTCATTGTGCTTATCTCTATCTATCCTAACCCCTTGAATAGACATATATTGATAAGCACGGCTTACTCTTAGGTTAAACCTATAATGATTATCAAGAGTCGGCTTACCCGCAAGCTCTTCTTGTATCCTCTTATAAACTTGATAATCTACAAGACAGTCTAAACAGTTATACTTAAATTCGTACCAACGCGGGACTTTCCCGCTTCTACTTTCTTTAAGCATTCCTTTCCAATATTCATTATCTGTAAGTAAGCTAGAAAGGAATCCAAGATTTTTATCAAACGATGGGTGTAATTCCCAGAAACCTAACATCGTATCTTCGACAAGATTAGACTTTATACCATATCTTGTTAATAAAATGTTATGGTCAAAGTGACAAAAGTTTTGACCGATAATACGGTTCTCTTCAAGAACTTTCTTTATCAGAGACCAGAGTTGATAAGTTTCTATCTCACTGTACCTTCGGTACGTTCCATTATAGTTATATGGAACAAAAGGAATAGTCATAGCGTCAGCTTCACTCCAAGCGAAACCAATACAAGTAACCATTCCATTTCCACAAGTTTCTATATCGCAAGCAACTTCGAGCTTACGCTCATACATTCTTAGAAGTTCAGTTCTTGCTTCCTCAAATGTTGGAATATAATTTATATTATAGACCGGAGGTTTCCACCCAGTCTTAGCAAGCCGAGCCGCCTTCAAGAAGTCTTGTTCCACAATAATGTTCAATGCATATTGTGCAAAAATATATCTAGGAGTATATGTACAAAGGGCGGGGCAACCTGTTTTGCAATTTATAAAAGGCATTCCCCGCTCATCGTCCAAAGATACTTTTGCATTACCGTGTTTATCAAATTCAAGAACTTCCCGCCCTCTAAGATATATCAAAGACATTTTACCAAGACCTATAATAAAGTCTGGATTATATTCTTTTAGTTGGTCATCTATCTTAGAGTTAAATATCTGTTCATCAAAAAGGTTATCTCCAAGTCTAAGAACACGCGCGGTGGAAATCCCCGCGTTCTTTAACCATTTTTGTAACTGCCAAGCATAGCTTCCTTCTATCTCTGCTCTATCGGTAGCTTTGTCTTTATGGTCTACTATAACTGCTATTTTCATTTCTTTGTGCTATTAAGATATTTAAATATTGACCTCATTGCTTCTATATGAGTCTCTGAATCTATATCGCAAAGTTCTATCATGTCAAGAACCTTACGTTCCCGCCTTCCATATATGCTATTATAAAATTCCTTACGTATCTTATACGCAGTAGTTATTTGTTTTTGCAAACAAGAATAGACAAAAAAGTAGCTATTATTGGGCTGAATTAACATAAGCTCAATAGTATTGTTTTCTTTTCGTCTATCTCTTACTCTTACAATCATCTGCTTACAATATAAATGATTGATAAAAATATAATCACAGGGATTAAAGTTAGTAGGTCACTAATCTCCACCGCCCATCTCCTTCTTATAGGCTTCGCCGTAATAGTTAACTGCCATATCTTTGCAACCTAGTATAACGTGTTCCTCTTTTAACTCAAAGCCGGTAGGATTTCGTCCCAATTTCTCCATCGCCAACACGCAGCTTCCCCCGCCCGCAAACGGGTCAAGCACTCGCTGTCCCTCAAAACTCACGGTCTCCGCCAGCCACTTCCAGACCCCGAAGGGTTTCGCAAACGGGTGCGACCAAGCTCGGGAGGCGGGGCAAACCAACCAGTTCACCGCTCGCTTCTTAGCAAGTACCGCCTGCGGACTGGCACGAAACAATCCGCACAACTCCGTAGACTTCGTGATGTTCTGTGCCGCCGCACCATTCGCACACGGGGAACTTTTGCACCACACGAAAGGCCATCTACACGGTATATATCCTGCTTCGTTCGCCCACTTTTGTATCTTCTCGTGATGTGCTATATCATAAAACATACACAAAAAGCCGGTCGGCTTTATTACTTTACGAGAAGCAAACATAAACTCTTTTATCAATCGAAGATTATCATCTACTTGATGTTCGTCTTTAACAGACTGTATAGAATCTTGATTGTAGATATTGTCCATATCAATCCCATAAGGCGGGTCAGTTATGATATGGTCAAATTTTTCATCAGTTGACTTCATCAACTCAATACAATCACCAACACGGAAGAGAAGTTCGAAGCTGCTCGCGCTTACGCGCGGTTGGGAGGTGGTTGGTTGAAGCTCGGATTTGTCTGCTGAGACGTTGACTTTCCCGCCCTCGCTTTTCGGCGGGGTCGCTTGTTTGTTGCGGGAAGCAAAGGTCTTCATTCTTGCAATAGCCGCTTCCCTCTTTTCTCTAACCAAGAATTGAATAGCGTCTACTATTGTGGGAATATTCCACAGCGGGGAGGTGTGCTCTTTGTCGTTGTCAAGCAATTTACCGAGCCGCGTCGCCGAGCTTACATATGCTTGACTTACATTAAATAGCTTAGCGGTCATAGCCTGCGTCCAAGAGCTTTCCCGCCTTTGGATAGTATGAACTTTATAGATACCTATAACTTGCGATTGCCAACTCATATCGGAACGATTTACGTTCTCAGCAATCTCCATAATAATCCTATCGGATTCTGTCAATGACTTTCCGTCCTCTATATTTATGTACGGGATTTCTTGATATTCAATATTCCCCGCCTTGACAAGTCTCTTATATGCTTCAAGCCTATGAGCACCAGCAAGTAGCTGATTGTTTGAGTCAATCGTTATTGGGTTGATTAACCCTATTTCTTTAATTGACTCAACAAGTTCATTAACGGCTTGCTCGTCGGTTTCTCTAAGACGGTCGATGACCTTTACGGAATCTATATTTATTTTATTCATATCTACTTATAAAAGAAAACCCCGCCCACCTAGAAAGGCAATAGAGGTGGAGCGGGGAAATCCTTAGTTATGGATTTTTATTTTAGAACGCAGGAGGTACAAAATTGTCCTCCTCTTTAATCGGGAAGTAACCTGCAATCGAATTAGACTCAGCGTACTTGTCGGTGGCGGGGTTGATGCCAATCTTAATCTTGCAGAATTTACCGTCTATGTCAGACAGCTGTATCCTGCCATGACCAGAATAATTGCAAGCCTGCGCAATACGTTTAACTTGAATGTCGGGGTCGTAATTGTCCTTTCTCACAAGAGAAACATAGTGACGAATTGTCTTTCCGTCATAATTAACCTCTCCGCCCGCAGTCGTCGTAAGCGGCGGGTTGTCTATGAACTTAGCTTCGATAATCAGGTTGTTGCCGGTGTTGTCTTTATTCTGCTTTACTTCACAAAGAAGTTCTACGAAGGCGTATTGTCCTTTTTCAAGTAGAATTTCTTTTATATCATCATAGTCTTTTGTAGTTATATCCATATTATTTTTTCCTTTTAGTTATTTTTGTTTTTCTTTTTTAACAATATAAATCATTGATAATGTTAGTTAGTCAGCTAACTGTTTCATAATCAAATCTTTATACTCGTTAAAGGAAAACGGGTTCTTCGGAATGTCAAGAGAACATTTCGCGGTCACCCACTTGTTCGGTTTTGTATTTATTAGATACTCTCCTGTTTGTGAAACAGTACATTGCCAAACATCTGAAAAATATAATTCAAAGTTGCGTCTCATTTGACCACCGATAGCCAACGTCCAACCATGAAAATTACCATCTTTATCTATTTCAGTATTCTCATGGCAGACAACAACTATGTGTTTATCTTTACCTTTAACTTGGATAAGATTATCACCAAGCCAAGCGAGATAACGTCCAAACGTACCCCAGTCTTGTATCTTAAATTGTTCTTTTGGACTTGAAGTTCCAAGAATAGAATTAGATAGTGCACTAAGTGCAGTAGTCAACGTATCTATAACTATCGTTTTAACTTCTGGGTCTTTCGCAATCTCCACTAAGTTCTTTATGAAATAATCCCAAATCTTAGTAGGTTCAACAGGTTTTCCGTCAGGATATGTAAGCGGGTCAAATATCTTGACTTCGTCAACAACCTCGGCGGGGAGCTTTCTTAGACAAGAAACATTCTTATCAAACTCGATAAGACAAGGTTTAGGAAATTGAGCGGCAACCGTTGTCTTTCCAGTACCACTAACACCTTTAAGCAACAAGCTTATACATTCTTTTGACGGGTCGAATTTTTTATATGTAGCCATAATTATAAATCAAATATAAAGTGTCTATTTTTTATATCTTCACAACAAGATAACTTACTTAATGAACCAACTTCTAAATACTCGGAATAGACTTCGTCTATCGAGTCTACATCTTCAATAGATTCTTCACTCGCAGTCCACATATCACTCTCACTATCCCATTTCGGCATGTGCTTGAACAATCCTATTGAACCGTCTCCGTCTATTGTAAGATATTTATAGTTGGATAACTTATCTCCTAAGAAATAAGTCAGCAAACATTTAAAAGAATTTATCAATTCATCAGACTCGATAACTTCTTCTGTCTCGTCATTGTCAGAAAGATTTATTCCCATGTCTGTAAGACCTCCGCTCGTTAAAGTTTATCTTTGCTTCAATAGCCTCGGCAAGGCGGAGATTCCTACTGCCTGAATAGTCAAGTATTCTTATGACACAGTCAGCGAGTTCTTCTTCGAGACCAGTGAACTCTGGTATATGTTCACTTTTCTCAAT
>ERZ1106932.60-NODE-60-length-43507-cov-843.306752_pt1 | contig 43507 bp, 39 predicted proteins | sample MGYA00403665_ERZ1106932 | MGnify/ENA primary metagenome ERZ1106932 (study PRJEB35170, sample SAMEA104062448) | human gut metagenome | biome: human gut; feature: human-associated habitat; material: faeces | place: Denmark | collected 2012-08-24 ... | reverse complement strand
AATGCTCAACTGATCTATCGAAATTCATCGATGCCATCTGATAGTATTCCATTCCCCGTTTTCTTATTTCGCTGGTATCATCTTTTAATGGATTTGTCCAAAATCCTTTTTCTTCGGCGTCTTTTAATTTATCGTAATAAAGTTCTTTCATGTATTTATTTGTTTCAGAACCAGAATAAGGACCGTGCATCGATAAAGTTGTCCAGAATAAATAGAATGGTTTTTCTTTTAAGGCATCGACATTTAAAAGCCTTTCGATATTTTGTTCGGTATCTAAATCAGCAGGATAGTTTCCACCCCAGTTCCATATTGGAGTATCAGGATAAAGATCTTCATGGAAATACAAGGTATCAAAACCTAATTTGGCATTGAAATTCTTTCTGTCATAGATATCTTTATCACCACCGGTATCATGGATGAAGAAAGTGTTGTAGTCATTTTGTTTTAAAATATTAGCAGAAGAATAAGGATAAGAATTATTGATAGCTAAAGAAGACCAAGGATCAAAAGAAGTAGGTTTGCTACCGATAATTCCGATAAGTTCAGAAATATTGGTTTTATTTTTAGAGTAATTGATATTGAAATCTAATCCTTCTTCTTGCATTTTGTATAAAGTTGGAGTCAAGGTAGGATTGACCATATATTGACTGCCTGTTTCGATCATAATTGAAATGACATTATAGTTTTTCAATAATCCGGTGAAATCGTTTTCTATCGTTGAAGAAGAGTTGCTTTTAGTTGTCGAATTTAAAGTGGAAGTTGAAGTGCTGGAGCTATTATTTGTTGAAACAATAGTAGAAGATGAAGAGAAAGAATTATTGTTACAACCGAAAAGGAAAAAAGAAATTGATATTAAAAACGATAGTTTTTTTGTAATATTTCTTTTCATTTTTCCTCCATGAGTAATAATTTTACAATTATTTAATTAATAAATAAAGGAATTATATTAAGAAAAGGTCCTTTATTTCATATTTATTTCATATAAGAGAAGAGTTTTTGCTAATTTATATTCGCAAAAATACAAAATTTATTGATAAAAAGATACAAAAATCTTTAATGTAAATAAAAAATTGTGTTACAATACCAAAGGGAAATAAATCCCACAGCTTGTTTATACACAATTTAGGAGGAAATATGGCTGAAAAAAAGTATGTTTATGCATTTAAAGATGCTCATGGCTTAGGTAAAGAACTCCTCGGTGGTAAAGGTGCTGGCCTTGCTGAAATGACTTACATTGGAATTCCAATTCCACAAGGTTTTACCGTTACAACTGAAGCTTGTACTCTTTATTACGATAGCGACAAAAAAATCCCTGATTTCGTCGTTGAACAAATCAAAGGTGCTATTAAAGATCTTGAAAAAACTACCGGAAAGAATTTCGGTGGCGATCATAACCCACTTTTAGTTTCTGTCCGTTCCGGTGCTCGTGTTTCTATGCCAGGTATGATGGATACAATCTTGAACCTTGGTTTAAATGATACTACAGTTGCTGCTATGGTCAAAGAAACTGGAAATGAACGTTTCGCTTATGACTCTTATCGTCGTTTTATTCTCATGTTTACCAATATTGCTAAAGGTTACAAGAGAGATGAAATGGATAAGATGCTCGATGATATCAAGAAAGAAAAAGGATATAAATTCGACTGGGAAGTTCCAGCTGAAGATCTCAAAGGCTTAGTTGTTAAATACAAAGCTTGGTATAAGGATCATGTTGGCGAAGAATTCCCAAATAACCCATTTGATCAATTGATGGAAGCTGTTAAAGCTATTTTCCGTTCATGGGACAATCCACGTGCTAACACATATCGTCATATGAACAATATTCCATATAGCTGGGGTACTGCTGTTAACGTTCAATCAATGGTCTTCGGTAATAAGGGTGAAAACTCTGGTACTGGTGTTGGTTTCTCCCGTTCTCCATCTACTGGTGAACACAAAATCTTTGCTGAATACTTAACAAACGCTCAAGGTGAAGACGTTGTTGCTGGTATTCGTACACCTGAACCAATCGAAGCTTTAAAAGAACATCAACCAGAAATTTATGAACAATTAATCAACATTGTTCACACACTTGAAAATCACTATAAAGATATGCAAGATATGGAATTCACTGTCGAAGATGGTAAACTCTATTTCTTACAAACTCGTAATGGTAAAAGAACTGCTGCTGCAGCTTTAAAGATTGCTTGCGATTTAGTCGATGAAGGTCTCATCGATGAAAAAGAAGCTTGCTTACGTGTTGAACCTAAAGCCTTAGATGCTTTATTACACCCAACATTTGACCAAGCTGAAATTAAGAAACTCACTCCAATCGCTGTTGGTCTTCCTGCATCTCCAGGTGCTGCAACTGGTGCTTTAGCTTTCTCTGCTGAAGAAGCTAAAGAAAGAGCTGCTGCTGGTGAAAAAGTTGTTTTAGTCCGTGCTGAAACATCTCCAGAAGATATCGAAGGTATGGTTTCTGCTCAAGGTATCTTAACAATGCGTGGTGGTATGACTTCTCACGCTGCTGTCGTTGCTCGTGGTATGGGTAAATGCTGTGTCGCAGGTTGCGGTGCTGCTCATATCGATGAACACTCCAAGACAATGGAAATCGATGGCAAAGTCTACGGAACATCCGATATTATTTCTATCGATGGTTCCACAGGTAATGTCTATTTTGGCGCTGTCAAGACTAAGGAAGCTGAACTCTCCGGTAACTTCGGTCGTTTAATGGCTTGGGCTGATAAATATAGAGCTTTAGCAGTCAGAGCTAATGCTGATACTCCACGTGATGCATTACAAGCTTTCAAGTTTGGTGCTCAAGGTATCGGTTTATGCCGTACAGAACATATGTTCTTTGAAAAAGATCGTATTTTCCATATGCGTCAGATGATTCTTGCTGACACTGTTGAAGAAAGAGAAAAGGCACTCGCTTGCTTACTCCCAATTCAAAGAAAAGACTTCTATGGCTTATTCATGGCTATGAAGGACAAGAATGTTAATATTCGTTTACTCGATCCACCACTTCACGAATTCTTACCACAAGAAGAATCTGCAATTGCTGAATTAGCAGAAGCTACTGGTAAATCCGTTGAACACATTAAGACAAAGATCAATGCATTACACGAATTCAACCCAATGATGGGTCACCGTGGTTGCCGTCTTGATGTCTCTTATCCAGAAATTGGACGTATGCAAGCTAGAGCTATCATCGAAGCTGCTATCCAAGCTCAAAAGGATTTAAGAGCTGCTGGTGAAGATGTTGTTGTCCACCCAGAAATCATGATTCCATTAACACTTGACTTAAAGGAATTCCGTTTTGTCAAGAAGATCATCACAACAACAGCTGATGCTGTCATCGCTGAAAATCATTCTGATATCACCTATAAGGTTGGTACTATGATTGAAATTCCGAGAGCTGCACTTCTTGCTGGTGAAATCGCTTCTGAAGCTGCTTACTTCTCCTTCGGTACAAACGATTTAACACAAATGACTTTCGGTTTCTCCCGTGATGATGCTGGTAAGTTCTTACCTGATTATTACGATAATAAGATCTTCGATACAGATCCATTCCAAACTGTTGATACCAAAGGTGTCGGCAAACTCATTAAGATGGCTGTTTCCGAAGGCCGTGCAACTAACCCAGATTTACACGTTGGTGTCTGTGGTGAACATGGTGGCGATCCTGATTCTATCGAATTCTTCCACAATGCTGGACTCGATTATGTCTCTTGCTCTCCATTCCGTGTCCCAGTTGCTCGTTTAGCTGCTGCTCAAGCAAATATTAAGAATCCTAGAAAATAATTTCGGATTTGAAGTATTTGATAAAGCTAGAAAAAGTCAATATTAATAAAAATACAGTCATTCTTGAAAAAGAATGGCTGTTTTTTTTCTTTTCGATTTGGAACAAAAAAACGCATTAAAAAGGCAGGTGGTTCTTGCTTTTTTACACACAGCAATAGGTATTGCTGTATTATAGATGGCAAGGAAAAGGAGATTTTTTATGGTAAATTATAAACTAATTATCGAATATCATCAAAAAGGGAATAATACGCAGGTTGCTGTACGGGTTCAAGCGTTATTTTTGATAAGATGGCTACAAACGGAACGTATGCGTTTTATGCTGTGGACGGCTTTAGTAATAATATTATATGTATGTGAGTATCGATGCTCCCAAATTCACTTTTGTCAGGTCTGAGAATAGTCATATAGTTTGCATGATTTGGACGACGAGTAACTGTACCGTGACATTGAATGGAAAAAAATATATGAACGGAACGTGGATAGAGCAAGAGGGTGAATACGCTTTCGTAATTACCAACGATGCAAAACGTTCGACGACTTACAAATTTATGGTTGACCATTATTACGCGAAATACTCTATGGTTGCGCCGACATGCACGCAAAAAAGCTATACAATATATAAATGTATGGGTTGCGTCGGTAGTTATAATGGAGATTATATCGAAGCCAAAGGACACGAATATGAAACAAAGGTAGTACGCGATCTTCATTGCGAAACAATGGACGAAAGAAGTTTCTATTGTACGAAGTGTGGAGCAATTATCACGCAGAATATGGACGGGCAGTATGAACAGGATTTTTCGTATATCGAATATTTTTTCGGCCGATATCAGCCTTATATGTGTTGGGTACTTTTGACGATAGCAGGCGTATGGAGAATTGTGATGGATATTTTCTTTGCGATTGCGCAGAAGAACGAAGAAAAAGAAAAGGCAAGAAAGATGATTAAAAACTACGTCATCGGACTTTTCGTCATGTTTTCCATTCTCGTTGCTTGCTTATATCTCGTCATTAATTGCAGGGTAAAAGCAAAAATAGTAGCGTAAAATGTCGCTTATCAGCAATTTCTCGTTGTTATTGAAATGAATAATATTGTAAACAATACGTTGTTGTCGCTGACTTTTACATAGTATGCGCGGAATAATCTAAAAAAGATGAAAAACTTGATGCGTACAGGTTGAAAAAATATTGATTTTCATATATGTTCGCTGAAAGTAGATTGTTTTTACGACTGACTTTCAAATAAAAGGAGAGGGAGGAGAGGGTATGGGAGCAATAATAAGAGAAAGATATTTACAAAAGTTAATCGATCGAAAAGAAAATGGTATGATAAAAGTAATAACAGGAATTAAAAAGTGCGGTAAAAGTTATTTTTTTTGCAATATAATAGAATAAAAATTATATAAATAATGAAACATAAACTTAAAACGCACGAAAACTATTGATAAATAAAGAGTTTTCACGCATAATAAGTTTAAAAGGAGATGAAAATGTCTGAATATACATTTTTGAGTAAAGCGCTTATAAAAGTTGATGAAATAAAAAAAGATTTTGCGTCAGAATCAAGTTTATTTGGTGCTTTAAAACGTTTAAAAGATAATGGGAAAATAGTAAAACTTAAGGGTGGATTATATGCTACTGTAAATCCAATAGAAAAAGATATTTATGTCAATCGGTTTGAGATAGCTACAGCTTTACATGAAGATGCTTATTGTGCGTATCATACAGCTTTAGAATATTATGGTCTTGCTACACAAGTATATTATGATGTTCATGTTGTTACTGAAAAGCGTTATTCTCCAATGGTGATTGAAGGCTTGGAATATCAATTTTTTCAAAATGAATATAATGGCGGAATAATTGAGACAAAGCAAAATACACAAATTCGAATAACTGAACTTGAACGTACTATAATAGATTGTCTTGATCGTTTACTTTTATCTGGTGGTCTAGAAGAAGTATTCATGGCTTTAACTATGATAAATTATTGTGATGAAGATAAACTTTTAAAGCATTTATCTGGTTATGGTAAAAAAATTATTTATAAAAAAGCAGGATATTTATTTTCAGTTTTGAAACCTTCGTATCTTACTGGACATTTTTATGAAGAATGTAAAAAAAATATGTCAAAATGTGATGATGATATACGTGAAAACAATAAAAATGCTTATATTTATAATAGTGAATGGAAACTGTATGTTCCTAAACACTTAATAAATATGGAGAATTGAAAATGATAGACTTAACATCAGAGAATATAAGAAAAACAGCAAAGGCTACTGGATTTATAAAAGACAATGTAGAAAAAGTAATGCGTCTTATCGATATACTTGAATTATCGATATACTTGAAACAATTTTTTTAACTAAATGGAAAGATAAATTTGTTTTAAAAGGTGGGACAGCTATTAACATGTTTTATATGGGCATGCCAAGATTGTCTGTGGATATAGATTTAGATTATATAGGAAAGAGCAAAGAAGAAATGCTCGCAGATAAAGAAGCGATAGCAACTTATCTTAAAAATTCACTTTATCAAAAGTATTATTCATTTTCTAACGCAAGTAAAAGTTATTATGGATTAGATTCTTATGTATTACAGTATTTAAACAATGCAGGAAATAAGGATGTGATAAAGATAGAAATTAATTATCTTGATAGGACACATATATTTCCTGTTAATCAAAAAAAAGTTAATGTTTTAGGTTATAAAGGTACAACGAAAATAAGTATTTTAAATGAATATGAGTTATATGGAAGCAAACTTGCTGCTCTTATTGATAGAAGCAAACCGAGAGATGTTTATGATGTTTATCAGATGATAAAATCTCATTTATTAGAAAATACTGAAATATTGAAAAATGCTTAATATTCTATAATTGTATTGGAGGAGATGCAAATATTATTGATTTTAATATAGATAAATTCGATGCAATGTCTAAACGTGATTTTGATCGTATGCTTAAGCCAATGTTATCGAAAGATGAGAAATTTGATTATAAAAAGACAATAGGTGAAATACAGCAATTTCTTAAAAAATTATTATGTTTTACGGATGATGAACGACTCTTTGTCGAAGAATTCAAAAATAAAAAATACAAGCCAGAAAAATTATTCGATGACCAAAATGTTATTTCACGTCTTTGTTGGCATCCTATGGCAATTTGGAGATGTGATAGTAAATAGTTAGTGATAGTAAGCTAAACTTTTTTGTATAAGAATTAGATATATTAAGAAAAGGTCTATTTTTATAAAAGAAAATATATATTTTTAAAACATAAAATCTTATAATATTATTGATGATTGAAAAATAATATGGTTATTATTTTAGATAGTTATTTTTTAGTGTATCCGTTTTTATTCCTTTTTATAGTGCTCCAATATCGGATTTTACTCCTTTTTTCGGCAAAAGAGTATCCGTTTTTATTCCTTTTTTGTTTGACAAGCATAAATAAATGAAATATTATGTAATTGATTAAACGTAAAGGAGATACTTATGTTAAAAAGAAAAATATATCAAAAACTTGTTGATTGGAAAAGAACACATAAAAATAATTGTCTTATGGTAGAAGGTGCAAGGCAAGTTGGAAAGACATATATTATTCGTGAGTTTGGAAAAAAAGAATACGAAAGTTTTATTGAGATTAACTTTATTAAAAATCAAGAATTGAAACAAATTTTTAACGGATCTTTAGATGCTGATTCCATTTATAAAAGAATGTCAGCTATGATAAATGGCGTTAATTTTGTTAAAGGAAATACTTTAATTTTTTTAGATGAAATTCAAGCATGTGGAAATGCAAGAACTGCATTAAAATTTTTAGCAGAAGATGGAAGATTTGATGTCATTACTTCAGGAAGTTTATTAGGGTTAACTTATGGAGAAGATGCTGATGAAAATACTGAAGAACCAGAGTCCGTTCCTACTGGTTATGAAATGTTTTTAACAATGTATTCACTGGATTTTGAAGAATTTTTATGGGCAGAAGGATATGAAAATGGCATTTCTTATTTAAGAGAACTTTTTGATAACAAAGAAAAAGTACCATTTGCTTTAAATGAAAAATATGAAACTTTATTTCGTGAATATATGGTTGTTGGTGGCATGCCTGAAGTTGTGGCTGACTATGTTGAAAATCATGACTTTACTAAAGTAGCTGCAATACAAGAAAAAATACTTGAAAATTATCGTTTTGATATTTCAAAGCATGCAAAAGGTGCTGAAAAAATTAAAGTTCGTAGATGCTATGAAGCAATTCCTAGACAATTAGCAAAAGAAATTACAAAGTTTCAATATTCTACGGTTGAGAAAGGACAGACAAGTAAAAAATATGGTGGAAGTATTCAATGGTTGAAAGATTCCAATATTGTCAATCCTTGTTATAATATTCATGAACCCTATTTGCCACTTATGGCAAATGCTGATGAAAATCAGTTCAAATTATATATTAATGATACTGGCTTATTGTGTGCTATGTATGGATTTGAAACTAAAAAAGCTGTTCTAGAAAATGTTATAAAAGGGAATGCTAAGGGTGGCATTTATGAGAATATAATTGCAGAAATTTTGGTTAAAAATGGATATGAATTATATTATTACAAGCCAGATGATTCTAATGAATTAGAATTTTTGATAGAAAAAAATGGAGAAGTTATTCCTGTGGAAGTGAAGGCAGGAAATACGGCAACAAAGTCTTTGAATAGATTTATTGAAAAATATAAACCAACAGTAGCTTATAAAATTGTAGATGGAAATGTTGGTGTAAACGAAAACAAATTAACTATTCCTCATTATATGGTTATGTTTTTATAATGTATTTTTAATAAAATATATAATATACCAAATAAATATTTATTATCGGTAAATGCATATTTCTTTATTTAAATGGTTGATTTATTTTTAATATAAAAATATAATGTTAATACTTATTTTTGTTAAAAACTTATCTTAAAATTAGTTTATTATGTTTTTTTATTATTTTTTCAAAAAAATTAAAGTTTTTTATAAAAAATAGTAAAATATTTTATGAAAGTGGTTACAATTGATTATATTAATATTAAAAATACAAAAAAATCTTATATAATGAAAAAGAGGTAATAAATGAAAAAAGTAAAAATGATGAAAAAGTATGCTGACTTGATAGCAGAAGTTGGCATAGGTGCAAACAGTAATCAAGACATAGTTATTTTTGCATCGGTAGAAATGGCACAATTTGTCCATTATTTAACCTTGTCTCTATATGCTCATAAGGTTAAAAATATTGAAGTTAGTTATTCTGATCCTTTATTGATCAAACAAAAGATGTTACATACTCCTATCAAAAGATTATCCAAGGTTAATCCTTTAGATGTTGAGGCTATGAAATCTTATACTGATAGAGGAATGGCTAGAATTATGTTGGTAGGTAATGATCCTAATATCTATAGTTCTGTCGGTGTTGAAAAGGTTACCGCTTATAATAGTGCTCTTAATAAGGCTACTTTTCCTTATCGTCAAATTTATATGAACAATGAATTAGCTTGGTGTATCGCTGCTGTTCCTACTAAAAAGTGGGCGGAAAGAGTATTCCCAAAGGCTACTCCAACTCAAGCTCAAATAAGTTTGTGGGAAGCTATCTATAAAGCTTGTCGAATCGATGCTGATAATACTCCAATTGAAAGTTGGAAAAAGCATATCGCTACTTTAAATCGCAATGCTAATGCTTTGAATAAGATGAAATTAAAGAGCTTACACTATCAAAGTAAGAATGGTACTGATTTAGTCATCGGCTTACCAAATAGTTATCGTTTTGCTGCTGCTAATGCTGTTCAAAGCCGTTATAATTCAGAATTTGTTCCTAATTTGCCAACTGAGGAAGTCTTTGCTTCTCCTCATAAAGATAAGGTTGATGGTATTGTCTATTCCTCAAAGGCTTTATCTTATAATGGCAATATAATTGATAAGTTCTTCCTCAAATTTGAAAATGGTAAGGTTGTTGATTATGGTGCTGAAGTTGGCTACGATACTTTGAAAAGCATCATTGATTTTGATGAAGGCTCTTGCCGTTTAGGAGAATGTGCTTTGGTTCCTTTCCATTCTCCAATTTCAGAGATGAATATTCTTTTCTATAATACTTTATTTGATGAAAATGCTGCTTGCCATTTGGCATTGGGTGCTTCTTTTGCTGAATGTGTTTCTAATGGTGAAGCAATGAGCGTTGAAGAACTTGAAGAAGCTGGTTTAAATCAAAGCCGTGAGCATGTTGATTTCATGATCGGTACTGAAGATCTTTCGATTATTGGTACTGATAAAAACGGTAAAGAAATTGTCATTTTCAAAGATGGCGATTTCGCTATTTAATTAAATTTATATAAGTATTCAAAGAGCATCCAGTTAAGATGCTCTTTTTGACTATTGTAAAAATATTTAGTACAATAATGGCGGTGATGTTATGAATAGAAATTATTCAAAAATTATAGTTTCAACTTTGCTCAACATGTTGAAAACTACCCCATATGATGAAATCAGTGTTGCTACATTATGTCGTACAGCTGGTGTTTCAAGACAGAGTTTCTATTATTATTTTGCTGATTTAAATGATTGTTTAATGTCCATAATTATTGCTGAAGGCGTCAATGTCAGAAAAAATAGTTCTTATAATAATATCCGTGAATTGTTGATGGATTTATATAATTACATCTATGCAAATAGAGTTATTTTTACCAATATTGCTACCAGCAGCCAAGCGGGGGTTTTGTATGATAAAATCCAAAAGCTTGGAAAAGATATTCTTCGTTCGGAAATTACTAAATGGATTCCTGATGTTGAATATTTGAGTGCTGATGATATGGATTATATTTTAAGTTTCTATTTTGCTAATTTTATCTCTTCTATTTCTCTTTGGATGAAAAAAGGTTTTTCTACTACTCCAGATTATGAAATTGTGCATTTTATTTTGGTGACTGAGGGTATGGTTAAAGAGTGGGTAAGAAGATTTATTGCCTTTAATAAGAGGAAAGCTTTACCTGATCATTCTGTCTATTCAAAATATATTGGCACAGCGAATATGAATAATAATGGGGAAAAATTATGATAGATTTTTATAATCCTACGCATATCTATTTTACTAGTTATGAAAATATAGGTATATTGATAAGAAAATATGGCTTTAGTAAAGTTGTTTTACTATGTGGAAGTTCATATTTAAAATCTTCTGGTATTCTTGATAATATTTTAAAAAAATTAAAAGAAGCTAATATTCTAACTTATGTTTATTCGGGGATAATTGCTAATCCGGATTTAAAGAATGTTGAAGAGGCTTTGAATTTAACAAAAGAAGTCAAACCTGATTTATTATTAGCTGTCGGCGGTGGCAGTGTTTTGGATTTAGCAAAAAGCGTTGCTAATAATTTTTATTATGATGGCGATATACTTGATTTCAATAAAAAGAAAACTATGCCGACTAAAGCTTTGCCATTAGCAACAATTATTACCATTGCTGCTAGCGGTAGTGAAATGTCTTCTTCCTGTGTTATTTCAGATCGGAAGACTAATTTCAAAGGTGGCTTTAATTCTCCGACCAATTATCCATTGTTTTCTATTTTAGATGCTAGTTTAACAAAAAGTGTTTCCGAGTTTCAAACTTGCTGTGGTCTTGTTGATATAATTTCGCATAGCTTTGAAAGATATTTTTGTAAATCTGAAGAGTATCAGGTCTGTGATCTTTTTGCTCTTGGCGTCATAAGAAATATTGTTGATTTAACGCCGAAATTGTTGATGAATTTAAATGATGAAGATTTGAGAAAAGCAATGATGGAAACGGGTTCGGTTTCCCATAATGGATTTACTTCTTTTGGTAAATTAACTTCCATGCCTTGTCATTTTGTAGAACATTTAATTTCAGGGAAATATCCTGAAATCGCTCATGGTTTAGGTCTTAGTTGGCTTTTAGGACCTTTCATGAGAAGAAATTATGAAGTATTAAAAGATAAGATAAAGAAATTTGGTCATTTTGTCTTCGATGAAGATGATCCTAAAGTTGCTTTGGATAAATTTGATGAATATATCAATTCTTTACCATTTAATAAAACAATGGAAGATTTCGGTATTACTAGTACAGAAAAAGAGTATTATCTTTCTTTATTGAAACCAGCTCTATAAAAGGAGAATATTATGATATCGGATAAAGATTTAAAAGAAGAAGATTTTTTAGTTTTTGACGCTATTAAAAAAGAAAGAATTCGTCAGGATGATCATATAGAATTGATCGCTAGTGAGAATTATGTTTCAAAAGCAGTTTTAGAAGCACAAGGTTCTATAATGACAAATAAATATGCGGAAGGTTATCCTGGGCATCGATATTATGGCGGATGTGAATATGTTGATATCGTGGAAAATCTAGCACGTGATAGAATAAAAAAATTATTTAATTGCGAATATGCTAATGTTCAACCCCATTCTGGTTCTCAGGCTAATATGGCGGTATTTCGTACTTTATTAAATCATGGTGACAGGGTTTTAGGTATGAAACTAGATGCTGGTGGCCATTTATCTCATGGCAGTGCTTTATCTTTTAGCGGACAGGATTATCAAGTTTTTTCTTATGGTCTAGATCCAAAAACTGAAAGACTTAATTATGATGAGATTTTAAAATATGCTAAAGAAGTGCAACCGAAGATGATAATTGCTGGGGCTTCAGCATATCCGCGAATTATTGATTTTAAAGAATTTAGACATATCGCTGATGAAGTTGGCGCATATTTATTTGTTGATATGGCTCATATTGCTGGTCTTATTGTTGCTGGTCTTCATCCTAGTCCAATTCCTTATGCTCATGTTGTTTCTTCAACAACGCATAAAACTTTGCGCGGTCCTCGTGGTGGATTAATTTTAGCAAATGATCTTGAGCTTGGAAAACGTATTGATAAAAATGTTTTTCCTGGAGTTCAAGGCGGTCCTTTAATGCATGTTATTGCGGCTAAAGCTGTGGCTTTTGAAGAAGCTTTGAAACCAGATTTTAAAGATTATCAAAAACAAATTGTAAAAAATGCTGATGTTTTAGCTAAGACATTAGTATCAAAAGGTTATCATTTAGTCTCCGGTGGGACCGACAACCATTTAATGTTAGTAGATGTGAAATCTCATGCTAATATCACTGGTAAAAAGGCTCAGGATGTTTTAGGAAAATGCAATATTACAGTGAATAAGAATTCTATTCCTAATGATACGGAAAAGCCTTTTATTACTTCGGGTATCAGGCTTGGAACACCAGCTTGTACGACAAGAGGTTTTGTTGAAGAAGATATGGTAGAAGTTGCAAACATCATCGATTTATGTTTAACTAACTCTGATGATGAAGAAAAACTTGATGAGGCTAAACAAAGAGCACTCAAACTTACAAGAAAGTATCCTCTTCCTTATTGATAAAATAGTATATTTAATTTGTTAATTAGTTTATAATAATTATTGAACTGAAAGTGAGGTTTTATGAAAGAAGACAATACAAATATGGAAAAAAATACAAATGAATCCGGGCAAATAAAAAAGAGTTTCTTAGATTTTAATTTTTCTTGGATAATGCTTGTCATCGATTTAGCATTAATCTTTGGACTTGGAACTTTGAATCTCAATGTTATGCAACAACATTCTTTGGCAATGCAAAGTACATTATATATTGTTATTGTTGTCGGTGTTTCTTTAATTGCTAATTTCTTATTTTATACATTAGGTAAATTAATCGGTGGTTTAATCGGTGGTTATCAAGTTACTAAAGTTGTGTTTTTCGGAATGACAATAATATTTAAACATGACGGAAAAGATAATGATGTTTCTTTTAAAGTTAATAACATTTTGGATTTCCATCTTGTTATGACTCCGAAAAAAGAAAAGACTTGCCATTATGGTTATTTATTAGGCGGTATGGTCGGATATATTTTGATCAATGTTGTAGCTTTACTATTAGCTTTATTAGTATTTTCCGGCGATAAGATCATCAGCTATTCTATTTTATTTGGCATTGGTTATGGTTTCATCGTTGCTTTATATGAATTATTCCCATGTCGATTAGATTATGTTAATGACTGCTTTATTTTGATTAAAACAACTCATAAAGAAGATTTATTAGCCTATGAAAATGAATTGAAGAATATTCGCCATTCATTGCTTGGTGAAGATCTTGAAATCATTGAATTTGATAATTATGATAGCTATTACAAATCACATGTTAGATATTATCAATATATGGATGCTTTATTAAAAGATGATATCGATAAAGCCATCAATATTTTAGAAGATACCTTCAAGTATATTGATTGGTATACCGATGATTTAAAAACTAAAATGATTGCAGAGAAGTTATTTATCTTACTTTCTTCAGAAAGTTTTGACGAAGCTGAAAATTATTATTCTTTACAAAAGAAAGATTTCCAAAATAGTATTGTTTCTTGCGGTGAATTATCAATGTATAGGACAGCAGTTCTCATCGAAGGTATTATCAACAACATGAAAGAAGATACCGAAACAGTAGTAAATAAATACGCAGCATATTTAGCTTCTCATAAAGATTTAAAGAACGCTAGATTTTTAAAAGAACAAGAGTTATTCAATAAATCACTTGCCGTAGTAAATAAAGCAAGACCAGGTTGGAATCTTGTTATACCACAAGTAGCTTAACTAAAGAAAATGCCGAAAGGCATTTTTTGTTTGATTTTTAAAAAATTGCGTGATAATATTAATGAGCACGAAAGTGCTACTTGGGGATGTTTTGGTTTCGACAGGTAAGGATGAGTCAACAAGGCAGCCGAGTGGTGACGTTATCACCAAAAAAAAGATAAATGCCAAAAAACTTTATCATGTAAATAATGCTCCTGCCATGATGGCAGCAGCTGCTTGCTAGTTTTTTAAAACTCCGCAGCTCAGGGCTTAGCCCAGCATAGTCGTCTCTTCTCGCTATCATTCGGAGAGGTTACGGCAAACTAAGAATGATTGCTTCTTTATAGGCTGACATATAAAGAATAAGAATTAGTCAGCACCAAGATCTGGCAGTCGTTTGCAGCTAATAGATCTTAATTTATGCAAACTAAGCTGTAGTCTTCTTGATGGTGCCTTATTTGGACACGAGTTCAATTCTCGTCATCTCCACCACAATTAAAAAAAATAGCTTTGATACTCGAAAATGTATCAGAGCTTTTTGTTTTTTAGAGACTTTTTCGGCGTTAGATTTAAGTTTTAATCACAATATATATGATCGAATAATTATCTTTTAGCAGGTATTGAGTGCCCGATATCTGCTATTTTTTTGCCGAAAGGCGAATTAAATCGAAGGTAAAAATACAATGAAAGAAGTAAACAAAGGCATTTTGGATAACGATATGGTTATCTCAGCAGAAAACATACAGAAGATGGGTGAAGTTATCGCCTTGACCTGTATCAAAACAGTAATAGTCTGTTCAAGAAAGGCTTTGCATTATCTATACAAAGGACTATTAAGAGATATAAGCCGCTCAAAAGACGATTATTCGCAGTTTTCAAACGCATACGATATTGCGCAAGAGGCAATGCTGTTTCTTTGCCAACATATAGGCGAAAAACTCAGTGACAACTGTACTACTAAATATAGAAAGGTTGTTACAATTAAAAGTGCTTGTTATCGTTATGCCGACAATTATTATCAAAAACAATACACACGCCATTTATCAAACACAATAAGCCTTGACGAGTGAATTACGGCTGAGCCCGAAACAATACTCGACAACGAGGAGAAAAACGATTATACAGTCGTTGACAGGCTTATATCAAAAATGAAATTGACCACTGCGGAATACGAAACGTTATGCGCATATATGGCAGGACTTACTTATCTTGAAGTAACACGTCTTTTGAATGTAAATTGGACGACGATTTGGCGTAAACGAATGAGCCTGCAAAGGAAATATGCGCTTGTTGCAAACAACCTTTAATATAAAAAACAGACGGAAAAATCACTAAAATTTGTCCGTCCATTTTTATGCCGTATTTACGCTTTAATTTTATCTTCAAACTCGCAAGGATTTTGCGACAAGGGCGATTAGGCGTATCTTGTCTTGATATAGGTCGGCTAATTTAGCGATAAACACCAAAACAATACAAAGTCTATTTTGAATCAGTTAGTCCTACTTGTGTTTTATATGATCTCAAATCATTCCGATATAATTCAATTACTTTAATTATCATTCTATTCACCTCAATAGCATTATTAGTCATAGGAACTAATCTCGTTTCAATATAGTTGTTTACCATTTCTGATTTGCTCAGATTTCCGGAAATTATATTATTCTGAAAAATTTTATGCACAATAAACGATCTATAATCGTTTATTTCCTTAATCAAATCAGTTGCATTGTTCGGAAGTGAGGTGATTTTTTTCAGTTTATCTTTTAATCTGCCCAATGTCCACTTTTCATCATATGTTTGAAAATAGTATTCGTCATACTTTTGACATATATTTGAGACAATTTCTTTAGTCAAGCCTTCTTTTTCTATCTCTTTTACAGACAATTCGTAACAAAGGAGCTTTCTTAAATTGAACTCAAGCATTTGTGCCACTTCTAAGAAAAAACCGATGTTAGAATAAAAAGCTATTCGGATTTCTGTATTATCTTTTGAGACGTCCGAGTTAAACTGTATTGTAATATTTTTCATACACGTTCGATCCTCTTGATTATATAGAAAACACTAAATAACGTTTATATGCCCAAATTATGGTTGCACCGGTTCCTCAATCGAAAATTCGATATAATCGGTCTCCAATAATAATTGATTATTTTTATCGAATTGTTTGAGAATGAAAGCATATTTTCCGTAAGCAAGGCCGTTTATAGATTTGTAAAAATCTTCGGCTGGAACATCGCACTTTTTTATAATAGACCAACTCGATGGTTTTTGCACTGAACCATAAGGGCCTCCAACGTTTACATAGTCTTTTGGCACAAATAGTTTAATTTCGGTGTGGTCATATTCATCACAACAAGGCTGAAAATATATATTAACCAAATCAGCTCCTGTAGATACCTTTATTGCGGCGGTCGTCAACAAGTTGTAGATCCTTTCTTGTTCTAATTTTGCGTAGTATTGTTCCTTGTCAGCTTCTGTGTAAGTGACACTAAGGATATAATCGTCTGTGATTTTATTAACAAAAGAAAATTTTATTGCATCTATCCTATCAACAAAATCCGCAATGATTCTATATTGGTTGTTTGCAAAAGGAATTTCTATCCATTGATTGTTTTTGCGAACGGAAACAACCTCGAACGGATTAGCTTCCTTATTGTTCAGATTGATAATTAAAACGTACTGAGTTTTTGTTATATCGTCAACTTGCATTATATTGAAAAAATCTAACTCGCTGTTAAATGTGCCGCAAGTAGTCGTATTATTTGAATTTTCCGAATCTATTGGACAGCAAATAGAAAAAACAAAGTTGTTGCCATTAGCAATAGAATCAAAAATATATTTTTGATACTTATTCATAACTTCCTCCGTTATAAAGAGCAAATGTAATCAATGCATTGCTTGATTTCTTCATCCGACATTGGCTCATCCTGTTTTTCGGAATGAACTATACTATTGCGTTGACGTCTTAAACGATTTAACATATCCGGTGTATAAGGGTCGTAATCGTTCCACTCATCGTCACAAGTGTTAAATTGTCCGCAAAAACGATCTAACATTTCCGAGAAATCACCTTGATAGTTATAGTCGCATTTCAGTATCGCTTCCATGCGAACGCACAATTTGATAATTACAAGTTCCTTATTGCCTTTACTCAATTCAGAATAAAAGTAATCTTTTGTTAATTCTCCAACTATTTTTTCTTTATAAAACTTATTTGATAACTCGCTTATTATGCGTTGTCTTACATCGTTCAAGTAATCAATTACTTCTTGAATGCTTTTTTGATAATGACGGCTACCATAAGAAACTTCTCTTATAGAAACGTAAAGTTCATTATTATTAAAACAAAGGCTCTTCAGACAATTATACGGCTGATTATCTTTTGTCCAAATCTCAAGGATATTTTCTTCAATATCTTCTTTGTTTTGATACAAGATTGCATCCGACAATCTGTTGATATCATAATCAACGGAAAACTCAAATAATTTACGCCATTTTTGCTGTTGATACATTCTATATACCAATTCGAATGGGTGAACTGGATAGTTATTCAAAGCCTTTTTTACCGCCTTGAAATCCGCAATTTCTTTTAACTCTTTTATATCTACAATTCCGTTATGAATAGCAGATTGTATCTCTAAATCGGTTCTTGAAACGGATTTGTCGAGCTTTAATTTTGCAACTCTTATCTCGTCGAAATTCGCAACATAACATTTAGATTTTGTCATGCTTTCGTGTACTCGTTCAAATTTTGTGGTTACAAAGTTTTCAACATCAACATTGATATTGTTAAACTCTTGAACCATATCAAAATCACCTTTTTCAAGCGCCGCTTTAATCGTACTTTCAAGAACGCGAACAAGCCCGTGTCCATTGTTGCTATATTTCGGAGCAATAAAAAAGTAATTTAACACATAGTTGTACGAGCTATCATAATTATCATATATCGGATTGATAGTTTCATATGCAATGGCGTTGTTCTTGCGAGAAATATCCAACAACTTAAGAAGCAATTTATCGTTACCGTTTTTATATGCTTCATCAATCAAATAAGGAAATGCGTGATACCAAACACACTTGCGCCCATTTTGATTTGATAATAACGCATTTAATGTTGTTTCATTGATTCTTTTATCTGTTACCAGCAAAGTGAAGAAATCTCGCGGAATTAGACAAATACATTGATCCCGATAGTTTCTAAAATATTCTTTATCCTCAACCGGAAGAAGAGATTTTATCTCATCTTCATTTTCAAACGTAAATTTGTAGTATTTATCGATTGAGAATACTTTTCCAACCAAAATCGACAAAGAATTTGATACAACTGCAAGCCTCATTGCATCAAGCATTTTGAATCGATTTATAAAACTTGAATCAATATCACAAAGTTTCTTAAAAACATTAAGACTTTGATATTGTAAAATATAATTTACAATATTTTTATTGTTCTCATCATTCGGCAAATCTTTCACTTCTTCTGCCAAGGAAACATCATCGGTTTTAGCGCATAGTTCTGCTTTTGAAATAGTAACTATTTCTTTTTCGGGCGTTTTGCCTGTCATAAGATAATCAATAGTTACCCCAAACAGAGTTGCCATTGCCGGCAGTTGAGATATCTCAGGAAGGCCTGCTTCGCTTTCCCACTTACTGACAGCCTTATCGCTAACATTCAACTTTTCGGCAAGTTCAACTTGTGTCCAACCTTTTGTTTTACGTAAAGTCGCAATCGTTTTACCAATGCTATGTTTACTCATAATTGAAACTCCTTGTTTTTTCTACCAATATTTTGTCAAAATCATTCAGAAAAGTAAACCTACTTCTAATTTACACGAAAAGTAGAGGAACATTTTTCAAGTATAAAAACTCTACGCTAAATAGAATTACAATACATTTCATCCTTAAGGTCAATATAAATGTCATATAACACGAAGAACTCCATATAACACTTTCAAACTCGCAAGGTTTTTGCAATGTTGGCAATTAGGCGTGTGCTTGTCTTAATACAAGTCGGCTCGGCTACGTCTCGCCGAAGACAAGCCACGCCTCTGTCCAAACAAACAAACCTAAATCGGACAATGAAAGCACGAGCAGAAGGCGAAGTCGCCGCTAACCCGCTTGGCGATCTTTCGTCTTTTTCTCCGCCGTGCGTGGACTTTCATTTTCCCCCGAGTTTATGTCGTTTGCATTTTCGGAACAGTCGGGAGCATTTGCGTTGTCGTTCAGGAGCTCGCTACGGGGGTATTCCGTCATAATAGACAGTAGGGTGCTGTAAAATGATTTTTGTTCTGCCGTGGATATTTTTTCAATGTTCGGTGTGCCGATTATGGTTATTTTATATTTCTTTTTCATAGCCGTTTCTCCTTTTACCCTGAGGATAGCGGCCAAACTCGTAACTTTCTTGCGACTTTGGCTTGTAGTCTTGTGGATAAGGAAGAAGCAAGACGTTTTTTTCTTTCTCTATTGTGCTTATGATATATTATTTTCAAGTTCATATTAGTTCTCTTTTGTGCTAAATTTCTTATATTTAAACGGTTTCATCCATGTTTTTTAGCATATTTTGTACTATATAATTAAAGTATAAAAGAGTTGATAAAACTTGTCAAATAAGGAGTGAATATGATTAGATTATGTGCATTTAGCGATGAATATGGAAATAAGTTAGAAGAGCAGATTGAAGGACTTAAATTAAATAATATTCATCTTATTGAAATTAGAAATGTCGATGGAAAAAACGTTTTGAATTTCACTGATGAAAAAGCAAAATATTATTATGAAGAATTAGCAAAAAATGATATCAGAGTTTGGTCGATCGGTTCTCCATTAGGGAAAGTTGATATTGATGTTGATTTTGAAGAATATAAAAATACAGTTTTAAAAAGACTTTGTGAATTAGCTAATATATTCCAAACTTCGAGAATAAGAATGTTCAGCTTTTTTAAAGCCTATGAAAAGAAAGATGAAGTAATAAAAAAACTTCAAGAGATGGTAAATTTTGCAAAAAAATATAATGTTGAACTCTATCATGAAAATGAAAAAGATATCTATGGTGATAGTTTAGAAAGAGTTTTAGAATTAAAGCAAAATGTCCAAGGTTTAAAATTTGTTTATGATCCTGCAAATTTTATTCAATGTGAACAAAATCCTGATAAGACCATCGATTCTTTATTTGATAAAATGGATTATTTTCATATCAAAGACATTATTGAAGGAAGCGGAGAAATAGTTCCGGTGGGAAAAGGCGATTGCAAAATTGATAGAATTTTAAAATTAATCGACAACAAAAATGTCACTTTGACTATTGAACCTCATCTTTCAGTTTTTCCTGGTTATTCAGAAATTGATAAGACAGAATTAAAAAATAAATTTGTTTATAAAAACAATAAAGAAGCTTTCAATGCTGCCTGTTTAAATTTAAAAAATCTTTTGAAAGAAAAAAATTATACCGAGTATAAAGATGGATTTATTAAAAAATATGTAAGATATGGTGTTATTGGTTTAGGTAATATGGGAAGTGGACATATCGCCAATTTTATGAAAGAAGGCAATATTCCTTTTGGTGAAGTTGTTGCTATTGCTGATAGAAAGCAAGAAAAAATCGACAGAATAAAAAATCTTTACCCTAATCATACTTTTGAATGTTATTTAGAAGGCAGTGAATTGATAGAGCATGGAAATGTAGAAGCTGTAATTATCGCTGTACCACATTATCAACATCCGGAATTAACAATTTTGGCCTTGAAGAAAAATATCAATGTAATCTGTGAAAAACCAGCTGGAGTTTATACTAAACAAGTTAAAGAAATGATCGAGGTCAGCAAAAATTCACACGCTTTATTTACAATGATGTTCAATCAAAGAACAAATTGTGTCTATAGGAAAATGCGAGAAATTGTTAACTGTGGAGAAATAGGTGAAGTAAAAAGAGTCAATTGGATTATTACGGATTGGTATCGTTCACAAAGTTATTTTGACAGCGGAGATTGGAGAGCTACTTGGGAAGGCGAAGGCGGTGGAGTTTTATTCAACCAAAGCCCACATCAATTGGATCTTTTGGCCTGGGTTGTCGGTATGATGCCAAAAAGACTTCAAGCTTTTTGTCATTTTGGAAAATGGCATAATATTGAAGTTGAAGATGATGTTACCTGTTATTTAGAATATGAAAATGGTGCTACAGGCGTTTTTGTTACCAGTACCGCAGATGCCCCTGGAACAAACAGATTTGAAGTTTTAGGAACAGGCGGAAAGATTGTCTGCGAAAACGATAAATTGAAACTTTATAAAAACGAGATTGATGAAAGAAAATTTAATCAAGAATATAAAGGTGGGTTTGGTTCACCAAAATTTGAAGAAATTGAAGTTGAAACAGATGGAGAAAATTTACAACATACGGGAATTTGCCGTAACTTTACCAATGCTATATTAGGAATTGAACCATTGTTTGTCGATGGCAAAGAAGGTTTAAAAAGCGTTGAATTGATGGATGCAATGTTGATGTCTACTTGGCTAAATAAGATGATTGAACTTCCTATAGATGATGAAAAGTATTATGAACTTTTGTTAAAACAAATAAAAAATTCTAAAATACATAAAAATGTTGAAGAAAAAATATTGGATACTAAGGACACCTATAATGGTTCAAAATAATGAAAAGTGCAATTATTGGCTGTGGTGGAATATCTAGAACACATATTAATGCAATTTTAAAAACTAAATCCGAAATAGTAGCACTATGTGATATCGATGTTATTAAAGCTCAAAAGATAAAAGAAGAATTTAATTTAAATGCTGAAATATATCAAGATTATCAAAAAATATTAGAAAAAGATATTGATGTTGTGCATATATTAACTCCTCATTATCTCCATGCGGAAATGGCTTACTTTTTCTTGAAGAAAAATATAAATGTTCTTTCGGAAAAACCGATGGGAATCACTTTAAATCAATTGAAGAAAATTGAGAAAATAGCAAAAAAGAGTCAAGCACAATATGGTGTCTGTCTCCAAAATAGATATAACCCTACTTCGCTTTGGCTCTATAATTATTTAAAAGATAAAAAAGTGACTTATGCTCATGCTGATATTTGCTGGCATCGAGATGAAAAATATTATGCTAGCGATTATTGGCGAGGAAAAAAGAAATTAGAAGGTGGGGGAGTATTAATAAATCAAGCTATCCATACTTTAGATTTATTGCAATGGTTTTGTGGAAGACCGAAATCAGTTGTTGCAGATATTAACAATTTTTCTTTAAAAGACAAAATAGAAGTTGAAGATAGTGCGATGGTATTATTTAAAGGAGAAAAATCAAGTTATTCAATTTTTGCTACCAATTCTGCTAAAACAGATTTATCACCGATAATAAATTTAAAATTAGAAACTGGAGAAAATATAATTTTATCCAAAGATCGACTCATAGTTGATAACAAGATAATTGAAATCAAAGATGATATAAATATCTATGGTAAAAGATGTTATGGAAATGGCCATGAACATTTGATTTCCGATTTTTATTATAAGATTGAAAAAAAGAAGAAGTTTGAAATAGATGCTGAAGAAGCCATAGTTTCAAGCAAAATGGTTTTATATGCCTATAAAAGCAGAGGAAAAATAAAGATAATAGAAGAATAGTTTTTAAATATTATCTTGTTTTATAAAAAAGTTTTCTAATTTGTATTATAAATCAAAGACAATAAAAAAATTGAATAGAAAGCGATTCGACATAATACTTAATATTTTCGGTTTTTTTGCCAAAGAAATTAAGTGGATTGATGTTTTATTATTAGAAAATAATATGTTATAATACGTTTAATAAAAGTGGCAATTAATCCATAAATATTAATTGAGGTGCTCAAAATGGAGATAAAAAGAGATAAATATTTAGAAATGCTTCAAATAAGACGACATAATGGATTTATAAAAGTTATTACTGGAATTAGAAGATGTGGCAAATCTTATCTTATGAATGATATTTTTTACGAAAAATTGAGACAAGAGGGCGTAGATGAAAGCCATATAATTAAATTTGCTTTTGATTCTGCTGAAGATTTATTACTTATTGGTGAAGATTTACAGGATCTTTTTATTAATAAAAAGAAAGTAGATCCTAAAAAATTTATGACGTTTATTTCTCAACGAATGATAGATAATGATATGTATTATCTTTTGCTTGATGAAGTTCAAAATCTTGGATGTTTTGAAGCAGTGCTCAATGGTTATTTACGCAAAAAAAATATGGATGTGTATGTAACTGGCAGCAACTCAAAATTTTTATCAAGTGATGTATTGACTGAGTTTGCTGGCAGAGGAGATGAAATACATGTTTTACCATTATCTTTTTCAGAATTTTATGCGAATTATCAGGATGGATTAGATTATGCTTTTGACGATTATATGATTTATGGTGGGTTACCTGCAGTTGCGTTGATGAAAACTTCTGAACAAAAGTCGAGTTATCTTAAAACACAATTACAAAATGTTTATCTTAAAGATCTTGTTGAACGCAATAATCTTAATTCAGATGAAAATATTGGTGAATTACTGGATATTATCGCGTCTGGTATTTCTTCATTGACTAATCCAACAAAACTTGCCAATACTTTTAAAAGTATTAAAAATACTTCTTTAAGTGCACTTACTATTGATCGTTATATTACTTACATGCAACAGGCATTTATTCTCTCAAAAGTAAATAAATATGATGTAAAAGGCAAAAAATATATTAGTACGCCTTATAAGATATATTTTGAAGATGTTGGCTTACGTAATGCAAGACTTGATTTTAGACAGATAGAAGAAACTCATTTAATGGAAAACATAATTTATAATGAGCTACGTTATCGCGGGTATAATGTTGATGTTGGTTTTGTAGAAACAAGAGAAAATATCGACGGCACTTTAAAAAGAAAGCAACTTGAAATTGATTTTATCGCTAACCAAGGCAATAAGCGTTATTATATTCAATCAGCTTATGATATTCCAAATGAAGAAAAGATGAAACAAGAAACAAAATCACTCGATAATATCGATGATTCATTCAAAAAAATTATAGTAGTAAGGAATAGTATAAAACCACGTCGCAATGAAAAAGGCTATTTGATTGTTGGACTAAAAGAATTTTTATTAGACCCTAATAGCCTTGAATTATAATTTCTAATTATTTTGATGGTTTTTAGAAAAATTATAAATATATTGATTAGTAGTGTTTTATTAGCCAGAAAAATAATCTAAAATGTCAATAGAATTTTAATTTTGCAACTAGTGAAAAAATTAAGATAATAGAAGAATAGTTTTTAAATGTGATAGAATCTAGCTGTGAAAAAAATAAAAAAATATCTTTTAACAATTCCAAATATTATTTATCCTTATGTATTTTCAATAACTTCAATCGTTTTGTTGATATATTTTTTAGTATTGCTTAATTTTCCAAGCGATGACAATGATGTGGTTATTGGTAATATTTTAGAAATTGGATTGATAGTATTATCAGTTTTTCTAATTATTTATACATTGCTTTGTTTAGTATTTGCGATTGTTATTGCTGTATTTTCGACAAATAATAAGATTACATATTTTGAAGCGTGCAATATGAATATCTTGACTAAATGTCTTCAAATTCCTTCGTATATTGCTAATTTTATCGTTGCTTTGGTTGGAGTTTTGATGAGCATTTGGGGATTAGGTTTAATTTTTTATGCTGTCATTGTTGATTTTTTAACAATTGTTCTAAGCGGAATTGCTTCAATTGGATGTACTTATTCATTGAAAAAGAATGGCATTATCACTAAAAAGATGGCAATAATATGTGGAATCGGAAGTTTTATCTATGTTTTTGATATAATTGTTTCAATATATTATCTAATAGAAAAAGCGAATTATAAATTAAAAAAAGGAGTTAATATATGATAGGTATCATCGGCGCAATGGATGTTGAAGTTGAATTGTTAGTCAGTAAACTTCAAAATAAAAAAGAAAAGAAGATTGCTAATTATAATTTTTATAGTGGCACTATAGAAAATAAAGAAGTGGTTGTTATAAAAAGTGGAATTGGAAAAGTAGCTTCTTCAGTTGGCGCTGGTTTAATGATAGAAGAATATCATCCTGATTTTATTATAAATACTGGTATTGCTGGTGGAATAAATGGACTTCATACAGCTGATATTTTAATTGCTGATTCTTTAAGATATTCAGATGTCGATGCAGTGAATTTTGGATATAAACTTGGTCAAGTTCCAGGAATGCCACTAGATTATTTAACAGATGTTAAGATAAAAGAAAAAATTCAACAAATATTAAAAGATAATAATATTAGTTTTAAAAATGGAAAAATATATACCGCTGATACTTTTGTAACAGATTTAAAACAAATTAATATTGAATTAGAAAATGTCTGCGCTTGTGAGATGGAAGGCACTTCAATTGCACAAGCTTGTTATCTTCTCGATACTAAGTTTGTTTCTATTCGCTTTATTTCGGATATTGTTGGAACTGAAGAACAAGTAAAAGATTATGGAACATTTGAAAAACTAATGGCTAATAAAAGTGCAAATATTTGCTTTGATATAGTATCGAAAATAAAGTAGCAACTTTTAAAAATTAATTTAAGTTTTTTTATAAAAATGAAAATATCAGCAATCTCGATTCTTACTCTTTAGTATTTGATTTAAAAAAGAAAATTTTTACTTATATTTAATGTAGATTTTTAAAAATTAGAAGTGATAGAATTATAGGCGCATTGATTGATATTGCTAAGAATAATATATGGAAAAAAGTCTTGAAGAATCAGAATTTCTTGGAAAAGAAAAAATAAGTAAAATTTTGTTAAAACTAGCACCACCGGTTATGCTAGCGCAGTTGATATCAGCTTTATACAATATTGTTGATAGCCTTTTTGTTGGAAGATTATCTAATGATGCTCTGACAGCTTTAGGTGTTATCTATCCTTTGCAGTGGGTTATTATGGCTTTATCGGTGGGAACTGGTGTTGGTGTCAACGCCTATATGGATCATAAATTTGCTCAGGGAAAAACTGAAGAAGCTAATAAAGCAGCCGGGGTAGGTATTATTCTTGAAATTTTGGAATGGGCTTTATTTTCTTTGCTCATTGTTTTAGTTATAAAACCCTTTGTCAATTTTACAATTAATACAGAGCAGGCGATTGGTGATGCGATAATCTATGGTTATATTGTCTGTTGTGGTTCTATCTTTCAATTTCTGGATGGAACATTTAGTAAAGTCCATCAGTCTAAAGGAAATATGATTGTTCCGATGATTGCTCAACTTACTGGTGCAATTATTAATATTATTTTGGATCCTATTTTGATTTTTGGCTTAGGACCAATTCCTAAACTTGGAGTAGCCGGTGCTGGATTTGCAACAGTTATCGGTCAATTTGTCACTTGTTTAATCACAGGTGTTAAAGGCTTTAGAAAACCACCTGCTTTAAAAGAGTTTCATCATTATGCTAAAAGAATTTTTCATTATGGATATTCATATATAGTTTCGCAAGCTTTGGCTTCGGTATATATTATTGTTTTAAATTTTATATTGGGTGGCTTTTCCGATGCTGGAGTAACAGTACTTGGTCTTTATTACAAGATGCAGAGTTTCTTTTTTATTCCGATTGGTGGTCTTCAGACTTGTGTTGTGCCAATTATCAGCTATAATCATGCGATAAATAATTCTTTAAGAATTAAAAAGACCATGAATTATTCGTATTTAATAGCTATTTTATTTATGGTTATCGGTGTTTTCTGCTTTTTGGTCATTCCCGATAAATGTATACTTTTATTCAGTAAGGATGCTGAAGTTATGAAAGTTGGTGTGGTGGCATTTAGAATAATTGGTTGTAGTTTCTTTTCCGCTGTTTTTTCACTTATGACACCGGTTTTTTTCCAATCTATCGGTGAAGGGAAAAAAGGGTTATTGATTTCTTTGACCAGACAAATATTTTGCTTAATTCCTATTTTTTATCTATTTTCTTTAATAGGTCTTGATTATACATGGATTGCTTTTCCAATATCAGAAACTGTAGCAGGTATTGTTGGTATAATTTTATATCATAATACTTTGAAAAAATGGGGAGTTTCAGCTTTTACAAAAAAGGAAGAGAAAAATGATTGATTTTAAAGATATAGAAGAAACAGTGATAAATAATTTTTATGGTGGAAAAGGTGATATCTATTGCTGAATGTTTAAAGATGAAAATGGAAAAATCTTAGTCTCGAGAGTTCCGGCTAAAAGCAGTATTGGTCTTCATAAACATGAATATAATTCTGAAATAGTATATGTTATTTCAGGCGAAATTAAATGTATTCTCGATGGAAAAGAAGAAATAGTAAAAAAGGGACAATGCCATTATTGTCCCAAGGGTCATTCTCATGAAATAATCAACGAAAAAGATGAAGAATGCTGTACTTTTAATGTTGTACTATAATTAATTATCCAAAATTGAAATTCTAATTAACAAGGCATTGATGGTTTCAAAAATTTGATCTAATGTAAGATCGATTTTATCACGCATATAATCCAAAACTAAATGGAGAATTCCATTGATCATCATGTTGACTTCTGCTTTTTTAATATCAGGATTTTTCGATAAAGCGGTTAATGTTTTATCTTCGATAACTTTTGAATAAATCATCTTTTTTAGTTTGTCCATAAATAAAACAGGGTATTTAGCAGTCATTATCAAGCGATATTGTTCTTCGTTATTCTTAAGAAGTTCAAATATCAAATTTAAATAAGGCATAAATGAGGTGGAATTATCTAAATAGGCTTTATTCAAAGCTTCTTCAATAACATCAAGTACTTCATTTTCCATTTCTTCGATAATGTCATAAATATCTCTATAGTGTAAATAGAAAGTACTTTTAGAAATGTCAGCCCTTTCAATAAGGTCCTTTACTGTTATTTTTTCAACAACTTTATTTTCCTTTAATAATTCAGCAAAAGCTTTACGAATATTGTTTTTTGTGCGAATTGAATTTCTATATGTATTCATTTTTCTCCTTAAATGTACCAATTCTGTACTTTAGTCCAATATTGAACCAAAGTCAATAATTAGTATTTTTAACTTGCCAACAATGATAGTATAGTACTTTTATTGAACAAAGTAAACATGTGTCCAATATTAGACTTAAGTTTATATTTGTTCTTGGAGGTGAGAAATGAAAGTACTTGAAGTAAATAATCTTACAAAAGACTATGGTTCAGGCCGAGGAGTTTTCGATGTATCATTCTCAGTTTCTAAAGGAGAGGTTTATGGCTTTTTAGGTCCTAATGGTGCTGGTAAATCAACAACTATTAGGCATATCATGGGTTTTTCTAAGCCAGATAGTGGTGAAACAAAAATATTTGATAAGAATACCTTTAATAAGTATTATGAGCTATTAAATAAAGTGGGATATATTCCTGGTGAAATCGCTCTTCCTTCGGGATTAACTGGTTATGAATTTTTGAAAATGATGCAAGATTTGCAACATATTCATAATCAAGCTAGACTTGATGAAATGTTGGATCTATTTAAACTTGAACCAAATGTCTTAAATGGTGAGACAAAAAGAATGAGTTTAGGTGTCAAAAGAAAACTTGCTGTTGTAACAGCATTTATGCATGATCCAGAAGTTTTAATTCTTGATGAACCGACCAGTGGGCTTGATCCAGTCATGCAGGAAGTGTTCATCAAATTTATTGAAAATGAAAAGAAAAGAGGAAAGACAATTCTCTTGTCCAGCCATATTTTCTCTGAAGTTGATGCTACTTGCGATCGTATTGGAATCATTAAAGACGGAAAGATTGTCTCTGAATTTGTCGCTAATGATTTAAAGCATTCAGCAATTAAAACTTATAGATTGACATTTAATAATCTTGAAGACTATCAAAGATTTTTAAATGATAAAGAAAATGTTAGTGTTGTCAATATTTTAAAATCAAATCCAGAAAAAAAGAGAATATTAGTTTCAACTAATGATAGTGATATCAATAAAGCGATCTCTATTTTCTCCCGTTACGAATTAGATGAATTCTCTAATCGTAAAGAGACTTTGGAAGATTACTTTATGAAGTTCTATAAAGAAGAAAAAGATTTCAAGAAAGGAGCCTTATAATGAGTGTTATCGAGTTAAGAAACTTAACAAAAGATTATGGTGATCATCGTGGAATTTTTGATTTGACCCTCAATATTGAAAAAGGGGAAATGGTTGGATTTGTCGGAACTAATGGATCAGGTAAAACAACGACAATCAGAAGTATTATGGGTTTTATCGAACCATCTTGTGGAACGGTAAAAGTCAATGGACTAGAAGCTTGGGATCATTCAAGTGAATATGTTAAACATGTTGGTTATGTTCCTGGAGAAATCGCTTTTCCTGATTTAGCTACCGGAACAGAGTTCTTAAAAAGTCAAGCTAACTTTTTAAATATGAAAAGTATGGATTATGCTAATGAATTGATTGAAAAATTACAATTGGACCCAAGAGCTAATCTAAAAAGAATGAGTAAGGGTATGAAACAAAAAACAGCTTTGGTTGCTGCTTTGATGAATAATCCTGACATAATTCTTCTCGATGAACCAACAACTGGACTTGATCCTTTGATGCGTGATGCATTTTTGGAAATAATAAAAAATGAACATCAAAAAGGAAAGACAATCTTCATGAGTTCTCATATGTTTGAAGAAATGGAAGAAACCTGTGATAGAGTTGCTTTAATCAATGATGGAAGAATCATCGATATTGCCGATATGCATCAAATTCATAATAGGCCTGTTCGTGATTTTAAAATTGAATTTAAAAATCATGATGATTTCTTAAAATTTGAAACACTTCCAATAGTGATATTGAGAAAGCAAGAACAATATAATCAAGTTACTATCCGCATAGATAAAAAGAAAATGACTTCGTTATTCCGAATATTAACGGAATATGATGTTAAGTTTATCGCGGAAGTCAAGTATACTTTGGAACGTCATTTTAATGAAATAATTCATTCAAAATTAGAAAAGGAGAATAATTAAATGTTTAGTAAAGCGTTATTTAAACAATCATGCAAAGCTAACGGCGTAATGTGGTCGATAATTACCGCTGCTGTCTGCTTCATGTTAGCTTGCGTAATGTTGATCAGTGGTTCAGGAAATATTTCTGATATAAAAAATTCGGTCGAAGATACGATAATTGTTGAAACAATTGATTCCAATATGGATAAGCAAGCATTAACTTTCTATGAAAGAGCCAATCAAGGTACAAAATTATTTGATAATAGTTTTGTTCTTGAATATAAAAATGAATTTTTAGCCAATAAAGAAAAGGCTGATGAATATTCTCAAAAAGTTGATGCTTGGTTAGTTACAATGCCAGTTCAAACAAATTATACTAATATGCAAGAATATTTATTAGCCATGCAAAATTGGCAACAAAATGTTCCAGCATATGAAGAAAATTCAGTCGAAATGTATTATATTGGACTTGTATCTCAATGGCTTGAACAAGCACCAAAGTCTAGTGATTTTGAAAGTACTGAAGCTTATCAACAAGCTTTAGCTGCTTGGAACAATAATAAACCTACTTCTTTATATGCTACTTATGCAATGGTTGCTAAAGAAAAAATTTCTGAAGTTTATTTAGCAGCAGTAAAAGATGTCCAAGATCAAGCTTTAGTCGAAGCTAAAAAATTAGATGAAAAAAATGATGAAAATTCATCAGCTTATAAAGAAATTATGGGTTCGATGCTTTTTGCTATCAACCCCGGTTCTAACTTTGATTCTATGTATGAAGAATATGAACCAGGATCTACACCAAAAGAAGATTATGATATTGCAACCTTAGTTCAAAATATCACTGTCAGCGATTTAGTAAATTGGGCAAAAGGTGAAGAAGCTAGTGACATTAAAACTTATTTAAATAGCGATACAAGAAAAGATTATCGAATCGAACGTACACAATATGCCACTCCAATTCTTCTTGCTGGTAATTTAACCAGTGAAGAAACAACACAAAAAATGTTGATTGCTTTAAATGAATTCGGTGTAACAAAAGAAAAATATGATAGCTTTGGTTATACCTATGAAGGTGTTAAAAAGAGTACAACAACTTCAATTATCGCCTATCAAGCAAGACTCGATTATGAAATTTCATTGATCAACCGCGATGATTATCAAACAGAAGAAGCTTATAATGCAGCGGTTTTGGAAGCTACAAATAAATTACAAACAGAATTATCCAATGGTTTATTAGATGCTTTACCAAGTGAAGTATCCGATGCTATTGAAGAAATTGGTAAAATGGATTTATATGCTTTAATCGTCGGTTCAATCTTCTTCAAGATGGCTGGTTTATTACTTCCTATCATCTATATCATCATGGTTTCAAATAACCTCATTTCTGGTCAAGTCGATTCTGGAAGTATGGCCTATGTTTTATCAACTTCAACCAAAAGAAAAGAAGTTACATTTACTCAAGCTTGCTATTTGATTGGTTCCTTATTCTTGATGATGTGCGCTACAACAATTACAAGCTGCATATGCTTTGCCTTTGTTGATCCATCGGTAACTGAACTTACATATGGAGAGTTAATCTTATTGAATCTTGGTGCCTTCATCACATTATTTGCCATCTCTGGTATCAACTTCTTAACTTCTTGTTGGTTTGATAGAAGTAAACGTTCAATGGCTTTAGGCGGTGGCTTCAGCATGTTCTTCCTCGTTGCTACAATGCTCGGTTTATTCGGTTCACAAGTCATCCCATCAGTTGTTCGTTTAGATGCTTTAAATAATTTCAACTATGTATCTTTGATTACATTGTTTGATTCAGTATCTATTATTAGTGGAACAACAACATTTATCTGGAAGTTAGCAATATTATTTGTTATCGGTCTTGTTGGATATGTCATTGGTTCTATAAGATTTAAAAAGAAAGATTTACCACTATAATAAAAATAAAAGTGCTAAGAAAAAATTAACTTAGCACTTTTTTGGTGCAATAGACACAAAAAAAGTTGACCTGGATTGGTCAACCTTTTAAATTACTATCTTAATAGTTTGTAATCAATATAGGCGTAGCATTGTATATATATTGCGATGTGAAGGATGAAAATATTATTTTCTTTCTACCAAATTTTTTAATCTTTATATCCAGCTTTTTTTCTATTAGCTAAACAATAATTTTTTAATTTTAAAATATCTTGTTCTTTTATTTCTACGAAATGGCCACGACCAATTTTGGTATCAAGGTGGCCGATTTTAATTCTTTCCAATGATTTAACACGATGATTTAAAGCTTCAAACATACGGCGGACTTCGCGATTTTTACCTTCATGAATGGTTAGAATGACTTCGCTTTCTTCCATGGTTACTGAAACTATTTCAGCTTTAGCAGGGGCGGTTAAACCATCTTCAAGCATGATACCTTTTTCCAGTTGTTTCAATTCAGTAGAAGTTATTCTTCCAGTAATTTTAGCTAAATAACTTTTTGGAAGTTCACCAGAAGGGTGCATAATCAAATTAGCAAAATTACCATCATCGGTTAAAATAATTAAACCTGATGTATCGATATCTAAACGACCGACAGGGAAAAGTCTTCCATATTTTTCAGGGATAAGTTCGGCAATTGTTCTTCTGCCTCGATCATCTTTCATGGTAGTTAAAACGCCTAATGGTTTATTGAAAAGAAGATAAGTGTAACCAGATTTAGTTTGTGGTTTTAAAATTTTGCCATCAATTTCAATCGTTACATCATCTTCGAACTTGGTTCCCATAGCAGTTATAGTTTCGCCATTGACTTTAACTTTTCCTTCTTGAATTAATTCTTCAGCTTTGCGGCGGGAACAATATCCGCGATCAGCAATAATTTTTTGTAATCTATTTTCCATGGGCTTATTTTATCATAATATGGATAAAATGACTATTATCTAAAAAATAGTAAGCCGAGAATAATAGCGATAGACATACCGACAAAATCAGCAAATAATCCAACAGGAAGAGCATGTTTCCATTTTGTAATTCCTACAGATGAAAAATAAAGTGCTAAAACATAAATTGTTGTATCGGTTGATCCTTGAATGGTTGAAGCGATTTTACAGCTAAGACTATCAGCATCGCTAGCACAGATTGAAGATAAAGCAGCGATTGAAGCTGAACCAGAAATTGGACGGAATATAACCATAGGAGTTAAATCTGCTATAAGGTTAGCAGAAGGAAAAATTCTTCCGAGCAAAGCGGCTAAATCTTTTAATATTCCACAAGATTTTAATAAAGATACCGCCATAACCATTGCAATCACCGAAGGAAATACTTCGGTAAAAAGATTTAATCCATCTTTACATCCTTTAGCAAAAATATCATAAGCTTTAACTTTTTTTATGCCTGCCAGTAAAAATGTAAATAAAATTAAGCAGGGAATCATCAATAAAGATAAGGTAGATATCATTTTTTCATTCTCTTTTTCTTTAAAATTCTGTCGAGCCATAATCCCGCAACGCAAGCCATGAATGTTGAAAATATACCAAGAAGAACAAAATCAGCAGGATTAGAAGAACCATACATTTGTCTTATAGCTAAAACAGAAGTTGGTATAATCGTAACTCCAGCAGTATTTAAAACAAGAAAGGTTACCATTGAATCGGTAGCTACTCCTTCTTTTTCTTTGCTCAAACTTTTCATTCTCTTCATAGCATTTAAACCGCTAGGAGTAGCAGCAAAACCTAGACCGAACATATTGGCAGCAATATTTGTAGAAATATATTTAAAAGTTTGCTCATCATCTAATTCAGGCATTAAAAAATGCAATAATGGATGAAGTAATTTAGCTATAAATTTAATAACACCAACTTCATCTAAAATATACATGATACCATTCCAGAAAACTGCTGAGAAAACAAGAGCAACTGCAATTTTAAGACCATCTTCAGGAATGGACAAAATAACATTTGCCATATCGATAAAACGACCAGTAATCAATCCATAGATTAAAGATAAAACAGCAATTCCAATAAAAATTTTATTCATTTAAAAACCTCGACCAAAGTATTTCATTATTTTTTCTTAACTGACATTCTAAAAGATTATTATTGTTATCGAATCTATATATTTTATATGTATTATCATCAAGTTTATTTTTCTCTATTGTCAAACCGATATTTTTTTCACTTTTGATAATTTTATCGTTGATATAATTGATTCCTTTCTCCAAAAAATTAATGTAATAATAATTATTAAAAAAATATTCATATAGACTTTCATGAATAGAAAAGTCATTTCCACAATTTAAAGTTACTATAACAAGTTCAAAATCTTCTTTTTTGGCACTGGTTACCAAAGTTCTTTTGGCTTTATATGTATAACCAGTTTTTCCTCCAGTACAATATTTATATCTGTGGAGTAATTTATTTTTATTTTTCCAAGAAACATTATTTATCGAATAATTTTTGGTGCTGACAATAGCTTTAAAAAGATTATTGTCAAGGCAATAGGAATATAAAAAGGCGATATCAAAGCTTGTGGAAATATTGCCTTCATCATCGATATCTAATCCCGAAGGATTATTAAAAGTGCTATTTAAAAGATTTAATTCTTGAGCTTTTTCGTTCATTTTTAAAGCAAAATTATCATTTTTTTCAATGTGCCTACTTATTGCTGAAGCAGCATCATTTCCCGAACGAAGCAAAAGACCATAGGTTAAATCTAATATAGAAATTTTATCTCCTAATTTTAAATATATTGAGCTTCCTTCCATCTTTGTATCTTTGTCTTCGATGGTTACCATGTCAAAAATTTCTCCGCTTTCTAAAGCTAAAATAGCGGTCATTATTTTTGAAATTGATGCAACAGATCTTTTTAAATTGATATTTTTTCCTGCTAAAACTTCCTTAGTTTTAGCATTCATGACAATATAGCTAGAACAATTAATATCAGGAAATATATTGCTTTTGATATTTACAAAATGAGAATTAAAAATAAGAAAGAAAAATAAGATAATTTTTTTCATATTAAAATAAATGCATAAGAAATAAATAAGATACCTCTTTACAATAAAAGATATAAAAAAACATTTTACTTACTTTTTAATTAATATAGAAAAAATCTCAATTTTTCTTTAATTTTTCTCTGCTTTTTGCTATACTTTTCAAGCGGTGTTTTTTATGACAGAAATTATATCAATTGCAAATCAAAAAGGTGGAGTTGGAAAAACTACCACTGCTATAAATTTATCAGCTTGTTTAGGCGCCAGCAATAAAAAAGTTTTGTTGATCGATTTAGACCCTCAAGGAAATTGCTCAAGAGGGATAGGAGTGGATTCAACAGTTTTAAAAAGAACTATTGCTGATGCTCTTTTAATGACCGCAGATGTAAAAAAAGTTTTGAAAAAAAACGTTATAAAAAACGTTGATTTATTACCAGCTAACCTTTCATTAGCTCTTGTTGAATCAACTCTTATCAATAATGGAAATTCACCAGATTACTATACACTCAAAAGAACGATAGAACCAATAATTGAAAAATATGATTTTGTAATTATCGATTGCCCTCCTTCTTTAGGATTTTTCTCAGGAAATGCTTTAACATGCTCAACTTCTGTTTTGATTCCTGTACAATGCGAATATTTTGCTATGGAAGCAGTAGCACAAATTTTATCAACAATAAAAAGTATTCAATCAACCACCAATGAAAACTTGGATATTCTCGGTTTCTTGTTGACTATGTTTGATGCAAGAGCAAGATTATGCACCGAAGTAAGTTCGGAAATTACTGGAATATTCAAAGAAAAAACTTTGGCAACATCAATTCCAAGAAATATAACATTGGCCGAATGTACAGCTTTAGGAAAACCGATAATAAATTATAAACCTAAAGCAGCGGGAACATTAGCCTATTCTTCTTTAGCAAGAGAGGTTATTGATTATGTCAATAAAAAAGACATCTAAAAAACAGGTCAATTCCAAGACCAGCATTTCAGGAAAATTAACCCAATTAATTAAACAATACGAAGGAAAAACCATTTCAAGCCAAATTGAAAGAAACCTTCAAAGCACCAATGTTGCCATTTTTGATATGGCCAAAACTCCGGTATTAGATTTATTTGATGAGAATTATTTCAATAAAGAAATTAATGAAGATCGAAATCAAGTCTTTCCGGTTTTTCTTTTTATAAATAAAGACAAGCCCACAGTTTTTTCAGGATGGGAAGAATATATATCAGCTAAAAAACAAAACAAAAATTCTTTTCAAGGCCATCTTTTAAAACACGTTACTGAAGAACAAGCGATTTTATATTATTTAGAATATCTAAAAAATAATGCTGATAATCCTTTAATCCAAGCTATAGCATATAAGAAACTAAAGGAAAAATTAAATCTCAGCTATTCGGAATTAAGCAAATTAATTCATGTCTCTAAATCTCAGTTAATAAATTATGTAGAATTGCTCTCTTTACCTGAAGATATAAAAAAAGCAATATTAAATCATAAATTATCTTATAGTTCAGCAAGACCACTTAATGGATTAAGTACAGATGAACAAAAAGAAGAAGTATTTAAAAAGATAATCGATAATAAATTAACTACCCATGAAATAGAAGAATTAGTAAGAACATATAAAAATCCAAATTTAAATTCCCTATTAAAAATAGAAGTAGATCAAAATAAAATTGTCATAAGATGCCAATCATCAGATGAAGCTAAAAGTATAGCTAAAAAATTACAAAATATGAAATTAAAATAAAAAAGAAGAATTCACAAAAGTTTTCTTCTTTTTTATACTTTGATAGCACTACTCCCAAACTTACTACTTTGTGAAATGGTTTCAACACCTGTTTAAAAGTAATTAAAGATAGCACTACTCCCAAACGTTCATAATATCATCGATTTCGTTTTTATCGTTTAAAAGTAATTAAAGATAGCACTACTCCCAAACGCGCGTCCTGAAATCTCTTTCCGCGATTATGTTTAAAAGTAATTAAAGATAGCACTACTCCCAAACACATAACCACCTATTAAAACGTCCTTATTAGTTTAAAAGTAATTAAAGATAGCACTACTCCCAAACTCTAGCATGAGTGTAAAGTCCGTTAGAGTGGTTTAAAAGTAATTAAAGATAGCACTACTCCCAAACTTCCATTAGCTCTGGCTCTGTTTTTTTCTTGTTTAAAAGTAATTAAAGATAGCACTACTCCCAAACAGAAAAATTGACGGAAGTATTAGAGGTCGTGTTTAAAAGTAATTAAAGATAGCACTACTCCCAAACCAATAATTTTGCACATTGTCGAAAAAGTCGAGTTTAAAAGTAATTAAAGATAGCACTACTCCCAAACATATTTCATAAGCCTTTTGATTGTTATAAAGTTTAAAAGTAATTAAAGATAGCACTACTCCCAAACCAGGCTCGAGCATTGTTTCACGCCGAGATAGTTTAAAAGTAATTAAAGATAGCACTACTCCCAAACGCGGGAGGCAATTATAGCGCATGTTGATTAGTTTAAAAGTAATTAAAGATAGCACTACTCCCAAACCCGTAACATTGTTTACAACATATTTTTTAAGTTTAAAAGTAATTAAAGATAGCACTACTCCCAAACAAGTGGTTATACATTTCACGCATACAATATGTTTAAAAGTAATTAAAGATAGCACTACTCCCAAACAATAAAAGCGCAATTAATATCAATTGCAAAGTTTAAAAGTAATTAAAGATAGCACTACTCCCAAACCCGGAACCTAAACCACCATCAATAAAAACAGTTTAAAAGTAATTAAAGATAGCACTACTCCCAAACACATTAACAAATCAAAAAGAAGAATTGTTTGTTTAAAAGTAATTAAAGATAGCACTACTCCCAAACAGCGACAAGTTCAAGTTTCATACTGAAAAGGTTTAAAAGTAATTAAAGATAGCACTACTCCCAAACGGAACGAACGCAGTTGATAACTATCCATTATGTTTAAAAGTAATTAAAGATAGCACTACTCCCAAACTACCAAAATAAATATGCTTGTGTTGTTTTCGTTTAAAAGTAATTAAAGATAGCACTACTCCCAAACATAACTGTTGATTTAGATGAAACTGATAGCGTTTAAAAGTAATTAAAGATAGCACTACTCCCAAACGCTACTATTTTAGATAATATTACTAGTATTGTTTAAAAGTAATTAAAGATAGCACTACTCCCAAACCTCAAATATAAGGTAAAATAGTGCATCTATTGATATTATATATGGTTATTTTAAATAACACAAATATCTTCATCTAAAATTTTAATATTGTCGAAAATGCTTGTTTTGAATTCTACATTTTCTATATCTATTATTTTTATTCCATTATATTTGTTTGTTCTAATTAAAGAATCAAGTTCATTTTCTTCTAAAAATGCTAAAAGGTTATAGAAAATAAATATTTTTATTCCTCGTAGTTCAAAAGATATATTAATGTAGTTATTTATTCTTTCTATTAAGTCAGGTGAATCATCTTGTAATGAAATACTAAGTAATTTGATAATATCATCTTCATCTACTTCAATATCATAGGAGATATTTATTGGTGAATTTACTTTAATCTGTTTAGCACATTCTTCTAAAATTTCATTTATTTTTTCTGAAGTACTTCTTAAAATTTCTATTTCTTCTTTTTTTATTCTTCTAATAAGAACATTTAAATTCTTTTTGGAATTTGAATCTAAATTGATAATTGATGAAATGAAGTCAACATAGTCACTTAGTTTTAATTCTTTATAGTTTTCATCTAATATTTGAATATAGCTGTTTTCATATTGAAGATCAGAATTACTAAGAATTTTATATAGTATTTTTTTGTTTTTTATAACTAATAAATAACTATCTATATTGGAAATATCGTCGCATATATTTAATGCATTAATTGCTAATTTTTTCATAATCTTACCACCTTATCACAGCTCATAACTACATCTGTTTTCATTTCTCCTATAAGATTTTCAATAGACATAAATTGAGCTTCGGTCAATGTCAAAACAGATACTGCACCTTCTGGTGGAAGATTCTTTTTAAGTTCTAGCATAGTAGAATTTACTATTGAAGGATTTAAGGCTAATTTGGTAAAGACACTTTCTTGCATTCTAAAGAAACCATTTTTCTTAAGCATTCTCACAAATTGTGTATATTCTTTAATATCTTTTTTGGTTGTTGATGGTAAATCAAAAAACAATATCATTCTCATAAAAACATTACTCATATTCTTTTATAAATTTTATTTTTGATGCATCTTCAGATGCTAGTGCATTTAATAAGGAAGCTACATATAAAGAGATTGCGTTAGATAATGTTTGTTTTTGACCATCAAAAAAAAATGTTTCAGATAAGACTTCTATAAGTTTGTCTTTGAAGTTATCACTGGTTAAATCCTTTACTCTTTTATCAATAAAAGGTCTAACTGGTTCCATAAAATCACAAGCTAAATTGAAGTAATTTGTTTCACCTATATGATGAATTCCAAGTTGTGTTAAGTATCCTTTAGCAACAATTGCTTTGCTGAATTGAGAAAGAATAATTGTATATCCATAATTTAAATAAGTGTTTATTTCATTGTTGTTATTTCTTGTGAAATTTTCTCCATATATTCTATTAAAATAAAATTTAGCCGCATGTCCTTCTCTATTAGTGATATCACCTATTTGAACATTATTTGCAAATTCTAATAGAATTAAGCTATCATCATTTGAAATAGTACTTAAAACATTTGCTTGATTTTTTATTTTTTCAATAATTATTTTTTGCCACACTAAATCTTTTGCTTCGTTTGACCAGCAAATTTGTTGTTTTATACGTTTATAGGAGATACTATCACCATAATAAGGAACAAGCTCAGAAAAAGGTTCTTTCTTTTCATTGCAGAAAACTACTTTAATCTTTTTTCTTACAAGTTCAGATAGTAAAGATGAAGTGATTGCGACAGCTGTTGATTCAACAATAAGTGTTTGAATCTCATCGATATTGATTCTTTTAATTTCGTCAGGGGTTTTAAAAACTAAATAATTAAGAGACAATTCTAATTTACTGTGTGTTGAAACAACAACTGTTCTAAATCCCATACTAAATTAATTCCTCTTTGCCTTTAAATAATCCTGAAGGTGATTCGTTGACAATATAGACTTTTTCATTAGTTATAGTCATAGTTTTTAAAAATACTTTTGTAAAATTTTCGAAAAAAGCAGTTTCAAACTTCGCCTGTTCATTGGATCTTGATAAAATTTTTATCATATTTAGTAAAGTATCAATTTGCTTTTTTAATGACAAGTTATTGAAATCTTCCTCTTTCATTTCTCTAGATTTGACTATATATGGAGTATAATCATAAATTGGATTATTATATTTCTCTTTAATAGCTTTGAAGATTTCTAAATTATGATTTTTATCAACTAAAAATTTATCTCCATCTTTATTAATTGTTAATTCTTTTGAAGATAATTGCTCATCATCTAGTTCATCTATTTTCTTTAGACATTTATTTAAATAAATTAAGTAGTTATTATCTAAGTAATTTTGATATGCTACTTTATATTTGTTTCTGTTTTCGTTTGCAGTATATATCAAATAATAACAGCCATTATATTTAATTTTTTGATTTAAATAAATCTTTCTTAAAACTTTAATATCGGTAGCTTTTTCATCATCAATCATTATTTTAGCTATTGTGTTTAGATCATTATTATATTGTTTTAAATATAGAGTAGGAACACGACAAAGCTTTTTAACTGTTTTATTTTTAAGTTTATATTCAACAGCAATAATATAAGATTGACTAAAGCTTGAATATCCACCATATTTTTTAGTATCACTCATTGGACCTTTAGTATGAAGTGGAATGAGTCCGGTTTCTTTGTCACCAGATTTTTTGAATATTGTTTCTTTGTAGAATTTTCCAGAGTCATAATCTGGTTTATAAGTAATTAAAGCATCATGTCTTAAACAATTTGTTTTAATTTTATCTTTTAAATTATTCTTATCAATATAGTTTATTAATCTTTTTTCCATGTTAAAGGAAATATTTTTATGGTCCTCTTTTTTCTCTTTAAACATATAGAAAATATCAGTATATAAAGTTGTTAAAATATTTCCACAAACAATATTTAAATAAGCATCAACAGCATGGTGAGCGTCATTTAAATCTCTCATCTTTGCTATTTCATATTCTTTTCTTAAAAGTGATGGGAAAGATGCTTTTGAAAATATAATTTTAGTTTCAGGATATTTTATTTCAAATATTCTTTTAATTTGAATATTAGAATAATTAACAACATTTATTTGTCTATTAATAAAGGCATTAATTTCATCAGCATTTAATTCTTTTGTTCTTTTTAATCTATTATATTTCTCTTCAGAAATGATTTTTCGTGCATAATAACCTTTCCATTTATCTAACATATTGTTTCTGATTTCATCGCAGATAGGATAGATATCTTTTTTTACTTTTTGGTTGTAGTCTTTGCTTACTAAAACCATATTATCTAAAGAATCATCTTTGATCATACTTTGTGGAATAATGTGATCTATATCATATTTGCCATTAATAACATCATTGATATCCATTATTTTTCCAGTATAAAAATCAATTCCCATTTGCATGAAATAAAGATAAATATGTTTTCCTTTTAATTGAATTTTTTTCTTTTCAAGATTTGTAAGTAACTCTTTTTTCTCATCGGACGTTAAAACTTTATCGTTAGTAATTTGCTTTTTTAGTTGAACATAACGAGATTTAGTTTCTTCTTTCTTTCCATCAGTTCTGGTTACTTCCATCATTATTTTTTGTGGAGCTTTTCCTGCTGCTTTAATTACATCATCAACAACAGCTAGTGTTTGAATAATACTTCTGCGCATTAAAGCAGGGGTACTATCTAATATATCTTCAATTTGTTCCTCAGTAGTTTTATCCGCAGTAAGTGTATTATTAAAATCTGCTATTTTTTGATTGAAACCATATTTTTCGTTATTTAAAATTTCTTGAAGGTTTTCATTCGTTTCTTCAAGTATATTTAAAATGGAATGCAAAATGCCATTATCATCAACATAATACATTTCAAGTTGATCACCGCCACATAGGAATTTCTTTGATAATCTTCCCCATTTATTTGTTGGTGTATTTAAATATTCTTTAATAAATTCATCGGTTAAGTTGAAGTTACTTGAAACAAATTTTTTCAATTCCTTTTTATCATCAGCATAGATAGTTGCAAACTTAATTAATTCTTCGCAAAGATTTATATTTTTAGAATTATTTAAATCAAGATGTTTTCCATAAAAAGCATGGCTTACTGCATTAAAAGGATCTGTTGCTTTAATATTGCTTATGCTTATATCATTTGCTTTTGTTGACCTAGTTTTAGAAAAATAAGTTCTTATTTGTTCAATTGTAGTTGTTTTCCGGCTTAAAATGAAATTTAAAACATCATTCTTTTCAGATGCACTTAAGTAATCTCCGTTAACTTGCATTTTATTTAAACGATCTAATACTAAATATTTTTCATAGTATAAAGATGTTTTAGGCAATACTGTTTCACCAACTAAATAAGTACAGCTATTTGTTAGTTTTTTAAAGAAATTATCTCTTGTTTTTGGAGTATCTATAATTTCATTGATATTCCAAGGTGTAATTTTTGCTTTTTCTTGTCCTTCTTTTTTTACAACCCAGGAATGAGCATCTGATTCATTATTTAATGGACCATAGTAATATGGAACTCTAAATTTAAATATCTTAATAATCTTATCTGAAATATCATTTAAGAAAGAATATTTTCTTCCTGCATTTTCTAGAATTTTCTTGAGTTCTCTTAAATGGAATTGATGCGGTATTAAACTTGTGCAAGCGTTTGCTTGTTTTTTAAACAAATCCCCCTTACATGCTTTTTCATAAAGAGCATTATAGTTTTCTTTATCATCGATGTCTTTTTCATTATTTTCTAAAATCTTTTTTATATATTTATTTAATTCTTCTAATTTTCCACCTTGAACGAAAGATAAATAATTAGTTTCTTTAAATTTTTCAGTTGGCTCTTGTTTAAAAACAGAATAATATATTCTATCTTTACCATCATTGCCTAAGTTATTATCTAAATCTTTCAAAATTGTTTTAAGAGATTTTA
>ERZ1106932.55-NODE-55-length-45972-cov-7.432062_pt1 | contig 45972 bp, 43 predicted proteins | sample MGYA00403665_ERZ1106932 | MGnify/ENA primary metagenome ERZ1106932 (study PRJEB35170, sample SAMEA104062448) | human gut metagenome | biome: human gut; feature: human-associated habitat; material: faeces | place: Denmark | collected 2012-08-24 ... | reverse complement strand
CGATCTTAGCGCAATTGGATAGAGTGTCGGCCTCCGACGCCGAAGGTTGTGGGTTCGATTCCCGCCGGGTGCACCAACAAAAGAGCAGATGTATACAACATCTGCTCTTTTTCTGTAAAAAGGCCTTTGATCATACGCCGAAAAGCGCGTCTATTCTCTCTTTCAGCAAACGCTTGTCCGTTGCCGCACGCAATATTCTGTGCGGGCCGTTCCCCCCTTCTTTAAATTCCGTCTGCCCCTGCCCGTTCACCTTTACGCGCCCGCGCGGCGAAAGGCAAAACTCACTCCCCGTGCCTCGAACGGCATACATCACGGTCAGTATGTCCCAGCTCGGACGCCCGCCCCCGCAGAACAGCTTATACGCATATCCCACGGGATCTTCTTTATCTTTTTCCGCCAGTTTTTCCAACGTAATCACATCGTAACCGAGCAGAAAATCGCAGAAAACGACGTCCGCAGGACACAGTTCGAGGGCGCGGACGCTGTCCGGAACCGCCGTGGCGATATTGAATTCCGCCGTATACGGCGCACCGTTGAACATGACGCTCTTTTCGCCGAACATGCCCCCCATTACGACAACTTCGCCGACCTTTCTGCGAACGAGTTCCGCGCCGTCCGCTCCAAACTCGTCCGCTTTGGATTCCAAAAGCGTTCTGAGGTCGTTCAGTTGGCCGATACAGACTATTTTCACGCTTTTATCCGCGCTTTCCGCAAGCTTCCGCCGCATCAGCGCGACGGACTCTTCCCGCCTTTTACCCCTGACCGCGCCGAAACGTTCGGCCACGGCGCGGCAGTAGGACGCGGGATTTGCGGGAAATCCCGCGCCGCGGTAAACGCCGACATCCGCGGAAACGCCGTTTGCCGCCGCGATGGCGTCTATGCAATCCGCAGCATAGGCGTCCGCCGTGTTTACGGTGAAACACAGCAGGCCGCAATCCCCCGCCGCTGCGTACCGGCAAGCCAGAGCGACCGCCGCCGCGTCGTCGCAGTCGTTTCCGATGTCCGTATCAATGATCAAATCCCACATAAAATCCCCGTTGCAATTTAAGTTCGGTCTTCCTTCTTTTTCTTCAGTATCAAGCCGATAACGGCCGCCGCACCCGCCGTCAGTCCGACGGGAAGAACGCCCGCAACGCTGCCGCTGCAACCGCAGCCTCCTCTGCCGCCCGACGATTCCGACACGGTGATGCGGAACGTCTTTTTGTCCGATTGCGTGCCGTCCTCGTTCTGCGAAGAATACGTTACGATATACACGCCCGTTTTATCGGGGGTAAAGCTGTTGTCGGTAAGGATTATGTCCTTGGTATAAGGATCCTCCACCTCGATCTTTACGGTGCATTCGTTTCCGAGCGAATCCGTCGCGCTGCCTGCGGGCAGGGTTATCTTCCCGCCGACTTTTCCCGTTTCGGGCACGCCGCTCACGTTCAGAACGAAACCGCGCACTACGTCGACTTCCGTTTCGGCCGAGGTGTAGCTGTTTCCCGCAAGATCGGTCGCCGTAACGGAGATTTTATTTTTGCCCGTTTCGGAAAAGACGATATTTTCCAGGCCGTCGAAAGTCCGTTCCGCACCCGACGGGGCGGTTACGTTGACTTTGTAGCTCAGGCGTTCATAACAGAGCACGTCGCTCGCGTAATCGCAGTATAGCGGCTGCGTGGCGCTCTCGCGCGGACTTCCCTTGATCTCCACCGCGTATTCTCTGCCCATGTATATTTCCGCATTGCTTTTAAGTTTTACGGGCGCCACGTACGGCGCCCCGGTGTCCTGCAGGACGCCGCCTTCGTTCGCAAGCGACTGTCCGTTGACCTCGGTAACGATCACCTTGCTCATGGCGTTCGGCGCGTGTTCGGGGCAGGCGCTTTCGTCCTCGTCGAATTCTTCGGTATGCTGGGCGGACAGTCGGAAATATACCTGCACCGTTTCGCACTCGTTGCCTTCGGGATTGAAGGTTGCGTCAAGCGTATTCTTTACGTCCTGCCCGTTTTTCACCGAACCCGAAACGGTCAGCAACGGACCCGCGGTATCCCAGTCTCCCCAGTAGCCTTTGAAAAAGTCTTCGGTATTGAACGCGACGTAAAATTCGTTGTTTTCCCGCATGGCGCCCTTTACCCAGATCCCCTCGGCGACTTCGTTCGGATTGCTTTCCGCCGTCTTGTCGTGCAGATCTCCCGAGGTTATGCGCGCCGAAACGTTGGTGGAATTCACCGCCTTGCCAGAATCGCCCCACAGTCTTAAAACGGCTTTTCCGCTGTTCGTATAGCTCTCCACGATTACGTCCAGAATATACTTGCTGTACATGTTGCCGTTTTCGGAAAGGTAGTTTTCGCTGTCGTTTTCATAAACGGGCACCTTGAACTTCATGCTGAACTCCCCGCCGTCCGCCACGTTGAAGAACATGCGGAACCCGCCGCCGGCCCATTGCCCCGCGTAGATCGCGAGGCCTTCGTCCACCCATTCGCTGGACTGCGCCCATTGAACGATGCGGGACGCGTCTCCCTCCACCGACCGATCCGACGCTACTGCGCCTGCTCCGACCGCGAGGGACAGCGACAATACCGCCGCCACCGACGCGAGCCCCAGCCTCTTTTTCATACTCATGCATTTATCCTCCTAAAAATTATTTCTCTTTTCATTCCGCCTTGACGCGGCAAAGTTTGCCGTCCAACAGATACGCGCCGTTTTGCGCGGCGACTGTCTCCGCGGTTTTCCAAACTCCGTTATCAAACGCGCCGAATTCGGCCTCGCCGAACGAGCCGCCCGTCAGCTTAATCTCCGATACGTCGCTCGCAAACAGATACACGTACCCCTCGTAAAGGATTGCAAATCCCACCGCGCCGCTCTCCGTGGAAAATTCCGCCGCCGCGCCGCCGAGCTGTTCCGTGTGCGCGTATACGTCGTCGGGATAGCTCCCTTCGAGGTTGAACAGCGCAAAGTTTTCCCTGTCCGCGAGCAGGACGGCGCCGCCCGCCCCCGCGAGCGCTTTGAGCGTTCTGCGCACCGATTCGGTGTGCTCCTTGTCGCTCAAATCTACGTTGAGCACGCCGTGGTCTATGGTGGAGGGATCGGCCGTGTTGTCGATAAAATACTGCGGCGTGGCGAGATCGTAAACAATATATCCCGCCCCGTTGTACGCCGCCGTGAGCAGCAGTCCCGGAGTATTTGTGTAAACTCCCTTGTTTTCGGCGATATGATTGAAGTTGCCGGGCAGATTTTCCCGGAAATTACCGATCATGCTGCGCAGCGAACCCACGCTCTGCACATAGGGATCGTTTCCGACCGCGTCTATGCCGTCGAGCTCGTAGATCTTTTTTGCAAAGTCCGTCGCCTCCGTCAGCGTGGTCAGGTTCGTGCGGGTGTATACGTTGTATTTTGCCGACTTGAAAGCCTTGCCCGCGTTGTCGAGCAGGGCGTACACGTCCGCCCACGCCTCGCTTTCCGTTATGCGCCTGCCGTTCAGAGAAACGTTCTGCTGCGATAAGCGCCAGCGCGGGAAACCGTCCGGTTCGTTATAGACCTGCACGCCGATCAGCGGATGTTTTTCGCCGTTGCTGAGATCCCAGTTGTATACGTAGTCCATCAGCTTTTCTATCATCAGCCTTTCGCGTTCCATCAGCGCGGCGCTCGCCTGCATATACCCCTGATAACCGTAATATCCCCAGAAAGCGTTTTTATTGGAGGAATCGTATTTCGGATAGGTTTTTTCATCCGACCAGACGTATTCGGGTATCTGATAGCTATTGCTGTCGCCGCACATATTCACCGAATACCACAAAAATTCCACCTTAACGTCGTATTTGTTCGCGTATTCGAGCACGGCGGCAACCATTCTGAAATCGTAATCGTCCTTTTCCGGTTCGAGATCCCGCCAGTCAATCGGCACCGCGACGACGGTAGCGCCCAGTTCCGCCGCCGCTTTCATATGCGGTTCGAACTCCTCCACAGGCTTTTTCTCGCAGTTCATAAAGGCGTCCAGCCGCGATTCCACGCCGAAATACGGAAAGGGGCTGCCGTCCACTTCGAGGTACGTATACCCGTTTTCCGCCGTCGTTACGCGGGATACGACCAGTTTTTCATCCTCTTCGTTTCTGTCCGCGCAGCCCGCGAAAGAGAGCGCGAAAACAAGCGAAAAAAACAAACACAAGAATTTTTTCATAAAATACCTCCTCCGTCAATCTTTGATGCCCGACGTAACGATGCCGCGGACGAAAGCGTTCTGCGCCAAAAAGAGTACGAGCACCATCGGCAGGGAAAACATCACGCATCCGGCCATGACTTTGTTCCATTCCATCACGCCGCTCGCGTCCTGAAAGTTATACAGGCTGAGCGAAAGCGTATGCAGGTCGGAATCGAGCAGGTAAATGCTCGGCCCGACATAATCGTTCCACACGTTCGTAAAACTGAACACCACGAGCGTAGCGAGTACGGGAGCCATGTTCGGCAGCAGAATACGCCACAATATGCCGAACGACGAACAGCCGTCTATGCGCGCCGCTTCGTCGAGATCTTTCGGGATTCCCAACATGAACTGCCGCAGCATGAAGATATTGAAGGCGCTGCCGCCGACCGCGGGAATAATGAGCGGCAGCCGCGTGCCGATCCAGCCGATATATTTGTAGATGGCGAAACTCGGAATCATGGTGATGACCCACGGCAGCATCATGGTCGAAAGCAGCAGTCCGAAGAGGGCGTTTTTCAGCCGCGCCTCGAAACGCGCGAACCCGTAGGCCACCAGTACGGACCCCGTTACGGAAAGCCCCATGACGCTGACCACCAGCAGCATTGTGTTGCCGAACGCCCGCGGAAAGTTCATGACTTCGAATGCGTCCGCGTAGTTGGCAAAGCGGAAATGATCGGGAATGAGATCGGGCGGCCACACGAAAATATCCGCGGACTCGGGCTGGAAGGAACAAAGCAGCATGTATACGAACGGCAGGCAGAAAAGCACCGCCGTAAGCAGCGCGACGACAAAGCAGACCGCTCTCCCCGCCGCGCCGCGGCGCGTTCTTTTTCCGTACAGTTTACTGCCCCGCATAGTACACCCCCTTTTTGCTCGCGCCGAAGAAAACCGCCGTGAACGCAAGCGTGATCGCAAAGATGATCCACCCCTGCGCCGAGGCGTAGCCTATGCCGTAGGCGTCAAGGGAAAAGGCGTTGTTTACGACCATCATCGCCATGGTAACGGTTTCCGACATCGATCCCGTGAGCAGTTTGATCTCCGCATACGCCTGAAACGCGCCGATCAGTCCCGTTATAATCACGAAAAAGAGCGTGGAGCTCAGCATGGGCAGAGATATTTTCACAAAGCGCAGCGCGGCGTTCGCGCCGTCAAGCTGGGCCGCCTCGGTCAGATCCTGCGGCACGCCCTGCAGTCCCGCGAGCAGTATCAGCATGGACGGCCCCAAGCCGTTCCAGATATTGATGGCGGTAACCGTGCCCAGCACCAGGCTGGGCGAGAGAAAGCTCACGCCCTCTATCCCCAGCAGGCTCAGCACGTAATTGATTATGTTTCTGTCCTGGAATATCATCAGTTTCCAAAGGAGCGTGGAACCGACTACGGGCATGACCGCGGGCAGATAGATCATGGTTCTGAAGAGCTTTCGCCCGGGTATTTTCATATTGAGCAAAAGCGCGAGCAGCAATGCGAGCAGCGTGCCGAAAAATACCTTTGCAAACGAATAGATCATGGTGTTGCCGATGGAACGCAGAAAGCGGGAATCCATGGTGAATATCTGTTTATAATTGCCGAATCCCAAAAATTCGAGCGGCCTTGCGGTCAGCGTGGTTATCTTCGCCGAGGTGAAACTCATGACCAGGCTGAACGCCATCGGTATAACGGTGAATAAGACGAATACGACGAGCCACGGCGAGAGATAAAGGTAGAAATTTCTCGCCGAGCGTATCGATTGTCTGCTGCGTTTTCCCTTCATAAGCACTCCCTCAGGCGACGCCCGCGATCACCTGATCTATCTCTTCCGCGCACTTCTGCAAAGCCTGGGAAAGGGTAAGGCGGTCCTTTTCGTTCTCCGCCCACACCCGCGGTATATAATCGCCGAAGATGCCCTCCACCCTCGACTGATCGATATAAAAGCTGTAGATCAGCGGCGAGGCGTTTTCCAGATATTCGATAAAATATTCGTTCAGTTCTTTCTGATACGGATCGCTCACTTCGAGAAAATCGCCGTAAGCAATGGTCTTGTTTCCTGGGATATTATATCCCGTTTCCACATAGTTGCGCATGCCCGCCGTCATATAATATTCGAGGAACGCCCAAGCGATTTCGGGATATTTCGTGGTCGCGGAAACCGACTGCGCGATCATGGTCGTGGCGCAGTAAATTTCTTCTCCGCCGTCGGGCGTCGGCGGCGGGGCTACGCCTATTTCGAAATCGACGTCGTACCAGCCGTAGGACTGCCATGCCCAGCGGCCGTTCCACACCACGCTGATATCGCCGTTTTTGAAGCCCTCGCCGCCGCCTATGCTGCCGGAGGCGACGGGCGCCGCGGACTGCGTGCTGCCGCTCTGGAAATCCACGAAATATTGAAACGCGTCAATCACTGCCTGCGAGGTAATGTTGAGATGCTTCATGTCCCCGGTAAAGAGGGTGTCCCCGCTCATCTGTATCCATTCCATCACGTGTTTCCACGGCACCTGGTCGAGCGTGGTGCCGTAGCGCGTGATGTTGTTCTTGCCGTCAAATTCGGTGAGCAGGCGGCACATCTTTGTGCATTGCGCCCAGCTCATCGCCACGTTTTCCGAAGGGTAGGCCGCGTTCTCCCCCGTTCCCGTGGGATAACCGACTTCTTCGGCCAGAGAAACGGCGTGTTCTTCGTCATATTCGTCAATATGGTCCTTGTTATAAATCATCATGAAATCGGGCGTGAGATCCTTCACCACGGCGTACAGATCGCCGCTTCCCATGCGGTCGGTTGCGCCGTCGTAACGGTAATAGTCGTTGGAATCCCATAAATCGGCCTCGGTGAACACCTCGCTGCTTTCGATATACGGCTGCAGGTCGAGGAGGAGCCCGTCCTTTATAAAGCTTTCTATCATGCCTCCCTCCATAAAGAATACGTCGGGTTCGTTGCCGCCGCCGAAATAGGTCTTGAGATTGTCGTAATACGAGCCGCTGCTCGGCTCCACCTCCACGTGCCAGCCCGGATGCAGCACTTCGAAGTCGGCCGCGAGCTGCTGCGCCGTGGCGACCTCCTTTGTGCTGCCCCACATATAGTAGACGATGGTATTATCCGCCCGCTTGTTGCAGCCCGCCGCCGCAAAACAGACGACAAAAAGCAGACTGAGCGCGAGCGCCGCGAATTTTTTCAATTTGCTTTCCTCCTTTTGATCTTTCTATTTTTATCTTAAACCATAAAAACTCACTAATGTGGCTAAAATCGTTAAATTTACTCACTTTTATGGCTAAAATAAAAACCGTTTCCTTTCGGATACGGTTTTTTACCCGTTATTAAGCGTTTTATTCTTCCGCTTTGAAATTAAAAGTCTTGTTGCGCGCCTGGCTGCGGCTGAGCTTGCGGTACTGCGACGGAGAAATGCCCATGCTGTTTTTAAAATAATTCATAAAGCAGACGGGGTTGCCGTAGCCGCACATGGCGGCGATTTCCCGAACGCGTTTCGACGTGAACGTGAGCAGTTTTTTTGCGTTGCTCATGCGTATGCCCTGCTGATAGGCCTTCGGGCCCATGCCCACCACCTCGACGAAGATGTGGCGGAAACGGTCGTACGAATAGCCGACGTTTTCCGCGAGGATCTCGAAGGCGATTTCGCGGTCGAAATTGGCGAAAATGTATTTTTTCGCATTGCTGCAGAGGGCAACGGCCTGCGTGTCGAAGCTGCCGTCGTACACTTCCTTGAGGTAACGGACGGTATAGAGCAGCTGCGAAAGGTCGTTTTCGAGCTCGGCGCCGCCGCGCACGCCCTCCACCAGAAAAATTTCCGACATTTTGCCGAGGATTTCGTAGATCCTGTCGATCAGCGGCGCGAACTTTGCGCCCGTGATCATCACGGGCTCCCCTATCTCGAAATAATCGGTGCGGAACACGCAACTGCGCACGTCCGTTTCGACGAGCGTGCGCTCGAAATGCTCCCTGCCTTCGGGAACGATCAGCAGGGATTTTTCGCTGTAATTGAATTCTTCCTTTTCGACGGTCGCCGCGCCCTCCCCGCCGCCGTACACGATGATCTCCGCGCCGCCGTGTCTGTGCGGCAGCACGTTGTCGCCCGCGCGGTGCGTATAACTGACGATTTCTTCCACAAAGTAAAACATGCCCGCCCTCCCCGCTTTATTGTATACCATATTCACGGATATTTCAAGTCTCGCGCGCAAATTTCGTTCAGCCGCTTGCGCTTTTCGGGCGCTTTTGCTATACTGAAAGCATGGAACCGAAAGTAAAAGTGCCGCTCAACTGCCTGTTTCAGGGCTGTTACAACCCCGTATACGAAGCGGAAATAAGAAAATGCAAGGATAAATGTTACCGTTACAACCAGCAGAATCCCAACGACGCGGAAACCCTGCGGGCCAAGCTTGCCGAAATTCTCGGCTCCATGGGACGGGACGTCGTGATCACGCCGCCGTTCTGGTGCGATTACGGCTACAATATCGCCGTAGGCGACAAGTTCTATTCCAACCATAACCTTATTATCACGGACGGCGCGCGCGTTACTTTCGGCAACAATGTGTTTATCGCACCCAACTGCTGTTTTACCACGGCGGAACACCCCACGGACCCCGAACAGCGCAAAGCGGGGCTGGAAATAGCGAAGCCCATCACCGTTGGGGACAACGTGTGGATCGGCGCGGGTTCGACCGTGCTCGCGGGCGTTACCATCGGAAATAATTCCGTAATCGGCGCGGGCAGCGTGGTTACCAGGGACATTCCCGAAAACACGGTGGCCGTGGGCGTGCCATGCAGAGTTTTGCGGAAAATCACCGAAGCGGACAAATACCGTTACCCCGTGTACGGGGAACTGTGATAAAAACGCGGACCGTTTGTCCGCGTTTTTTATTTTCTGTCCCGTTTCCACGCCTTGATGTCGTCGAGACGGGATTTGAATTTTGCCTCCGTCCCCTCTTCGGTCGGACGGTAATATTCCCTGCCCAGCAGGCTGTCGGGCAGGCACTGCATGTTCGTAAGCTTATCCGCGGTATCGTGCGCGTACTGATAGCCTTTGCCGTAGTTCAGCTCCTTCATGAGTTTGGTGGGCGCGTTTCTGATCACCAGGGGAACTGGTTCGGCAAGCATGGTGAGGGCGTCCTTTTTGGCGCTCTCGTATGCGACGTACAGCGCGTTGGACTTGGGTGCGAGCGACATGTACACCACCGCCTGCGTGAGATGCACGCTGCATTCGGGCATGCCGATAAAATGACAGGCCTGATAGGCCGCGACCGCGATCTCCAGCGCGCGGGGATCCGCCAGCCCCACGTCCTCGCTGGCAAAGCGCGTTACGCGCCGCGCCACATAGAGCGGATCTTCCCCCGCCTCCAGCATGCGCGCCAGCCAGTACACGGCCGCGTCGGGATCGGAATTGCGCATAGACTTATGCAGCGCGGATATGAGGTTGTAATGCTCCTCCCCCGTCTTATCGTAAAGCAGGGACTTTTTCGACGTGCATTGCTCTATCGTTTCCGCGGTAACGACGATCCCGCCGCCCTCCGCCCTGCCGTTCAGCACGGCCATTTCCAGCGTGGAAAGGGCGCTCCGCGCGTCTCCGTTGGCGAAATTGGCGATATTTTCTATCAGTTCGGGCGCGATCTCGACATTCTGCCCGCCGAAACCGCGCTTATCCGCGAGCGCATGCCGCAAAAGTTCGCAGAGTTCCTCGGTTTTGAGCGACTGCAGAACGAACACCTTGCACCGCGACAACAGCGCCCCGTTGACTTCGAAAGAGGGATTTTCCGTCGTGGCGCCGATAAGTATGATGCTGCCCTTTTCCACAAAGGGCAGAAAGGCGTCCTGCTGCGCCTTGTTGAAGCGGTGAATTTCGTCTACGAAAAGGATGGTCTTTTCCCCGAACAGACGGCTTTTTTCCGCCTGTTCCATCACCTGTTTTATTTCCTTGATGCCGCTCGTCACCGCGGAAAAGTCGATAAAATTCGCCTTCGTGCGTTTGGCTATGATGCGGGCGAGCGTGGTCTTGCCTACGCCCGGCGGCCCCCAGAAGATCATGGAGCCGACGTTGTCGCTCTCGATCAGGCGGCGGAGCACCTTGCCTTCGCCGAGCAGATGTTTCTGGCCGCAGTATTCCTCAAGCGTCTGCGGCCGAAGCCGCGCCGCGAGCGGCTGTACGCTCTCTCTTTCGAAAATAGTCCCCTGTTCCAACATCTTTTCCCCGCCTCCTTTTTTATTATTATAGACAATATCGGAAATAAATTCAAGCGTTCGCCCCGCACAAACGAAAAAAGCCCCCGAAAGGGAGCTTTTTTCTATAAAACGATTTTGAGCAGGTCGTTGAGCTGGTTGAATATCAGCCTTTCCGTAACCGTGAGCTTGACTTTGGAACAATCGAACGCCACGACGGAATAGCCCCGCCGCGCTTTGATCGGGAAGTAAGTTCCCTTTGCGTCGCGCAGGGTATCGGTGCCGCGCCCGGCGCTCTTGCCGTTGGTTACGCACCATTCCGCCACGGCGCATTCCTTCGTTTCCGAAAATACGGCCGTGCTTTCGCCCTCAAATGAACATTCCACGCGGAATTTACCGCTCAGTATCATTGTTCCTCGGGAAAATGCGCGGGATAGCACTTCGGCGACGCCTCTCAAAACCGCCCTTTTGCCGTCGTTTTCCGCGACCGCCTGCGCAATGAGGTTGGATATATCGAGAATTCTGTTCGCCGTCTTGTATTTTCTGAGCAGCTTGTTGCGGGAAAACAGCACGGAAAAGAAGTCGAACAGCGTATTCCTGCGCATGGAAAGGTGTTCGTTGTCGGGCACGATGAGTATTTCCACGTTCGGAAGCCGCACGATAAACCTATCCTCCAGCCCGTTCTTCTTTCCCACCGACTGCCACGTTTTTCCGAGCACGAGGTTCGTTACGCCCGCCAGCTTGACATAGTCCGCCACGGTATCGACGATGTTTTCGCCGTACTTGACGACCATTTCGCCGCCCAGATCGCGCACGAGTTTCATGTGTTTTTTGATGTTTTCCGCCGCCTTGTCGCTCAGTTCCCCGCCCGTTTCCACGTACATGGCGGAAAATTTGCAGTGATAGGCGTCCGCCTGCCTTGCCGCGACGCGGATCCCCTTGGAAGAGGAGGGCGACGGGCTGATCAGCACGAGCACCTTACTTTTCAGTTCGCCGTTGTTGGTGAGCTTTTCTATGCGGTCGGCGCTGCGGCGCATGGTCAGTTCGCGGAGCGCGTAAAGATTATCTCTGTTGAAGAAATTTTCCAGCGCGGCCGCGGCCTTGGTCTTTTTATAGATCTTGCCCTCCTTCATGCGCTCGATCAGCTCGGAAGGCTCCACGTCGATGAGGGCGACCTCGTCGGCGTAGTCGAATATTTCGTCGGGAATACATTCGCTCACGTCCACGGAAGTCGCGGAATCCACGAGGTCGTGCAGCCCCTCTATATGCTGCACGTTGACCGTGGTGTAAACGTCTATGCCCGCGTTCACGAGTTCTTCTATATCGAGGTAGCGCTTTCTGTTGCGGCAGCCCGGCGCGTTGGTGTGCGCGAGTTCGTCCACAAGCAGCAGTTCGGGGTGCCGGCTCAGCGCGGCGTCCACGTCGAATTCCTTTAAGACGATGCCCTTATAGTTGACCTCTTTGAGCGGCAGGCGTTCCAGTCCCTCCGCCATGGCGAGCGTTTCCGGCCTGTCGTGCGGCTCGAGATAGCCGAGCACCACGTCCACGCCCGCGGCCTTCAATTCCCCGGCGGATTTAAGCATGGCGTAGGTCTTACCTACGCCAGCCGAATATCCGAAAAATATTTTTAATCTGCCCCGTTCCATCACAGGATCCCGTCCAGGGTGAGGTTCACGAGCAGCACATTGACGGTCTTTTCCCCGAATATGCCGAGGAATCTGCCCTCCGTGTACTTTTTGATCACGCTCTTCACGTAATCTTCGGTAAAGTCGGAAACCGTTTCGCCTTTCGCGGGCTCATATGTCGCCGCCGCGGCGGGAGCGAGCGGCGTAACGTTGCCGTCCGCGTCCGTAACGATCTTCCAACCAGCTTTCGTCCTTGCGGCTACGACCGCGGGAACCTGGAAATAAGCCGCGTCGGGCGAGATGTGCGGGTCAACGCCGCTGCCGCTCGCGGAGATCAGTTCCAGAGGAATATCCGCCTCTTCCGTATAGCCGACGGCTGCCAGCTTATCCTTGCGCTCCTGAACGCGCTTTTCCAAAAGTTTGAGGTATTCGTCGCTTTCGGGCGAAAGGTTGCTCGGCGAGCCCAAATTCACTCTGCCGAAGAGGTGAATGGGATCTTCGTAATTCTGACCGATGTCCTCGCTGCCGTAGATCTTCTGATCCCCGTTCGGGAGCGTTACGATGATCTGCGAGCCGTTCGCCTCGTAGGGAAACGCCACCTGTCCGACGAGCGTTACGCTGAGCGTATAAACGAAACCGCAGATAAAGGTGAACACCAGAAGCAGCATGATAGAAGCGCGGAGCATGGTGTGTTTTTTCTTTTTGACGGCCGCGCCTTCGGCGCCGACCTCGACCTCGGTCGCGGAAACTTCCTCTTCCGCCGCCTTTTTCTTGATTGACTTTTTCATCCTATTGCCTCCTACATCACGCCGCATGCCGTAAGCAGCAGGTCGATGAGTTTGATGAATATGAACGGAGCTATCACGCCGCCGACGCCGTAGATGAGCAAATTGCTCTTGAGCATCTTTCCCGCGGGACGTTCTTTGTATTTCACGCCCCTCAAAGAGAGCGGTATCAGCGCGACGATGATGAGCGCGTTATAGATGACGGAAGATAAAATCGCCGTCGTGGGGCTGGTTAAGTCCATGAAGTTGAGCGCTTTCAGCCCGGGATATATGCTCGCGAAGAGCACGGGAATGATGGCAAAATACTTTGCGATGTCGTTCGCGATCGAAAAGGTCGTGAGCGCGCCGCGCGTCATCAGGAGCTGTTTGCCGATTCTCACCACGTCGATGAGTTTTGTCGGCGAGGAATCGAGGTCGACCATGTTGCCCGCTTCCTTCGCGGCCTGCGTACCCGAGTTCATAGCCACGGCGACGTCGGCCTGCGCGAGCGCGGGAGCGTCGTTGGTGCCGTCACCCGTCATGGCGACGAGGTGTCCCTCCGCCTGCAGTTTTTTGATGAGCGCGAGCTTTGTTTCGGGGGTAGCTTCCGCCACGAAGTCGTCCACGCCCGCTTCCGCGGCGATGGCCGCCGCCGTCATCGGGTTGTCGCCCGTGATCATGATCGTCTTGATGCCGATCTTTCTCAGGTCGGCGAACTTCTCTTTGACGCCCTCTTTAACGATGTCTTTGAGATAGATGACGCCGAGCACTTTGCTGTTTCTCGCGACGACGAGCGGCGTACCGCCTTCTCCCGCCACGCGTTCTACTATTTTTTTGCATTCTGCGGGATATTCGCCTCCCTGCGATTTCACGTAAGCGGCGATGGCGTCCGCGCTTCCTTTGCGGATATGTTCGTCGCCCACGTCCACGCCGCTCATGCGCGTCTTAGCGGAAAATCCGATAAACTGCGCGTTGAGTTCGGCTATTTCCTTGCCCCTTAAATTGAACCTGTTCTTGGCGAGCACGACGATGCTCCTGCCCTCCGCGGTTTCGTCCGCGATGGAAGAGAGCTGCGCCGCCTCCGCGAGGTCGCGTTCGGTGGTGTCTCCCACGGGAATGAATTCGCTTGCCTGACGATTGCCGAGCGTGATGGTGCCCGTTTTGTCGAGCAGCAGAATGTCCACGTCGCCCGCGGCTTCGATCGATCTGCCGCTGGTGGCGAGCACGTTGGCTTTATTGAGACGGGCCATGCCCGCGATGCCGATCGAAGAGAGCAGCGCGCCTATGGTCGTCGGAGCAAGGCACACGAGCAGCGCCACGATATCCGTGAGGCTGATGGCTTCGCCCTGTCCCGCCTGGTTGACTGCGAACTGCGAGAACGGCAGCAGGCAGGCGGATACCACGAGGAAGATGATGGTCAGCGTTACGAGAAGGATCTGCAGAGCGATCTCGTTAGGCGTTTTTTTGCGGCTCGCGCCTTCGACCATGGCGATCATCTTGTCGAGGAAGCTCTTGCCCGCTTCCGCCGTAACTTTGACGATCAGCCAGTCGCTCGTTACGGTGGTGCCGCCCGTTACGGCGCTTCTGTCGCCGCCCGATTCCCTGATGACGGGCGCGGACTCGCCCGTGATGGCGCTTTCGTCCACGCTCGCGATGCCGACGATAACCTCGCCGTCCATCGGGATCTGTTCGCCCGCCTTTACCAGCACGATGTCGCCGGGCTTGAGTTCGTTGCTTTTGACTTCCACATATTCCGCTTCGGGATCGGCCGAAGCGAGTTTTCTCGCGATGACGTCGCGGCGGGCCTTTTTAAGGCTTTCCGCCTGCGCCCTGCCCCTGCCCTCCGCGATGGCTTCGGCAAAATTGCCGAAGAGCGAAGTGAACCACAGGATGAGGGATACCGCGAAGATATACCACGGGCCGCCCTGTCCGTCCCTGATCCCGCCGAGCGAGAGGAAGAACAGTATCATAGTGAAGATCGCGCCGATGTATACGATAAACATAACGGGATTTTTGACCTGCGTTTTCGGGTTGAATTTCACAAGCGACTGCAGCGTGGCGTCGAGAACGATCTTTTTATTGATCATGCGCCCTTTTTCGGGCATCAGATTGTCTTTTTTATCGTTTTTATTCTTTTTCATAAATCATATCTCCTTAACCGACGTATTCGGCGATCGGTCCGAGGGCGAGCGCAGGGAAAAAGCTGAGCGCGCCGACGATGAGGATGACCGCAATGAGAAGCCCCATGAACATGCCGTTCGTCGTGGACAGCGTGCCGTCCGATTCGGGGACGATCTTCTTGCTGCCCAGGCTGCCCGCCAGGAAGATGACGGCGAACATCGGAATGAAGCGCACGAACAGCATGACCAGTCCGCCGACGACGTTCGTCCAGGGCGTATTTGCGTTGAAGCCCGCGAAAGCCGAGCCGTTATTGCCCGCCATCGAGGCGAAGGCATACAGGATTTCCGAGAACCCGTGCGCGCCGCTGTTCGTAAGCCATTCGGGGGCTTCGGTCATCAGGACCGTGCCCGCGGTGCCCAAAAGCAGGCACAGCACCGGCGTAAGAATGACGAGGCAGACCATTTTCATATCGAAACTGCCGATTTTTTTGCCGATATATTCGGGCGTTCTGCCGACCATGAGGCCGCCGATGAACACCGTGAGGATAGCGAAGGCGATCATGCCGTAAAGGCCGCAGCCGACGCCGCCGTAGACGATTTCGCCGAGCATCATGAGGAACATCGGTATCATGCCGCCGAGCGAAGTGAAGCTGTCGTGCATCGCGTTGACCGAACCGTTGGAGGCCGAGGTCGTCGCTACCGCCCACAGCGCGGAAGTGCCCGCGCCGAAACGCGATTCCTTACCCTCCATATTGCCGATGGCGCTCACGCCTTCGGGAAGGTTGCCGCCGATATATTCGAACACCGTGCAGACGACGAGCGCGGCAATGAAAAGAATGCTCATGACTTTCAGCAGAGCGACGCCCTGGTTCTTCTGTTTGAGCACCACGCCGTTTTCGTCCTTGCGCAGCACCGCTTTGCCGAAGGTAAAGCAAAGTCCCGCGGGGATCCAGAGCAGCGACAGGCATTCGATGAGGTTGCTGAACGCCGTGGGGTTTTCAAAGGGATACGCCGAGTTGACGCCCCAGAAACCGCCGCCGTTGGTGAAGAGCTGTTTTATAATGATCTGGCTGGCCGCAGGCCCGAGATAGAGCTTGGAAGCCGCGCCTTCGAGCGACACGTAGGAAACGGAGCCGCTCATGGTCTGAGGCACGCCCTGCGAGATGAGCAGGACCGCGCCGATAAAGCATACGGGGAGCATGAAGAGCGTTACCCTGGTGATGTCCGCCCAGCAGTTGCCCACCGTTCTGCATTCTTTTCTGGTAAAGCCTCTCATCAACGCGTAAAGCACCGCGATGCCGACCGCGCCCGAAAGGAAGTTCTGCACCGTGAGGCAGAGCATCTGAGAAAGATACGAAAGCCCCGTTTCGCCCGAATACGCCTGCCAGTTCGTGTTGGTAACGAAACTCGCCGCCGTATTGAACGCGAGGTGCCAGCTCATTCCCCCGATCTCTTCGGGGTTCATCGTCAAATATGCCTGAAGCATGACGATGGCGATAAAGAGAATGAGGCTGAATATCGTGAACAAAAATATGCCGAGGGCATATTTTTTGGCCGTCATCTCTTCTTCAGGGTCTACGCCCATGATCTTGTAAATGCCGCGCTCTGTCGCGAGGAACGCCTTTTTTGCAAACACCGGCTGGCCTTTATAAATCTTGTAAAAGGCGACTCCGAAGAACCAGCCTCCGCCGATCAGCAGCAAAAAGTAGGCGATATCCTGCAACGCGGCGAAAATTATACTTTCCGTCATAACAGTTATCTCCTTAGAATATAGTTGTCAGTTTTTTACACAGATGCCCTTCAGTTCTTATCGCTTGTGAACAGCGTATAGAACAGATAAGCCAGCAACCCGACCGCGAGCACCGCGGCCACGATGGTTACGACCGTCATACTTTTTTACCTCCCGTGATATTGAGGCCCCACTCGATCTCGCGGGACCCCTGATAGGCGAATTCGGACACGCGCTCTAAATTCAGCGCCGCGGGTCTGAACGTCTGGTCCATATAATAAGCCACCCTGTAAAATCTGGAAGCTTTCAGCCTGTCCCCGTCCTTTTCATACGAAATCCCGAGGAGATTGTAAAGCTCGGGATCCTCCATATCGACGGCCGCCGCCTGCCGCAGTATGCTGCGCGCCAGCGAATATTCTCCCGAACGTATCGCCTGCGCGGCCGATTCCGCAAGGGTAACGTCGGCGGCGTTTTTTTCTCCGGTATGTACGTTCATAAGATTTCCCTCCTTTTTTCGGGAATAATGATAACGCCTTTCGCATTAAAAGAACGTTTTATCTTGCAGCGGGGACATTAAGATTGTATTAAAGATAGCGAAAACCGCGTTTAATCCTTCGCTTTTTCGGCCAAAAACTCATCGTACAGCGCGCGTACGGCCGTTTCGTACTGCCGTTCGTCCACCCCCGCGATGATGTTGATCTCGCGCAGCCCCTGTATGAGCATTCTGATGTTCACGCCGGCCTTTGCCAGCGCGGTGCACATTCTGCCCGCCACGCCCAGGCGGCTGCGCATGTTCCTGCCTACGATGGACACGATGGCGAAATTATCCACCATGCGGATATCGTCGGGGCGCACGCTCTTTTTGATTTCGTCCACAAGCGCCGCCTTGACTTCTTCGCTCACGTTTTCCTTGGGAATCAGAAAGTTGACCGCGTCTATGCTCGACGGCATGTGCTCGAACCCGATGCCGTAATATTCCAGCACGGAGAGGATTTTTCTGACGACGTTTTTCTGCGCGTTCATGCCCGTCTTGTGGACGAAGAGCACGGAAAATCCCTTTTTCCCCACGATGCCCGTAACGCCCGAACCCGTTTCGCTCCGCTCCTTCAAACAGGAGGTAATGAGCGTGCCCTCGGTTTCGGGGCGGAAAGTGTTGCGCACCGCGAGGGGCGTTCTGGTCTTTATGAGCGGCACGAGAGCGTCGGGGTGCATGACGGCCGCGCCGAGATAGGACATCTCGCGCAGTTCGCCGTACGTCATTGAAGAGATAATCTCGGGCGATTGCACGATGCGCGGATCGGCGTTCAGTATACCGTCCACGTCCGTCCAGTTTTCGTAAATGTCCGCCTTGACCGCCGCCGCGACCAGGCTGCCCGTGATGTCCGAACCGCCGCGGGAAAAGATGACGATATTCCCGTTCTCGTCCGAACCGTAAAAGCCGGGAATGACGATATACCCCGTTTCCCTGAGCCGTTTTTTGCATATCTTATCCGTTTCGGCGGCGTTGAACCCGTCGTACTTGTCGAACCGCAGAAGCTCGGCCGCGTCCACGAATCCGAAGCCCGTTTTCAGGGCAAAAAAGTAGGCGGAGAGATACTCTCCGCGCGAAACGCAGAAATCGTATTGCCCGCTCTTTTCCATCGCGTCTTTGACGGAAAAAAGCGTTTTATCGAGGATATCGCTCCCCAGACAGTCGTAAATGTCGCGGTAGCGCGCCGCCACGGAAGGGAAAGTCCGATCGCAGTTCCCCCCGTTTTTTATCTCTTCAAAGCATTGAATGAGCAGATCGGTAACTTTTGCGCCGCCGTTGCATTTGCCCGGCGCCGAAACCACGATGTATTTGCGCGCGGGATCGCTCTTGACTATCTTCTCCACCCGTCCGACGCTTTCGACGTCCGCCATGGACGTGCCGCCGAACTTACATACCACAGATCTTTCGTTATCCATTTTTCAATTGCCCGCGCGGAGGGCCTTGAGTTCCGCGCTTAATTTCTCCTTTAAATCTCCGTCCGCCTCGCAAAGGGGCAGTCTGAAACCGCCCAGCGAAAATCCTTCCAAATTCATGGCCGTCTTGATCGGAATGGGGTTTACGTCGGCAAACAGCAGCTTGATGAGCTTTGAAAAGCGCTGCTGAATGGCGATGCTGCGGTCTATATCCCCCGCGAAAAAACGGGCGCACAGTTCGTGCACCGCTTTCGGGAAGAGGTTGGAAAGCACGGACACCGCGCCCGCCGCGCCCGCCGAAAGGAGGGGCAGCGTGAGTTCGTCCGAACCGCAGTAAACGGCGATTTCGTCCCGATACAAGCTTTTGATGCGCACGGACTGTTCCACCAGCCCGGAACATTCCTTGACCGCCTTGACGTTTTTGATCTTCAAAAGGCCGGCGTAGGCCTCCGGCCTGACGTTCACCCCCGTGCGCGACGGCACGTTGTAGACGATCATCGGCAGCCCTGTTTTCTGCGCGCACTCTTTGAAATGCAAAAAGAGCCCGCGTTCGTTGCATTTGTTGTAATACGGCGTGATGACGAGCAGCGCGTCCGCCCCCGCCTTTTCCATCGCGGCGCATTCCTCCGCCGCCTTCGCCGTGCAGTTCGACCCCGCGCCGGCTATGAGCGGCACGCGGCCGTTGACCGTTTTCGCGGCGAACGACACCACCTTGTACAGTTCGTCGTCGGTCAGCGTGGAGCACTCGCCCGTAGTGCCTCCGACGAGGAGCGCGTCGCACCCCTGGGATATCTGATACTCGATCAGTTCTTCCAGCTTGCCGTATTCGACCTTGTTTTCCTTGTCGAACGGCGTTACGAGCGCCGTGGCGACGCCCTTGAATATAAGTTCGGACATGATCCCTCCTTCAGCATGATTGCCTCACTTGTGTTTGATTATACTCATACATGAATTAGTTTGGAATAAAGATTGCCCGCCGCCGCGTTAAAATTGCATTAAGACGGCGCCCGGCCGCGTTTAAAATAAAAAAAGGCCCGAAAGCCGTTGCTTCCGGACTTTTTTTCATATCTTGTTCATACGGTACCCCACGCCGACGTCGGTGCGGATAAATTCCTGCGAATACGGATCCTTTTCTATCTTGCGGCGGATCCCCGCCATAAACACGCGGAGCCCGTTGGCGTCGTTCCCGCCGGGGCCCCACACCTTTGAAATGATAAAATTGTGCGTGAGCGTCTTGCCGACGTTCTGCGCGAGCAGGGTGAGTATTTTATACTCGTAATTCGTAAGGTGCACCTCGCTGCCGCCGAGATACACGCTGTGCGCCACATAATCGATTTTCAGAGAACCGTTTTCGAAGGAGCCTCGCTCTTCCCCCGAAGAGCTGTGCCGCAGCGCCGAGCGGATGCGCGCCATCAGTTCGGCGCTCGAAAAGGGTTTCTGCACGTAGTCGTTCACGCCCGCGTCCAGACACTTGATCTTTTCCTTTTCGTCGCTCCGCGCACTCACCACGATAATGGGGATTTTTTCCGAAAAACCCCTCACCGTTTCCACAACGTTGATGCCGTCCATATCGGGCAGCCCCAGGTCGAGCACGATGAGGTCTACGATATTCTTTACGATAAAATCCACGCCCTCGCGCGCGGTGCCGACCACGTTCACGTTGTGTTCTTCCTGTTTGAGCGCGATCTTGAGCAGGTTCTGTATCGCCTTATCGTCCTCTATGACAAGTATTTCAGCCATTTTGATCCTCCATGGGCAGATTGAATTCAAACACGACCAGCCCGTCGGCGTTGCGGGCGGATATGCCGCCGCCGTGCGCTTTTATGATGAGCTGGCAGATGGCCAGCCCCAGGCCGACGCCGTTGCTGTCCTCCTCGCCCGCGGTATAATACATTTCGAAGATATGCGGGAGATCCTCCTTCCGCATGGGCGAACCGTCGTTGCTGATGCGGAAAACGGCGTTCTTGCCCGTGTTCCACACCTTAATCCAGATATTGCCGTCCTCCGCGGTATGCTTGGCGGCGTTGTCCAGAATATTGCAGAGCACCTGCATGATCAGCGTGGCGTCCATCGGCACGAGCAGCAGTTCTTCGGGCATATCGTAATGCACCGTGCGGCCGCCGAGCTTTCCGCTCACCGTACGGACGGCCTGGGGCACGATCTCCTCCAGCGCCTCGGGCTTTTTCTTGACCGTGAGTTTTTCGTTGTCTATTCTCGAAAGCGACAGAAGGTTTTCCACCAGCCGTATGGTCCAGTCGGATTTTCCGTAAATGTCGCCGAGTATCTCCCTCTTGTCTTCCTCGCCGATCTCGGGCTTTTCCAGCAGCAGTTCCGCGCCGTTCTTGATGGTGGTGAGCGGCGTGCGCAGATCGTGAGAAATGCTCCTTAACAGCGTGGCTTTGAGCTGTTCCTTTTCGCTTTCCGTCTTGAGTTTCATCTTTTCCAGATTGAGCGCGTTGATCTGCGACATCTTTTTTTTGAGCTGAAAGGTGATGAGACTGATCGCCACGCCGACCGCGAACATCAAAATAAAGGTCGCGAGATAATTGCTGTCGTTGATTTTCAGCGAGAAACGCGGTTCCGTAAAAAAGAAATTATACCCCAGCACGCAGATGAGCGACAGCACCCAGGAATAAGTGTACCCCTTCGTGAACACCGCCAGAAGCAGAATGCCCAATATATATATAATGAGAAAGTTGAGGTCGTTCAGCCGCAAAAAATCCAGCAGAAAGCACAGCGCGGTGCAGAGAGCAAAGTCCAGCACGGTGAGCGCCGCGTTTTTCAGCACATTCAAATAATTTCGTTTCGTCGGCCTGATCATACGCTTATTATATCTTTTTCCCGAAAAAAAGTCAAACGGGTAAAACGCTGCGGCGCAGACAACGCCCTCCGCCGCGCAAAGTTTTGTAATTTTCCCCGTCATAAGTCAATAACGCCGCACCGTGAAAACGTTACGTTTTGTAATAAAAATATATGATAAGGTGTAAAAATTTAACCATTATTTAACCTTAAAACACGCATAAACACGTTGACACGTCAACTTTTTCGGCATATAATAAATATAGAAAACGAAACGGAGAACGAGAAAATGACGATACGGAAAAATCAGGAAAAGATCGATAAAGTCAATTTTGAAATTTTCCCCGTCTACATAGCGGACGTTCTGAAAAAAATGCATAAAATGCAGGCGGAAAGCCTGGAAGATTATTCCCTTTCCGCCATACACGCGCCTTACATGACCACGCTCGCCGCGCATGCGGAGGGGCTGACCATGGCCGAGCTTTCCAAAATTCTCAAGCTCGACAAGGCGAACACCTCGCGCGCCATGAACGAGTTGCTCGACAAAGGTTTTGCAGAAAAAGCGGAAGATAAAAAGAAAAAGTCCGTACTCCGCCTGACGGAAAGCGGCCTTGCCGCCGCGGCGGCCCTCACCGAGCGCATGACGGCCTTTATCGGCGAAGTGCTGTCCCCTCTCGACGGTTTCGAAAAGCGCAGGCTCTACAAACTGCTTTACAAGCTGGCGTCCAAGGACGTCTGACGGAGGTCGTTATGGATAACAATATCATCAAAGTATCATCTCTCACCAAGGATTACGGCAGCGGCCGCGGCGTGTTCGACGTGTCTTTCGAGGTGAGAAAGGGCGAAGTTTTCGGCTTTCTCGGCCCCAACGGCGCGGGCAAGACCACGACCATTCGCCACATCATGGGTTTTTCCCGCCCGCAGTCGGGCGAAACGACGGTTTTCGGCAAGGACAGTTTCGCATATCATAACGACATCATGAAAAACCTCGGTTATCTTCCGGGCGAGATCGCCCTGCCGGAGGGCTTGACGGGCTGGGAATTCATACGCATGATGCAGAAACTGAAAAAGAGCGTCAACGAAGAGCGGCTGAAATACCTGCTGGACAAATTCGAGCTCGATCCCGCGGGGAGCACCAAGCGCATGTCCATCGGCGTAAAGAGAAAACTCGCCGTCGTAACGGCGTTCATGGACGATCCCGACGTGCTGGTGCTGGACGAGCCGACCAGCGGCCTCGATCCCATTATGCAGGAACAGTTCATAGACTTCGTCAAGGAGGAAAAAGCGCGCGGCAAGACCATTCTTCTTTCCAGCCATATCTTCAGCGAAGTGGACGCCACCTGCGACCGCATTGCAATCATCAAGGACGGAAAGATCATGTCCGTCTTCGTCGCGGACGACATACGTTACAACGAAAACAAGACTTTCCGCGTCGCGTTCGGGGAAAAGAAAGATTACGATCTTTTCCTTCATGCGGGGTTCGGCATCATCACGTCGGACGAAAACAAACTGGGCGTGAAATTCGGGCTGAACGACGCGGACACGAACAAGCTCATAAGGCTGCTTTCCTCTCTTTCCGTCAAGTCTTTCACCGAAGACAAATTCACGCTGGAAGACTATTTCATGCAGTTTTACTATGAGGACAAAGAATTCGGAGGCGTAAAATGACACCTGCTATCAGCGTTAAGCATCTCACCAAAGATTACGGCAACGGCCGCGGCGTGTTCGACGTTTCCTTCGACGTGCGGCAGGGAGAGCTGTTCGGCTTTGTCGGCACCAACGGCAGCGGAAAGACCACGACCATTCGCCACATCATGGGCTTTTTGCAGCCCGACGGCGGCGAATGCGAAGTCAACGGCATCAATTCCTGGAAAAGCCCATGCGAGATCGCAAAATTCGTGGGGTACGTCCCAGGCGAAATATCCTTTCCCGACGTTAAGACGGGCACGACCTTTCTGAAACTGCAGGCGCAGTTCCTCGGCGTGAGCGACATGTCGTACTGCAACTATCTCATATCCAAACTGAAACTCGACACCGAAGCCAACTTAAAGCGCATGAGCAAGGGAATGAAACAAAAGACTGCGCTCGTGGCGGCGCTCATGCACGATCCCGCAATCCTCATTATGGACGAACCGACCACGGGGCTCGACCCTCTCATGCGGGAAGAATTCATTTCCATCATTTTAGAGGAAAAAGCCAAGGGCAAGACGATTTTCATGAGCAGCCACATCTTTCAGGAAATAGAATCTACCTGCGACAAGGTGGCGCTTTTGAAAAACGGCACGCTGGTGGACGTGGCTGATATGGAAAAAATCCGCCACCACGACGTAAAGACCTTCAAGGTCGCCTTCAAAAACGACAAAGATAAAAAAGCGTTTTTGAAATGCGGCATGAACGCGGCGGAATCGGACGGCGCGCGGGGGGAAACAGAAGTCAGCCTGCCGAAAGAAGACCTGCACAAACTGTTCGCCGCGCTTTCCGCCTACGACGTGAAGTACATTACGGAAGTGAAATACGACCTGGAAAAATATTTCGACGAAATCTTCAAAGGAGAGAAAAAAAATGTTTAGCAAACCTCTGTTCAAACAATCCGTAAAGGCAAACTGGGCGCTCTGGCTTGCCGTTACCGTGGGCATGATAGCCATCGTCTCCGTGATAAACCTCATCATGGGCTCGCTCGATCTCAACCAGGGCATGGACGAGGAAGCGCTCCGCGAATACGCGCAGATCCTTTACCAGGCCGGCGCGCTGCAGGGCGATCCCTCCAAATATTCCATTCCCGACCTCATCACCGCGATGGGGCTCGATTACGAAAAAATGCAGAACCTCGCCTCCATGGACATCAACTTCTTTATCAAAGACATGCATTACACCATGACGAGCGTGCTCTTAGGCATGATTTTCGTAATCGTTACGGGCAATAAGCTGGTGGCGGCGCAGGTAGACCGCGGTTCCATGGCCTACGTTTTATCCACGCCTACCAAGCGCTCCTCCGTCGTCATGACGCAGGCGGTGTTTATGCTCCTTTCCCTCTTCGGCATGTTCGTGTTCACCATGCTCTTCGACTTCCTCACCTCCTGGATCGGCTACGGCACGGTCGACTTCGGGCAGATCGCGCTGATGTCTCTGGGCGGATTTCTTTCCATGCTGGCCATCAGCGGCATATGCTTTATGTCCTCCTGCCTGTTCTCGCTATCCAAAAACGCGCTCGCCGTGGGCGGCAGCATTTCGGTATTCTTCCTCATTTGCAAGATACTCGGCATGTTCGGCTCCCCCGCGTTCGTCAACATGGGCATGGGCGTAGAGGCCATGAACATTTTCAACTACATGACCATAATCACGCTGTTCGACACCGCGTCCATACAGGCGCTGTCCACGGCTTTCATCTGGAAATTCGTGATATTGTTCGGCATCGCCGCCGCGACCTATGCGGTCGGCATGGTGCGGTTCACGAAAAAAGATTTGCCGCTGTAATCCGCATTGCGTCCGCGCCCGCGCTTTTTGAAAAGCGCGGGCGTTATTTTTATTGACCGATTTCCGATTGTATGCTATACTTTTTCCGTAAAATATAATCTAACGAAGGGAGTTTTGACATGAAAAAATTTTCCAAAAGCGTAAAATACGTAGGAACGGACGACAAAACGATAGACCTTTTTGAAAGTCAGTATATCGTCCCGAAAGGCGTAAGTTACAATTCTTACGTCATTTTCGACGAAAAAATCACGGTCATGGATACCGCGGACAAGCGCAGGACGGACGAATGGCTAGCCAACGTAAAGGCCGCGCTGGAGGACAAAAAACCCGCCTATCTCGTCGTTTCGCATATGGAGCCCGACCATTCCGCCTCCATCGCGGCTTTTCTGAAAGCCTATCCCGGAACGGCCGTGGTCGGCAACGCAAAGACCTTCCAGATCGCGGAACAGTTCTTCGGCGATATTTTTCCGAACAAAGTCGTCGTAAAGGACGGCGAAACCCTTTCCCTTGGCGCGCACGCGCTGACCTTCGTTTTCGCGCCCATGGTGCATTGGCCGGAAGTGATGGTCGCTTACGAGCAGTCGGAAAAAATCCTCTTCTCCGCGGACGCTTTCGGCAAATTCGGCGCGCTCGACGCCGACGAAGACTGGGATTGCGAGGCGAGAAGATATTATATCAATATCGTGGGCAAATACGGCGCGCAGGTGCAGTCGCTTTTGAAAAAGGCGGCGGCGCTCGACATCAGAACGATCTGCCCCCTGCACGGGCCCGTTCTGACGGAAAACCTCGCGCATTATATTGAAAAATACGACATATGGAGCAGCTACCGCCCGGAAACCGAGGGTACCTTCATTGCCTGCGCCTCCATTCACGGACATACGGCCGAGGCGGCGAAAAAGCTCGCCGATAAACTCGCTGCGAAAGGCGAAAAGGTGGAATTCATCGACCTGACCCGCGACGATATGGCGGAGGCCGTGGAAAACGCTTTCCGTTACGACAAGACGGTGCTCGCCGCTTGCTCGTACGACGGGGGCGTATTCCCCCCGCTGGAAGATTTTCTCAACCACCTCAAAGCAAAAAACTTCCAAAACCGCAAGATCGCGCTCATTGAAAACGGTTCCTGGGCGCCGTCGGCGGGAAAAGTCATGCGCGCGGCGCTCGAAACGATGAAGAATATCGAATTCGGCCCGTCGCTCACGATCAGATCCGCGCTCAAGGACGACGGCGTTCTCGACGGCTTTGCCGAGGAGCTTTTAAAATGAGCATAGATCCGTTCGATTACAAAGAGCCGCACTGCGCGCTTTGCGGCGGCAAAGAGTTTTATTACCCCGACCGGAACAGGCCGCTGGGCACGGTGCCCGTCGCCCGCATTCTCGAAAAAGCGGACGCCCTCTTCGATAAAAACGACTACGTTTCGGCGGGACGTCTGCTCGAAAACTGGGAAAGCGAGGCCGTCGCGCTCAGGGATAAACGCGGCGAACTTTCCATCGTCAGCGAACTCATGGGCTTTTACCGCAAGGTAGGCGACAAAGAGAAGGGACTGAAAAGCGTCGGACGCGGCCTGGAACTCGTCAAAGAGCTCGACCTCGGCCGCTCGGCGTCCGCGGCGACCGTGCTGCTGAACGCGGCGACCACGCTGAAATCCTTCGGCAGGGCGGACGAAGCCATTCCCCTCTACGAGCGGACGGAGGGCATATACGACGAAACGTTGGAGCCGAACGACGCGAATTTCGGCGGCCTGTACAACAATTACGCGCTCGCGCTCGTCGACATGAAACGCTATGAGGAGGCGGAACGCTATTACAAAAAAGCGTTGGACGTCATGGAGAAAGCAGAACACGGCGAGGCCGACGCGGCCATCACCTGGGTGAATATGGCGCACCTGTACGAGGCGTGGAAGGAAGAGAGCGAAAGCCTTGTCTGCGGGTGCATGGATCAGGCGATCGGCCTGCTGAACACCCCCTCGCTGCCGCGCAACGGCTACTATGCGTTCGTGTGTTCCAAGTGCGCGCCGAGTTTCGGTTACTTCGGTTATTTTCTCGAGGACGCCGATCTGAAAAAGAGGGCTAAGGAAATTTATGAAAGGGCTTGAACTTTGCAGGGAATATTTTGAAAATTACGGCAGAGCCATGCTGGAAGAGTTTCCCGAAATCAAAGACAGGATCGCCGTCGGCCTTGCGGGCGAGGGATCGGAATGTTTAGGGTTTGACGACGAGCTTTCGCGCGACCACGATTTCGAACCGGGTTTCTGCCTGTGGCTGACCAAGGAGGACGAACGCGCGTACGGCTTTAAGCTTTCCCGCGCCTATGCGAAACTGCCGAAAGAATTCAAGGGCTTCCGCCGCCAGATGATGTCCCCGCTGGGAGGCGACCGCCACGGCGTGCTGATTATCGACGATTTCTACAATAAATTTTTGGGAAGCGCTCACGCGCCCGAAACGGTGCGGGAGTGGCTGTATACCCCCGAACATTATTTTCTGACCGCCTCGGACGGCGAAGTGTGGGAGGATAAGCTCGGCGTTTTTTCCGCGGTGCGTGAAACGCTCCTGCGCGGTTTTCCCGAGGACGTGAGAAAGAAAAAACTCGCGGCGCGGGCGGCCATGATGGCGCAGGCGGGACAGTACAATTTCGCACGCTGTATCGACAGAAAGGAAAACGGCGCCGCGCAGTTTGCCGTTTTCGACTTTGTGAAAAACGCAATCGGCACGGTATATCTGTTGAACAACAAATATACGCCCTATTATAAATGGGCGTTCCGCGGCATGCGCGATCTGCCCCTGCTGTCCTCGCTCGAGGAGCCGCTCACCTTCCTGCTGGAAACGGGCAACTCCCCCGCGGAGGCTTCGGGCAAGCGGGAAATGATAGAGGATATAGCCGCCGTGATCATTGCGGAATACCGCGCGCAAGGCCTTTCGGACGCGACCTGCAACAACCTTTCCACGCACGCGAATTCCATCACGGATAAGATAAAAGACGTTTCCGTCCGTTCCCTGCATTTAATGGACGGCGCGGATTGACCGAAAAAGGCCTTCGCTGAAAGAGCAATTATCAGAGAGATCAAAAGAACGAAGACTTTTTAAATTCTTCGCTCTTTTATCTTTAAATTATATGATAAATTGTAAACTTTATATCGGAAAACGAGTTTTTCGGACGAAAGGTTAACTTTTTATTTTACCAAAGCTGATTTTTGCCGAGCTCAAAAAATAAATCGGTATTTTCAAAATCTTTTCTATTTTGTTTGCTTTTTTGAGATATGAACATGGCCATGGTAACCAGTCCCAAACCGTCGGCACGGAAAGGATTTTCTTTTGTTCCTCCGACAAAACAAGACGATATCGCTTGCCAACCGCCTTTTTCATAAAATGACACTTTTTCTTTCGCGCAGGTAAAAATACTTAGGTCAGCTTTCTCGGAAACGATAAACTTAGCGGCTTTTTTAATAAGAATCGAAGCAAGCCCCCTGTTTCGAAATTCGGGACGGGTTACAACTTCGCTTAAGCCATAGACTAAATATTCCGCGCCTTTGTGGCGTAAAATACTTTTTCGTATTCCCACGTGAGAAATTGCTTCCCCATTTTCCATGAACACGAACGAAGTTACATATGTGTTAAGGGCAGAAGGAAAATTTTCGTTGTCAATTTGAAACCATGCTGTTTTTTCGAGTTCCGAAATCTTTTTTTCAATATCCTCGTCGTGTTTTTCTTGTAAAAATTGTATCAATTTCATAATTGCCAACTACATGAAATAATCAAATAATTAAGCGCATTTGCCTCAATTGCAAAGTTTAATGCCGATATACTTATAATCTACGGTAACCTTCCCTATAGGCAATACTCCTCATCGAAGGCCTTTTTGTTATACGTTTTCTTTGCCGACGACTTTCACGCCCTTTTTGCCGCCGCGCTTGCGCTTGAAAATCTTATCCTTAAAGCGGATGAGGAGCACCGCGCCCACGATGAGCAGCACGCCGACGACGATAAGAACGATCGCCCAAACCGGGAAAGTATCGCCTTTGATGTTTTCCCACATCTTATTGATCGCCTCGTTCGCCTCGTCCGAAAAATAATTCATGACGACGCAGCGCGCCGTGGTCGCGGTATCGGGATACTGCGCGGAAAACTGCCTGCCCACGGTGTCGGTATAGACCTTTTTGCCGTCGCCGAAGAAATAGCTCAAATCGACCTCCGTCAGATTTTCGCCCGCCGTTTCGCTCAGTCCGTAGGTCTGCACCATCCAGTCGAATACGCCTTCGTATTCCACCGTTTCGAGGAGTGCGCCGCTGTCTTCATCGTAATATTCGATGGAAAAAGTTTCGTCCCCTTTCGCAATGCCGCTCGTGTAGCCGATGTATTCCATGTTGCGCACCGCGACGTCGGGACGGCACAGAAAATCCACAAAGTCGCGCGCGAGGTCTTTCTGTTCGGCGTTTTTCGGTATGCACCAGCCGTCGAACCAGATATTGCTGCCCGTTTCGGGCACGGCATAATTGAGCAGCACGCCCGACTTATCCTCCGCCTCGTCCATGGCGAATACCGCGTCCCCGCTCCATGCGAAGTTGATGGTGATCTTTCCCGTGGCGATATCGTTTTTGCCGCTGTCCACTTCGAAGCCGAAGATGTTTCCCTTGAGTTCGGAAAGCCCCTTTTCCACCGCGGCGATGGTTCCGGCGGACGTATCGTTGAAGATTTCTGTCAGTTTTGCGTTATACTCCTCCGGGGAAAGCGTTCCCTCTTCGTACTGCGATTTAAAACTTCTCAGTTCTTCGTCTTTCGCATAAGCGATGCCGATAAAGTACGAATCGCGCACGCTGTCTTTAATGGTAGATTTGTTTTTGTAATCCGCTTTCCAGAGCGAAAGCCAGTCCTTCATATCCTCGGACTTGACGTATTCAGGATTGTACACCAGCCCCATCGTGCCCCACATATAGCAGACCGCGTAATCGGAAAGGCTCTTTTTTTCGCCGTCCGTCCAGGTTATCTTGTTTTCAAAGATGTCCCTGATGTAGTCGGAGGCGTATTTATCGTACGCGCCGCCCGCGGGCAGGTTAACGGGTTCGAGCATGCCCTCTTTCGCCATCTTTTCGATCATGTAATCGGAGGGACAGACCACATCGTACAAATAGCCGTCCGCGATTTTAAGATCGTTATAAAGGTTTTCGTTCGTGCCGAACGTGGAATATTCCACCGCCACGGACTTGCCGTATTTCTCGCTCATTTCCTCTTCGAAATCGGCGATGACGTTTTCGTCGATATAGTCCTCCCAGTTGCATACTTTGAGGATCAGATCCGCTTTTTCGCCCCCGTTGCAGCCTACCGCAAGGGGCGCCGCGGCAAGTAAGGCCGCCGCCAAAAGTATCGCGATTTTTTTCATTGTTTCTCCTTATGAATATATATATTCTGTTTATTTTTTTTGGAAGCGCGGAAGTTCAGCACCACGACCACCGCCACGATGACGAGGAAAATGATCGCCGAAAGCGCGCGGAGCGCGGGCACGTTGGAGTGCGTGGGATTCTTGATTGCGTTGTATACGTAGGTCGAAATAGTGTCGAACGTAGCGGGTTTCGTGAACGACGTAATGATGTAATCGTCCAGCGAAAGCGTGAGCGCCAGCATAAAACCGCTCACCACGCCGGGGAATATTTCGGGCAGAACAACCTTGCAGAGCGCCTTGCCCGGCGTCGCGCCCAGATCGAGCGCCGCCTCGTACAGACTGCCGTCCATCTGTTTCAGCTTGGGCAGGACGGAAAGCACCACGAAAGGCGTGCAAAACGCCACGTGCCCGATAAGCAGGGAGTAGTACGTTTTATTGAAAGCCAGCATGGAAAAGATAAGCGCGAGCGAAACCGCGATGACGATTTCCGCATTGATTACGTTGACGTTGGACGCCCCGCCGAGCAGTTTTTTCCATATGCGTTTGCTGTAAAACATACCGACCGCGCCCACGGTGCCGAGCAGGGTGGAAATGCACGCCGCCAGCGCCGCCAGCACGAGAGTGTTGACGATCATGCTCCGCAGTTTCGGATCGGTAAACAGTTCGCGGTACAATTCCAGCGAAAATCCGTCCCATTGCCCGATAATGGTCGTATCCGTAAAACTGAACACGATCAGCACGAAAATGGGGGCGTATACGAAGAGCAGCACGAGCGCGAGGAAAGCGTAGGCAAATATCTTTTTCGTCATAGCGCGTTCCCCCTCGAAATCGTTTTATCGCCCTTGAAGCCGCCCGAAACGAGCATGGTGATAAACATGATGAGCAGCATGACGATGGCGAGCGCCGAGCCCATGTTCCAGTTCGCCGCCGTGCCGAACATCGATTCTATCAGCTTGCCGATAAGCGGAATTTTGCCGTTGCCGAAAGTATCGGTGATTACGTAGCAGCTCATGGACGGGAGAAACACCATCATCGCCCCGCTGACGATGCCGGGCACCGAAAGCGGCAGCGTTATTTTGAAAAAAGTGGTAACGCCGTTCGCGCCGAGGTCGGCGGATGCCTCCTCCAGGCTCCTGTCCATCTTGATGAGCGTGGTGTAGAGCGGCAGGATCATAAACGGCAGGAAATCGTATACCATGCCGATGACCGTATTGAGAAAATTCGTCTTTCCGAGCAGTCCCAAGAGGTCGAGCAACTCCCTTAAAGACAGGGCGCGGAGCACGAAGTTTATCCACATGGGCATGACGAAAAGCAGCACGAGTATATAAGAACGCGCCGATTTGAAACGCGAAAGTATATACGCTACGGGATAGGCAATGAGCAGGCATACCGCCGTGGTTACGCAGGCGATGCCTATACTGATGAGCACGTTGCTGATATACGAAGTCGTCGTGAAAAATTCTATAAAGTTGGCGAACGTAAAGCCGCCGCTCTTGTCGGTAAACGCGTAATACACGATCAGAAAGAGCGGAAACACCACGAACATGGCGAGAAAAAGCCCGTAAGGTATGGCGAGATAACTGCGCTTAAACAGAGAACGCAGTCCCCTTTTCCCCTCCGACGGCTCCCGCGCGACCGCCTTGACGGAAGACGTCATGATCTTTTGACCTCCTCTTTGAGTTTCATGCGGATCGCTTCGGGCTTGATGGTAACGCTCACGCGGTCGTTTTCATTCCAGGTATATTCGGTGTCGCATACGTAATCTTCTTCGTTTTCGTCCGTGCGCACGATTACCTGATAGTGATCGCCCTTATAGATGATGGAAACGATATTGCCGACGGCGCCGCCCTCTTCTTCCACGGTGTCCACGTCGTTGAGATCGATATCTTTCAGGCCGACCTCCACTTCGACGTCCGCGTCGGTGAGGTCGATCTTCTCGCCCTCCGCGGTGATGAGGTAGCCCTCTTCGTCGAGGAAACTGCCGGGATAAAGCTGCGTAACGTCGCAGGCGAATTCCCCGTCGCCGAATACGACGGTATTTTTCTTGGTGATATACCCTTCGTATTTGTTGGCGGTGAACTCTTTCGCCATGATGTGGATATCTTCGGGACGGATAAAGATGCTCACTTTTTCGCCGACTTTACGTTCCTTGGTATCCTGCACGACGACTTCCGTTTTGCCGATTTTGCACACCATTTCGTAATGCACGCCCTTGAATATGGAACTTTCTATTTTTCCGTCGACCTGACCTTTGCCCTCGTCCATCAGGAACACGTCCTCGGGGCGGACGACCACGTCCACCTTTTCGTTCTTTGCAAAATCGTCCACGCAGTCGAAGGTCTTGTTGAGGAATCGCACCTTTAATTTACCCGTCATCGTGCCGGAAAAGATGTTGCTTTCTCCGATAAAGTCCGCCACGAACGCGTTCGCAGGCTCGTTGTAGATGTCGAGCGGGGTGCCCTCCTGCTGGATTTCGCCGTCCTTCATGACGACGATGGTGTCGCTCATGGTGAGCGCCTCCTCCTGGTCGTGCGTAACGTATATAAAGGTAATGCCCAGCTTTTTATGCATTTCCTTGAGTTCGAGCTGCATATCCTTTCTCATTTTCAGATCGAGCGCGCCCAGCGGCTCGTCGAGAAGGAGTATCTCCGGCTCGTTCACAATGGCGCGGGCGATGGCTACCCTCTGCTGCTGTCCGCCCGAAAGGGTGGAAACGCTGCGCTTTTCAAACCCTTCGAGGTCTACGATTTTAAGCGCCCTGTTCACCTTTTCGGCGATCTCGTTTTTGGAAAGTTTTTCTATCCTGGAAAAACGGGAGCCGTCCGCGCGCTCGTAAGTAACCTTATATTTTTTAAGTTTCAGCCCGAACGCCACATTGTCCGCCACGTTGAGATGGGGAAAGAGCGCGTAACGCTGGAATACCGTGTTCACGGGGCGTTTGTGCGGCGGAAGGCCGCTTATATCCTGCCCGTTCAACAGAATTTTCCCGCTCGTGGGCTTATCGAAGCCCGCGATCATGCGGAGCGTGGTGGTCTTTCCGCAGCCCGACGGTCCCAGAAAGGTAACGAATTCCCCTTTCTTCACCTTGAGATTGACCTTGTCCACGGCGACCATGCCGTCCTCGAACACGCGCGTAAGATCCACGAGTTCGATGATGTTTTCGCTGTTCTTCAAAGAAAGCTGTTCTTCCATAGTATATCTCCGTTGGTTATCTTAAAAGTTCGGCGGCGAGGATACCCAGATGAATACCGCGCGTTTCGCCTTTTCGTTGACGATCTTATGTACTTTGTTGGATACGAAGTAAAAGCTTTGTCCCTTTTTGCATTTATAGGACTTTTTGCCGAGCACGATCTTGATCTCCCCTTCGAGCACGTAGCCGAACTCCTCGCCCTCGTGCGGGAAATCGTCCTCCGTGGAGGATTCCGACTGCAGGATTATGTGCACGGGCTCCATCACGTTTTTCTGCGCGTTGGGCACCAGCCAGTTCAGCACGTAGCCGCCGCCCTGCTTTTCGATGAACTCGTCCTTGCTGAACACCACTTTTTCGTCGTCCTCTTCGGAAGAGAAAAATTCCTTCAAGGAGGAGCCGAGCGCGGCGAGCAGGTCCACGAGCGTTGCGATGGAAGGGCTTGTCAGATCGTTTTCTATCTGCGAAATATACCCCTTCGACAGTTCGCATCTGTCGGCAAGCTCCTCCTGCGTCAGCCCGCAGGCGAGGCGCAGATCCTTGATTTTTTCACCTAAGACCATTGTAGTTTCTTCACCCTGATTTTCTTCGGGAACGCCCCGCGTTTTCCGCCCTTCGGTTTAGCATTTGTAAACTTTTTGTTAAAAATTACTAAATCTTCCAAAAGTTTAATATTTGTAAACAGAAAGTCAAATTTTACTAAACCGCAATAGCAAGCACTATTATATTTATTTTGATTAACCGTGTCAAACATTTTTATATATATTTTGCGAAAAATTTAAAAAAACGCCGTTTTTTTCCGTTCGGCAGCCGTACAAAGGCATTTTTGGCGCGAAAAAAGCGGTCTTTACATAAAAAATCGCCGCGCTGCGGCCATAGCGGCGCAGCGCGGCAGTCAAGCCAAAGCAAGACTTATATTGCTTTACCTGTGCGGGAGAGGTCCCGCCGCGCACGGCGAAACGAGCGGGCGGGCGCTTGAAGATTGCAAACGGGCGCGACGTATACGCGGCAAGCCGCAAACAGACGGGCGAAATGTCCCCGCGCGGAGGGGGCGAACCTTTCCGCCCTGCACGGCAAGAAAGAACGCGAGGCGGACGGAACAACGCACCGCACAGAAAAGATAAACGGAAAAAAACGACGGACAAGCACGGGCGCCGAGCCGCTCCGTCAGCCGCAACGAAACGCCGCGCACGCCGTGCGCTTTGCCCGACGGTCGGATCTGTCTGGCAAAGCAAAATCAAAAAATTGCCCCGCCGCGCGGAAAGGCAAAAAAATACGAAAGGCGGGAGGTGTTACCCTTCCGCCTTTCGTAAGTTGGAGATATATATTCAGTGGAGATTTATGGTCTTTTGCTTTTTACACTTCGATTTTAATACGCGAAAGTTAAACGAATATTGAAAAAAATAAATTTTACGAAAAAATTTTTTCGGCAAGATTAACGAGTTTTTCTTAAATTTTATAAAATATCTCTCCATAGAAGTAATAATTTTTGAAAAAACACTATACTTCTTTAAAAATAATCATAGGTTTATCATGAAATTAAACGAAAACATTAAAAAACTGCGCAAAGAAAATAAATTTACGCAACAGCAACTTGCAGATAAATTATTTGTAAGTCAAGACAGTATTTCTGCGTGGGAAAGAAACGTCAGCGCCCCGCCGACGGAATACCTGCCCAGCCTTGCCGCAATATTCCATGTATCGATAGACGATTTATTCGGGGACGATTTTTAAAACACAAACGGCGAAAGGATTTCCTTTCGCCGTTTGCGGTTGGAGATATATATTCAGTGGAGATGTATGGTCTTTGTCTTTTGTACCTGTATTATAAAGCCCGAATATTAAGCGAATATTTAAAAAATCCGATTTTCCAAAAAAATCAGAAAATAATTTGCGGGCGGCGGCTTAAACTTTTTCGCCCGAGTACGTATTTTTTGTTTTTTACGCTTGACATCGTTTTTTTATAATGCTATAATTACCGCGTCATCAGAGGCAACGCAAGTCGTAATTGCTGCCGGATAAGATGACGGACACGGCGGTCTTCGGATTGGATGCGCAAAACGTAATTGCGCGTCGGAAAAGATCTCCGCAGGCGTCCGGATTCTTATCCGGCTTTTTTATTTCCAAAAGGAGACCTGAAACATGGACTTACTGAAAGGCAGTGTAAAGACGATCTTCTTCAAGTATCTCGGCGCGGCGTTCGGCAGCGCGCTCATTTCCTCCATCTATTCCCTCGTGGATATGGCGATGGTCGGACAGTATCACGGCCCGAACGGCACGGCGGCAATGTCCGTGGTCATGCCGATTTACAACATCATTTTCAGCCTGGGACTGTTTTCGGGCATAGGCGGTTCGGTATTGTACGGGGAGGCAAAAGGGCGCAAAAGCAGCGCCGAAAACGAGTTTTTTTCCACGGCTTTGTGGTGCACCGTATTTTTCGCCGTCCTCGCATGGATCGCGATATTCGCCCTGGAAGAACCGCTCTTACGGCTCTTCGGCGCGGACGAAGTGCTTCTTCCCCTTACGAAAAAATATCTTCTGCCGGTAAAATTCGCGGTGCCCGTGTTTATCTTTAACCAAATGCTCGCCGCGTTTTTAAGAAACGACGGCGCGCCCGTGCTCGCCACCGCAGCCGTGCTCAGCGGCGGTATATTCAACATCTTCGGAGATTACTTTTTCGTTTTTACCCTCGATACGGGTATTTTCGGCGCGGGGCTTGCGACCGCGATCGGCGCGGGCATCACCCTGCTGTTGCTGCTCACGCACTTTTTATCCCGAAAAAACTCTTTGAAGGTTACGCGGATCCGAGCGGCGGGAACAAAGATAAAACAGCTGGCGGCAACGGGATTTTCCACCTTTTTCGTTGACCTTGCGATGGGAATTTTGACCATGCTGTTCAATCGGCAGATCATGCGCTATCTCGGGCGGGACGCGCTCTCGGTATACGGCGTTATCATGATGATCAGCCAATTCGTACAATGCTGCGCGTACAGCGTGGGACAGGCGGCGCAGCCCGTACTATCCATCAACTACGGCGCGGGACAGCGGGACAGGATAAAAACCACGCTGAAATATGCGCTGATCGTCGTTTTTTTCTTCGGCGCGGTATGGACGGCGCTGACTTTGGCCATGCCGAACGTGTTCGTGCGTATCATCATGACGCCGACAGAAGAAGTTCTGCGTATCGCCCCCGCGGCCGTGCGCTGTTACGGAATTTCCTTCCTGCTGCTGCCGTTTAATATATTTTCCACATATTATTTCCAGTCCGTCATGCGGGCAAAGACTGCCATCGCCGTATCCGTTGCGAGAGGGCTGGCCGTCAGCGGCGCGCTGATCTATGTGCTGCCGCTGATCGCGGCGTCAGCCATCTGGTGGGCCATGCCGACGACAGAAATCCTCATAGCCGCGGCGGCGGCGCTCTTTATCGTCAGATATACAAAAACGGGATCCGTTTAGGATCCCGTTCGTATTTTAATATTTTTTCACGATGGCGTTCATTTCGCCGAACGCCTTTTCCATGTCTTCTATCAGTTTGAACTGCGTTCTGCACCTGTCCACGTTGTGTCCCGGGCGGTGCGTTCTGAAATACACGTCGCCGTCGAGGTAATCCGCGAGGAAACGCATGCCGCATTCGTAGGTCATCAGAATGGCGCCGAAAGCGAGATTATCCCTTTCCGCCTGCGTTACGCTCGAACCGAGCGCGCCGAGATAGCCCTTCGCATAGGCCTCGAACAAATTGATGTCGAAATTGACTTTACCGAGGTCGGGCTCGTCCTCCGCGCCCGTATTGCAGCCGAAACGGATGCTGTCGCCGAAATCGTAACAGATACTTCCGGGCATGATGGTATCGAGGTCGATCACCGCCACGTATTTGCCCGTTTCCGCGTCCAGCATGACGTTGTTGAGCTTGGTGTCGTTATGCGTTACCTTGGTGGGCATTTCGCCGCTCGCCAGAAGATCCACGATTTTAGAACAGTAATCTCTGCGTTTCAGCACGAAATCGATCTCTTTTTTCACGTCTTTCGCGCGGCCGAACCTGTCGGCTTCGAGAGAGGCCTCGAAGTCCTTGAAACGCTTTACGGTATTGTGGAAATTCGGCAGAACTTCGTAAAGCTGCGTCGCGTCGAACTGCGCCAGCAGGTTGGCGAAATCGCCGAACGCCACCGCGCTCTGGTAAAAATCTTCGGGCTTTTCCACGATCTGATACGCTATGGCGTCCGTAATGAACTTATACACGCGGAAGTACCCCTTGCTCTCTTCGTCAAAGATATACGCGGCGCCGCCCTTCGCGTAAACCAGCGACAGGCTTTCCCTGTCGGGATCGCCGCCGCGCTCCGCGATCTTTTTGCGGTTGAACTCCGTAACAAGGCGGATATTGTTCATCAGCTTATCCACGTCTTTGAAGAGATTGGAATTAATCCTCTGCAAAATATATTTCTTTTCCGTCCCGCCGCTTTTCACTTCGGCAAGGTAGGTTTCGTTGATGTGCCCCTCGCCGTAGCGTTCGCAGGAAACGAGCTCGCCTTCGATTTCGAAACGGGAGATTATTTTTTTGAAATCGTATGCCATAAAAACACCCCTCTTTTGCTTTTTCTTTATAATAACATAAAGAAAGGAGCGTTTCAAGCGTTTTTTCCCGAATTTGTCCCCCGCGCGCGCAATTAGTGTTTTTGTGAAAATTTTGTGCTCTTTTTTATAACTGAACAACGCGGACAGCCGAAACCGTCCGCGTTCTGTTATATTTTGACGTCCTCTTTTTCCCCGTTTCTTTCAAAAAGCTCTTCTTCCACCTCTTCTATATCGTCCGCGTATACCGCATCTTCCTCGGAATTTTTTTCCTGCGGGAGCCCGTTTTCTTCCGCGGCCTCCTCGTTATCCTCAGCCTCCCCGTTTTCCGCGGTTTCCGCCTGCAACTGTTCCTCCGTTTCGTTTTCCGCGCGTTCCGGCTCTTCCTCCTGCGGGACTGCGCAGACGGGAGGTTCCCCGCCGCAGGCACACTCGTCCGCGGACGCCGCGGCCGTTTCGTTTTCCGCGCTCTCCGCCTGCGGCTGTACGGACGTTTCGGCCGCCTCGTTTTCCACGGAATAACGTTCGGCCAGTTTCTTCGCCGCCTCTGCGGCCTTTTCCGCCTCGGCAATATCGCTTTCCGAAACCTTTTTGAGCAGCTTTATCTTGATCTTGTCTTTAAGCGGTGCGTCCTTGTTTCCCTCCACCGTTTTTGCGAATTCATAATCGCCTTTAAGCTTTTTTTCCCTTTCCGCCGCGAGGGCCGCCGCCTTCACGCGGGCGAGATAATCCCTGTAATGCGCTTTGAGAATTTTATGGAAATTCTTCGCGCGCTGTAAAAAGATCGTGCCCGTGCTGTCGATAACGTAAGTCTTTACGGGCAGGAATTTTCCGTTTTTCAGGTTGGAAAAGATCAGCCGTTCGAGGTCTTCCGTTTCCAAAACGAGTTTGATCGGCGAACGCGGCATAATGACGAGCGTATCGCCCGAAACCTCGTTCATTTCCCTGTATGTATCCTTAAAATCGAAATATTTCAACCCCGAAACCACGCCGACGGCGGTAATGCCCGCGTCGTTCATGGACTTATTGCTCACGATCACGGCATAGGTCTTTTTCCCCGTATGTATGTTTACCTCCTCGATGTCGGTCATGGAAAATTTATTGCTTATGATGTTTTTGAAAAGCTTGCGCTGCCCCAGCGCGATCACGATCATTAACGCGATTACCACGATAACGCCGACCGCGATCACGAGCGGAAGATACTGATTGATCTGCTCCATGAAGTTACCTCCTTGTTTACTAAATTATATATGCTCGCGCCCGCTTTGTCAACCGCAGAACGAAAATAAAAGCCGGTTCTCCGGTGCAAAAATTTTTTCGTACAAGCCGCGGTTAATATCGGCGGGCGTTCGCGCATAAACTGAACCGTGGCGCATTCCGCGCCGAGGCGGTGTATATGTTTCTGGATTTTTTATGGTTTATAATCGGCAAAATCGTATTTTTCACGGGCATGATCGGCGAAAAAAACTCCTTTCCCAAGCCCCTGCCCCCCGAAGAGGAAAAAAAATATCTGCTCCTCGCCAAACAAGGCGACGAAGCGGCAAAGGAAAAGCTTATCAATCATAATCTGAGGCTGGTCGTGCACATTGCGAAAAAATACGCGGGGACCATGGAAAACGACGATCTCATATCGGTGGGCAGCATCGGGCTGATCAAGGCGGTGAACACTTACGAACCCGACAAGGGTTCGCATCTCGCCACGTATACGGCGCGCTGTATCGAAAACGAAATACTCATGCTGCTGCGGTCGAACAAGAAATTCCGCAACGACGTATCCCTCACCGACGCCGTGGGCACCGACAAGGACGGCAACGAGTTATCCCTCATCGACCTGCTGTTTGAAAGCGAGGACGGCGTTTTCGCCGCCGCGGAACGCAGAATCGAGGCCGAAAGGCTGTTGAAGGACATGGAAAAGATACTTACGCCGCGGGAATACAAGGTGATCTGCCTGCGGTACGGGCTGAAAGGCGGGCGGTGCTATGCGCAGCGGGAGGTAGCGTGTTTTTTAAAGATCTCCCGGTCATACATTTCGCGGATAGAAAAAAAGGCGCTCGAAAAACTGCGCGCCCAACTGAAAAAAGAAGATTTCGTATAAAAAAACGCCCTGCGGCAGATGCCGCGGGGCGTTTATAAGTTCTTTGATTATCAATGCGTAAGGAAGAACGTTGCCGCGAATACCAAACCTATCACGGTTGTAACGATATCGTTGTAAGAACGCTCTCTTACAACTTCCGCAGTACCGTCTTCTTTCACAACGGTCTTTTCCGCCGAGCAGTATTTGCCGGTAAAAATCTGAATGAGCGTATAGGTGATCATACCGAGACCGATACCGAACGAAATGCTGTAGGTCAAAACCGTCATAGCGATCGTGATAAACGCGGGAACTGCCGTGGACGGGTTGATCCAATCGATCTTCGCAACGCCGTTCATCATCAGAACGCCGACGTAAACGAGCGCCGCAGCCGTGGCCGCAGACGGAATGAGTTTCGCAATGGGCGAAAGGAACATAGCGATAAAGAAACAGATCGCCACGACGATGGAAACGAGCCCCGTTTTACCGCCGGCGGCGATACCCGAGGACGATTCGACGAACGTCGTAACCGTAGAGGTGCCGCAGACCGCGCCCACACAGGTCGCGACAGCGTCGGCGAGCATCGCCTGGTTCATGTTGGGCACTTCGCCTTTTTCGTCGAGAAGGTTTCCCCTTGCGCAGGCGCCGTACAGCGTGCCGATGGTGTCGAACATATCGACCATGCAGAACGCAAGCGAAGTCGTGATCATGACGAGGATCAGCTGACCGACGTTATTCGATTCGAGATATGTGCTGAAATTGAAACCCTCGGTAAATACTTTTCCGACGGACGTAGTACCGAAATCTTTAAATGCCGTAAGCGGATTCTGGAAAGTAATGCTGTCAAACACAGCCTTGCTGGCTGCGTCGCCGAACGCCACGCCGAGAGCGGCGAAAACGTAGTAAAGCACCGTACCGCCGAGAATCCCCCAGAGAACGGAACCTTTCACATTCTTTTTAGAGAGGACGGCGATCAAAATGAACGACAGGAAAGTAACGAGAATAGGCGCAACGCCTACGCCCGTGGTCGATATTATCTGCGAAATACCGTTGCTGTCGGTAATCGAAACGTTATTGATCGCGGCAAACCAACCCACATCGCCCGAAAGCAGGTTGAGCGAAGCGAGCTTTACCTTCGTCGATCCCTCGAGTACGACGATACCCGCGTTCTGCAAACCGATAAAGGCGATAAAAAGACCGATACCCGCGGGGATCGCGACTTTCACGCAATCGGGAATCGCGGCAAAGATTTTCTTTCTCAATCCGGTTACCGTAAGGAGAACGAACACCACGCCGTCAATCAGAATAAAGACGAGCGCATTCGCATAGGAAAGGCCGTTGCTCATACCGAAACCGCAGACGGTGTACACGAAAAACGCGTTCAGCCCCATACCAGAAGCCTGCGCAAGCGGCAGTTTCGCCATGAGACCGATGAGTACCGTACCGATGACTGCGGAAAGCGCGGTGGCGATATACACGCCGTTGAACAGTTGTCCTCTGAGCGCTTCGTCGGTGCCGCCGAGATCCGCAAACATGCCCGCGTTGACCATAAGGATGTAGACCATGGTCATAAACGTCACGAGTCCGGCCACGATCTCGGTTCTCACCGTGGTGCCTTTTTCGGTCAGCTGAAACTTCTTGTCCAGAAATTCACCAAACTTAGACATATAAACCTCCGATTTTTTGCGGAGTTTGCATCGGCAAAAAAGCATTTATCTTAAAGTTTTGCGGAAAATTTCCGCAAAAAAAGGGCGCGCCCTTTTCCTTTAAAAATAAAAATGCGATTTTTGCCCCTGCAAATGCCGCCTTTTAGGTTTATATTTTATCATATTTTTTCGTTACATTCAATTTTATTTCAATCTTTTTTCCGCACAAAAGCAAAATTCGACATTTTTCACAACCGTTTTGTGCAATTTGTACAATCACTCCTCTATCACGACGGGCATCGCGTAAAAAACATACTCCGCTCGGTTGAGGGCGCGGAGGCTTTCCTCGCTTTTTTTAAACCTTTCCGCGATCGAAGCGTAGGTTTCGCCCGCTTCGGCAATATGCACGAAACGGCACGGACGGGAAATATAAACGAGTTCGCCCTCGGCTATTTCCCCCGTAAGGCGGTTTTCCGCGATCAATCTTTCCATCGGAACCGAAAAGCGGCGGCAGAGGCTCAGAACGCTGTCCCCCTCGCCCGCGCGCACGACAAAACTTTCCATACTTGATGATATTCGCAGGGTATGAAATTTATTACAACTATTTCAGTCTATTAAAATACTTTCGTCTGTTATTCGACGATTTTAAGTACCCGTTAATCGCCGGACGTCGGTTATTCGCCCTATAAAAAAGCTTTCCGCGCGTTCCCGTAAGCGGCCGCAAGCGTATGAAAGGGGTTTCAAATCGCCGCGCGGCCGTATATTTTAGGGACAAACAGAATAAGTTAAAATGTCGGACTTTATCGGCGATATAAAGAGGTGATATTATCAGAAGGCTGTACAAGACGGCGGCGATCGTAACCGTATTTTCCGTTGCCGAAAAATTTTTGGGATTTGTTTACAGAATTTTCCTGTCGCGCAGCATCGGCTCGGAAGGCGTGGGACTTTACCAGATCGCGCTTTCCGTGTTCGCCGTCCTGCTCACCGTTTCGTGCTCGGGCATTCCCGTAACGATCTCGCGGCTGATGACGAAATACAAGGCGCTCGGCCAGCCGCAGAAAGAACGGAGCGTGATTTCCGCGGGACTGCTGCTCGCCGTCATCATCAGCCTGCCGCTGCTGCTCGTCTTCCTGCTCGGACACGGGGCCTTCGGCTTCCTCTTTACCGACGAACGGTGCATGGCGGTATTTCTCATCGTCCTGCCCGCGCTCACCTTTAACTGCGTGTATTCCGTGCTCCGCGGCGTATTCTGGGGCAACAAGGACTTCCTTCCGTACAGCATTATAGAGCTTTTGGAAGAAGTGGTCATGATTATTCTCGGCGTGGTGCTCATCACGGGCGCGACGAGCGTTTTCGAGGGCGCGAAACGTGCGGCGTTCGCCGTGCTCGGTTCCTACGTGTTTTCCTTCGCCGCAGGCATGGCCGTATTCTTTTTAAGGGGCGGACGGTTCGCCAACCCCAAAAAGGAACTCGTGCCGCTCTTCGGTTCGGTACTGCCCATCACGGCGATGCGCACGGCAAATTCGGTCATTACCTCGCTCGTTTCCATCATTCTGCCGCTGCGTCTCGTAGCCGCAGGGCTGACCAATACGGAGGCGCTCTCTTTATTCGGCAGCGCGTTCGGCATGGCGATGCCGCTCCTCTTTGTTCCGTCCACCGTGCTCGGCTCCTTCGTGCTCGTGCTGATACCCGAAATTTCGGAAAATTACTATAAGCGGGACGCCGTTTCCCTCAAAGCCAACATCGAAAAGGCGGTGAAACTGAGCGTATTCACCTCCTGCCTCTTCATTCCGCTCTATCTCGTGCTCGGCGAGGAGATCGGCGTGCTCGTCTACCACGACGCGCAGAGCGGCGTGTATCTGGCGCATTCGGCGTTTCTGATGCTCTTTATGGGGATTTCGGGGCTTTCGACCTCGGTGCTCAATTCCATGGGCTTAGAGAAAAAAACGCTGCTTTATTACATCGTAAGCGCCCTGGTCATGCTGGCCTGCATCTGGTTCCTGCCGAAATTCATCGGCGTGTATTCGCTCATAGCGGGCTTTACCGTCGTGTACGGCGCGACTTCGGTGATGAACCTTAGGCTCATCAATAAAAAAAGCCGGGTAAAACCGAATTATCTCAAATTCGTTTTACTCGGCATAGCCTTTCTCATTCCGTCCGCAGCAGTGGGATTCCTGCTCGAAAACCTTCTGATCGATTATTTAGGCAATTTGCTGACCTTGATCGTGATCGGCGGGGTGATGACCGTGTTCAACGTACTTCTGTACGCGGTGTTCGGGCTTATCGACCTTTCCGTTCTGAAAAAACTGCCGATCCTCCGCAAGTTCAAAAAGCGCGAAAAGCGCAAGGCCTCGCCCGCGCGGCGCTGATCACCTGATGTCTACTTTCAACGGTTTGACCGCGTTGAGCGCGGGGATTATCCCGAAGAGCAGCGCATAGTTGAACACGTTGTTCCAGATCTGACCTTTGAAGAACAGGCGGTATGCGACGTAACCGAAATAGCTCACGCCCGTGCCGAACTTTTCGGACACGTAATCCACGACGGCGGTGGAAAATCCCATCGCCTTATTGTAGAAATAAAAGCCCGTGCTGTTGATGCCCACCGTACATATAAAGAACGAAACGAAGCACACGATTGCGAGTTTTACGTACACGGCGCCTTTGAACGAAAGCCTTATGTTCATGATAAGGCCGCCGAGAAAGGCGAGCATTCCCGTGGACAGTCCCACCCAAGGCATATAAATCATGCCCCAGGAGTTGTAGAGATACCCGGCAAGATCCCCGACGTAACAGGCGGCGAATCCGCTGAGCGGCCCGAGCAGTATTCCCGCAAGGGCGGAAACGACGATGGTGATGGAAAACTGCACGTCGAAGAACTTGAATTCCAAGAACATGTTCGTAACGACGGACAGCGCCGCGACCACCGCGACGTAGGCGATCCTCTGTCCCGCGGACTTTGAAAGGATCAGTTCGGAAAAGAAAACTCTTTTCCATGCAGCTGTTTCAGCTTTCTGCATAATAAAAAACCTCCCGAAAATTTTTGGAGAGGTCCGAAAAAAAGGCCGCCGTAAGCGGCCGTTTGCAACGGACGCGCAAAAACACCGCAGCCGACAGGCTTTCGTTTGCAAACAACATCCCATTTTGCAACACTTAACGCGTTTTTGCTACTCTGCACGAACTATATTACACGATTTTCCTCCATAAGTCAACATATTTTTTCCGCGTTGCGGCATAATAATCATATGATTATCATCTTTATCCGCACCGCGGTCATTTTTTTGACGCTGATGGTCGTAATGCGGCTGATGGGCAAGCGCCAGATCGGCGAGATGCAGCCCTTTGAATTTATCATAACGCTTATCATTGCCGACCTCGCGTGTATCCCGATGGCGGACGTGTCCATTCCGCTTATTTACGGCGTGGTGGCCATTCTGGCGCTCTTCCTGCTGCACCAGCTCATTTTCCTGCTGGAAAACTGCGGTTCGTTCATGCAGCGAGTTATTTCGGGCAAGCCGAGCGTCGTCATCAACAAGGACGGGGTGGACCTCAAGGAACTGAAAAAGAACGACATGAGCGTTTCCGACCTGATCGAATCGATGCGCACGCAGGGATATTTTTCTCTGGACGACCTCGACTACGCCATTTACGAGGCCAACGGAAACCTTTCCGCGCTGGAAAAGCAGGACAGGAAATCCTCCGTCCCCGCGCTGGCGGTGCTGCTCGTCAGCGACGGCAAGATCAACAAGAGCGCGGCGGAAAATACCGGGCTGGGCGTTTCGTTCGTAACCGATTTTTTAAAAAAGCAGAATTCCGCCCTGAAAGAAGTCGCGGTGATGACGGTGGACAACGGCGGCAGAATATATTTCCAGAAACGAGGCGAGGCGTATAAGATCTTCAACGAAATGCTGCCGGAGGAGGCGCAATGGTAAAGAGCATTGTATCGATCGCCATATGCCTGGCGCTCATCGTGGGCGGCGCGGTCTTCGAACACTCGTTCGTGAACAGGCAGTTTGAAGAATTCACCTGCGTTGTGGACAGCTTATACGAAAAGACGCAGGCAGAAACGGCCAACAAGCAGGACGTGGCGGCGGCGCAGGAATGCTGGCGCAAAAAAAAGGAAGTTCTGCACATATTCATTCCCCATAACGACATACGCGAAATGGAACTCTGGCTGGCGGAAACGCTTTCGCTCATATCCTTTGAAAAGTACGAGGACGCTCTTTCCAAAATGGACGTATTGAAAGAACTCTGCGACCAGATCCCGAAGACGTACAGTCTGTCGATCGCGAACCTGTTTTAAAATCACAGGCGGCGCCGTGCTGGGCAAGGCGCTTTACGAAGGCAAAATAAATCTCGCCGAGGCG